>Ga0335071_10001769_pt1 | contig 23229 bp, 26 predicted proteins | sample Lox_Sample_15_FD_206724 | JGI IMG/M metagenome (GOLD analysis project Ga0335071, IMG submission 206724) | Soil microbial communities from Loxahatchee National Wildlife Refuge, Florida, United States - Lox_Sample_1.5 | ecosystem: Environmental > Terrestrial > Soil > Wetlands | place: USA... | reverse complement strand
CGCGGAGCTGGCGACGATGGACCTGCTCCGGGATCTCCACGCCGGCGGGAGGCTGGCGATCGTGATGGTGTCCCACCGGCTCGAGGCGGTGGCGAACTACGCCCGGACGCTGGCCTTCGTGGACAAGGACCGGAGCCTGTTCCAGGTGGGGCCGCTCGAGGAGATGCTCCGCCCCGAGGCGCTCGGGACCCTCTACGGACGGCCGGTGACGGTGCGGGAGCTGGACGGGCGGCGGATCGTGTATCCGACCGAGGGGAGGGAGGGGCGGTGAGCGCCTGGAACGAGTTCCTCGCCGCGCGCGAGATCTGGATGGTGCCGCTCACGGCCTCGGTGCTGGCCGGAGCGCTCCTCGGCGCGCTCGGCGTCTACGCGGTCCTGCGGCGGATCGTGTTCGTCTCCGCCGCGCTCACCCAGCTCTCCACCCTCGGGCTGGTCACCACCCTGCTGGTGGAGGAGCGGGTCCACATCGAGACCGAGCACCCGGTCGAGCAGCTGGCGGTGGCGATCGCCTTCTCGGTGGTGGGGGCGCTGGTGCTCGGGGCGCTCCGCATGCGGCGGCTGCCGGCCGAGGGTGGGGTGGGGGCCGCCTGGGTGACCGCGTCGGCGCTGGTGGTGCTCGGCGCGAGCAAGCTCGTCCACGCCGCCCACGACCTGGGCGGGATGGTGTTCGGGAACGCGGTGGCCGTGCCCGCCTCGGAGCTGGTGGCGCTGGCCGTGGTGGCGGCCGCCTGCCTGGCCGTCCACCTGCTCTTCGCCAAGGAGATCGCCTTCGTCTCGTTCGATCACGAGACCGCCCTGGCGCTCGGGATGTCGGTCCGGGGCTGGGACGCCGCCCTGTTCCTCACCATCGGGCTCGCCATCCCGGTCTCCGCCCGGGTGCTCGGGGCGCTTCCGGTGTTCGCCTTCCTCACCCTCCCGGCGGCCGCCGCCCTGCTGCTCCGGGTCGGGTTCTGGCTCGCATTCCTGGTCGCCGCCGGCATCGGGGTGGTCGCCGCCGGGGCCGGGTACGTGCTCTCCTGGCTCTGGGAGATCCCGACCGGCGCCACCATGGTGACGATCGCCGCCCTGCTGCTCCTGCCCGGAGCGCTGGGGAGACGGGCGGGCGGGTGACCCGCTCCGGGCCTCGCTCGCACGGCTTCCCAGCTGCGTCGCGGAGCGACGAGAAAACCCTTGACCGGTCCCGGGATGGCCTGTAGAACCCCGCCTCGCTTCGACTTTCCCACCTGACGCGGGGTGGAGCAGCCAGGTAGCTCGTCGGGCTCATAACCCGAAGGTCGCAGGTTCAAATCCTGCCCCCGCAACCAGTTATTCCGGAGCCCCTGCCTGCACTTGCCGGCGGGGGCTTCGTGTTTCAAACGTCACCTTTCGTCAACCGGGACCGAACCGGGACCAGCCGGCACCCTGCCTGCCTCGGCGGCCTTCCGGGCCCGGTCCAGCACATGGACCGCCGCCTTGAGATCCTGCTCCTCGACGATGTTGTAGCGCTTGAAGACGGCCGCGGTCCGGTGGCCGGAGAAGCGGGCTACAACCGACTCGGGAAGGCCGCTGCGGCGCGCCAGGGTAACGAAGGAGCGGCGCAAGTCGTGAACCCAGATGCCGGTGAGGCCAGCGACCTCCCGCGCTCGCTCGACGGCTGCCTGGATGTCGGCGTAGGGGCGGCCGGTCGCCGGGTTCACGAAGACGAAGTCGGCATGGAGCAGGCGGGGCTGCTTCGCGAGGGTCGCGAGGACCCGCTCCGTCAGGTAGACCACACGCGGCTCCTCGGTCTTCGTGTCCTCGGCCTCGAGCCGGGCTGCGCCGGCCTTGAGGTCGAGCTGCGACCAGCGGAGGTTCAAGACCTCGCTCTTGCGCATCCCCGTGTCGAAGGCCACCAGCAGGATTGGACGTAGCCAGGCCTCAGCCTTGGCGTGGAGCCGCTGGAAGGCCTCCTCGTCGATGACCACCCGCCGCACGTTCGGTACCCGGAGGAGCTTCACGTGGGCGATGGGGTTCTGGGTGAGGCGGCCGCAGGCGGCGGCGTAGTTGAGAAGCCGCTTGAGCAATTCCACCTCGCGGTCCAGCGTGCCCGGGGACGGGGCCCCGCCACGCCGGGTGGTCTCGGCCTGCCGCTTGGTCCGGTACTCTTCGACGTCGCCGCGCGTGAGGCGCGAGGCGCGCCGGTCGCCGAGCAGGCGCACGAGGTGCGACGCCCGGCCCACGTCGGACTGCCAGGAGTCGTTGTCCCGCCTGGTGATCGACTCGTACTCAGTCCAGAGCTGCCGCACGGTGGCGGTTGGCTCCTTCGCCCGATCGAAGAACCGGCCCTCGTACGCCTCGGTCAGCATCTTGTGCTCGCGCGCCTCAGCCTGCTCGCGGGTCGGGATGCGGCCGCACTTGAAGCGCTTCGTCGTACCATCGGGGAGCGTGATGTAAGTGTCCACTCGCCACCACGTCTTCTTCCGAGCCATGTACCTCGAGACGCCCATCGTGTTCCTCCTTTCTCGCGGGCAGACGGGCGTCATCCGGGAAGGATAGCGGCGGGATCGGACAAGCGCGAGGGGTGACGTGCGAGCTCAGCATCGAGTTCGCTCCTGCGGAAGCGGAGGCGACGAAGTCCGAGGCGGTGGGCGGGGACGATGCCGCGGCGGACTGCCTGGTACAGCGCCGCACGGGTCCGGTAGCCAAGGTAGGTGGTCGCCTCGCCCGCCGTCATCCAGCTGTCGCCGGAAGTAGTCATTTCCCACCATCCTCATCGACATGGCTGTCGCGCACGACCTCGCGGGCAGCCTCGCGCGCCAGCAGACGGATGTCGGTTTCGATCCCCATGGCCCCGCCCTACTGCGCCCGCGCGGTGCGCCGGGAGTACAGGTACTGCGAGGGCAGTCTGATGTTCCCGAGCGTGTCCCGGATCGCGCGAGCCTCGTCGGGCGAGTCGGCGTGGGCCGCCTGGAAGAAGCGCTGGAGCCGACCGATGTGCGCGAGGGTGGCCCCGATGATGAACATCGGCTCGCTCGCGCCGACGTACTCCGCCGCGCGGGTGATGAGCTCCGCCACCGAGAGGCTCACGGTGATCGAAACGCGGACGCCGGTGGGCTCGTCACCGCGATCGGGGAGGTAGGGCCAAGGGCGCTGGAGCGGCGGGGGCGCCTCGGCTGTCCAGCGAATGCCGAGGCGGGCCGCCTCGAAGATCACCGCTTCCTGCATGAGCTGCGTCCGCTCCATGCCGTTGAGCGCCTCGCAGGCAGCATCGAAGATCGCGTTCTCGAGCGGGTGCAGCCGGAGCGTCTTCGTACGGAAGGACTTGCTCCGCTCCGGAGCTGCGCTGCCTCTACTTGCTGCCTGTCGTGCCGTGGCCATGGCTCCTCCTCGTTCCTTTCAGTCGCTCTTGTCCCTCATCGGGCCAGAGCGAGAGCGGTTCCGGGGCCGTCGATGCTGCCACCGGAGTTGGCTGCGCGACCGCGGACCCCGGCAAGAGCCGCGCCACGTCGCGCGTGAGAAGGTCCAGGATCGCGAAGAGCTCGGAGAGCGCCGGGGCACCCGCCGTGTCCCCATCGTGCAAACGGCCGACGTGGACGACGAGCCGCTCCTCGCTCCCCTTCCCAGCCCGCTCGAAGAGCGGCTGGGGCACCGGGGCATGGGGTTCAGCGGAGCGATCCCGATCGCGAAGCCGGCTCTTGGCCCTCGATACCGTCCACTTCTCCCTCACGGCGCGAGCGACCACCGCGTCGAACCTCTCGACGAGCGTCCTACCGGCCTGCTCCGCCTTCTGGCAGGTCGCCTTCACGACCTTGGGGTCCTGGAACGTCTCGGCCGCGTACTTCGTCATCGAGGAGGCGTCGAGTTCGAGCCCCCGCGCAGCCGCCCACGCCAGTACGAGGTTGCGGAACTGGATCTCACGGCGGAGCGCCCACTGCTCTTCGTCCTGGGCCACGAGCTTGTTCCAGTACCGGGCCAGCTCGAACCCGACCTCGCGGCCGAGGTCCCGGCCGAGCATCGCCTTCTGGAGCGAGCGGGGCGCCTTGAGCAGCCCGAACAGCTGGCGGGCCACCGTGCCGTTGAGCCCGCGCTCCGCGCCGACCTTCTCCGCTAGGTCCCCGTCTGCGGCGCTCGGGTCACCCCGGCGGCGGAGCTCCACCGCGTCCTGGATGGCGATGGCTTCCTCGATGGGCGAGAGGCTCTCCCGTTCCATGTTCTCCGCCCACTGCTTGTCCTTCAGGCGGAGGTCGTGCTCGGCACCCTCGCCAACCCGAGGCAGCACCCTGCAGCGGACCGTCTTAAGGCCGGCGAGCCCACAGGCCCTCCAGCGCCGCTCGCCCCAGACCAGCCGGTAGCGAGTGGGAACGCCCCCGCCGGCGTCGACCGCGATGACACCAGGCTCCTGCAGGAGCCCGTGCCGCAGGATGCTCTCCGCCAGCGCCCGAAGCTTCTCCTCGTCGAAGGCGCGGCGCGGCTGCGCGGGGTCTGGCTCGATCGCGTCGATCGGGATCTCCTCGATGGCAGTAGATCCCTTGTCGTTCGGCTCGGCGCTCATGACCGTCCTCCTCGCTCGGCCCAGTCCCTCGACTCCGGCAGCGCCTTTGAACGTTCAAACCCGTGGATGCGCGCGACATCCGCGTGAGCCCGACTGCGTTCGAGCGGGCTTCGCCCGCTCGGCTTCATGACGCCATTAACCAGGGGTGAGATCCACAAGTGGTACCGCTTACTCGGGAGCCTCGTCGGGTCCTTAACGTCGTCAGACCATACGCACCCTGCGCGTGCGGCTACGCCCACGCCTTCCAAGGAGATTTCACGCCAGCCATCCGCTGGCGTGTCACCGTCCATGTCACGGGATTTGCCCAAGCGACCGGATTCACGGCCAGTGGCAGTCACCGCGGCGTCACCGGCCCAGTGGGGTTCGCGGACGCCCAAGCACTGTCCGGCCTGCTGGTCACGCCTTACCATGCCGACATGGTAAGGCGTGCCCCTTCGTTTGATCAACGGTCCAGGGAGGTATGGTCCATGAAGCCCGAGCACGTCCACTTCCGGCTCAGCCACGAAGCCTGGGTTCGATACTCCAGCCAGGCTCAAGCCCACGAGATGGCCCTCGGGAGCTACCTGCGCCTGCGGCTCGAGCAGCAGGACGAGTTCCTTGCCGGCGAACTCGCCAAGCTGAAGCTCGCTGCGCAGCCCGCGCCCACGACCAAGCCCGATCCCCTGGCCGGCTCCATCCTTGAGATCCTGATGCTCCTCCGCGGGATCGTTGGCCCCGAGAAGTCCCGGATGGCCCGCAAGGAGGCCGAGCGGAGAGGCCTGATTGTCGTGGAGTGACCGGTGCTGAGCCACAAGGTTCTCTCTCGTCAGGACGTGGGCCGGGCGGCGAGCTACTACGAGGACGGCGCTGACGACTACTACGCCAAGGAGCGCGAAGCGTCCGCCTGGCAGGGCCAGGGAGCCACAGCGCTCGGCCTCGAGGGTCCGGTGGACCAGGTCCGCTTCCGGGAGCTCCTGGCCGGCCAGGTCGCGGACGGCAGCGCCACGGCGCGAACCTCGACCCGCCAGGATGCCCACAACCGGATCGGGATCGATCTCACCTTCTCGGCCCCGAAGAGCGTCTCTCTCCAGGCGCTCGTAGGCGGCGACGCCGCCATCATCCGCGCCCACGACCTCGCGGTAGAGCGAGCCATCGCCACCGCCGAAGAGCTCGCCCAGGCTCGGAAGAAGGTGAACGGCCGGAGCCGGGTCGAGGAGACGCGGAACCTCGTGGTCGCGAAGTTCCGGCACGAGACGAGCCGGGAGCGGGACCCGCAGCTTCATACCCACGCCCTCGTGCTCAATCTGACGCGGCGCAGCGACGGCGAGTGGCGGGCGCTCCGGAATGACTCGATCATCAAGTCGACCCGCTACCTGGGTGCGGTCTACCGGGCCGAGCTCGCCACCGAGCTCCAGCGCGCCGGCTACGTGCTCCGGCACGGCCGGGATGGCTTCTTCGAGCTCGCCCACATCGACCGTGGGCACCTCGCCGCGTTCAGCCGTCGCGCCGCACAGATCGAGGCACGCCTCGCCGCCGCCGGGCTCACCCTGGACACCGCCACGACCGAGCAGAAGCAGCGGCTGAAGCTCGAGACGCGTCCACCCAAGGTCCCGACGGACCGCCAGGCGCTCTTCGCCGAGTGGCAGGCCCGGGCGCGTGAGCTTGGGATCGACTTCGGCGCGCGAGACCGCGCGGCCCCCGAGAGGGACAAGGGACTTGCCGCCGACACTCCGTCACTGCATTTCGCCACCGAGGGAGCCCGCCGCGGCGTTCGGTTCGCGATCGCCCACCTGACCGAGCGGCAGGCCATCGTCGAGGAGCACGAGCTTCTCGACGTGGCCCTGAAGCACGCGGTTGGCCGCGCCACGCTCGCCGACATCCGGCGCGAGGTGGACCGCAAGGTCGCGAGCGGCCACCTCATCCGCGAGAGCCCGCTCTACACCTTGGCGGACCAGCCCGCCGCCACGAAGCCCATCTCGCGGTCGGCGTGGGCTCAAGTCCTCGTGGATCGCGGCGTCGACCGCGGGGTCGCCAGGAGCCGGGTCGATGAGGCGATCGCGAGCGGGCAGCTCGTTCCGGCCGAGCGCCGGTATACGACCCAGATCGCTCTCGAGCGTGAGAAGCGGATCCTGCAGATCGAAAGGGAGGGTCGGGACCAGGTCCGCCCGATAGCGAGTCGCGACTTCGTTCGTTGCCGGCTCTACTCGACCCGCCTCACCGAGGGGCAGCGCGCCGCCGTGGAGCTCATCGCCACGACCCCGAACCGCATGGTCGGCATCCAGGGCCACGCCGGGACGGGGAAGAGCCGCATGCTGGAGCAGGCGAGGGCGCTCGTGGAGGGAGAGGGGCACAAGGTCGTCGCCCTCGCCCCCTACGCCACCCAGGTCCGGGCGCTCCGCGAGCTCGGCGTCGAGGCGCGCACCCTCGCGTCGTTTCTCGCGGCGCGGCAGAAGGACCTCGACCCGAAGACCCTCCTCGTGATCGACGAGGCAGGGACGGTGCCGACCCGCCAGATGGAGCAGGCCATGCAGCTGGCCGAGAAGGCCGGCTCCCGGGTCGTCCTCCTCGGCGACACCCAGCAGACCAAGGCCATCGAGGCAGGCCGGCCCTTCGACCAGCTCCAGGCCGCTGGGATGCAAACCGCGCTCATGCAGGAGATCAAGCGCCAGAAGGACCCGCATCTCCGCGAGGCCGTTGCCCTCGCCGCCAAGGGCGAGGCGGCCGCATCGCTCGCCCACATCGAGAGCGTTCGCGAGATCAAGGACGACCACGAGCGTCACGGGGTCATCGCGCGCGACTACGCTCGTCTCTCGGAGGAGGAGCGGTCGAGGACCATCGTGGTCGCAGGCACCAACGTTGCGCGGAGGGAGATCAACTCCGCGATCCGCGAGGACCTCGGCCTTGCCGGCCAGGGCCACGAGTACTCCATCCTCGTCCGGCGCGACACAACGCAGGCCGAGCGAGCCTTCGCCAAGAACTACTCACCCGGCGAGATGGTCCAGGCGGAGCGCGACTACCCGCGCCTCGGCCTCGAGCGTGGCGTCCTCTACGAGGTCACGGAGAACGGGCCCGGGAACCGGCTCACGCTCCGGGACGACAAGGGCAAGGTCGTCGAGTTCACGCCTCGCACGCAGATCCACCTCTCCGTCTACGAGCCCGAACGCGCCGAGCTCGCCCGGGGAGACGAGGTGCGGATCACCCGGAACGACGCCGCCCTCGACCTCGCGAACGGCGACCGCTTCACGGTGACGGTGGTGGCCAGGGACGCCATCACGCTCCACGACGGGAGGCGCGAGGTCATCCTACCGGCCGACCGGCCGCTGCACGTGGACCACGCCTACGCCACCACCGTCCACAGCAGCCAAGGCACAACCGCCGAGCGCGTCCTCATCGACGCCCCGACCAAGAGCAGGACCACCAGCCAAGACGTGTACTACGTCGCGATCAGCCGGGCACGCCGAGAGGCGCGGATCTACACGGACGACCGAGCCAGGTTGCCTCTCGCCGTGGAGCGCGAGCACACGAAGCACGCTGCGTTGGAGCTTGAGAGGTGAGTACCTGCCTCCGAACGTTTCAGGCAGCGACCTTCTCGCACTCCGGGCGCAACTCTGGCACGACTCCATGCAACAGGCCTCGTGGTGGGAGGCGTGCTCCCTGCAAGCGGCCTCGCAGTACCGACACGTCCTGGCGCAGACCACCGCCAGCGCCTTGAGGTGCGCCGAGTCCTGGACGGCGAGGTGCCAGCCGTGCCTGGCATAGGGGGAACATCGCGCTCATGGTCGTCGAGCACCGCGCCATGCTGGTGTCACCGGTCCGGAGAGGCGAGGGCAGAGCAGTGAAACTCCTCGGTGCCTCCTTCGCTGGGTCCCCTCGCCCAAGCAGAGGCACGCCCCTACTGGACAAGGTGGGAGGTCGTGACGAGCCAAGCGGAGATCACACCGAAGACTGCGAGGAGCACGGAGGAGGTGACTGCCAGCCGGCGCTGAAAGAGCGGGAGCGGCCCGGCGAGGCTGGGAAAGCCACGAAAGGGAGAGAGCATCGGCGCTCCGATCCCGGTCACCGCGCCAGGGAGCAGCGTCCCATAGAGCAAGTAGCCGATGCCGCCGTACGCGCCTTGGAGCAGGCAGAAGGGGCAGCGGTGGGTGGGGAGCTCATAGACATAAGGCGACACGTAGGAAACGAGGCCCGCCAGCCCAGCCACGAGCGAGAACGCCGAGAGGAGGCCGAGGGGAACTGCCGCTGCACGGGGCCAGCGGAGAAAGGCAAGGCCGGCGCCTGCCGCGCCGAAGACCGAGCCGTAGAACGCGATCGCGGTCGGGAGCGCGGGCAGCGCGGCGAGGCTGGCCCCAACGGTTCGACCGCCGCGCGAGAAGAGGCTACCGCAGCAGGACGTTATGACCTCCGGATCGAGCTCCATGAAGTAGCGAGTCCGGAGTGCCGCCTCGACCAACAGAAGTGGGGCGAGCACGAGCAGAAAGCCGTGCTTGCGACGGACGAGGGGGTAGTCATAGCCGAGGTTGTCGGCGTGGTTCAGGACGAGCCATAGCCCGGCCAGCACGAAGTTCCCGAGTCCGAGAAGCAGGGCCGGGTAGCCGTACCGGTTGGCGAGGAGCGCCCCCGCGGCGCACATGGCACCGGCAAACATCGAGGAGAGCCCGTCAGCCGTGAACACGAACAAGAAGAGCGATGCGACCTGAAATGCGAGCACCAGCCCGACAACCGCTGAGATGAGGTAGGTACGCCGTTCCAGCGCCAGCTGGCGAGGCGAACCGCTCGCCAGATCCCAGCGAGCGAGCAGCTCGACGGCGTGCCAGGACGCCAGCACCATGAGGCCCGCCACGGCAAACGCACCAGCCAGGAGGGCCAGGATGCCCGGGTGGAGAATCACCTGCCATCTCCATCCAGGCGGCCGTCCCTTATACCGATCACTCGATCCACGGCAGCGCCCTCGTAGACGACCGGATCGTGGCTGGCGATCACGATGGTCTTCCCGCGCGTCCGGAGCCCCGCCAGGATGCCCATCAGCTCGCGCGAGGCCTTGCTGTCGAGGTGGGCAGTGGGCTCATCCGCCACGATCACCTGCGGCTCGTTGATGAGCGCTCGCGCCACCGCCGCTCGTTGCGCCTCTCCCCCGGAGAGCCATTCGGCCCGGGCGCGCGCGCGGTGTGATAGCCCGAGCTGCTCGAGCAGCCCCTCGGCACGTGCCTCGAGGGAGGCCCGGCTGCCGCCAAGCGGGTAGGCGGGAAGCATGACGTTCTCCAAGGTCGTGATACCGCGCACGAGGTTGGAATGTTGGAAGACGAAGCCGAAGGTGTTGCGACGGACGGCGGTGAGGAAGCGTTCGGGGAGACTCGTGATCTCGCGTCCGGCGACCCAGACCCGCCCCGAGGTCGGCCGGGCCATGCCGCCGATGAGAGAGAGAAGGCTCGTCTTGCCAGAGCCGCTCGGACCGCGCAACACGGTCACCGAGTTCGCGGCGATGGTCAGTGTCACGCCGCCGACCGCCACCGTCTCGTCCGGGAGCCCCTGGTGATAGATCTTCCGTACCTCGACGAGCTCGATCACGTCAGGTCCTCATGACGGCCTCGGGGTCGACGGTCGCGGCCCGCCACGAGGGCACCAGGGTTGCAGCCGAATAGGGGACGACCGTCAGAAAGAAGAGCGAGACAACCTGGTACGGGTCGACGTACGGCACCAGCCCGAGGTCAGGAGCCAGCACTGACCAGCCACGAAGGACAGGGGCGAGCAGCGCCGCACGAAAAAGGAAGACGTGCGCGTACGCGAGAAGCATCCCGACCGCGAAGCCCGACAGCGAAGTGATCGCCCCCTCCCATAGCCGAAGCGCGAGCACGTCCGAGGTCTCCCAACCGATGGCCTTCAGGATACCGATCTCGCGTCGCTCCTCCGCAGATAGACCGGAGGCCTTCTCCCAGGCGACGATCGTGAATGCCAGCACTGCGCCCGCAAAGGCGAGCAGCGCGAGCCCACTCCGCCAGTCGAAGATTGAGTCGTAGGTGCGCAGCATCTCGGCGCGCGGGATGGCGCGCGCGCCGGGGAGCAGGCGGGACACCTTTCCTGCCACCGTCAGCACTTCCCGTTCGTTGGCTACGGAGACAGCCGCGTCGGTGTAGAGGCCCGAGGCGATCGAGAAGAAGCTGCGGAGTTTGGTCTCATCCATGAGCACAAGGTCGGCCGAAACCAGTGCCGCGTCGGAGGAGAGCACCTCTCTCACCGTGAATGCCTCGTAGTCGCCACCTGGGCCACGGAGCGAAAGTCTGTCGCCCTCCGCTGCACCGGTGACGCTCGCCACTCCTGGTCCGATCGCGATCTGACCGGGGGCGACACCCTGGACGCCCATGAGCGTGTAGTTGGCGCGGGTCAGAGGGTCATAGAGGTAGCCCCACAGCCGGCCTCGGACGCTCGAGACGCCGCGCAGCCCAGCCATGGCGTCGAGCCACTCCCGCGGAAGAAGGTCGTGGCGTCCGGCGGTCAGCCGCTGGACCACCAGTTCCGGCGCATCGCGTAGTAGCACGTGGGCTTCGCGGCGCAACGCCTGGGTGAAGAGCACCACCGAGGCGAGGCAGAAGACCACCAGCGCGTAGACCGCCAGAAGGGCCGCGTTCTTCCCTTTGCGCCGGCCAAGCGACGAGAGCGCGAAGTCGAGGACGGCGCGGTGACGTTCGAGGAGCGCGCGCATGGTCAGGGCACTCTCCGGGGCGGCGACACGAGGGAGCCAGAAGGGAAGTGCTCCCGCGCGCCGGGGTGGTCCTGGAACGCCGCGAAGCTGTCCGCCTGCGTTGGGTGGCGCGTGTAGCGCGCTTCCGTGAACAGGCACAGGTCGGTGAGGCCAAGCCGCCGAACCAAGGCCGTTGCCGACGAAAGCGCCTCTCGCCGTACCGCCTGCTTCAGGTGCGCGTGGATCACGGCCGCGCCGAGCAGCGCGTAAGCCAAGGCCAGCCAGGCGAGGAAGGCGGTGGAGGGCCTCGGGCGACTCACCGGTCGAGGCCCTCGAGCAGCTCGGCCGTCACATCGTCGAAGGCGACGATGCGGCTCCCGCCATGATCGTGAAGGAACTCCTCGGCCTCCGCGCGCTTCGCGAAGGGGATGAGCTCGCGCCCCATCGGCCCGAGAACGTCGCTCCCCAAGACAAAGAAGGCGGTGCAGGCGTCAATGGAAGTGAGGGCGTAATAGTCGGTCACGAACGCCGACTCGAGCTCGCCACGGTTCCGCGAGGGCAGGAAGCGCGCCGGATCCAACCAGAACCGGATCATGTCCTTGGGGCCGTCGAAGTGGAGGCGTGTACCATCGCGGAGGACAACCTCCGCGATCCAATCAGGGTATCGCGCGACGAACATGCCGCACACGGGACACTTCTCGCGCGGACCGGGCTTGGAGGGGACGGATCCCGACGCCACCAGGAGGATCGAGAGGGAGATCATCGCGACGCGCCGCATTGAGACTTCCGAGAGCTGCTTCAGTGCATGTGGCCAGGGTGGCCTTCCGCGCTGCCCGAGCGCATCGCCTTCCGCTTCGCCCGGATCATGGCAAGGTCCGTGTACATGTCCTCGTATGTGGCCTTGAGCGCCTCTTCGAAGGTCGCAAGCACTCCACCGTTCTCCTTCCGGAAAGCCTCGGCCGCCTCGCGGCTCTCGAACGCCCACTTGCCGCGAACGGTCATGACGCCAGGCTTGGCCCCACCGACGACCCAGGTCGCCTTCTCGGCGTCTACCAGCTTACGGGACACGGCGTCGCCCACCTGAATGGCGGCGGGCGCCCTGTCGAGGTTGCTAGCCAGCTCGACTGCTGCGCAATGAATGCTGCATACACCGGTCGAGGAGCCGTCCTGATAGCGGATGACCATGCGCGTCTGGGCGAACTTGGCTCGGTCCATTCCGCAGAACTTGCAACTGGGGTGCTGTTGCACGTCCTCCTGCGCTGAGGCCGGTGCAGAAGAGATGACCGCGACGACAACCATGGTTGCCACCCTTAGCTTCCTCATGGGAGTCTCCCCGTCAAAGTCGAAGGTATCGCATTCGCTGCTGCGAGCAGGCAAGACGGCTCGTCCGCGTCGGTTCCAGCGGATCGAGTGCTATCTGGAGACCGGCGCTACCCGAGCCGGGGAGGAGGGACGTCAGGGGCGTGCGCCGCCTCGCCACAGACAGCGCACGGGCCAGCGGCGGGGCGCGCGCGCTGCGGTTCCACGAGGCGCAGGGCGGTGGGGAGGATCGACGGATCGGGATCACCACGGGCCGTACGTCCGTCCTCCGGTCCCGGGCATCTTCCTGTCAGGCACGGGACGGTTCGACCAAGCTGCGGCGTGTCCGTGTCGACTGCGTGCACAGCTGCGCGGGGAGAGGACGGCGGCTCGCCGGCAACGTGTCGGCGCGCGGCCAGCGCACATAGCGGGCACGTACACAGCTGCCGTGGCCCGTGCCCCCCGCACTGGCACCGGCGGACCGCAACCGGCGCGGCGAGGTCCAGGACCCGCGGCACCCCCGTCGACAACAAGGCGATGAGGATCGCGGTCGCCCGTCCCGCCAGGTTCGAGGAGGAACGCTGCACGTCCGTAAGCTTCTCGGATTCCCACTAGGCTCGCAAGCTGTCGGCTCGCAGGGGGCAGGACCCCGCGTGCGTGAGTCTTGCAGAAGGGCCTCTCCCCCGAGATAGCCTCCCCCAGCAGCGTGATGTGCCTGGCGCGATGCGCCCGCCAGCTGATGAGGCAGATCGGCCTCGACGTGAAGATGGCGCAGCGGCACCTCGACGGGAGGAAGGCCTGCGGAGCCGAGGCGGTGCGCGGGCGCGGCGCGATCGGAGGGCCATCGTCGACATCGTCGACCCGGTGACGCCCGAACTCGTCTCGGGCGGGGTGCGAGCAGGCCCGCGCTTTCGCCCCTCCGAGGGTCCCCGATCACCAGTTCGCCAGCCGACGGATCGCGGAGTAGTAGCGGACGCCCTGCATCACGGTGGCCACGCCCAGCCCGATCACGATCAACGCCGCTGCCCTCAGGAGCCAGCCTCGCACCCTGGTCCCCAGCCTCGCGAACACGACGCTCACCAGGAGCATCGACGGCAGTGTCCCGGCTCCGAAAGCGAGTAGGAACAGACCGCCCTCCAGGGGCGTCGGCGCCGTCGCGGCCGTGACTGCCAGCGACAGCGTCATGGAGCAGGGCATGAGGCCGTTGACCACCCCGCCCAGCGCGGCCCCCGCGATGGGCCCGCGTCGGGGGACCTCGAGGAGCAACCTCCGGAGCCAGGGAATCCTGGCAAAGCCAAATGTGAGCCGGAACGGCAGGAGCCCGAGGATCTCGAGACCCAGCAGGATCACGACCACCCCTGCTACCACCTGCAGCACGCCCTGCGCTTTCCCCATGAACCCCATCTGTACGACCGCGCTCCCGACCAGCGCCGCCACCGCACCGACCGACCCGTAGATGGCAAGGCGCGTGCCGTGGTAGACGCCGACCGGCAGCGCACCCCGCCCGCGCTCTCCCGCCCTGAGAAAGAAGCCGGAGACGAGCGCGCCGCACATCCCGACGCAGTGGCCGCTGGCCAGGATTCCGGTGGCGAAGGCCAGCGAGTAGTGCAGCTGGGGCCCCACCTCAGTCCCTCGTCAGGCGCAGCGAGTTGGTGACGACCGACACCGAGCTCGCGGCCATCGCAGCGGAGGCGACCATCGGGCTGAGCCGCCCCGCGATCGCGGCCGGGATGGCGAGCGCGTTGTATCCCAGCGCCCAGAACAGGTTCTGGCGGATGACTCGCAGCGTGGCGCGGGAGAGGGCGATCGCCTCGCCCACCTTGGCGAGGTCGCTGCCGACGAGCGTCACGGACGCCGCCTCGATCGACACCTGGGTACCGGTTCCGATCGCGAACCCCACGTCGGCGGCGGCCAGCGCGGGGGCGTCGTTCACGCCGTCGCCGATCATCCCGACGTGCTCCCCGCGGGCGCGCAGCTCGTGAATGAGGCGCAACTTGCGGTCCGGGTTAGCTCGCGCGACGACATCCCGGATGCCCACTTCGGCCGCGACACGCCTCGCGACCGCCTCCTCGTCACCCGTGGCCATGAGCACCCGGACGCCGAGCTCACGCAAGTGGCGCACCGCGGCCACCGAGGTGGCGCGCGGGGCGTCGCCGACCGCGAGTACGGCGGCGAGCTCGCGGCCGACCGCCGCCAGCACCGGGGTCCTACCCCTCGACGCGAGCGCATGGACGCTTTCCCGTGCCGCCCGGCAGTCCACGCCGTTCGCCACCATCCAAGCGCTGTTCCCGACGCAGACGGCCATGCCGTCGACCGTCGCCCGCACGCCGGAGCCGGGAACGGCCGAGAACCCGGTCGCCGGGAGCGGGGTGGCGCCCTGCCCGCTGGCGAATGCGGCCAGCGCCCGGGCCAGGTAGTGCTCCGACCCCTGCTCGGCTCCGGCGATGAGGGCGAGCACGCGAGCCTCGGGCGTCCTCGTGAAGCTCACGAAGTCCGTTACCGCGGGGCGGCCTTCCGTGATCGTCCCGGTCTTGTCGAGGACGACGACCGTGAGCCCGGCCATGGCCTCGAGCGCCTCCCCGCGCCGGATGAAGATGCCATGTCGTGCGGCCCGGCCGCTGGCGGCCATGATCGCGGTCGGCGTCGCCAGGCCGAGAGAGCACGGACACGCGATGAGCAGCACCGCGGAACCACGCGTGAGGGCGGTGCGGAGGGTTCGGCCTGCTCCGAGCCATGCCACCGAGGTCGCCCCCGCGATGCCCATGACGGCGGGGACGAACACCCCGACAATTCGGTCGGCCGTCCTCTGTGCCGGCAGCTTGGCACCCTGCGCCTCGTCGACCATCCGCACGATCCCGGCGAGCACGGTATCCTGCCCCACCGCCGTCACGCGCTCGGTGAACGAGCCGGCCACCGTGATACATCCCCCCGTCACGCGATCGCCGGGCTGCTTCACCACCGGGAGGCTCTCCCCCGTGACGACGGACTCGTCCAGGCAGGAGCCGCCGTCCAGCACCACACCATCGGTCGGGACGCGCTCCCCGGGCCGCACCCGGAGGACGTCGCCCACCGCGAGCCGCTCGACGGTCACGACCTCCTCGACACCGTCTCGCACGCGGGTCGCGGTCTGCGGCTGCAGCTCGACGAGCGCCCGGATCGCCTCGCCCGCCCTTCCGCGCGCCCGCTCCTCGAGGAAGCGCCCGAGGAGGACGAAGGTGACGATGCTCGCGGCCGCCTCGAAGTAGAGGTGCCTCGCCCCGCGCAGCAGCGCCTCGAGGCTGTAGGCGTAGGCCGTGCCCGCGCCGATGGCGACGAGAGTGTCCATGTTCGCCTGGCGCCGCCGCGCCAAGCTCCACGCCCTCTCGAAGATCGGCCGGCCGTTCGCCAGGAGTACTGGGGTGGCGAGGACGGCCTGCAGCACTCGGAGGCCGGGCGAGCGCGGCTTGGCCATGGACAGCGCCAGGAGCGGCAGCGTCCAGGCAGCTGCCGAGGTGAAGCGGCGCCCCGCATCCCGTACGGCAGCCTTCTCGCGCTCCACCACCAGCCGGCGTTGCGCCAGGGTATCCATCGGACGGGGTGTATAGCCCAGGCGCGAGATCTGCTCGAACACCTCCTCCCTCGACAGGTGCCCGCGCACGGTCGCCGTCCCGGCACCGAAGCTCACCTGCGCGAGCTCCACTCGCGGGTCCCGCCTGAGCGCGAGCTCGACGAGCAACGCGCATGAGGCGCAGGTCATGCCTTCGATCGCTGCGGCGTACTGACGAAGCGCGCCACCGCTCGACGGCGGTGCGGATTCCCGCGGAGTGGCTGGGACCGGTGCCGCGGCGAGGTTGCCGATGACCGAGTCCAGCGCGGAGAGGAGCGTCTCCCGGGGAAGCCGCCGCGGATCGAAGTGGACGGTCACGGACCCGATCTCCGCGACCGCGCGCACGGCATGGACCCCCTGCCGCTTGCGCAGCAGGATCTCCAGCACATAGGAGCGCTCGGGCTGCCGTACCAGCGCCGGCGCGATCACCCTCACGCGCCTCGAGAGAACATGGGCGACGCGCAGGTGCACGTGAGCCCTCAAGCGTTCGCGGGGGAACCGCGCCTGGAACGGACGAGTTGGTACGTCAGGTAGACGACGGCCAGCCACTCGTAGCGGTGCCGGAGTGGCGCGGCCAGCCAGCGTCTGGTGAGGAGGTCCCAGTGCACCTTGATCAGGTAGAAGGCGAGCAACTCGTTGAGGAACCGCGTGATGGTGCGCTCGTTGAGGACGTTGCGAAGCACCGGGTCCGCCTCGATCCGTGCCTTCAGCACCTCCATGACGATCCTGGCCCGCGCGCGCAGCTCCTTGGCCCTGCGGGCGAGCGAGGCGGCCTGCCCCCCGCCTCGCCCGGCGTCCGGCGGGGCACGGGTCGCCGAGGCGGCCGGCTCCAGGAGCCCGGACTCGTGCGCGCGGACGACTGCGCCCCGCAGCGCCAGCGCGACATCGCGCACGGAGCACATGCTCTCGTGGAAGCGGACGGAGAGCTTTCCGACACGGGCGTTCACGTCCACACGCCATACACCGTCCACCGCCGCCAAAGCTCCGCGGATCGATGCGGCGGCGACGTCCGTACAGAGAACGGCGGGGAGCGCGAAGCGAAGATGATCCGCGTCGCGGTATCGCAGGGCGATCCCGGCCTCGATTTCCTGCCTGGTCATGGCCGCACCGGCTACCGCTCACCGGCCTCCTGTTTCGTGGCCTGTTCCTCCGCCTCCTTGGTCTCTGCGAGCAGGTCGGCGAGCGACTCCTTCTGCTGCAGCCACAGGTCCTTGCCTGCGTCGGTGGCTTTCGCGACCGCCAGCATGATCTCCTTCCGATACCGGTGGACGAGGTAGCCGGCGGCGAATCCAGCCGTCAGCAGTACGATCGGGCTCCGCAGGAGTCGAGCCAGCACGCCTCGCCCGACGGCGACCGAGGACGCCCCCAGACCAGCCGCTGCGAGATAACCGGCCACGCCCGGATGACCCATCATGTGTGCGCCTTCTGGCATGTGGTACATTTCCGCCCTCCTTGTGGTGGTTTGCTGCGATCACTCCGTGGTCCGAGGGGTGCGCGACTGGTCCGGCTCGGCCGGGGACGCTCGGCTCTGCAGCCCGTGCAGCAATTCGTAGATGCCGAGGCACGCCTCGCAGCAAAAGCGAAGCTCTCTCTCGGGGCCGCGCGCGCGGACCGGCCGGAAGCCGAGTGCCAAGCCGCACAGGTCACACGTGGCCGTGGCGCCGCTCACATGATCTCCAGGAGCATGCGCTCGAAGGTCTCGGGCGTCACGCTGCCCAACAGCTTGGCGTGGACCGTCCCGTCGCGTCCCACGAAGAAGGCGGTCGGGAGCGCGACCACTCCATAGAGCCGCGCGACCGACGACTCCTCGTCGACGAGCACCGGGTAGGTGAGGTGGTTCCTCTTCACGACCTCGGCGATCTTCGCGGGGCTCTGGCCGACGTTGACCGTCAGGATCGCCACGCTCGCGGAGCCATAGCGCAGATGCAGCGCCTCGATGTCCCGCAGCTCCTTCTCGCAGAACGGGCACGTGTCCGCCCAGAAGCGGATGATCAAGGGCCGACCGCGAACGTCGTCCGGAAAGCGCAGCGGCACGCCATCCAACCGCGACAGGACGAACACGGGCGCATGCTCGCCGCGCTCGAGGTGTCGCGCGGGGGCATGGCAGGCTGCCACCGCGACCAAGAGCGACACGATCACGAAGCGCATCGCGCCATGACCGCCCGCGGCGAGGGGCATTTGCCCTCCGAGAAGGGGGGAGTCCTTGCGTTCACGTTACCACAGCCCGTTGCCCTTTCAAGCGACGGCGGGACGCCGCTTCGCGGTAGCAAGGCGCAGCGTCTCCGCCGCCTCTGATCCGGGACAGGTAGACCGGCCAGGATCAGACTCGCTGCGACGCGCGCATGAGCACGCCACCCAGCGCGCGGGCAATGCTCGGCCCGAGTCCGATCCGCCCCACGAGCGCCGGCAGCAGGATCATCGAGACCAGAGTGAGGCCGGTCGCGAGGAATATGGATCCGAGCTCCGCTGGGTCAGCCTTCGACGCCTTCACGGCGACACCTCCGTACGCCGCGTCAGCCGGAGCAGGTCGTCCAGGAGCGGAAGCGCCGGCTCGGCACTCGTCGAGGCCCTCCTTCGATGTCCCCAATTCGCCGCCTTGCCGAAGCCGTGAACCATCGACTGCTCCAGCGCTCGTTCACGCTCACGACCCGCCGCTCGTTGCCCCTGTGAGGGCCTCCCTGCAACCATGTCTCGCCTCCATCCTTTTCGGAACGGTCCAATGCCATACCCATCGTGAATGACGTGGGTTCGCCCGATCTGTCGCCGGGGTCGCCCGCCGGCGCTCTACGACTGGCGGGATCTGGGAGGCGGAATCTCGGGAGGCGCGTCGCGGGTCGTCGGAGCGTTCGCGACGTCGGCCCGGTACATCGCTTCAACGTCGAGGCCGAACGTCGGGAGTCTCGGCAGGGTGAAGGGCTCCGTGCCCGGCCTCGTTCCGGCGAAGCCTCCGGAGTGGTCGCACTGCGACGAGCAGGAGGTAACATCGCCGTTGTCGCGGTGCTCGGTCGACTCGCTCAGCGCAATCATCGCAGCATCCGGGCGCGGAGCAGGCGCTGCTCTGTCGCGTGCCGCCGCCTGGCGCGCGGCCAGGCGGCAGACGGGGCAAGAGCACAGGTGTCGCCCGTTCACAATCATCCCCTGGCAATGGCAGCGATGCTCGACGGGGCCAGGGCTAGGGGCGAGAGCTGCGACGCCCGAGAGGGCGACGATCAGGAGCGCCGCCGAGATCCTGCTCGGGATGAGAGCGGAGAGGCCTCCGATCACCCTCTTCCGCTATGCACTGGAGCGAATGCGCGCACGCGCCCTTGCGGGTAGCCGCGCGGACCGCTAGGCGAGAGCCGTCTCACAGCCGTCCCACCATTCAGGGACGCCCCGACCATTCACCTGAGGTGACCGTAGCGCCACCCGTGATCGAGGCGGCCAGATCGATCAAGGGCATCGCCGGGTTACAGCTCCGCTGTCCTCGCGGGTCCTCGCTCCCCGCCCCTACCGGGAGGATCTGGGGCCCACCTCGGCGGAGGTCGCCTGGAGCTCGGGTCGCGCCCGAAGCACCCTGGCGCCGGCTGGCCAGGTCCTTGCCGCGCTCAGGCCGGCCAGCAGGAACAGCCCAAGGGCGGCGTCTTCCCTCCGGGCGAGTCGTGTGTCCCGGCTCCCTACTTCCGGCAGCAACGCCTGGACAGCGCCTGGTCGGGCCGCCAGAGGGCGGCGAGGCGGGAGTTCCTTGAGACAGGAATCGGGCCCCGGTCGCTCGAGGGGCGCGGACGGGCGATCGCGATCTCGCGGATGGGGGTTCGCACCACCGCGCCGGAGCTCGGAGACGCGAGCTCTAACTAGCGGCGAGTTCGTTTCCGGCAGGCGCTGGTCGGACGCGTCGGCTCTCCTCCCCCCGCCCCGTCCCTTGGCTCGCGCCTCTCGCGATTCGAGAACGGAGTGTGGGCGGGTTGCGGGCCAGTTCGTTGAAAGTTATACTTCCGGTATGAAGACGGCCATCTCGCTCCCCGACGAGGTCTTCCGGGACGCCGAGCGCCTCGCGAAGCGCCTCAAGAAGTCCCGCAGCAAGCTCTACATGGAGGCCGTGGCGGAGTACGTCGCTCGCCACGAGCCGGAGGCGATCACCGACGCCCTGAACCAGCTGGCAAGGAAGCTCGACACCAGGCTGGATGAGGCCACTTCAGCGGCCACCACGCGCATGCTGGAGAGCTCTGAGTGGTGATCGGCCAGGGGGACGTCTGCTGGGCCGACCTCCCCGACCCGGTGGGCTCGGGACCCGGGTTTCGGCGGCCTGTCCTCGTCGTCCAAGGCGACGCCTTCAACCGCAGCCGCGTGGCGACCGTGGTCTGCGTTCCGCTGACCAGCAATCTGAAATGGGCTGACGCTCCAGGTAACGTCAGCCTGCCTGCACGGAGCACTGGACTCACCAAGGAATCTGTCGCGAACGTCTCGCAGATCGTCACGCTCGACCGTGACATTCTCACCGAACGGGTCGGCCGCATCTCGAAGAAGCAGCTCGAACTTGTGTTCGCTGGGCTCGATCTGATGATGGGGCGGTAGGCGGCTTCGCAGTCAAGGCGACGCCTCCAAACGGTTCGCCCATCGGGTTGAGAACCCATTCAAACCGCGCCCAAATCGAGACCATCCAGCCGGCCGATCACGTCGCTTCACGTCCACTCACGCGGTCTGGCGCATCTCATGGACTACCTGTCTACCAGCGAATTCGCAACAACGACGCCCGTCTGCCCGCAACACGTTAACGGCCTCATAACCCGAAGGTCGCAGGTTCAAATCCTGCCCCCGCAATCCTGGTTTACGAGTACTCGGCCGCCCTCGGAGATGGGGGCGGCCGTTGTGTTCTTGAGGGTCACCTCGACGTCGTAGCCGTCGGCAGTCGGCATCATCACGACCGGCTCGATGGCCTCGCCCAGGGCCCGGCGCGCCTCCAGAGGGTCGGTATTCGCGAGGACTGCGACGTCCCGCACCACCTCGGCCACGCGCTCCACGGCCAGCTTGGCACCGGGCACCGGCAGCTTGCGGCGGGCCTCCGCGAGGCGTTGGCGCAGACCGCGGAGGCGCTCCTCTTCCTGGCGCAGGGCGGCGGTCAGGTACTCCGACGCGCCGACCTCGACCAGGAGGCGCCCCACCTTCTCGACCCTGGCCTCCTGCGCCCTGGTCCGCTCCTCCAACTCCTGGACCTCGGGCGGGATCTTCCCCGTGGCCTCGGCCTCCTCCTGCGCCGGGCCTGCTCTATCCAGGCCTGGAAGTCCCCGGACTCGACGTAGCCGAGGAGCCCCTCGACCACGGCAGCGTCCGCCTTCTTCTCGGAGATGGTGGAGCGGTTGGCGCAGACGGCGTCGCCCTTCGATGCGTTGGCCGAGCACACGTAGGACAGGTACGTCTTGCCCGCCTTGCGCTTCACGCCCGCGATGCTCATGGAACTGCCGTAGACGCCTCATCGGAGCAGGCCAGAGAAAAGGTGCGGCTGCCTGGCCGTGTCCGCTGGCCCGCGGCGAGCGGTCGAGGGCGAGCGCGCGACGCGAGCGGCTGGCGCGGTCTCGCGTCAAGAGGTCAGGGAGGGATGGCGCCGAGGCCAAGGGACCGCAGAACGGCACGGCGCAATCATGTGACGGCTGCCATCTCCTTTGTGGGCTCCGCCTCGATGACGCGCTTCAGGTTCTGCAGACCACGCTGGTAGATCTGGTCCCACTTCCGCCGAAACAGGAGGGCGTCTGCCAGCGGAGCAATGACCGGTGGCTTCGGATCATATTCAAGCGCAAATGAAACCCGGGTCGAATCACCTACCGGGTCAAAGCGCCAGTATTTCCGTGCGACTATTCCCATAAGTAGCGCTGTGAAAGTCCAGCCTTGGTCTTTGTCGTACTCGATCGTCTCCCACTCGCTGGTCATCTTGCGACCCAAGTAGGTTAGGTGCACCAAATACTTCGCTCCCTTGCCCAGGGTGATCTCGGTAAGAGGCTTCACGTCTTGAATGTAGTCGAGGTACCGCGGGATGGTATGCCAATCTCTGGCGAAACGAAGAACGTCCTCGGTCGGTCTCGCCACGACTATCTGCTTCTCGATTCTGGTCATGACCTTTGCCTCCCCGCAAGCTGCAGACTAAGACTTCCTACTCATCGTACGCCACGGCAGACGGTGTACGGCAGGGTGAAGATGCGGTCCATGATGACCCTCCGTCCTTACGTGTGGTCACGGCATCTCTCCAGGATCAGCCCGTCGAGCCTTCTCCGATAGGGAGGAGCTCTCCAGGTGCAGGTCGCCACCAGGTCGGCGGTGGTGCAGCTGGCCTCGGGCGTTCCGCGGTAGAGCGTGCACAGATTCTGGAGAACGGCGACCCGCTCCGGCGCGATGCTCCCGCTCACGTTCGAGCACTCGGCGTTGATGGCCGTCGTGTCGCACGCCAGCGTCTGGTCCGTTCCGGCCCCGCACGTGGCGGTGCCGGCGGTGAACACGGCGGTGCCCAGCCCTTCGGCTGTGTCCTGGCATACCTGCTCGCCCTCGTCGGGGAAGCAGATTGCTCCTGGGTAGAGGACCACGGTCACGCCACCGCCCTCGTAGAAGCTCACGGCGCACGTTCCGGCCCGACCCGAGGCCTTGCAGGCCTCCCAAGTTCCTCCACCCTCGACGCAGCTCCGCCTCAGGCCATCCCAGTCGATGCTCGATCCCTCGGGTGCGTAGAACCCTTCGAAGCAAACAGCGAGTTCGGCGTGTTCGCAGCTCCCGCCGAATCCTCCGTCCCCGCCTCCACCGCAGGCGGCCAGGACGGCCACGGCAAACACCGCCTCGATCCTCTTGTCCATGGTGGTGCCTCCTGGTGTTCAGGAATGATCCCACCGCGGAGACGGGACCGGTTAGGTCAGCGTGCCCCACGCCCCGGCCTGCTCAGGCGACCTCGGTGGGGGATCCTTCCCCCCTGCGCGCCTGGGCGCCGACTCGCGCCTCATCTGCTCGACCTGGGTGTCCTTGGAAAGGACGGAACCAGCTCACCGCCAAGGTCCGCAACGCCCCCGGGCGCGGCCCCCCACCAAAAAAGAATGGCAGAGGCTTCCTGCTCTGGCCTCCGCGGCCACGGCAAACGTCCCTGATCCGGATGGCGGACCCCTTCGGGCTCCCGCAAGAGGAAGTGACAGCCATGCTGGTGGTCCCATACTTCGCCACAGGAGTTTT
>Ga0335071_10001768_pt1 | contig 23230 bp, 19 predicted proteins | sample Lox_Sample_15_FD_206724 | JGI IMG/M metagenome (GOLD analysis project Ga0335071, IMG submission 206724) | Soil microbial communities from Loxahatchee National Wildlife Refuge, Florida, United States - Lox_Sample_1.5 | ecosystem: Environmental > Terrestrial > Soil > Wetlands | place: USA... | reverse complement strand
TGGCTTCAATTTGGACAGCATATTTTCAAATAGGAGACCTCAATTTTTGCGAGTTTTGACGGTCCTTTGTTATCAATGATTTAGCTTGTCCAAATTGCGCTTTTCAGGGTTAATTTGGACAGCAGTGATTCTCTGCCGGCGCTTCGCGCCTCAATGATTCCGATTTTGGGATGGCGCCGGGTTTTGAGACAGCCTCTCCAGAGCCGTCCGACCGCTGATTTTCCCGCATCGGGCGGGGCTGGAAACCCGTCCGCACAGAGGATCTTTTGCGCGATTTTGCAGGTGCACACTCACTCGAAATCGAGGGAATTTCATGCTCTAGCGGAATTCGTGGCTGCCTGCCGTTTTTTCACATATACTGATTCCGATGCAGCCGCGTGCCGTTAAAATCATGCGCCGAGCTTTGATCGGCCTTGTCATTGTCGTCATCCTGTCGGTAGCCTTCAATTCCCTGCAGGTATGGTACCGGCGCGCACGTCTGGTGAAGCAGGCGGCGCAGATTCTCAGCCCTGAAATGCTCCGGTCGTTCGAAGGTTTCGAATATTCTTCCACCCCCAATGGAATTCTCCGGTTTCGACTCAAGGCCAAGCATCTCGTGGACACCCGCGAGGGAAAAAGCTATATCGAAGGGATCGAGGCGTACGATTTCAATCCGGACGGAAGCATCCGCAACGCGATACGCAGCGTCAACGGAATGTTCGACAACGAGCACCACAAAGCCGAGTTTTCCGGCGACGTCCGGATTTCTTTGGGGAATGCATATGAATTGCGGATGAATTCGCTGCAGTATGACATCGGTTCCAAAAGGGGAGAAACAAAGGAGCGAGTCCAGTTCATCTCCAAAACAGCCAGCGGGACGGCACAAGGCGTCTTCTTCGACCAGGGAATGAAAACCCTGGAGCTCAAGAGCGACGTTCGTTTTGTTCTCAATGCCAGGCAAAAAGCCGCCGGCCGGGCAGCGGAATCGAGGGAGCTTCATGCTGCGGGGGACCATGCCGATTGCACCGAAGAGATGCACCGCATCGTTTTCAAGGGACGCGCGCGCGTCGATTCCGAGACCGAGTCTCTTTCAGGGGACAGCATCGAGGCGGTTTTGAGCGAGGACAGGGCGCGCCTGACCTCGCTGATCGCTTCCGGTAATGCCGCTTACAAATCGGCCAAAGCGGGCGAAACGCAGACGGTGCGGGGAGACCGCATGGTTTTCGTCATGGGCCAATCCCAGACTTTGGAAAAACTCAGCGTGACGGGGCAGGCGGCATTTTCGTCGGAGGCTGCTTCCGAGGCGCAGGTCCTGAGCGGGCGGGAGCTCAATCTCTTTTTTGATGCCGCAACGACGAAACCGTTGAGCATTGAGGGCAACGGAAGCGTATCGTTTCACCGCAACAGCAGCAGAGAACAGCTCCGGGTTTCGGGGGAAACCCTTGCCGCCGCGTTTGCGCCGGGATCCGACAAACTGCAGAGTGTCGTCGTTCACGGGCAAGCCGCGATGTCTATCGAATCCGCAAACAGTTCGACCGACAACGAACTCAAGTCCGAGGAAATCCGCCTGCGCTTTCAGGACGTCAAGGGACGCACCGTCTTCGGGAATCTTCGCGCGGAAGGCGCCGCACAATGGGTGTCCAAATCCATCCCGAACCTTCCCGCCACCCGACAGGAGCCTGTGCGAACACTGGAAACATCGTTGCTGGAACTCGTTTTTGCCGGCGATGGCGAATCTTTTGACTCCGGCAGCGCTTCGGGCAACGTGGTCGTTTCCGAAAACAAGGTCGGGGCAGGAGGCAGGGCGCAGCTCAGCCGCTTGCGTGCGGATGAGGTTCGATTCGGTTTTTTTCCGGGAAACAAGCTGCGGAACATGACAGCCAAAGGGCATGTGCAGACAGATTATGAGAAGCGGCAAGGTGGTAAACAGCAGTCCGCTCGGGATAAATTCAGCGCCGTAAGCGACAATTTGGAAGCGACCTTTGCATTGCACGACGGCGAAAGCTCCGTCGAATCTGCGACGCAGTGGGGGAATTTCATTTACAAGGATGCGTCCATGACCGCGACCGCCGGAAGATGTCAATACGACGCGGGAAAAGGAATTCTGGTTTTGAAGGAATCGCCGGTGATCTCGGATGAAATGAGCTATACGTCGGGCGAATGGATGGAATATGAGCTCGATCAAAAGGCAGTTGCCGTACACAAGCGAGTTCGATCCAGGCTGAATTCGAAGGGAAGAGCCGGCTTTTTAATGACTTCCTCCGCCTCTTCCTCTCCCGCGATTATAATGGCAGAGACAATGCTTTACTGGATCGAAGCCCGGCGCGCCCGCTATGAAGGAAAGGTCCAGGTCCTTTCGGAAAACGGGCAGTTGCAGGCCGGAAGACTGGACATCCTCGATGGAGGAGAGCGAGTGGAGGCGCAGGACTCGGTCCGGCACTATATCCCGCAGAGAGTTGCACCGAAACCGGGGGAGCGGGTCGATAAGACCAGAGAGAAACCGAAGGTGTCCAACTCAGAAATGATAGTTCAGAGTTCAAACCTGAAATACGAGAGGCAGAAGAACACAATCCTGTATGGCGGGCGCGTTACCGTTCAATCGGGAGATCTCAACCTGTCGTCCGATACCCTGGAGGCGTTGTTTGCCAACAATGGCGGGGGGCTAGAGCACGCCACCGCGCGGGGCCAGGTCCGGATCCGGCAGAACCAAAAAGAAGGCAAAGCGGATGTGGCCGACTACTTTCTCAATCCGCAAAAGTTCGTTCTGACCGGAAACCCTGCCGAGATCAACGAACCGGGCAAAGTCCGCTCCTCCGCCCCTCAATTGACATACTTAGTTGCCGATGATAGGATTCTGTTCGGGAATCAGTGAATATAGTATAAGTACTTATATTTCAAATATTTAAATATGGAATACACCAGACTGCAGGCTTCCGGATTGTGCAAGTCCTACAAGGGAAGGAAGGTTGTAGGCGACGTAAACCTGGAGGTCGCTCGAGGGGAGGTGGTCGGCCTGCTGGGCCCCAATGGGGCCGGGAAGACAACCACTTTTTACCTGATCGTGGGTCTGATATCGCCGGAAAAGGGCGAGGTGCGGTTGGGCGAGCAGGAAATTCAGAGCCTGCCGATGTATCAGAGAGCCCGCATGGGAATCAGCTATCTTCCTCAAGAGCCATCGGTATTCCGAAAGCTCACTGTGCTGGACAACCTGCGGTGCGTTGCGGAGACATTGAACGTCTCGCCGGATGAACGGGAGGAGATCACGGAACGGATGCTCGACGAGTTCGGCATCGCCCACCTGAGCAACCAGGGAGCCTATGCGCTTTCGGGAGGAGAGAGGCGAAGGCTCGAAATCGCCCGCGCCCTGGTACTGACTCCCCAATTCATTCTCCTGGACGAGCCGTTTGCGGGAATTGACCCGCTGGCCGTGCTGGATATCCAGAAAATCATTGAAAGATTGCGGGCTCGGAACATCGGAATTCTCATCACGGACCATAATGTGCGGGATACTTTGAATATCACCGATAGGGCTTATATAATAAACAACGGAAAGATTTTACGAGAAGGAACGCCGGAGCAGTTGGCCAGTGATAGTGAAGTCAAAAAAGTCTATCTCGGAGAGCACTTCAAGCTGAGTTAATGCCATGAACCGTCGACCATTTTTGCGGCAGACATTGGATTTACGACTGAGCCAGAGGCTTGCCCTCACTCCCTCGCTGCTGCAAAAAATCGAGCTGCTCCAGCTTAACAAGCTGGAACTCCAGGATATGCTGAACCAGGAGCTGGTCGAAAATCCAATCCTGGAGGAGGTCCTGGAGCAGGAAGCCCCGGTCGAGACGGCTCTGGGAGAACGGGCGGGAGAGGACCTGCAGACTGGCGCCGAGCCCCCGGCCGACGGCGAAAAAGACTCCTTCGACGAGATCGATTTCCGCTACTTTTTTGACGAATACCTCGACACGGGCTATAAGAACCGCGAAGTGGAGGACTCGGAAAAGCCTTCGTTCGAGACGTTCCTGACTCAGGCGCCGTCTCTCGAAGAGCATTTGAACTGGCAATTGGGACTTTCGGATGCAAACCCCCGGATCGCCGAAATAGCCGGTCAAATCATAGGAAATCTCAACGAAGACGGGTACCTGATCATCGGCCTCGAGGAGCTTTGCGCGGTGGCCGCATGCACCATGGAGGAGGCGGTCGAAGCCTTGAACCTCGTGCAGGCGATGGATCCCCTGGGAGTCGGCGCGCGCGACCTGAGGGAATGCCTGTCGCTCCAGCTGCAGAGTCTCGATCTGAAAGACAGCCTTGCCTACCGGATCGTGCAGGAGCATCTCCCGCTGCTCGAAGGGCACAAGCTGAGGGAGATTGCCGCACGCAGCGACGCCGCGTTCGAGGAGGTGCTCCAGGCGGTCGATTGCATCAAACATCTTATTCCGAAGCCGGGGCAAAAATACAACAACCAGAAAGTGACCTACGTGCAGCCGGAAGTCACGATCACGAAAGTGGACGACGAATTCGTCATCCTCGTGAACGACGAAGGCATGCCCCAGCTGCGCCTGAACTCCAGCTACAAAGATCTCCTGCGCAGCAGCGGCGTGAGCAGCGAGACGAAGGCGTTCCTGAGAGAGAGATTCCGATCTGCCGTCGATCTGCTGCGAAGCGTGAACCAGCGCAAGCAGACGATTTACAAAGTGTGCGTCTGCGTCGTGAACCGGCAGAAGGAATTCCTCGAGAACGGGCCCGCGTACCTCCGCCCCATGCTGATCAAAGACGTGGCGGCCGAGCTCGGCGTCCACAGCTCCACGATCAGCAGAGTCGTGACCAACAAATACGTGGACACGCCTCAGGGGGTCATGGAACTCCGCAAGTTTTTCACCATGGGGGTGGAGAATCCGGATGGAGGAGAGCTCTCCATCGTTCAAGTCAAGCTTCGAATCAAAAAACTGTTAGAGGAGGAAAACAGAAAGAAACCGTATTCCGATAATCAAATTGGCCAGTTATTGCGCCGCGATAATATTTTCATTACCCGGCGCACGGTTGCCAAATACCGGGAGCAAATGCAGATCCCCGGCTCTCGCGAGCGTAAGATAGGGTATCTCTTCTGATTCGGCCGGGAGGATGCGTCAGTCGCATGCCCCGCTGCCTTGAGATGCCCCGCGTGGAGTCCCGGGACGATGCCCGGGACATAATTATTCTTCCTGGAAGGGGAATTCACAATGAATGTGGAAATAACCGGCAGACATGTTGTTATCACGCCCGCAATTCGCACCTACATCCTGGCAAGGCTTCGCAAGTTTGTCAAAATCTTCGGCGATGACATCAATTTCCACGTGATCATCGACGTCGAGAAAGAAAGACAGACTGCGGAAGTCCTGCTCAAATCCAGGCTGTTGGATCTGACGGGAAAGGGCATCACGGGCGACATGTATTCCTCGATCATGCTTGCGATTGAAAAACTCGAGCGGCAAGCATTGAAGCATAAGAGCAAGATTATTGAGGGGAAACGCCAGCGTGCCAAGGCGAAGTCGGTTGCCGTAAAATCGGGTGTCGCGGAAGCGTCCGCGCGCGTTCTGGCGCAGAGAAGAAACGGCATCCAGGAGGAAGACGCGCAACGAAAACCAATGGCCGTCGAAGAAGCAGTTCTGGAACTGAACCACTCGGAGTATCCGTTTATTGTATTCAGGAATTCCGAATCGGGCGATGTAAATATCCTATATCGTAAAAAGGACGGTGCTTTGGGATTGATTCGCGCCTGATTTGAAAAGCGCAACGGTTGCCCATTCCGGGTATACAGTCGTCGCCGTGAGAGGTTTCTTGCTAGAGAACGAAGAAGTTGTTTCGGATGGTCAAAAACCGGGCGTCGGAAGCCTTTCTGTCCGCGACCTGCTGGCGGATGCGTCCCTCGGCCTGGAAGTGGAGGTGCTCACGGGGCAGGAGGGTCTCGACAACGAGATCCGTTCCACGCGGGTGCAGAAACTGGGCATGGTACTCGCCGGATACAGCGGCGACATCCATCCGGACCGCATTCAGATTCTGGGCGGCAGCGAATCCTACTACCTCCAGACTCTGAGTCCACTCGAACACAATGAGGCCATTCAGCGGCTGAGGAATCACAATATCTGCTGCATCCTGGTTACGAAGGGACTGAATGTCTCCGGGGAACTGCTCCGGGTGTGCCGGGAAGCGAAGATCCCTTTATTGAGGAGCAACGCTCTCAGCACGGTATCGATCGCCAGGGTGACCGCCTGTCTCGAAAAGCGCCTCGCGCCGCGGATGACGATCCACGGAGTCCTGATCGAGATCTTCGGCTTGGGCGTTCTGCTTATGGGGCCGTCCGGAATCGGGAAGAGCGAATGCGCGCTCGAACTGGTCTTGAAAGGGCATCGCCTCATCACGGATGACTATGTGGAAATTACCAGGCGGGGAATCGACCGGCTCCTGGGAGCCGGCGGCGCGGTGCTCAGGCACCACATGGAGCTGCGCGGGCTCGGAATCATCAACGTCAAGGAGCTTTTCGGGATTTCCGCCACCAGCGTTTCCAAAGTGATCGATTTCGCCGTGCGGCTCGAGCGGTGGAATCCCGAAGCAGATTACGATCGGCTCGGGCTGGACCAGGACAGCATTGAATTCCTGGGAGTCTCCGTTCCACTGATCGCCATGCCGGTGGCGCCCGGGAGAAACGTCGCCACGCTTGTGGAAGTCGCGGCCAGAATTCACTTGCTGCGCCAGCGAGGATATCGACCGTCAATTCAGGAATGACGCATCACGATGCACTCCCGTATCGTGCAGAATTTGTCATTCGTCATTCGTAATTCGTAATTCGATATGAGCCTTCAGGATCTTGTCGTCGTAACAGGAATGAGCGGTTCCGGAAAAGGGACCGTCTTAAAGGCATTCGAGGATCTGGGATTTTTCTGTATCGACAATCTTCCGGTTGTGCTCATTCCCAAGTTCATTGAGGGCATCCACTCCTCGGGGAGCGAGATCACCCATGCGGCCCTCGTGATCGATATACGGGCAGGCGAAAAACTGAATGACCTGGAAGAGGCGATTTGGGAGCTGAGAAAACCGGGGTTCCGCCTATTCATCCTCTATCTGGAAGCGCGGGAGGATGTGCTGGTCCGGCGGTTCAGCGAAACACGCAGGCCACATCCGTTATCTGCCGCTAAGCCCATCCGGGAAGCGATCCGGTTGGAACGGAAACGGCTGCAAAAGCTCCGGGACCTCGCGGATCTCACGATCGACACGTCGGATTGCACGGTGCACCGCGTGAAGGCCCTGGTGGCGGAACGGTTTCGAAGACAGCCGCGAGCATCGATCCTGAGCATCAATCTCATGAGTTTTGGATACAAGAACGGCATTCCTCTCGAGGCCGACCTCGTATTCGACGCGCGGTTTCTGCCAAACCCGTACTTCGTGTCCAGGCTCAAAGCGCTGAGCGGCAGAGACCGGAAAATTGTGTCGTATCTGCGATCCTTTCCGGAAGCCAAAGAGTTCGTGAAACGCGTAGGCGAATTGCTGGAGTATCTGCTCCCGAAATATATGCAGGAAGGGAAGAGCTACCTCACGATCGCCGTGGGGTGCACGGGAGGCCGGCATCGCTCCGTGTTTGTGGTGGAGGAGCTTGCAAAATTCCTGAAAAACAAGAAGCGGGCCATTCACGTCCGCCATCGCGACGAGAATGCATAACCCGCACACACCGCAGGTCGGATTGGAGCATTGAAAGAACCTATGATCGGCGCACTGGTAGTAACTCACGGCCATCTGGGCCAGGAGCTTGTCGCAGCGGCTGAAATGATCGTCGGGGAAATTTCTCACATTCAAGCCGTAACGATCGGCTGGCACGACGATGTCAACGATGCCCAGGTGGAAATAGAAAAACGCATCTCGGAAGTCGAGAGCGGAAGCGGCGTGCTGATATTGACCGACATGTTCGGCGGAACACCGTCGAATATCGCCCTTTCGTTTCATAACCCGGAGACGGTGGAGGTATTGACAGGCGTCAACCTTCCGATGATTATTAAAATCGCAAATCAGAAAGAAGGGGACACGCTGCAGTCGCTTGCTCGGACCGTACGCGATCAGGGACGCTCGAGCATTGTGATGGCCAGTGATTTTTTAGGGACATGATCCATCAACCTGTTCTCGTTTCCAATAAACTGGGATTGCACGCCCGCGCCGCCGCAAAGCTGGTCCGACTGGCCTCCCGATTTTCGAGCAATATCTATCTCTCGCGCGAAGACGCGAACCAGCAGATCGATTCCAAGAGCATACTCGGAATCCTGATGCTGGCCGCTTCCAAGGGTACGCAACTGATGATCTCGATCGAAGGCCAGGATGAGGTGGAAGCCAAAGAGGCCATCTGTCAATTGTTTGAAACAAGGTTTGGAGAAGAAAGCTGATGGCTGCGAAGCCTGAAAAGATATACCACGGAAGCGGAGTGTCTCCCGGTGTGGTCCTGGGACAGGTCCTGAAGTTCGAAAGCCATAGCCGGCTTCTTCTCAAGGTGCACGTGGAGGATGTCGAGGCGGAAGTGCGGCGGTATTTGCGCGCGATCGAAGCTTCCAAAGAACAATTGAAGGCGCTCAAATCCCAGCTGGAGGAAAAGGTGGGGAGCGAGCATGGGATCATCCTGGATGCCCACATCCTGATGCTGGAAGACAGGTTGCTGAATGCGGATATCCTGGACAACATCCGGACGAGCCGCGCGAACGCGGAGTGGGTCCTGATGCAGGCCACGGATCGCCTCGTGCTTACCTACAAGTCTCTGGAAGATGAATATTTCCGCGACCGGCACAGCGATATCGAACATGTCGCGGATCGGATCCAGCTGAATCTCTCCGGTGACCGGCCGTTCAGCTGGGAGCATTTGTCCGGGGATCAGATTATCGCTTCACGAGATTTTAGCCCGTCGGATTTTGCGACCGTGGACCTTCAGAAAGTGCGCGGCCTGGTGCTCGAGTCGGGCGGAAGGACCTCGCACACATCCATCATATGCAGAGGCCTGCTGCTTCCTGCCATTATGGGCCTTCGCGGCTTTCTTGACGAAGTCTCTACCGGGGACACGCTGCTTCTGAACGGCGACGACGGCCAGGTGATCGTCAATCCCGGTCCCGCGCGCATCGAGGCCGTGCGCCGGCGCATGGAGGCGTTCGGCGCGTATCCTGCCGATTCTTCGCCGGCTCAATTCGGCACTCCCGCTTTGACAAAGGACGGCGTTCCCATTTCGCTGCGCGCCAACACCGAGATGATGCACGAATTGAGCGCGGCAAAAAACTGCGGAGCTGCGGGAATCGGCCTCTTCCGGTCCGAGTTCTTGTACTTCGGGCATCCTCTGGGATATCCCGACATGGAGGAACAGCTCGAAGCATACAGCCGGCTGGCACGGGAAATGAGCCCGCACCCGGTTGCAATTCGCACGCTGGACGCGGGATCGGAGAAGGTAGGGGGCAGCCCGGACCTGACGCAGCAGGAAAATCCAAGCATGGGTTTGCGAGGCATTCGCCTGAGCCTGCATTCCAAGGAAACATTTCTCACCCAGATCGAGGCAATTTTCCGTGCCAGCTGCAACGGCAGAATCGAGATTGTCTTGCCGATGGTTTCCACGATTGAAGAAGTCTGGCAGGCGAAGGCCCTGATCGATCAGGTGCGCACAAAGGTCAGAAAAGAGATTGGGCCGGCCATCCAGGCAGTCCCGCTGGGTGTGATGATTGAAGTGCCTGCGGCCGTGTTTTCTCTGGAAGTGCTGGCCAAAGAGGTCGATTTCCTGTGCGTGGGCACGAACGATTTGATCCAGTACATGCTGGCTGTGGACAGGGGCAATCCTCAAGTGGCATATCTTTTTCAGCCGCTCCATCCTACCGTCCTGCATTGCCTGAATCGCATCACGACGGTGGCCAAAAGTGTGAATAAACCCGTGAGAATCTGCGGTGAGATTTCTTCCAACCCATTTTATGCGGTTTTGCTGCTGGGCATGGGCTTCACGCAGCTCAGCATGAACCCGCTTTCGATTCCCACGATTCGCAGAGTTTTTCGCGAGATCCCCATGGAGGCTTCGCGACAAATTGCCCAGAAGGCGCTCACGTTCATCACGGCGCAGGAGGTGCACGAATACCTGACAAACGCCGTGGCGAAACTGGTGCCCTGGGATATTACTTCCTATGCCAAGGAAATCGCCCCGCCCAACGGTCGAAACGGGAAGTGAACATGGATTTGTCTAAGCTGCAGAAAAATGTGAATTGATTTCTGCGTAGGCCTTAACAAATTTTTGACACTTCTCCTTGGAAATAGCATCTGAACCGGTATGAATTAAATCCAATCCGCAGAAGGGAGGGGGTTCACCATGACCCGCCATTGTTACTTCCTGCTTCTTGCTTTGTTTCTGGCCGCATTGTCCGCGGGGGCTGTCCCCAAAGACGATGACTACATGCGACTTGCACGCCTTTCTTACATCGATGGAAATGTCAGCTGCCAGCACACGGGGGATGTCGACTGGTCGGCTGCCAGCGTGAACCTGCCGCTGGAGCCCGGGGATCGGATTTACACCGGAAATGACGGAAGGGCCGAGATTGAGTTTGACGACGGCTCCATCCTCCGGCTCGCCCATGGTACGGACATCGAAATCCTTTCGCTGAGAGAAGATCTCATCCAGATACGGAGCCTCGTAGGGCTCTCCACGTTGATTGTCACCAGCGATACGGATTTTGAAATCGACACGCCGGCGGCGGCATTCACGGTGCTGGAAAAGGGCAACTACCGTTTCGGTGTGGACGAGAATGGCGACAGCGACGCCGTGGTGCGAAAAGGAGAATTGGAGGCAGCTAACGACAGTTTCTCTCGCCGCCTCCTGGCCGGAGAAATGGTCCGCGTCTCCGCGAACGACGCCGACAAGCCCGAATACGCGCGCTATGACGAGCGGGACGAGTGGGACGAATGGAATGACCGGCGCAATGCGGACATGAGCGCCTCTGTCGACCGGAGATATTTGCCGGATACCGTCAACATGGGCGTCTACGACCTGAACAGCAGCGGCCGCTGGGTCAATGTCGAAGACTATGGAAGCGCCTGGGTGCCCTACGGAATCAGCGATTCCTGGGCTCCCTATTCGATGGGGCGGTGGTGTTACCGGCCGTTCTACGGCTGGACCTGGGTGTCCTATGAACCCTGGGGGTGGCTGCCGTATCACTATGGACGCTGGTACCGCAGTTCGATTTATGGGTGGTGCTGGTTGCCGGGACCGTCTTTTGCCTTTAATTTCTGGGCGCCGGCGCTGGTCACTTTTTACAGCGGACCCGGCTGGATCTCATGGTGCCCGCTGGGGCCAGGGGATTACTACAACCTCAACCGCTATCATTACAACCACGGGATCTATGGCTACCAGCTGGTGCGGTTGCGAGCGCTAAGCACGCGCGTTCAGGGAGATCTTTTCCATCGTGGCGATCGCGACGCTTTCAGAACGGTGGATATCGATCAGTTCAGAAATGGCAGTTTCGGCGGCAGAGATCGCGGGGGCCGGTTTCGCGACGTAGACCAGCCATGGAAGCAGGGTGAAGTCGTCCGGGATAGCCTGCCGGTTCAACCCACGCAGACCAGTTACCGGCCGGATCCGGACCGTCATGCCCGCGGGCCGGAAAGAACCGCCAAACAATTGCCCACCGTCGTGCGCAATAATCCCGGCGATGAATTTAGAGGCGTGGAAAAATTCCGGCGAATCTCAAATCCCGCAATCCCCGCTCTTCCATCGAAGACCGAGAGGCGGATGACGGAACAGCAGCGCGCTCCGCAGCAGGGCACAGATTCGGGCACCAATACGCGGGCGCGCTGGGCTCCGCGACGCGAGCCCCCGAATCCCGGTGCAAAAAGCCAACAGGAAAATACCCCATCCGACCAGGGCGCTCGCAAAGTGCCTACCTATCGGTATACGGGCACCCTGGAAAACAATAGTGAAAACGCAAAACCCGGAGAGAATACGGCCCCGGCAGCGCGACCCGATACCACTAGAACTTCCGAACCGCGCAACGCGCCGGGTGTGCTTTTGGAACGACCGGCTCCGGAGCCGAAGAGAGCGCAACCGCCCTCTTCGGTGGTGAGTCCGCGTACCGAGGAACCGCGCCAGCCGAACAACTCGGAACAAGGTTCCGGAGCCCAGCAGGGAAACAGCCGGGGCTCAGGTCCCGCCGAAACGCCCCGGACGGGCGGCTACCACGTCTACCGTCCGCCGCGCTCGGAATCTGCTCCTCCGAATCCGCCGCCGCAAACGGAGAACACTCCGCCCCCAAGCACGCCACGAGCCGAGCATGCTCCAGACAATGCAGCGCCCCGGCAAACGGCCCCTGCTGCCGAAAAGGGAGACGGATCGCGCAATTCCTCCGCGCCGTCGCAGAACAAAAGCAGTGGAAATTCGGGATCCTCTTCCTCCGACAAATCCGGAGGGAAGAGTTCGTCAGACGCGCCGGCTGGTGGAGACCAACACAGTCGAGATCGAAAATAGATGCGAGATTCGAGATTCGAGGTTTTGGATCGCTCAGTCCAATCTCGAATCTCGAATCGGCAATTTCGAATCATTCTCCATTTGACGCTTCTCCCATTCTTCGCTAGTCTCTGAAACGCAGTCTTATTTTGGCTGCGCCCGGAAAGTCGCATTTCATGAATGATTTTAAGAGGCTCTATCCCTTCATACGGCCCCATCGGACCGGGATCGCCATTTCTCTGCTGCTTTTTTCTCTAGTCGGCATCTTTCAATCGACGAGGACGACCCTATCCCTCCCACTGTTCGATAACGTTTTACTGGTTGGAAAAGGGTCCGTCGCGGCGACGGCGAAGGAAGGCCTGATTCAAAAGTATGTCTCCTTCATTCTCTCCCTCATGCCCGGGCGCCTGACCATGAAGGTCTGCCTCGCTTTGCTGATTCTGACCGCATTAAAGGGGATCTGCGATTACTACTCCAATTACTCCATGAGCCACATTGGCCAGAAGGTTGTGACGGATCTGCGCGACAAGCTCTTTCACCATGTCCTGGGCCAGTCGATGAGCTTCTTTTCCACCAATTCGACCGGGCGGCTCATGTCCAGAATGAGCGGCGACGTAGAACAAATCCAGGATGCGGTTTCCAACGTTCTGGCCGAACTGTTCCGCGAAGTCGTCACACTCCTGTCTTTACTCGTGACGGTACTTCTCGCCGACTGGAAGCTGGCACTGCTGTCTCTTCTCATCGCGCCGCTGGCGCTCAGCCTGACCCTCGGAATGGGCAAACGCATCCGCCACGTCAGCCGCAAAGGCCGGGAGGATGCCGCAAACTTAAACGACCATCTTCAACAGGCGATCACTGGCATGCGCATTATCAAGGCCTTCGGCATGGAGCGACATGAGGAGGATGGTTTCCGGACAACGGCAGCCAGGCTGCTGCGCAGCAATCTGAAGGCTGCGGCGATTCTGTTCATCAATTCGCCGGTCATGGAACTGCTCGGCGTCGTGGCCTTTATTCCGCTCTTATACTATGCCCACGCGCGTATTAACCACCACACCCTGACGGCGGGGATGTACGGCCTGGTCATGTTTGCGCTTTTCAGCATGTACGATCCGATTCGAAAGCTGAGCCGCATTCATGTCCAGGTACAGCGAGCCTTCGCGTCGTCGACGCGAATCGTGGAGCTGCTGGATACCCACCGGGAAATTCAAGACAAGCCGGGAGCTCGAACTCTGGACGGGTTTCGCGATTCCGTAGAATTTGAAAACGTATTCTTCGATTATGCGGATCAAAGCGGCGAAACACACGTTCTCAAGAACATCAACCTCAAGGCCAGCCGGAACCAGGTGATTGCGATCGTGGGCAGCAGCGGTTCGGGGAAAACCACTTTGGTGGGATTGATCCCGCGATTCTATGATACAACGTCGGGCGTTGTGCGGATCGACGGGACGGATGTCCGCGAATATACGCAGGGCTCCCTGCGAAGCCAGATCGCGATCGTGACACAGGAGACGTTTCTGTTCAACGATACCGTCCGCAACAACATCGCCTATGGCAACATCCGCGCTTCCGAAGAACAGATCATGGAAGCTTCGCGGGCCGCGCTGGCGGACGATTTCATCTCAAAATTCCCGATGAAATACGAAACGATCATCGGCGAAAGAGGTCAGAGGCTGTCCGGCGGCGAGCGCCAGAGGATCTCGATCGCGCGGGCGATTTTGAAAGATGCTCCGATACTGATCCTGGATGAGGCGACTTCCGCCCTGGATTCCGAATCCGAAAAGCTCGTGCAGCAGGCCCTGACGAACCTGATCCGGAACCGCACGACGTTTGTGATTGCCCACCGCCTGTCGACGATCCGGAACGCCGACATGATTCTGGTACTCGATCGCGGCAGGATCGTGGAATCGGGGACCCACGATGCCCTCATACTAAATGACGGCCCCTACCGCAAATTCTTTCGCCTGCAAACCGAAGAATCCCCCGAATTCGAGTAGCGTCATAGCTCCAAGGCTTGAAAAATCAAAGGTTAAGGCTTGACGAGGGGAGCCGGGCGGGCTAAATTATCTAGATTTTTAGGACTGAGGTGCTTGCCCATGATTCTGAGCATGACTGGCTACGGAACAGGTTCGGCTCAGAAGGACAATACGGTCGTTTCCGTTGAAATTAAAACGGTTAACCACCGCTTCCTGGATTTCCATGCCCGGGTTTCGCGCGAGTATCAGTTTCTGGAAGGGGAAGTGCAGCAGCTGATCCGCAGCGCGCTTGACCGCGGGCGCGTGGACGTCAATGTGACCATACAGAACGCGGTTACCGATGCATTCGAAATCAACTCCAACCTGTTGACGGGGTACATGAAGGCTGCCGACAAGCTTAAGGAAGATTTTCATTTTCAGGATTCTCTGGATCTGAAAACAATTTTGAGCCTTCCGGGAATCGTCCAGGTCAAGGAGGCGGCGCAAACGGAGCCGTCTGGGACCTTGTCCGAACTCGTCGCTGCGAGCGTGCGTGAAGCGCTGGGCGGGGTTTTGCGCATGCGCCGGCAGGAAGGCGAAGCGCTCCGTGCCGACATGCAGAAAAATCTGGCCGGCGTGGAGGAAAACGCCGGGCGCATCCGGGAATTGAGTGTGAATCTGGCGTCCGAGTACCTGGACAAGCTGCGCGAGAGGCTCAATCAACTTCTGTCCCAGGCTGAAATGGATCCGCAGCGATTGGCACAGGAGGCCGCGCTGATTGCGGACAAGAGCGATATTTCGGAAGAAATCGCCCGGCTGACAAGCCACATCGAGCAGTACCGTTTCCTCATGGATGCGCAGGAAAAAGCAGGAAAAAAGCTGGATTTTCTTTTGCAGGAATTACAGCGCGAAGCGAACACGATCTTGTCCAAGTCGGGAGACCTGGAGATATCGCGCTGCGCAATCGCCATCAAGACCGATATCGAAAAGCTTCGTGAGCAGGTTCAAAACGTTGAGTGAGACAACTCGAAGTGGGAATCTGATTATTGTTTCGGGGCCTTCGGGCGCCGGGAAATCCATCCTTGCTTCCAGGGTGCTGCAGCAGCTGCCGCATCTGAAATTTTCGGTTTCCTATACGACGAGAGCGCCGCGCGGCGCGGAGCAGAACGGGGTGGAATATTTTTTTGTCGGCCGGGAGGAGTTTCAGACGCTCATCCGCGGGAACGATCTGCTGGAATGGGCCGAAGTGTACGGCAACTATTACGGGACCTCGCGGAAATTTGTGGACGACCTGCTCTTGCAGGGAGAAGACGTCCTGCTGGATATCGATGTCCAGGGTGCCGCGATTGTCCGGAAAAACTGTCCCGATGCGGTCGGAATATTCATCATGCCGCCGTCCTATCAGGTTTTGCGGGAACGTCTCATGCGTCGGAGCCTCGATGACGGTTTTGTGATCGAGAAGCGCCTCCAGATCGCAGGGAAGGAAATTCGTCATTATAGGGACTATGATTATCTGATCATCAATGAAGAACTGAACCGTTCCACGCTCCAACTCCAGTCGATCATCCTGGGCGCCCGCTGCAGGACGGCGGCCGGAAGCGAGAGTGCGGAATCCGTGATTGCAACGTTTGGAGGAGTGGATGCATAAGATTCCCGAGAGTATCGGATCGAAATATCGTTTTATCATTCTGGCGGCCGAAAGGGCAAAACAACTGCAGAACAATGCCAGGCCGAAAATAAAAACGCGTTCCACGAAGCCGGCGTATATCGCCATGATGGAATTGGAGGCGAATGCCCTCAGCTTTGAGATTCTGCCGCTGCCTGAACCGGCGAGCGTGACATAGGGAATCCGCCGTGAATATCGCCCTGGGTGTCACCGGTTGCATTGCGGCATACAAGTCCATCGAGGTGATGCGTGGACTGCAGAAGGCAGGGGTGTCGGTGCAGGTCATTTTGACGAAGTCTGCGACCGAATTCGTAGCTCCATTGACGTTCGAGTCGCTTTCGGGGCAAACCGTGATCACCGACATGTTTCAGCCTGTGATCAACCGCGACATCGCGCACATCAGCATCGCGCAGACCATTCAGCTTCTGGTTGTGGCGCCGGCAACGGCGAATATCCTGGGAAAATTCGCGCACGGTATCGCGGATGATTTTCTCTCCACGCTGTATCTCTCGAATCCCGCGCCGGTGCTGATCGCGCCCGCCATGAACGTGGAGATGTGGCGCCATCCGGCCGTCCAGGCCAACGTGGAAATTCTCAAGGCGCGCGGCCATCATTTCGTCGATCCCGAAGCCGGCATGCTCGCGTGCGGCATGGAAGGGGAAGGGCGATTGGCCCCGGTGGACATCATCGTCTCCAGAATCCTCGAAGTGCTTCGCGGCGGACAATCTCTCGCCGGCTTGAAAATCCTGGTTACGGCGGGACCGACAGTCGAAGATATCGATCCGATCAGGTTTATTTCGAATCGCAGTTCGGGAAAAATGGGATATGCCGTTGCCGAGGCGGCGCGCCGACGGGGCGCCGACGTGTTCCTTGTTTCCGGTCCTACAGAACTGAAGGCCCCCGCGGGAGTCCAATTTTTTCCGGTGCGCTCCGCCGCGCAGATGAAAGATGCCGTGCTGGCGCTCTATCCGGAGATGGATATTGTCGTAAAGGCGGCGGCCGTTTCCGATTACCGCCCGGCGGAACCCTCTCCGCAGAAAGTCAAAAAAGGGAATGCGGCTTTGCAGCTTGCACTGGCGCAGACGGAAGATATCCTCGCGCTGCTTGGGAAACAGAAGAAGAATCAAGTGCTGGTCGGTTTCGCGGCGGAGACGGAACGCCTCATGGAGTCGGCGCAAAAAAAGCTGGAAGGCAAAAACCTGGATTTGCTCGTGGCCAATGACGTTTCCAGAGGCGTGTTCGGCGAGGATGAATCTTCGGTCGTTGTCCTGAGCCGTTCAAGCGGGCCCATCACGATCGACCGCCAGGCGAAGAGCGCGATCGCGGAGAAGATCCTGGACCTGGCCGTGGAGTTGAGGCGAAAGCGGTGATATTTGTGGGAACAAGACAGAAGACGGAAGACAGGAGACAGGAGACAGAGTCCGGCATTCTGTCTCCTGTCTCCTGTCTTCTGTCTTTTGCGGTTACGCCATGAAGTGCGGGACTGCAGTCATCATCGGAAGGCCCAATTCCGGGAAATCCACCCTGCTGAATGCATTCGTCGGCCAGAAGATTTCCATCGTTTCGCCCAAACCGCAAACGACGCGCCACCGCATCCTCGGCATTGCCACCGAAGCGCGCGGTCAGATCGTGTTCATGGATACGCCGGGCATCCATAAGCCCGCGTACGGCATGAACCGGCGCATGCTGCACACGGTCTATGACGGGCTGCGGGATGTCGATCTGGTGCTGCTGATCGTGGATGCCTCGATCTCCTTCGGGGCAGGCGAACGCTTCGTGCTGGATGTGGTGAAAAAAGCGCAGTCACCGACTTTTCTGCTGCTCAACAAGATTGACCGGATTGCGAAGGCCGCACTGTTGCCGATCATGCAGCGCTATAGCGAAGCCTACAATTTCCTGGAAATCATCCCCATCTCGGCCAGATCCGGAGAAAACCTGGGCCTGGTGCGCGACCGTATTTTCGACCTGTTGCCCGAAGGCGAACCACTCTACGATGCGGAGCAGTTCACGGACCGGTCCGAAAGATTTCTGGCCGCGGAATTCATCCGCGAAAAGCTGCTGGAAAGAGTCCGGGAAGAGCTGCCGTATACCTGCGCGGTGCTGATCCGGAAATTCGATGAGAGCAGGAGAGAGACACAGAACCTGGTGGCGATCGAGGCGGACATTCTGGTCGAAAAGCGGTCGCAGCAGGGGATTGTCCTGGGCGCAGGCGCATCGCAGTTGCGTGACCTGGGAATCGCGGCGCGGCGCGATCTGGAACAGTTCCTGGGATGCAAAGTCTACCTTGGATTGCAGGTGCGAACGGCGCGGGACTGGCGCAATGACGAATCCGTTCTGGATGCACTGGAGCTGGGCACATGAAAGACAAAACGCTCCTTCGAGAGCAGATTCTCGGTCACCTGAAATTGTGCAGCGACCTGGGCGTTCGGTATGTCGCGGCACCTGCGGCCGGTGCGGGGCGATCCATGCGAAAATCCGAAAAACAGAGCGGCGCAGCGGCACCGGTGCCCAAGGCGGCGGCCCCGGCGGCAGCCGCCAGGATCCGCGTAAACGCCTCGATGTTTGACGAGCAGCCTTCCGGCGAAGAAACGCTCGGTGCCATTCAGGCGGAGCTGAACGATTGCCGGCGCTGCAAACTGGCCCCGGGCCGCACCAATCTGGTCTTCGGTTCGGGAAATCCCCATGCCGAACTCATGTTCGTCGGGGAGGCGCCGGGAGCGGATGAAGATGAGCAAGGCCTGCCCTTCGTCGGGCGTGCGGGCCAGTTGCTGACCAAAATCATCGAAGCCATCGGGATGCGCAGAGAGGATGTCTATATCTGCAATATCCTGAAATGCCGTCCTCCGGGAAACAGAAATCCGGAGCCCGATGAAATCGCTTCCTGCGAGCGGTTTTTGTTCCGACAGGTCGCCGCGGTAAAGCCCAAGGTGATCTGCGCGCTCGGGGCTTTCGGCGCGCAGACGCTGCTCAAAACGACGGAGGCCATCGGGCGGCTTCGGGGACAGCTGATCGATTATCGTGGGGCGAAACTCATGGCGACATTTCACCCGGCCTACCTTCTGCGGAATCCCAACGAAAAGCGCAAGGTGTGGGAAGATATGCGGATCGTCCACGAATATCTGCACTCCCTGCACACATCAGGCAAATCGTAAATCGTAAATCGAAAATCAGACTTATGTGTGAATTTGTCGAGGTTGCCGTACCGGTCGCAGTTCGAAAGACCTTCTCTTACTCGGTTCCGCCTGAATTCAGATCGCGGATCACCACGGGCATGCGCGTGCTCGTTCCCTTCGGGCGGAAGCTGATGACGGGGTACGTGGTGGGAGCTTTGATCAGGTCGCAAATCGGCGACTTCAAGTTGCGTGCGGTGCGTGAGCTGCTCGACCCGGAGGCCGTCGCGCCGCCATCGCTTGTGGACACGGCGCTCTGGGTAGCGCGGTATTACTTCGCGCCTCCCGGCGAGGTCCTGCGCGCGCTTTTCCCCGCGGGGACGCAGGTGGCGGGGGAGGGAACGATTTCTTTGATGCCCAAAACGGCCGCACTCCTCGGGGGCGGATTGCGTCCTCCGGGATTGCGTTCGCAGGAGGACGCGCTTCTCGATATTCTGGCGCAGCAAAAATCGCTGACACTCAAGGAGCTGACGGAACGGTCGGGAATCCGCAACGTTCAGACCTGGATCGAATCCCTCGCCGCCGCCGGTTGGGTTCAGATGGAAATGTCGATGGATGCGCCGCGGATCCGGTCCAAGGAGCAGCTGGGAATTCGTTGCCTGGAGGCCGATGCGGAAATCGTCGCGGCGCTTACGCCGGCGCAGAAACGGCTGTATGAGGCGCTGGGAGGGAGCCGGGAACCGCGGATGTTGCAGGAAATCCTTCGCGGCGCCGGGTCCACCGCAAGCATTGCCAGGGTGCTCGAACGAAAAGGGCTGGTCGAAATCGCGCCCGCAAAAATTCAGAGGGTGCCTCCGGATCTGAGCGAATCGCGAAGCGTGCCCGCGCTGATTCTGACGGCGGCGCAGAAAGAAAACTTTGACCGCATCCTGCAGATGATTCTGCAGAACAAGACCGGCCGCTGTCTGTTGCATGGCGTCACCGGCAGCGGAAAGACCGAAATTTATCTGCGGCTGATCGGCGAGGTCTTAAAGAGCGGCGAAACCGCCATGTTTCTTGTGCCGGAAATCGGCCTGACCCCGATGCTGAGCCGACTGGTCGTTTCGCGTTTTCCCGGCCAGGTGTCCCTGCTGCACAGCGGAATGTCGGCGGGCGAACGCTTCGACCAGTGGAATCGGATTCGTGAAGGCGAATCCAGGGTCGTGGTCGGAACCCGGTCTGCTGTTTTCGCGCCCTTAAAAGACCTGCGGCTCATTGTGATCGACGAGGAACAGGACTCTTCGTACAAGCAGGATGAATCTCCCTGCTATCACGCGCGCGAAGTGGCATGGCATCGCGTGCAGCAAACCCATGGAGTTCTTCTGCTCGGATCCGCCACGCCCTGCATCGAGACCTATCATGCGGCGACTCAAACAGAAGGCGGCGGCTATTTTTATCTCCCGGAACGGATCGAAGCCCGGCCGATGCCGCGCGTCACCATGGTGGACATGAGCGCCGAGTTCAAGGCACACGGCAAAAATGTCGTCATCTCCACCACTCTGCAGGAGGAGCTGGAAGGGTGCATGCGGCGCGGAGAGCAGGCGATGGTGCTGCTCAACCGGAGAGGATTTGCGCGCACTCTTTTGTGCCGCGGATGCGGCCACGTGTACACGTGTCCGGATTGCAGTATCAGCATGACGTATCACCAGCAGGAAAACCGGCTCGCATGCCATTATTGCGGGCGGGAGATGGAAGTGCCTTCCGTGTGCGTGAGTTGTGGCGGCCCCTATATTCACTATGCGGGCATCGGTACGGAGCAGCTCGAAGGCATTCTGCGTACCCTGCTGCCCGCGGCGCGCATCGCGCGGCTCGATCGCGATACCGCGCGGAGGCGCGGAGCTCTGCGGTCGGTGCTGTTCGGTTTTGCCGAACGCGAACTGGACATCCTGGTCGGCACGCAAATCCTGGCCAAGGGGCATGACTTTCCGGATGTCACGATGGTCGGCGTCATTGCGGCCGATGCGGGATTGTCCTTTCCGGATTTCCGCTCGGCGGAGCGCACGTTTCAACTGCTGACCCAGGTCGCCGGCCGCGCAGGTCGCGGAGCGGCACCGGGCCGCGTCGTCATCCAGTCGTTCTATCCGGATCATTACGCGCTGCACTTCGCGCAAAAGCAGGATTACCGCGGATTCTTCGAGAAGGAAGTGGAATACCGAAAGCTGATGGGATATCCGCCGTTCCGCAGCCTGATTCAAATCGTGGTCAGCGATCCGGACGACGCCAAAGCCATGCGCAACGCGGAGAGAATAGTCGGCGCACTGAAGCTGCAACTGGAAAAAGCCGGATCGACGCCGAGACCGCACGTTTTGGGGCCCGCAGCGGCTCCTCTGGAAAAGCTTCGCGGTAATTACCGAATGCAAATTCTGATCAAAGCCCGCTCCGGAGACGACGTAATTCCGGCCCTGCAGGATTGCTTTGCGGATCTCGACCGCCAGAAGATCTCCTCCAAAGTAAACGTGGATGTAGATCCCCTCTCCCTTCTTTAACCCCCGCTGAAAACCCGATGCCGAAATTGAAAGAAGGATGGATTGCGCGAGTGCCGCACCTTCGGCGGAAGCAGATTTTTGGCGGAAATCGCGCTTTGATTTTGGCGGTCCAGAGGAGCAGATCGATCCCGGCTCCGACCCGCATGCGCTTTTATATTTGTTGTCTTGAAAACGTCTTTTGTGCTACTGATTGATTAGTCGTTCGAACGTCAACTGGAGGAAATATGGCATTCTGCTCAAAGTGCGGATCGGCAGTTACGGAAGGGGCAGCGTTTTGTGGTGTTTGTGGATCTCCCGTCGCAGCACCCGGCGGCCAGGCGGCTCCGCCCGTCGCTCCCCCGCCGGCAGCGCAAACCGGCGCCGGCATAGGTTCCAATGTGGCGGGTGCGCTTTGCTATTTGCTATGGTTCGTTACGGGGATCATCTTCCTCGTTGTGGAACCATACAAAAACGATGCATTCGTCCGGTTTCATGCATTCCAGGCGATTGCCTTCAGCGTCGTGGCTCTGATCCTGGAGATCATCTGGCACATGTTCGTGTCGATAGGGTTCCTCTCGTTCGGGATCCTTTTTGTATTCGTTGGCCTAGTAGGTTTTGTGATCTGGCTGGCGATCATTGTCTACTGGATCTTCCTTATGTACAAAGCCTACAACAACGAAACCTACAAAATTCCGGTTCTCGGAGAGTGGGCGTCCAAGCAGGTCGGGAAATAGAATTTTCGATTGTCGATTTACGACTGACGATTGGATGAATGCGGCTTTCCATCGTCCGTCGTCAATCGTAAATCGCAAATTATCAGTATTTCCATGAATCGCCACAACGACTCGCACCCCCATGGCCACGAGCCCATGGGGAAGAAGCGCCTGATCCTCGCGCTCGCCATCACGGGGAGCTGGTTTCTCATCGAGCTGGCGGGCGGGTTGTATGCCAACAGCCTCGCGCTGCTTGCCGACGCCGCGCATATGCTCACGGACCTCTGCGCGCTCGGGTTGAGTTTGTTCGCGCTGAAGATCGCGGCGCGCCCCGCCACGCATGAAAGAACCTACGGCTATCTGAGAGCGGAAATACTCGCGGCCTTCGCAAACGGAATTTTCCTGATCCTGCTCGGCCTCTTCATCTTCTATGAGTCCTACCAGCGGTTCTGGGCGCCTCCGGAAGTGAAAAGCCTGCCCATGCTGATTGTGGCAATCACCGGACTGGGTGCGAATCTGGTGACGGCAGGATTGCTGTATCGGAGCAGGGAAGAAAATCTGAATTTGCGAGGAGCGTTTCTTCATGTGCTTGGAGACACGCTCGGATCCATCGGTGCGATTCTGGCCGGCATCCTGATCCTGCTGCGCGGATGGCGCCTGGCGGATCCTGTCGTCTCTGCCATCGTCGGATGCCTCGTGCTGTGCAGTTCGTGGGAGCTTGTGACCGAAAGCGTGGAAGTCCTGCTCGAAGCCACGCCGCGCCATCTGAAAATATCACAGATATTAGGGGGCCTCGGCGACGTTCGGGGCGTGGTTTCGGTGCACGATCTCCACGTGTGGTCG
>Ga0335071_10001767_pt1 | contig 23230 bp, 15 predicted proteins | sample Lox_Sample_15_FD_206724 | JGI IMG/M metagenome (GOLD analysis project Ga0335071, IMG submission 206724) | Soil microbial communities from Loxahatchee National Wildlife Refuge, Florida, United States - Lox_Sample_1.5 | ecosystem: Environmental > Terrestrial > Soil > Wetlands | place: USA... | reverse complement strand
CCCACGCGGCGGGCGCGGGGCGAGGCGTGCGCGCCCGCCGCGTCGACGACCAGGTCGCAGGTCACGTCGCCGTGGTCGGTCCGCACGGCGACGACCCTGCCGTCCCGGCAGTCGATCCCCGTGACCGTCGTCCCGAACGCGAAGCGCACGCCCATACGCCGGCACTGCTGCTCGTAGGCCTGCGTCACCGCGGTAGGAGTCATCGAGCCGTCGCTCGGGCACCAGAGCACTGCCGGGGCCGCGCCGAAGTCGAGAGGCCAGAGCCGCTCCGCCTCGGCGCGGTCCAGCAGGGCGACCTCGAGGCCGGCCGCGTCACAGACGGCCTGCAACCGGCGCAGCTCGTCGGCGCGCCCGGCCGAGAGCGCGATGCGGAGAGAGCCGGTCTCGTTCCACTCCGGGCGGGCGCCGGGACTCTGCTGCAGCTCGCGGAAGGTCTCCACCGACTGCATCGCGAGCCGCACGCGGTCCGCGCTCGCGCGCACCTGGCCGCACAGGCCGGCGCCCTGGGCGCTGGTGACCTGCCCGACGCCGGCCTCACGGTCGAGCACCAGCACGTCGCGCCTGCCTGCACGCGCGAGGCTGTAGGCGGCTCCCAGGCCGACGGCGCCGGCGCCGACGATGACGATCTCGCACTCGGCGAGCGGGGTCATGCGGTCCTGCCCGCGGCGTCGGCGGCAGCCCTGGCCGCCGCCTTCGCGCACACGTTGCCCGGGTCCTCGGCCGTGCCCAGCCACCGGTCGAGCAGGTGCGTCTTCCACACGAGCAGACACAGCTGGCTCCACGCGAACGCCAGCCCGAGCAGCACCAGGTACTGCCACCACGGCAGCGCGGTGATCTCGAACAGCGTGCGCGCCAGCGGCACGGAGAGCACCACCGCCATGCATGCGAACAGGAACCCGACCACGGCAAGCATCCGCGCGTCGTTGCGCACGACCGGCGCGCCGCCGCTCCACCAGGCGTTCGGCGGCACGATCAGCAGGATCAGGAAGATCGCCGAGAAGCAGGCGAAGATGGTGAGCGCCGTCATCGCCTGCGGGTAGCCCGTCGCCATCAGCTCCGGCTCCGTGGCGCCGGAGGCCGGCGAGAGTGCGCGCTCCGCGGGGATGGCCCACACGAGATACACGGCCGTCCCGATGGCCGTCATGAACGCCACGGTCGGGAGCACGAACCGCGCCAGCAGCTTGAACAGGCCGACCTTTGGCGTCGGTCCAGGCTGGGCCCAGAGTGCGAAGGCGATGGCCGGCACCGTGGCGCCGAAGAAGCTGAGGAGGGCCGACTGGCGCGGCGCGAAGGGGAACCCCCCGACGGCCGTGATGATGAGGATCATCAGTGCCTTGAACCCGATGCGCACCATGAAGATGCGCAGGATGTCGTTCATCCCGTTGATGATCCGCTGCCCCTCCTTGAAGGCGAACGGCAGCGGCGCGAACGTGTCCTTCATGAGGATGAGGTCGCCGACGCTGCGGGCCGCCTGGCTGCCGCCCTGCATGGCCACGGCGACGTTGGCCTGCTTGAGCGCGATGACGTCGTTGACGCCGTCGCCGATCATCGCGACGTAGCGCCCGCGGCCGCGCAGGGCCTCGACGAGGTCCTGCTTCTGCTCGGGCGTGACGCGGCCGAAGATGGCGGCCTCGTCGGCCGTGTCGGCGAACTCCTCGTGCGAGAGGCCGGCGAGCTCGGGGCCGGAGACGGCGACGAGCTCGCGCGGCGCGTCGGGCCGGTCCGCCGCCTCCGCTCCGGCGGCCGGCCCGGCCGTGTCGCCGGCCGCCGCCGCCGTGGCTGCCCGCGCCGCCGCCGCGCTCACCATGTCGCAGTACGAGTCCACGCCCTCGCGGCGCCTCAGCGTCTGCATGCCGGCCTGCTTGGCGAGGGCGACCACCGTCTGGGGGTTGTCGCCCGAGACGACCTTGACGGCGATGCCGGCCTCGGAGAAGCCCTCGAGGGTCTCGTGGACGCCCTCGCGCAGCTCGTCGCTGAAGCACACCAGCGCGATCGGTCTCAGGCCCCTCGGGAGCACGGGCGGGGCGTCGGGGTCGCCGAAGGCGACGGGGTCGTCCCGTCCGCAGAAGAGCACGACGCGCAGGCCGCGCGCCGTCCACGCGTCGGCGGTCGGGCGCCAGGCGGCCTCGGCCGCGTCGCCCAGCGACGGCGCCAGCACCTCGGGCGCGCCGAGCACGTACGTCCCCGGCGCGCCCCCGTCCGCGAAGGCCAGGCCGCTCCACTTGCGCTCCGAGCTGAAGAAGGCCTCGTGCGCGGCCGGCAGGCGCTCCGACGGGAAGGCGGCGCGGAGCGCCTCGATCGTCCGGTTGGCGTCGGTGGTGCCGGCGGCGAAGGCGCCGAGCAGCCGCGTGGCCCGCTCCCGCTCCCCGGCGCCGTCCTCGTCCTTGCCGAGAGGCACCAGCTCCTCGAAGGCGATCACGCCGCTGGTCAGGGTGCCCGTCTTGTCGGTGCAGAGCACGTCCACGTTGCTCAGGCTCTCGATGGCGTTGAACTGCTGCACCAGCACGTCCTTGCCGAGCAGTCGCACCGCGCCGAGCGCGTACGTGAGGGCGATGCTCAGCACCAGCCCGTTGGGGATAAGCGCGAGGATCACCGTGGACATCCGCACGCTCTCGACGAACGGCACGTCCACGAGCACGTTGCGCACCCAGACCAGCGCGAGGAACACGATGACCACGATGAGCAGGATGCGCACGATCTGCATCACCTGCCGCTGCAGCGGCGTGAGCTCGCGCTTGTAGGCCGTCGCCTTGGCGGTGAGCTTGTTGGCGAAGCTGTCGAGGCCCACTCGGGCGGCCTCGTAGTAGCCGCCGCCCGTCATGCAGAAGCTGCCCGACATGAGCTCGTCGCCGGGATGTTTGGTGACGAGGTCCGACTCGCCGGTGAGCGGGCTCTCGTCCACCTCCATGCGGCCGTCGCCGACCATCGGCCCGTCCACGACCACCTGGTCGCCGGGCTGCAGGCGGAGCACGTCGCCGAGCACCACCCGCGACGGGTCGAGCTCCACGACCTGCCCGTCGCGCACCACGTCCGCCTTGGGCCGCATCAGGATCGCCATCCTGTCCATGACGCGCTTGGCGCGGACCTCCTGGAACAGGCTGATCACGGTGTTGGCGGCGATCACGAACACCACAGCGAACGCGTCCAGCGGCTTGCCGAGGACCAGCAGCAGGATGCCGAGGAAGTAGAAGAGGTTGTTGATGAAGTTGAAGACGTTGTCGCGGACGATGCGCCCGTAGGTGCGGCCGGCGCGGATCTCGGCGTCGTTGCCTTGCCCGGCGGCGCGCCGCCGATCGGCCTCAGCGGTGCTGAGGCCGGCGAGCGGCGGCGCTTCTGTCCGGACGGCGCTCATCAGGGAGGACGGTACCAGAAGCGTGGCGGCCGCGGCGCGTGCGGCGTCGCCGTGCGCCCCGCCCACGACGCGGGCCGCGGCGCGCGGCCGCATCCCGGACGCGGCCAGCGATCCGTGCTCGAACAGGGGCTGGGCGCGGGACCGCCGGGGAAGCAGTCCCGCGCCCGTGGGGCTTGGGGAGGCGCGGGATGGGGTGGAGGGGGGCGCCCCGCGCCCGTGCGACTCTGGAGCCAAAGGGGGTGGTTCTCGTCGCTGGGGGCAGTGTGCCCGCCGCATGTGAAGACCGTGTGTAGGTGGCACGAAGCGAGGTGAAGCGCTGTTGCGCCAGCCGCCGACCCGCGCGCGGCGTTGCGCCGTCCGCTACACTACGCGGTGATGGTCGTACGCACGCTCATCCACGGGGCATCCCGGCGCGCCCACGCTCTTCTCGCGCTTGCCGTGCTCCTGCTGGCCGCCGTCGCGCTCCCGGCGGCGCTGCCGGCCGCCGCCTCCGCAAGCTCCGTCGACGACTGGCAGCACGAGTGGGAGGTCCTGCGCCTCGTCGAGTACTGGCAGACGCGGGTGCCGCCGCCGTCCGGGCCCATGGTCTACGACCTCGGCGACTCCATCACGCGCGAGTCCATCACCACCGACTCGGGCTGGACCAAGCAGCTCGCGGCGCGCGCCGGTCGCGCCCAGAAGGTCGCGCCCACGGCGTGGTCGCTGGCCGGCCACAACCAGACGTACGGCATGGACGAGCAGCTCGTGAAGGCCATCCCCCCCACGCCGGTCGGGCAGCCCAAGGGCATCGTGCTCATCGGCGTCGGCATCAGCCGGTTCATCGGGCCTCCGCTCAAGCAGCCGCCCGTCGACATCACTCCAGGTACGCCGGGCGTGGAGCCGCCGCTGAGCCCCTGGCAGCGCCACGTCTACGACGGCCGGCCGCCGCTCTCGCCGACGCGCAAGAAGGCGCTCATCCCGCGCTGGATGGAGCGCCGCTGGGCCGGCTTCCAGGCCAACCGCGGCGACAACTTCGCGGCCATCACCCGCATCATCAAGAAGTGCGCGGCCAAAGGGCTGCGCCCGGTGCTGCTCGACCAGCCCATCGACACCAGGCTCGTCGGCTCGGGACTCGACAGACCGCGGCTCTCCATCCGTGCCGGCTGCGACCGCCTCGTCTCCCAGTACGGCAAGAAGTACGGCCTGCGCTACCTGCACTTCACCAAGTCCGTGGCCATCCCCACCAAGGACTTCTGGGACATGCACCACATGTTCGACCCCGGCGCGCGCCTGTGGCAGTCGCGCCTGTCGGACGAGCTGGTCAAGCTCCTGCCCACGCGTACCATCTAGCGCCGGGCGACGGGACGGCGCGTCACCCCGCCCCTCGCGGGGAACAAGCCGCCCATGACCTCTCGGCGCATCATCCGCACGTACTACGGCATCGCCGCCACCACCACGCTGGCTCAGGCGCTCATCTGGGGCGTCAACACGTTGTTCCTGCTGTCGGTGGGCTTCGACATCTTCGAGGTCATGCTGATCAACGCCGCGTACACCGTGGCGCAGGTGGTGTTCGAGGTGCCGACCGGGGTGGTCGCCGACACGGTCGGCCGGCGCGTCTCGTATCTGCTCGCGGTGGCCACCATCCTCGTGTCGACGCTGCTCTACGTGGGCTTCGGCCTCGCCGGGTACGGCATCTGGCCCTTCGCCGCGGCGTCGGCGCTGCTCGGCCTGGGGTACACCTTCTACACCGGCGCCGTGGATGCGTGGATGGTCGACGCGCTCCACTCGGTGGGCTACGAGGGCCGACTTGAGCCGATCTTCGCCCGTTACGGCATCACCTTCGGCGTCTTCATGCTCATCGGCACCACCCTCGGCGGCCTGCTCGGGCAGGTGGACCTGTGGATCCCGTACGTGGCGCGGGCGGTCGTGCTGGTGCCCGCGTTCCTGCTCGGGCTGCTCGTGATGCGCGACCTCGGCTTCAAGGGTCGCGCGCTCACGCTGGGCAGCTTCGGCTCCGAGACCCGGCGGATCGCCCGCGAGGGCGTCACCTACGGCCTGCGCGACAGGACCGTGCGCTTCATCATGTTCGCCTCGCTGGTCCAGGGCGTGTTCTTCATGTACGGCTTCTACTCCTGGCAGAAGTACTTCCTCGACCTGCTCGGCCGGGACCTCGTTTGGGTGACGGGTGTGATCGCGGCGCTCGTCGGCCTCACCCAGATCTTCGGCAACGCGCTGGTGGGGAGGATCATCGCGCGGTGGCCGGACCGCGGGCTCATCCTGATGGTGTGCGCCGCCGTCACCACCGTGGCGGTCATCGGGGCGGCCCTGGTCCAGCAGTTCTGGGTCGCGGTGCCGCTCTACCTCGTCTCGACCGTGGCCTTCGGCATTTCGCTGCCGGTCAAGCAGGGATGGCTCAACGCGCGCATCCCGTCCGAGCAGCGCGCGACCATCATCTCGCTGGACGCCCTGTTCGGCGACGGCGGGTCGACGGTGGGGCAGGTCGGCCTCGGCTGGCTGTCCCAGGCGGTGTCCATCCCTGCGGCCTGGCTGGTCGGCGGCGTCCTGCAGGCGGCCGCCGTGCCGCTGCTCGGCGTGGCGCGGCGGGCGGAGCGTGACGAGCCGGCCGCGAAGGTGGTCGGCGAGCCGGGCGTGGTCATTGAGCCTGAGACGCCCGGCTGCCTGGGGCCCGAGCCGGGCGTCGCCTGCGTCGCGACGGAAGAGCCCGGCCCGGCTGGCCGGCAGGCGGCCTGAGGCAGCCCGGGGCCGCCGCGCCCGGGAGTTCCATCGGCCGGTGAGCGCTGGCGGCGCGAGGAAGGCCGAGAGCAGGGTCAGGTGCCGGTCTCGTCGGCCGACCTCGTCGTCATGAGGCGCCCCCGCGTGCGTCCGGACCGTGCCCTTGGTCACGTTCTTCCCAGGTTCTGAGTGTGACCGCACGTCAAATGTGGAACGCTCGCACTGACACTGCGAGCAGGGGGCCTGATGAGCACCTACGACATCGCGATCATCGGCGGCGGGCCGGCGGGCCTGGCGACCGCCATGTACGCAGGCTTGCGCGGCCTCGGCGCCGTGGTTTACGAGGCAGAGGCCTTCGGCGGCCAGCTGATCAACCTGTATCCGACCAAGCCGGTGAGCAACTTCCCGGCGCAGCCGTCGCTGCCGTCGCGCGAGCTCGCGTTGCGGCTCGCCGAGCAGGCCGAGCAGTTCGGCGCGGAGCTGCGCGAGTGGCGAGCCGTCGAGGATGTGAAGCCGCTGCAGGGCGGCGGCTTCTGGATCGACGGCTCGCTGCGCCAGGACGACGCGAAGACCCTGGTGCTGGCGCTCGGCCTCGGCCGCTTCACCCCGCGGCGCCTCGGCCTGGCCGACGAGGACCGCTACCTCGGCCGCGGCCTCGCCTACCGGCTGCCGCCGCTCGAGGACATCCGCGCCGGCCGCGCCGTGGTCGTGGGCGGCGGCGACACGGCGCTCGACACGGCGCTCTCGCTGCGCGAGGTCGCCGACGTCACGGTCGTCCGGCGCCGCGACGAGTTCCGTGCCTTCGCACACACGCAGGACCGGTTCGCGGAGGCCGGCATCGACGTGGTCAGCAACGGCGAGGTGGTCGAGCTCAAGGGAGAGGACCGCCTGCAGAGCGTGGTCGTGCGGCACACCGACGGCACGACCATCGAGCTGCCGGCGGACCTGCTGCTCGTGAGCATCGGGCAAGTCCCCGACCTCTCCGGGTTCGAGCACTGGAGCCTCGGCCTCGCCGGCCCCAAGATCAGCGTGGACTCGGCCATGGAGACGAGCGTGCCCGGCGTTTACGCCGTCGGGGACTTCGCCGTGTACCCCGGCAAGGTGCGGATGATCGCGACCGCCGTGGCCGAGGGCACGACGGCGGCGGCTGCGGTGCAGCGCTACCTGTCCGCCGCCTGAGCCCCAGCCGCAGCCGAACAGGGCGGCGCGTGGACGCCGCCTCGCGTGTGGCTGCGGCCTCCAGCCTCCTCCGCCGGTCGGCGATCAGCGCGTGGGCGAGCGTCACCTCGAGCACGCCGAGGAGCCCGGGTCTCGTGCGGCCGGCCGCCCGGGACGCCGAAGGGCCGGGGCGCCTGACCGCGCCCCGGCCCTTCGCGTCTGGCTGGTAGCCGCGCCCCAGTCTAGCGGGCGGCGACCGTCGCTTCTACCTCAGCAGGCAGCCGTTGGCCATCAGGTACTCCTGCCACTCGGCCTCGCTGGGCTCGCCGCACTTGCGCAGCAGCTTCTCCCACTCCTGGTCCACCCAGGCCTCGAGATTGAGCAGCGTCTCCTCGTTGCCGGGCTTGAACAGGTGGGCGAACCGGCCCTGCTTCTTCAGCCACGGGATGAGCGGCCTCTTGTACCGCGGCCGGTAGGTCAGCCGGTACTCACCGTCCACCACCTCGAAGAGCGGCCAGTAGCAGGTCTCGACGGCCTCGCGAGCGAGCTCGATCGTCTCCGCGCCGTCGGCGCGCCAGCCACGCGGGCACGGCGCCAGCACGTTGATGAACGTGGCGCCGGGCGTGTCCAGCGCCTTGGCCGACTTGCGCACGAGGTCGCGCGGGTCGTGCGGCGAGGCCTGGGCCACGTAGCCGAGCTCGTGGGCGATCATGATGTCGGTGAGGTTCTTGCGGTTCTGGAGCTTGCCGGCCTCGGCCTTGCCGACCGGGCTGGTCGTGGTCCAGGCGCCGAGCGGCGTGGCGCCGGATCGCTGGAAGCCGGTGTTCATGTAGGCGCCGTTGTCGTAGCACACGTACAGCATCTGGTGCCCGCGCTCCATGGCGCCGGAGAGCGACTGCAGGCCGATGTCGTAGGTGCCGCCGTCACCGCCGAAGGCGATGAACTTGACGTTGTCCTCGATGAGGCCCTTCTTCTTGAGCGCGCGAAACGCGGTCTCCACGCCGCTGAGGGTGGCGGCCGAGTTCTCGAACGCGGTGTGGATATAGCTGCCCTTCCACGAGGTGTACGGGTAGATGGTGGTGCTCACCTCGAGGCAGCCGGTGGCCGCGGAGACGACGACGGGGTCGTCGGTGCCCATCAGCACCTGCCGGACGGCGATCGGCGCGCCGCAGCCGGCGCACATGCGGTGGCCGCCGGCCAGCTGCGAGCCCTTCATGACCAGCTCGTGCCACTTCTCGCGCGCGTTCTCGAAGTGGTTGGTGTCCTTGAGCGCGTCGACCGGGCACACGTCCACGCACTCGTGGCACATGATGCAGCGGCTCTCGTCGATGCGGAACGAGGCAAGCTCGCGCTCGTTGAAGGTGAGCGCGCCGGTGGGGCAGCCCGTGACGCAGCGGCCGCAGCTGATGCAGTCGGCCAGCTGGAGGGCGTCGCTGTACGGCGTGTCGACGTTGATGGTGAAGCCGCGGCCCGTGAAGTCGTAGCAGGCCGGGCCGGCCACGTCGCGGCAGAGGCGCACGCACTTGCCGCAGGCGATGCAGCGACTCATGTCGCGGCGGATGAACGGGTGCTCGTACTGCGGCTCGACCTGGCGGACGAGGTTGCCCCTCACCACCAGGTCGTTGTCGGTGATGTCGTACTCCACGCCGAGCCTCTGCAGGTCGCAGGCGCCGTTGCTGGGGCACTCGCACTGCAGGCAGCGGCCGGCCTCGGCGCGCGCGGCGGCGAGGCTGTAGCCCTTCTCGACCTCGAGGTCCACGGCCGTCAGGCGCTTCTGCTTGCCGACCTTGGGCATGGTGGCGCGAGGGGCCGGGTCGGCGCTCGCGCCCATCTTGAGCCACGTGGGAGTACGCTCGGCCAGTCGCGCGCCGAGCTCGCCGAGCTGCGCCTCGTCGGCGAGCTGGTCGAGGTACGGCAGGCCGTTGAAGACGGCGAGGCGCTCCTCGAGCTCCTCGAGGTCCTCGCCGCGCAGCCAGGCGTCGACGGCGAGGGCGGTGCGCTTGCCGCCGGCGACGGAGTGGATGACCGAGCGCGAGCCGGTGACGGCGTCGCCGGCGGCGAACACGCCCTCCTCGGGCGTGCGCCCGGTGTAGTAGTTGCCCAGCAGCCGCGAGTCCGCGACCGGCAGGTAGTCGGCGCTGTCGCCGAGGCGCGGCGCGAAGCCCGTCGCCATGATGACGGTGGTCGCGGCGACTTCGAAGCGAGACCCGCGGACCTCCTTGCGGCGGCCCTTCTCGCGCACGACCCTGACGCACTCGACGCCCTGCGCCTTGGTGCTCTTGGCCTTGACCTTCTTGGCGAGCGCGCCGAACTCGACCTTGACGCCCTCGTCCAGGGCGGCGGCCAGGTCGCGGGCGCCGACCGGCAGGTCGTCGGCCTCGTGCTGGGCGATGACGACGACCTCCTTGGCGCCCTTGCGCCGCGCCGTGCGGGCGACGTCGAAAGCGGTGACGCCGTCGCCGATCACGGCGACCTTCTGCGTGAACTTGACGGCGCGGCCCTCGCGCACGCGCTTGAGCAGCTCGAGGCCGTTGACGGCCGCGTCGTCGCCGGGCAGCACATGACGCGGCTCCTCCCAGGTGCCGACGCTGATGATCACCGCGTCGAAGCCGGCGTCGAACAGGCCGTCGGGGTCGACCTCATAGCCGAGCTCGGACTCGCCGACGAAACGCACGCCGGCGTCCCACAGGGGCGCGAGCTCCTTCTCCACGACCTTCCCGGGCAGCCTGAACTCGGGGATGCTGTAGCGCAGCGTCCCGCCGGGCTCCTCGTTGGCGTCGTAGAGGGTGACCTCGTGGCCGCCTTGCGTGAGAAACCACGCGGCGGCGAGGCCGGCCGGGCCGGCGCCGATGACGGCGACCCGCCGGCCGGTCGGCACGCCCGGCACCAGCAGTGTCTCGCTGTGGTCGGCGGCCGCCCGGTGCAGGGCGCAGATGGCGATGGGCTCGTCCACGTCGCCACGGCGGCACACCGGCTCGCAGTACCGCGGGCAGACGCGCCCCAGGATGCCGGGGAACGGCAGCTCCTCCCGCACGATGCTGGCCGCGCCGCCGGCGTCTCCCGACGCCAGCGCGGCCATGTACGCGGGGATGTCGATGTGCGTGGGGCACGCGTGCGAGCACGGCGCCTCGCAGTACGCGTTGTGGTCGGAGAGGTACATCTTGAGGTAGCTCTCGCGCCGCGCGCGTACTCGCTTGGTGTCGGTCTTGACGACCAGGCCCTCCCTGACCCACGTGGTGCAGGCCGCCTGGAGCTTGTCGAGGCCTTCGACCTCGACCAGACACAGGCGGCAGGCGCCCCACGCGGCCATGCCCTCCTGATGGCAGAGCGCGGGGATGTCGATGCCCTCGCGCCGCGCCACGTCGAGCACGGTCTCGCCTTCGCGGGCGTTCAGCTGGCGGCCGTCGACGGTGAGCTGCACGGCAGCCTTGGTACGGGGGCTCACTGCGCCCTCCCTTCGACCAGCGCCGGTTGCGCGTCCACGACGGGTACGGCGTCGAACTTGCACACCTGACGGCAGGTATCGCACTTGATGCAGAGCTTCTGGTCGATCGTGTGCAGCTGCTTGCGCTCACCGCTGATCGCGTTCGTGGGGCAGGCCCCGAAGCACGCGTGGCAGCCGTTGCAGGCGTCCGGATCGATCGTGTACTTGATGAGCGGCCGGCAGACCTTGGCCGGACAGCGCTTCTCGACCACGTGCGCCATGACCTCGTCGCGGAAGTACCGCAGCGTGGTCAGCACGGGGTTCGGGGCGCTGCCGCCGAGTTGGCACAGCGAGCCCTCGATGATGTCGTCGCTGAGCTGCTCGAGCAGCTCCACGTCGTGCTCGGTGCCCTCGCCGGCGGCGATGCGCTCGAGGATCTCGAGCACGCGCTGGGTGCCGATGCGGCACGGCACGCACTTGCCGCAGCTCTCCTGGGCGGTGAACTCGAAGAAGAACTTGGCGAAGTCGACCATGCAGGTGGTGTCGTCGACGACGACCATGCCGCCGGACCCCATCATCGAGCCGTACCGGGTGAGGTTCTCGAAGTCGATGGGGGTGTCGAGGAGCTCGGCGGGCAGGCAGCCGCCGCTCGGCCCGCCGAGCTGGACGGCCTTGAACTCACGGCCTTCCTGCATGCCGCCGCCGACGTCGAAGATGACCTCCCGCAGCGTGGCGCCCATGGGCACCTCGACGAGGCCGGAGTTCCTGGCCTTGCCGGCGAGCGAGAAGATCTTGGTGCCCTTGGAGCCCTCGGTGCCCAGCGCCCGGAAGGCGTCGGCGCCGTTGGTGACGATCCAGGGCACGTTGGCGAAGGTCTCGACGTTGTTCAGGTCCGTCGGCTGCTGCCACAGACCATGGGCGACCGTGCGGATGTGCTTGCCGCGCGGCATGCCGCGGTGACCCTCGATGGAGGCGGTCAGCGCCGTCGACTCGCCGCAGACGAACGCGCCGGCGCCCTGGTTGATCTTGAGGTCGAACTTCCAGCCGGTGCCGAGGATGTCCTCGCCCAGCAGGCCGCGTTCGCGCGCCTGCTCCAGCGCGTGGCGCAGGCGCGACACGGCCAGCGGGTACTCGTGGCGCACGTAGACGTAGCCCTCGTCGGCGCCGATGGCGAAGGCGCCGATGAGCATGCCCTCGACCAGGGAGTGCGGATTGTCCTCGAGGATGGCCCGGTCCATGAACGCGCCGGGGTCGCCCTCGTCGCCGTTGGCGATGATGTAGTGCTTCTCGCCCGGGTTGGCGCGGCAGTACCGCCACTTGGTCCCCGTGGGGAACCCGGCGCCGCCGCGGCCGCGCAGGCCCGCGGCCTCGACCAGGTCGATGACGGCCTCGGGCGCGTCCTCGCCGAGCACCTTGGCCAGGGCGGCGTAGCCGCCGCGCGAGAGGTAGTCGTCGATGGAGGTGGGGTCGATGGTGCCGTTGAGCTTGCGGACCACGCGCGTCTGCCCCGCGTAGAACGGCACGTCCTTCTCGAGGGCGATCGCTTCGCCCGTGGCCGGGTCGCGGTACAGCAGGCGCTCGACCACGTCATCGCCGACCACACTGGTCTCCACGATCTCGGCCATGTCCCTGGCCTTTAGGCGCGGGTAGAAGACGCCCTTGGGGTGCACGACGGCGATGGGGCCCTCCTGACACAGGCCGTGGCAGCCGGTGAGCACGACCTCGACCGTGTCGGAGAGGCTGCGTTTGTCGAGCTCTTTGGCGAGCGCGTCGCTCACCGCGGCGCGACCGGTGGCGTTGCAGGTGGAGCCGGCGCAGACGCGGATCTTCACCGACTTGTCGCTGCCGGTGGCCAGCTCGGGACGGAGGGCGGCCTTGAGGGCCTTCTTGATGCGGGTCTGCCGGGCGGTCCCGGTCCTCGCGGCGGCCACCTCAGGCCTCCTTCTTGCGGAGTTGGGCGACGAGCTTGCGCGCCGCCTGTGGGGTCATGCGCGCGTGCGTGACCTCCTCGCCCACCCGCACGGCGGGGGCGAGGGCGCAGGCGCCGATGCAGTTCACCGTCTCGAGCGTGAAGAGCAGGTCGGGCGTGGTGCCGCCGACCGGGATGTCCAGCTCCTGGGAGAAGGCCTCGGCCACCAGCGGGGCGCCGGCGACGTGACAGGCGGTGCCCATGCACACGCTGATGACGTGCTTGCCGACCGGGGTGAGCCGGAACTGCGCGTAGAAGCTCGCCACGCCGAAGACGCGCGAGAACGGCAGGTGCATCTCCCCGGCGATCTCCTCGAGGGCCATGCGCGGCAGGTAGCCGTAGGCGTCCTGGGTCGCGTGCAGGGCCTCGACGAGGCCGGTGCCGCCGCGGATGCCGGCGACGACCGGGTCGAAGAGCTTCATGTCGATCTCGGGCACGAACCCGGCGGGCTTCTCGCCCATCACACAGGCCGCATTGGCGCCACAGGACTCACCCGGCAGGGTGGCCAGCGCCAGCGCCCGCTCGGCCTCGCGGTCGAAGGGCAGCTCCTCGAACTCCGGGCAATAGTCGATCTCGATGCAGTCCACCGGGCACGTGCGTTCGCACAGGGTGCAGGCGTAGCACTTGTAGCTGCCGCCCTTGTCCTTGACGAGGTCGAAGAGACCCACGCCGCGAGACTTGTCCACGAGCTCGCGGCGCTCGAAGTCGATGCCCTTGAGGACTTCGTACAGGGCCGAGCCCTTGGGCTCGGTCACGGTGGTGCCGCGTTCGTCACGCTTCGGCATCCCGGTCACCTCAGTCCTTCCGCAGGTTCAGATACCGGCGCTCGGTAGAGACCCGCTTCTTGCTCTTGGCAGTCTTGTCGAGCTCGGCGAAGGCCTGCTCGATGTTGTCGGGGAAGATGTCACGCCCGCCCAGGCCGTAGATGAACGGCAGGACCTGCGGGCGCGGGTCGCAGTCGTAGAGCGCGCTCCTGACCTCCAGGAACACCGGGCCGCCCTGGGCGCCGAACGAGTCGGCGCGGTCCATGACGCCCACGACCTTGACGTGCTGGAGCGCCTTGGCGTACTCCTCGTGCGGGAACGGCCGGAACACGCGCACACGCACCATGCCGGCCTTGATGCCCTGCTCGCGCAGCTTGTCGACGGTCATGCGCGTCGTGCCGGCGGTGGAGCCGACCACGACGATGGCGATCTCGGCGTCTTCCAGGCGGTACGGGTCGAGCAGCCCGTACTCGCGGCCGCTGATCCTGGCGTAGTCGGCGGCCACGTCCTGGATGACCTTGAAGGAGCGGTCCATGGCGCGGTTCTGCGCGACCTTGTGCTCGAAGTACCAACCGTGCAGGCCGTCGAACGGGCCGACCGTGACCGGCTTCTTGGCGTCGAGCATGGGGTTGGTGGGCCGGTACGGCCCGATGAACTCCTGCACCTGCTCCTTGGTGAGCATCTGCAGCGGGCCGATGGCGCCGCTGATGACGTAGCCGTCGTACATGTGCATCACCGGCAGGCGCACGTCCATGTGCTCGGCGATGCGCACGGCCTGGATGCAGTTGTCGTAGGCCTCCTGGTGGTTCTCGCCGTACAGCTGGATCCAGCCGGTGTCGCGGCCGCCCATGGTGTCGCTGTGGTCGCAATGGATGTTGATGGGGCCGCTGAGCGCCCGGTTGACCGTCGTCATGACGACGGGCAGCCGGTAGCTCGCGGCGACGAAGAGGACCTCCCACATGAGGGCGAAGCCCTGGGAGGAGGTGGCCGTCATCGTCCGCGCGCCGCCGGCCGCCGAGCCGATCACGGCGCTCATGGCGCTGTGCTCGCTCTCGACGGTGACGAACTCGCTGCCGACCTTGCCGTCGGCCACCATCTGGGCGTACAGCTGCACGACCTCGGTCTGGGGGGTGATGGGGTAGGCGCAGACCACGTCGGGGTCGATCTGGCCCATCGCCTCGGCGACGGCCTCGTTCCCGGTGACTGCGAGGATCTCGGACTCGGTGGCAGCCACGGTCACTCCTTCTTGTCGACGTGCATGGTGATGGCGCCGGTCGGGCACTCCTTGGCGCAGATGCCGCAGCCCTTGCAGTGCTCGAGGTCGATGCCCGTCGCCCGGTCGTTCTCGATGAGGATGGAGGCGTCCGGGCAGTAGAAGTAGCAGAGCATGCAGCCGTCGCACTTCTCGGTCTCGATCTCCGGGACGATCGAGCGCCAGCCGCCGGTCTCGTTGTAGATGGAGTTGCCTGCCTCGACGATGGTGGCGCCGAGCTCGTGGCGCTCGGGGCCCCACTGGTCGACGTCGCTGATGTCCCAGCTGGGCTTCTTCCTGGCCGGCGCCTTGCGCGCGGGGCCGGGCTTCTTGAGCGGCGCCGGTTTCTTGGCGCCGGCCTTCTTGTCCACGGTCATTCGGCCCGGACCTCCTCATAGCTGCGCGTGATGGCGGCGATGTTGCCCTCCACGACCTTTGGCGGGAACTTCTTGCCGAAGTCCTCGCGCAGGAACGTGACGACGTCGTCGACGTTGAACAGGCCGGTGATGCGGGTGAGCGCGCCGACCATCGGGGTGTTGGGGATCGGCCGCTTGATGGTCTCGACCGCGATGCGGGTCGCGTCGATGGTGTACAGCCGGTGGCCCTTGAACCCCGTGTCCTTGCGGAGCTGGGCCGGCGAGCGCGAGCTGTTGACCAGCACGATCGCGTCGGCGGGAGCACCCTTGACCACGTCGACGATCTTGAGCAGCGAAGAGTCGAGCACGACCACGATCTGCGGGTGCTCGACCCCCGAGTACACCTGGATGGGCGCATCGCTGACGCGCGTGAACGCGACGATCGGCGCGCCCGACCGCTCCGGCCCGTACTCGGGGAACGCCTGGAAGAACTTGCCCTCGCCGAGGGCGAGCTCGGCGACCATCTTGGCCGCGGTCACGGCTCCCTGCCCGCCGCGGCCGTGCCAGCGGATCTCGGTGAGGCCGGGTGCCGCCTCCGCCTTCTGCTTGCCGGTCTTCGTCGCCATGCCTACTCCTCTCCGTGCCGCACGTCGCGACGCCCCGCGAGGGCGCGGCCCAGTGTCAGCTCATCGGCGTATTCGAGGTCGCCGCCCACCGGCAGGCCGCTGGCGAGGCGCGTGACGCGCACGCGCTCCGGGAGCAGGTCGGCGACGTACATGGCCGTCGCCTCGCCCGTCATGGTCGGGTTGGTCGCCACGATCACTTCGTGCACCCCGTCGTCAACCCGCGCCAGGAGTTCGGCCATGTGCAGGTCCTCGGGGTCGACGCCGTCGATTGGGCTGAGCGCCCCGCCGAGGACGTGGTAATAGCCGTGGAACTCCCGCGTGCGCTCGATGGTGACCACATCGAACGGCTGTTCGACCACACACAGCACGGAGGGGTCGCGCCTCGGGTCGGCGCAGATGGTGCACAGATCGCCCTCGGCCAGGTTGAAGCAACGCGAGCAGAAGCCGATCTTGTCTTTGACCTCGGTGATGGCCGCGGCCAGCGGCAGCACCTCTTCGGGGCGCTGCCGAAGGATGTGGAACGTGAGCCGTTGGGCGGTGCGGGGGCCGATACCGGGGAGCTTCGAGAACTCGTTGATGAGGCGCTCGACCGGGGCTGCATACATTCGCATCTACTCCCGCACGGAATGATTCGATATGCAACTGCGTTGCATGATTCTGGTTCGGTCCGCGGTACCCACAAAACAGCTTGGTAGTCTACTCTCTCGTGGCGGTCGGGGCAACGTGACGCGTCACATTCTCGCTTCGAGTGCCTGGGTAGTGAACGGCGCCGGACATCTGACGCCGGGGTGGGCGGTTCGGCGCGCCGGCGGCGCGTCCCGGAGGTCGTGTTCCGGACTGACTGAGTCCGGTATGCACATTCTAAAACCGCCGTTCGCGGCTCGCAAGCCGGGCGCTCACGAGCTGCTCATCCGGCCCGGCGGAGAGGGGGCCGGACCGCCGCAGCTGTGGCCTTCGACGGCGCGGAAGGAGCGCCGGAGGGCGGGACCGTAGGCCCCGGTGCGGCGCTCCCGGGGCGGCGAACAGGTGTTCGCCTGCGCGGCTGTTCGGGAGCGGGCGGCCGCGCCCCGGGCTCAGAACAGGCCGGGGATGTTGGGCAGGTCGATGCCGCCCGTAGCGCCTCCCAGCTTGGCGCTGGCGAGGTCCTGGGCCGCCCGGAGCGCCTCGTTGGTGGCGGCGACGACGAGGTCCTGGAGCATCTCCACGTCGTCGGGGTCCACGGCGTCCGGGTTGATGCGCACTTCTTTGACCTCGAGGGCGCCGGTGACGACCACGGTCACCACGCCGCCGCCGGCGCTGGCCTCGACCGTCTCGACGGCGAGCTCTTCCTGAGCCTGCGCCATCTTGCGCTGCATCTCCTGGACCTGCTTCATCATCTTGTTGTACTGGGGGTTGGCCATGGTGGGTCTCCTCAGGGCTCGTCGGGCAGCAGCTCGGCGTCGAGCTTGGCCTGCGCCGCGCGGATCTGGTCGGTGAAGTCCGGCAGGGCCGCCGCCGGCTGCGACTCGACAGCGGTGGTGGTCTGCTGAGCGGACGCCGGCGTGGCCGCCCCGGCGACGACGTCGAAGCGCGGCGTGAGACGGCGTCCGAGCACGCCCTCGACGGCGTCGGCGAGGACGCCGGCGTTGTCGCCCTGCGCGGCGTTGCGCGCGGCGAACTCCGACGGCAGGGAGACGACGAGCACCTCGCCGTCGAGCGTCGTCGGGCGGCCGTCGCGCAGAAAGCCGTAGAGCGGCACGCGCGCGGCCTGTACGCGCTGCAGGATGAGCTCCCAGGCGCGCTTGACGCGCTCGACGGTGAGCTCCTGTGCTGGCTCGGCAGGCGGGGCCGCGGTCTCGGCGGACGGCGCCGGCTCGGGCGCGGCGGGCGCGGCCGGCGCGTCCGTCGCCGCCGGCCGCTCGGGCTCGGCCGTGTCGTCGCCGGCCGGAGCCTGCGGTCCGGCGGCCGGGATCGCCGGGGCGTCTGCCGGCGCCGGCTGCGCCGGCCTGCTCCTGGGCGGCGTCGCGGCGGCCGCGGCCACCGGCACGGGCGTGTCGGCGGGCGGCGTCCCGGCGGGGCCCGGCCAGGGCGCGGCTGGAGCGGGGCCGGCCCCGGCCGCCGCGGCCTCGAGGCGCCGCAGGCGCTCCTCGAGGGCGGCCTGCGAGTGGTCCAGCTCCGGCCGCGTCACCTTGACGAGCGCCAGTTCGAGCTGCAGCCGCGGGTCGAGCCCGTCGCGGATCTCGCGCTGGGCCTCGCCGAGCTGCTCGATGAAGAAGACGACCTCGCGCGGCGAGACCTGCCCGGCGCGCTGCAGCTGCTCGCGGAACAGCTCGCCGTCCAGCTCCACCGTCTGGCCGAGCGTGCGCAGCGTAGCCTCGTCGCTCGCCGCCTCCTCGAGGTGCTGCAGCAGGAACAGCTGACGGAGGTGGCGCAGCAGGTCGCGGATGAACTGGCTGTAGTCGGTGCCCTCGTTGGCCAGCCGCTGCACGAACTGCAGTGCCTCGGCCGTACGTCGCTCCACGACGATGTCGGAGATCTCGAACAGCAGGTCGCTGCTGGTGACGCCGAGCGCTTCGAGCACGTCCTCGGCGGTGATCGTGCCCTCCGCGTACGTCACCAGCTTGTCGAGCGTGCCGATGGCGTCGCGGAACCCGCCCTGCGAATGCCGCGCGATGATGTGCAGCGCCTCGTCCTGGATATCGACACGCGGCCCGCCGCGCTCGTCCTCGGACCGCTCGTTCTCGCGCTCCACGATGCCGGCCAGCAGGCGCACGATGTCGGTGACCTGGGGCCGATGGAAGTCGAACCGCTGGCAGCGCGAGACGATGGTCTCGGGGATCTTGTGCGCCTCGGTGGTGGCCAGCACGAAGACGACGTCCGGCGGCGGTTCCTCGAGCGTCTTGAGCAGCGCGTTGAACGCCTCGCGCGTGAGCATGTGGACCTCGTCCACGATGTAGACCTTGAAGCGACCGTCCACGGGCGCGAAGGCGATCTTGTCGCGCAGGTCGCGCACGTCGTCGATGCTGCGGTTGGAGGCGGCGTCCATCTCGACGACGTCGAGCGAGACGCCGCCCGCGATGGCTTCGCAGTGGCGGCACACGCCGCAGGGCGTCGCCGTCGGCGCCGTGTTCGTCCCGTCGGGGCCGATGCAGTTGAGCGCCTTGGCGAGGATGCGCGCGGTGCTCGTCTTCCCGGTACCGCGCGGCCCGGCGAAGATGTAGGCGTGCGCCACGGCGTCGGTCTCGACCGCGTTGCGCAGCGTGCGCGCCACGTGGTCCTGCCCGACGAGCTCGGAGAAGGTCTGCGGGCGGTACTCGCGGTAGAGGGAGCGCTTCATCGGATGGCTAGTGTACCTCCGAGCCGTCCCCGAGGCTCGCGAAATCGATGAAGCCGCGCTCGGGGTCGACCTCGAGCAGCCGCACCTTGACCTCGTCGCCCACGTCGAGGCCGTCGGCCCCCTCGACGACCTTGCCCTCCACCGGCGGGTCGAGCGCACGCACCCATGTGCCCTTGGCGCTGGCGCCGGTGACGAGGCCGTCGAACACCTCGCCTTCGCGGCCGGCCAGGTAGCAGGCGGCGGCCGACTTGCGCACCCGCCGCTCGACCTTCTGCGCGCCGTCCTCCTGGGTGGTGCAGTGCTCGGCGAGCTCGTCGAGGCGCTCGCCGGAGTACGGAGGCTTCGCGCCGGCGAGCGCCGCCTTGACCAGCCGCTGGGTGATCACGTCGGGATAGCGGCGGTTCGGCGCCGTGGAGTGCGCGTATTCGCTCACTGCCAGGCCGAAATGCCCGTCGAGCTTCTGGCCCGGGCGGTTGACGGCGTACTCGCCGCGCCCGAGGAGCTTGATGATGGAGAGCGAGAGGTCGGGGAACCGCTCCGGGTCCGCCTCCTTGCGCGCGGTGAGGAACGCGTTGAGCGCGGGAGCGTCCGGCTCTTCCGGGAGCGCCGCGCCGAGCGTTGCGGCCAGGTCGACGATGCGCTGCCACCGCTCGGGGGAGCGCACCACGCGCCGCATGACCGGGAACTTCGCCGCGGCCAGAGAGCGCGCGACGGCGCCGTTGGCGGCGATCATGAGGTCTTCGATGAGCTGCTTGGCGCGGTCCTCGCGGTCGGCGGAGAGCCCGCTCACGGTGTCGCCGTCGAACAACGCGTGCACCTCGATGGTCTCGAGCTCGAGCGCGCCGTGCTCGTGGCGGCGGGCGCGGAGCCGCTGCGCCGCCGCGTCCTGCAGCCTGAGGTTCTCGGCGAGGCCCGGGACGCCGGCCACGCGCTCGGGCATCCCGGCGACGCCCTCGAGCCACGGGCCGACCTTGCTGTAGGCGAGCTTGGCGTGGTTGTGCACGAGGCCCCGGGAGATGGACTCGGCGGTGACGGCTCCCTCCGCGTCGACGGTCATCTCGACGACGACCGCGAGGCGGTCCTCGTCCGGGTTGAGCGACGTGAGGTCGGTGCTCAGGCGGTCCGGCAGCATGGGAAAGACACGGCCCGGCGTGTAGACCGAGGTGGTGTTGGTCCCGGCGTGCTTGTCGAGCGCCGAGCCGGGACGCACGGTCTCGCTGACGTCGGCGACCGCCACCAGCACGACCGTGCGCGCGCCGTCCGCTTCTCTGGCGACGGTGAGCTGGTCGAGGTCGAGCGAGTCGTCGTTGTCGATGGAACACCAGGGCAGGTCGCGCAGGTCCGCGGCCGACTCGTCACGAGGGGTGGCGTCCGGCAGGGACCGCGCCTCGGCCAGCGCCGGCGGCGGGAAGTCGGGCTCCAGACCGTACTGGACCATGGCGTCGCGGGCGACGCGCAGCAGCAGCGCCCTCTGTTCCTCCGCGGCGTTCACGGACCCACCTCCTTGCCCGGTTCCGGCGGGCAGCCGACGCCCTCGCACGTGACCGATCTGGCGAGGGCGGGGGCGGCGACGGCCTCGGCCTCGCCGTCGCGGCCGAGCTTGGCGCGGAGGACGGCCATCGCCTCCGCCGGCGAGTCGACGAAGTGCAGGAGCCGGAGGTCCTCCTCGGCGATCATGCCGTGCCGCGCCAGCGCGTCGAAGTCGACGATCTCGTTCCAGTAGCTGGTGCCGTAGAGCAGGGTCGTGATGGAGGGATCCAGCTTGCCCGTCTGCGCCAGTGTGAGGAACTCGAAGAGCTCGTCCAGGGTGCCGAACCCCCCGGGGAACGCGATGACCGCGCGAGCCATGTAGGCGAACCAGAGCTTGCGCATGAAGAAGTAGCGGAACTCGAACGAGAGGCCCTCGCTGATGTACGGGTTGGGCAGCTGCTCGTGCGGGAGGCCGATGTTGAGGCCGATGGTGCGGCCGCCGGCGTCGTGGGCGCCGCGGTTGGCGGCCTCCATGATGCCCGGCCCGCCGCCGGTGCAGACCAGGTAGCGGTGGGACGGGCTCCTCAGGCCGTCGGACCACTCGGTGATCTGCCGGGCGAGCTCGCGGGCCGCGGCGTAGTACGTGCCCAGCGGCCCGTCCTCCGTGACGCGCGCCGAACCGAAGAAGACGATCGTGTCGTGGACGCGGCGGCGGCGGAACACGGAGAGCGGTCGCAGGTACTCGGAGAGGATGCGCAGCGGCCGGCCGTCGTCGCCGTCGATGAACGCGGGGTCGTGGTACGCGAGCGGATCGCGCCCGGGCGGCGCCGGCGCGTCGTTCGGAGGCTTCATCGGTCGGCTGTCCCCCCGGCGATGGATGGAAGAAAACGGCCGCGCACCCGCCGTCGAAGCACGTCCTCCGAGCGTCCTCGCCGTGCGCAAGCTCCGGTCAGGCGACCCTGCGGCACATGGAATGGCCTGCTTACCGCTGCTTCCTCCCGGACCTGACGGGGTTCGCAGGGTTCCATTGCGTAGGACCCGACCTTCAACGCCGCGACGCGGCTGACAGCCTCGCGGGACGGCCCCTCGGGCGGGGATTCAGCCCCGCTGTAGCGGATTGCGGGTACAGGGCACCGCTGGCTCCCCGCCTAGCGCGGCCGCCTGTAAGGCTACCCGTGCGCACGAGGGGACGCAAACATGCCCGCGCGCAGCCGGGCGCACGCGCGCCGCGGGACGTGTTGCAAACCCCGAGGCCCCGGCTACAGTGAAGCCGTGGGCAAGGCTCGCCATCTGCTCGCCGCGGTCATCGTGGCGCTGGTCGTGCTCGCGGTCGCCGTCGCGGTCTCGCCGTGGGACGCGCCGCGGCCGCGGCCGGCCTCGGCCCCGGCGGACCAGTTCTCCTCGGCCCGGGCCATGGACGTCCTGCGCCGCATCGCGGCGGAGCCGCACGCCATCGGGTCGCCGCAGGCCGCCGCGGTGCGGCGCTTCATCTTCGGGCGGCTCCAGGAGCTGGCGCTGATGCCGCACGTACAGAGCGCCGAGGTGGTCTCGAAGAGCAATCCCAGCGTCGCCGGCCTGGTCCACAACGTCGTCGGGCGCCTGCCGGGCCGGGACCCTTCCCGGGCCGTGCTCCTGGTGGCCCACTACGACTCGGTGCCGACGGCGGCGGGGGCGGCGGACGACGGCAGCGGCGTCGCCGCCCTCCTCGAGACGGCCCGCGCCCTGCGCTCGGGCCCGCCGCCGAAGAACGACGTGATCTTCCTGTTCACCGACGGCGAGGAGTTCGGGCTGCTGGGCTCGCAGGCGTTCCTCGAGCAGGACCCCTGGGCCTACGCAGCCGGCGTGGTGCTCGACTTCGACAGTCCCGGGTCGTCCTCGCCGGCGCTCATGTACGAGACGAGCCCGCGGAACGGGCGGCTCATCGCGGCGTACCTCGCCGCCGGCCACGCCTACGGCTCGTCGCTCATGTACGAGGTGGCGCGGCGCCAGCCGGTGGTCAGCGACTTCCGTCCGTTCGTGACGCGCGGCATCCCCGGCATGACGTTCGGCATGCTCGACGGTCCGGCCTACGACCACACCGCCTACGACTCGCTGGCCTCGTTCCACGAGGCGGGCCTGCAGCACGAAGGCGACACCGCCCTCGCCCTGGCCCGCCGCCTCGGTGACGCCGACCTCTGGGACCTGCGCGCGCCCGACATGGTCTACTTCGACCTCACCGGCAGCGTCGAGGTGTCGTACCCCGTCCGCTTCGTGCTGCCGGTCACCGTGCTCGGCGTGGCGCTGTTCGCGGCGGCCGTGATCGTGGCCGCGCGGCGGCGGCTGCTGACGCTGCGCGGCGTCGCCTGGGCCGCGCTTGGCACCGGCGGCACGCTTGGGGCGTCGCTGCTCGTGGTCGCTCTCGTGTGGACGATGTACCGCACCGCCTACGAGCAGCGGGTGTGGACCGAGACCGGCGTGGTCATCAGCGACTGGTACCGCCTCGGCCTGGTGCTGCTCTCCGCCGCGGTCGTGCTCGCCATCTACGCGGCGCTCCTGCGACGGCTGCGCGCCTGGGACCTCGCCGTGGTCGCGCTGGCCTGGTGGGCGGCCGGCTCGGTGCTCGTGGGGCTCGAGGTCCCCGGGGCGAGCTACCTGCTCACGTGGTCGCTGGTGGGCGGCGCGCTGGGGCTCGGCGTCGCCGCCCTCCTCGACCGGCCGTCGGACGGGAGGCCGGCGGCGGCGCTCGTCGCCCTCGCCGGCGCCGTGCCCGGACTCCTCTTCATGAGCTCCGCGGTGTACCTGCTGCTCATGTCCGCGGGGCTCAAGCAGAGCGTCACGGTGATCGCGGTGTG
>Ga0335071_10001766_pt1 | contig 23243 bp, 22 predicted proteins | sample Lox_Sample_15_FD_206724 | JGI IMG/M metagenome (GOLD analysis project Ga0335071, IMG submission 206724) | Soil microbial communities from Loxahatchee National Wildlife Refuge, Florida, United States - Lox_Sample_1.5 | ecosystem: Environmental > Terrestrial > Soil > Wetlands | place: USA... | reverse complement strand
CGACCAGCTGGGCGATCCGGTGCGTGATGGTGCGCGTCTTGCCCGTCCCGGCGCCCGCGAGCACACAGACCGGACCCCGTGGGGCCAGCACGGCCTCGCGCTGCTCGTCATCCAGCTCGGCGGTCAGGGCGTCGGCGAGCATCGGCATGGGCTTCATCTTGGCTTCCATGAAAGCAGGAGTGGCCGACAAACACGCCGTGGCGCCGGGCCTGAATTGGGTTGCCGCGGAATTCCGCGTCGCCGCGCTACGTTGAGCGGGCTATGGCCAACGCTCTCACGGTTTACACGACGTCCTGGTGTGGCTTCTGCCATCGGCTCACGACGGCGCTCAAGTCCGGCGGGATCTCCTACGACGAGGTCGACATCGAGCAAGACCCGGCGGCGGCGGAATTCGTCGGCTCGGTCAACGGCGGCAACCGGACGGTCCCGACGGTGAGGTTCGCCGACGGGTCCACGCTGACCAACCCGAGCGCGGCCCAGGTCAAGTCGAAGCTGGCCGAGGTCGGCTAGGGCGCTCAGCCGAGCGCGGCCCAGGATTCGATGATCACGCGCGCGATCGAAATCGAGCCGGGCAACAGCAGTTTCGACTCCGTCGAGGTCGACGCGCTGCTCCAGTCGCCGGCTTCCAGCGCCGCGCGCACCTCGTCGCGGGTGAACCAGTTCGCCTCGGCGATCTCACCGTCGTTGAACGAGAACCCCTCGTCGGGGTCCGCCACGGCGTGGAAGCCGACCATCAGCGAGCGCGGGAATGGCCAGGGCTGGCTGCCCAGGTAGCGCACATCGCGCACGGTCAGGCCGATTTCCTCGCGGATCTCGCGGGCGACACACACTTCGAAGGACTCGCCGGCCTCGACGAACCCGGCCAGCAGGGAGAACATCCGCTCCGGCCACACCGCCTGGCGGGCCAGCACCGCACGGTCGCCGCCGTCATGCACGAGACAGATCACCGCCGGGTCGATGCGCGGGAACTCCTCGTGACCGGTCACCGGGTTGACCCGCGACCAGCCACCTCGGGCCGGCCTGGTCGGTGAGCCGTCCGTCGCGCTGAATCGCGCGCTGTCATGCCAATTCAGCAGCGCGAGGGCCGAGGACACCAGTTGGCTGCTGGTGTCGTCGAAGATCCGGCCGAGGCTGCGCAGGTTCACCACCTCGGTCTGCACGGCGGGATCCTCGGGCGCTTGCAGCACGCCGCGGATGGCCCAGACGTGGCGGCCGTCCTCGATGCGGCCCAGGAATACCGCCTCCGGCGGCGGCTTGTCGGCCAGTGCGGCCGCGTTCCCGAGCACCACCCGGCCGTCGGCGACCAGCACCTGGTTGCGCGAATCCACCCGCAACAGCGCCGCATCCGCCCAGCCCGCGGTTGCCGCCTCGACGTCGGTGCGCAGTTGATCGGCGCGATCGGCGCCGACGCGTGACAGCACCGGGATATCTCGCAGCTGGAAATCCACGGGCTAGTGCCCCGCGTGCCGGATGTAGAGCAGCCGGTCGCTGGCCTCGATCGCGTCCACCTCGGGGGCACCGATGCGCAGCAGGTGGCCGTCGCGCACCACACCCAGCACGATGTCGCGCAAATGCCTTGGGGATCCCCCGATTTCGGTCTGCTCGACCTCGCGTTCGGCGATCGCCAGCCCCGCGTCGGGGGTCAGCAGGTCCTCGATCATCTCCACGACGCTCGGCGTGGTGGTGGCGAGGCCGAGCAGCCGGCCGGCCGTCTCCGAGGAGACCACCACCGAGTCGGCGCCCGACTGCTGTAACAGGTGCTGGTTCTCGGCCTCCCGGATCGACGCCACGATCTTGGCCTTGGGCGCCATCTCCCGCGCCGTCAGCGTGACCAGCACCGCGGTGTCGTCGCGGCTGGCGGCGACGACGATCGACGCCGCGTGCTGCGCCCCCGCCAGCCGCAGCACATCGGATTTGGTGGCATCGCCGTGGACGGTGACCAGGCCGGCCGATGCGGCGTGTTCGAGGGCCGACCGGTCGGTGTCGACGACAACGACCTCGCCCTGGGCCTCCTCGTCGCCGAGGATGGCCGCGACCGCCGTTTTGCCCTTGGTGCCGTAGCCGATCACGATGGTGTGGTTGCGCACTTTGCTCCTCCAACGCTGGATCTTCCACGCCTGCCGCGACCGCTCCGAAAGCACCTCGAGCGTCGTGCCGACCAACACGGCCAAGAACGCGATCCGCAGCGGCGTGAAGATCACGGTGTGAACCAGCCGCGCCGTTTCGGTGTAGGGAGTGATGTCGCCGTAGCCGGTCGTCGACAGCGACACCGCGGAGAAGTAGAGGCAATCCAAAAAGGTCAGCGGCTGGCCGCGCAGGTCGCGGTAACCACCGGCGTCCAGATAGACGATGACGGCGGCGCCGAACAACACCAGCAAAGCGATCGCCACGCGGCGCGCGATGACGCGGGTGGGGCTGGCGTGGTCCTCGGGGATGCGCAGCACCCCGACCAGCTGATGACCGGGCTGGGCGGTCAGCGTCTCGTCCAGACCGCTCAGTTTGCGCGCCCTACCGTTGCCCACGGCGCTCCGTCAACCACTCAGCCCCAGCGCACCAGACACGCACGACTCCTATGTAACCACGCTGGCGGGCCGCCCATGTCGCGAGCGGCGCACCTCACACGGCGACGGCGCCGCCGCCGGCGGGCCCGGCGAGCAACGCGGCCAGTTCGGCGGGTTCCGGCAGTTCATCGGGCGTGACGGTGGCGCCGGTGCGCACGTAATAGAAGGCGGTGCGCACCGCCGACTCCGAAACTCCGGACAACGCGGCCCACGCCAAGCGGTAGACCGCCAACTGGACGGCGGCCTGGCGCAGGGCTTCCGCCCCGCGCGGCGGCTCACCGGTCTTCCAGTCCACGACGGTGGCGCCGCCATCGGGGTCGGCGAACACCGCGTCGATGCGGCCGCGCACGACGGTATCCCCGATCGGCATGTCGAACGGCACCTCGACAGCCACCGGGGTGCGGGACGCCCAGCGCGATCCGGCGAACGTCGCCTGCAGCGCGGTCAATTCCTCGGTATCGCCGAACTCGGAGTCCGCCGCGCCCGGCAAATCGCCGAGATCGAACAGCGAGTCCGCACCGTAGAACTTCTGGACCCAGGCGTGAAAGGCGTTGCCGAGCGAGGCGTGGGGGTCCGGGCGGGTGGGCAGCCGATGCACCAGCCGCTCCACCGCGGCCGCCGGGTCACGCGCCAGGTCTACCAGCCCGCTGACCGACACCTGACTGGGCAGGGCGCGGGCGGGCCGGTGCTCCGAGCGTGCCCGCTCGGCCAGTAACGCATCGACGTCGGCGGCCCAGCCCTCGACGTCGGCGCCGGCCTCCCCGGTGTTCGCCGACATGGCCCGGACCACCAGCGCCGCCCCGCGCTCGACATCGCCGCGTCGCGCGGACAACGGGTCGGCGGGCCACATCGCCTCGATGACGTTGTCACGCATGGGGTTTAGCTCGCCCTCGGCGGGCGCGGGCGCCCACTGTTCCACCACGCCGCAGGGGTCGCCGCCGGCGGCCGAATCGTCGATGATGTCCTTGAGTTCGCACAGGAATTCCGACGGACCCCGGGGTTTGACCCCGCCGGATCCCCACTGATGGCCGGAGACCAGCAGGGTGTCCTCGGCGCGGGTGATGGCCACGTACAGCAGCCGGCGTTCCTCGTCGACGCGCCGCTGCTCGAGCTGGCGGCGGTGCTCGAAGATCTTGTCGGACAGCTGCTTTCGATTGGTGACATCGGAGGTGTCCAGCACCGGGATGCCCAGCGAGCCGGCCGAGGCGCGGTCGCCGCGCAACAGCGGCGGCAGCTCGGCGGCATCGGTGAGCCACGTGCTGCGCGACGCGGTGGACGGAAAGATTCCGCCCGACAGGTGCGCCACCGCGACCACTTGCCACTCCAGGCCCTTCGCGGAGTGCACCGTGAGGACCTGGACCCGGTCTTGCGCCACCGTCGGCGGGGCGGGCGGCAAACCGTTCTCGACCGCTTCGGCGACGTCCAGGTAGGCCAGCAGGCCGGCGGCCGACGCACCGGCCGACGCGTCCGTCGTTCGTTCGGCGTAACCGGCGACGACGTCGGCGAAGGCGTCGAGGTGTTCGGCTCCGGTCCAGGGCCGCGCGGCGGCAGCGGCCGCGCGCACTTCGCAGTCGACACCCAGCACGCGGCGCACCTCGGCGACCAGGTCGGGCAGGGAATGGTCGAGGTGGCCGCGTAGCGCGCCGAGTTCGGCGGCCAGCGCGGCGATGCGCTGATACCCCGCCGCCGAGTACGCGCCGGCCGGGCCGGGGTCGCTGATCGCGTCCGCCAGGCACGCGGCATCGGAGTCGGGGCCGGCCGCTATCGCGATCGACTCCGGCGACGGCGTCGCGCCCGTTCGTCCCCCGGCCAGGGTCAGCGCCCGCTGCCACAGCGCCGCGATATCCCGCCCCCCGAGGCGCCATCGCGGGCCCGTCAGCACCCGCATCGCCGCCGCGCCGGCCGTCGGATCGGCGACCAGCCGCAGCATGGCCACGACGTCGGCGACCTCGGGGACGGATATCAGCCCCGCCAAACCCACCACCTCGACCGGGATTCCGCGCGCGCGCAGCGCGTCGGCGATGGGTGCGGCGTCGGCGTTGCGGCGTACCAGCACCGCGGCGGTCGGCGGGCCGGCGCCGTCGGTCTGGGTCCGCCGGTACTGCCCTTGGAGCTGGTCGGCGATCCACTCGCGTTCGGCCCGCACGTCGGCGAGCAATGCGCAGCGGACGGTGCCGGGCGGGGCGTCCGGGCGGGAGCGCAAGGCGCGCACCGCAACCGAGCGCCGCCGCGCCTCCGCCGATATGGCGTTGGCCACCCGCAGGGCGCTGGGCGGGTTGCGCCAGCTGGTCCGCAACTCCAGGACCGGCGCGGGCGTGCCGTCGGCGCGGGGGAAGTCGGTGGTGAACCGCGGCAGATTCGTCGCCGAGGCGCCGCGCCAGCCATAGATCGACTGGATCGGATCACCGACGGCCGTCAGCGCCAGCCCGTCGTCGACTCCTCCGCCGAACAGCGCCGACAGCGCGATGCGCTGGGCGTGCCCGGTGTCCTGGTACTCGTCGAGCAGCACCACCCGGTAGCGGTTCCGCAGCTCCTCGCCGACCTGAGGGAAGGCCACCGCCAGCCGGGCAGCCGACGCCATCTGCATGCCGAAGTCCATCGCCTTCGCGGCGCGCATGCGGTCGCCCAGAGCGTCGAGCAGCGGGACCAGCGCGGCGCGCTCGGTCTGGGCAGCCAGCAGCCGCAGCAGCCACTGGCTGGGCCCGCGGTCGCGCTGGTAGGGGCCGGCGGGCAGGGCGTGGATCAGCCGTTCCAGCTCGACGTGGGTGTCGCGGAGCTCGCCGGTGTCCACCAGGTGCTCGGCCAGCTGGCCCCACAGCCGCAGCACCATCGAGGTGACCGCGGCCGGGGTCTTGTCGGTGCGCAGCTCCCCGCGGTACCCGTTGACCACGCCGAAGGCCAGCTGCCACAGCTCGGTTTCGCCGAGCAGCCGGGTGTCGGGCTCGACGGGCAGCAGCAGGCCGTGGTCCCGCAGCAGCGCGCCGGCGAAGGCGTGGTAGGTGCTGACCGCCGGGGTGCCCTGCGCGTCGGCGGCCGCGTCCTGGCCGAGGCCGGCCAGCCGGGCCAGGCGGGAGCGCACCCGGCGCAGCAGCTGGCCGGCGGCCTTGCGGGTGAAGGTCAGTCCGAGCACCTGGCCGGGTTCGGCGTAGCCGTTGGCGACGAGCCACACCACCCGCGCGGCCATCGTCTCGGTCTTGCCGGCGCCGGCCCCGGCGATGATGACCAGCGGGCCCGGCGGGGCGGCGATGACGGCGGCCTGCTCGGCGGTGGGCGGGAAAAGCCCGAGCGCGCGGGCTAATTCGGCGGGGGTGTAGCGCGGGTTCACGACGCCGTCCCGTCGGCGTGGGCGGGACAGCAGGGCCGTATCGGGCAGTGCGTGCAACCGTCGTTGCGCCGGGCGACGAACTGCGGCCCGGCCGTCGCGTCGGCGGCCAGCCGCACGAGGTTGCGCCATTCGTCCCGGGCGGCCCTCGTCAGCGGATCCTGCTCGCGCACGACGGCACCGGCGGCGCCCGCCTTGCCCACGTACACCAGCCGCGCCCCGCCGGGCTCAATCCCTTCGGGGATCATGCCGTCGGCCACCGCCAGCTGGTACATCGCCAGCTGCGCGTGTTGTTGGGCGTCGTCCTTGCTGACGGGCGTTTTGCCGGTCTTGATGTCGACGATGACAAGCCGCCCGGCCGCGTCGCGTTCCAGCCGGTCCACTCGCCCGCGCAGCCGGATTTCGCCGCCGCCTTCGCGCGGTGTGCCGAGCGTTCCGTCGACGTCCACCTCGACGCCGACCTCGGTGAGCTCACCCCGGGTCTGCGCCCGCCACTCGAAGAACGCCTGAACCATGGCGCGGTGCCGGGCCAGCTCGTTGGCCGCATGCCACTGCGCGTCGAAGGGCAGATGCTCCCAGGCCCGGTCCAGCTCGGCAAGCAATTCCGATTCCGTTTTGTCCGGTTCGGCGATCAGCGCGTGCAGCACCGAGCCGAGGGTGGAGCGCAGCTCCCGGGCGTTGGCACCACCGTGCCGTTCGGCCAGCCAGCGCAGCGGGCAGTCGTTGAGCGTCTGCAGGGTCGACGGCGTCAGCGTGACGGGCTCGTCAGCCGCCCGCAGCGGTTCACCGGTGCTGACGGGCAGCAGGCCGTGCCAGCCGGCCGGATCGGCACCCGGGACACCGGCCCTGGCCATCCGGGCCAATTGCGTTGCGGCGCAATGGCGGGCGGTGTCGTCGACGGCGCCGTCGGGCGCACACGCGACGCCGCGCAGCCGGCCCACCAGGGCCGCGGTGGACAGCACCCGCGGCGACGAAAACGGTTGTGCTGCAAGGGAATCAGTGCCGCCATCGGCCCACTGCGCGAGTTCGTAAAAGAACGCCGACGGCAGCGCGGCCTCCCCCTCCGGCCCGCCGGGCTCGCCGTCCACGGCCGTCACCAGCAACCGGCGCCGGGCGCGGCCCAGCGCCGCCACCAGCAGCCTGCGCTCCTCGGCCAGCAGCGGTGCCCGCACCGACGCGTCCCCGCCGACACCGTCGAGCACGTCGAGCAGCCGCTGGGTGTTCAGCACGCCACCGCGCGGAACGGTGTTGGGCCACAACCCCTCCTGCAAGCCGGCGATGACCACGAAGTCCCATTCGTGTCCCAGCGCGGCGTGCGCGCTGAGGACCCTGACCTGCTCGGCCTGGGATGCCGGCTCGGCGCTGGCGCCGGGCAGCTGCAGCGCCGCGACGTGCTCGACCAGGCCGCGCAGGGACGCGCCGGGCGTGCGGGACACATAGTGTTCGGTGATGTCGAACAGGGCGGTCACCGCCTCCAGGTCCCTGGTGGCCTGGGCGCCGGCGGGGCCGCCGCGCTCGCTGGCCGTCAGCCAGCGGCGCTGCAGACCGGACCGGTGCCAGGCGGCCCACAGGGTGTAGCGCGGATCTTGGCCGTCGCGATCGCAGCGCGCGGCCGCGTCCAGCACCGCGCGCACCCGCCGCAGCGCACGGGACTGCGGCGGGAAAGGCGCCTCGGTGTGCAGGGCCTCGACGAGCAGGCCGCCGAAGTCCCCCGGCGCGCGATCGGGGTGGGCGCGCCGCAGGGTTCGGCGCAGCTGCCGCGACGACACCGGATCGACGCGGCCGATGGGGCCGGTCAGCAGCGCCAGGGCCTGTTCGCCGTCGAGCCCGCCGGCGGTGGCCGCCAATACGGTGAGCAGCGCCCGGGCCGCGGGCTCGTCGGACAACGATCCGCCCGACGGGGGCGTGGCCGCCGGGACGCCGGCGGCGGCCAGCGCGCGCGGCAGCCGCGCTCCGGCGCGCGGCACCGACCGGACGATGACGGCCATCCGCGACCAGGGCACCCCGTCGACCAGATGGGCGCGCCGCAACGCGTCGGCGATCATCGCGGCCTCCGCGTGTGCCGAGGCGGCCAGGCGCGTCGTGACGGATCCGTCCTCGGAGCCGGTGGCGTCGATGTGCCTGCCGGCGCTGCCACCCGGTAGCCGGCGCGCCACGCCGCTGACCGCGCGCGCCACGGCCGGCGCGCAGCGATGCGACACCGTCAGCGTCACCGACGGTGAATCGTCGGCCAACAACCCGGACGCGTCGCCGCCGCGGAAGCCGAACACCGCCTGATTCGGGTCGCCGGCGATCAGCGTCGTCTCCGTGCCCGCCGCCAGCGCCCGAACCAGGCCGGCCGCCTGCGGGTCGAGTTGCTGGGCGTCGTCGACCAGCAGGACGCGGACGCGGTTGCGCTCGGCCGCCAGCAATTCCGCATCAACCGCGAAGGCCTCCAGCGCGGCGCCCACGAGCTCGGCGGCACCCAGCGCCGGCGTCGTGGCCTGCGGCGCCGCCGTCCCGACCGCCGCCCGCAGCAACATCACCTGCTCGTACTGTCGCGCGAATTGGCCGGCGGCGGTCCATTCCGGACGCCGGCACCGGCGGCCCAGCCGCTCCAGTTCCTGCGGGTCCACTCCGCGTTCGGCGCAGCGCGCCAACAGGTTTCGCAGCTCGGTGGCGAAACCGGCGGTGGCCAGGCCGGGCCGCAGGTGGACCGGCCACGCGCTGGCCGCGCGCGGTCCGTCTTCGAGGTCGCCGGCCAGCAGTTCCCGGATGATGGCGTCCTGTTCGGCGCTGGTGACCAGCCGCGGGGGCGCGTCGCCGGCGCGCTCGGCGGCCCGCCGCAACACCGCGTACGCGTAACCGTGCACGGTGCGCACCAGTGGCTCGCGCACGGCGGCGCGGCAGGGGCCGGTAGACCGGGACCGCAGCAGCGCCGTCGTCAACGCGCTGCGCGCCCGGACCCCGATCCGGCCGGAACCGGTAAGCAGCAGGACCGATTCCGGATCGACACCCGCACCGATCCGGGCGACCGCGGCGTCGACCAGCAGGCTGCTCTTCCCGGTGCCGGGCCCGCCCAGGACGCGCACCCGCCCGCGCAGGCCGGGCGCCAGAACGGCGCGGGCCTCGTCGTCCCAGGTGTATGACATGGCTGCATGCAATCACAGGGGTCTGACACGATCGGGATACTGGACTTGAAGAAACCGAAACGCCCCCTAGGCAAGGAGGGATTCGATGGGCTTCGATTTTGGCGGTCCCGACGACGGAGTGCCCGAAGCGGACGCTGCGGAGCAGCGGCAGGCGGCCGACTCCGATGACGAGGCCGGCCTGGACACCGCGTACCTGGACGACGCCACCGATCGCGATGCCAACGAAGCCGACGTGATCGAGCAGGCTTTCATCGTCCCCACTGACGACGATTGGGACGACGTCCACGGGTGAGCGCCGACCTGCACGTGCACCGCTACGGCCCGGCCGGTCCGGTGCGGCTGCTGGCCCTCCACGGGCTGACCGGTTACGGGGGGCGTTGGCGGCACCTGGCCGGCTACCTGCCCGAGATCGCCGTCGCCGCACCCGATCTGCTCGGCCACGGTAGATCGTCGTGGGCGGCGCCATGGACCATTGACGCCAACGTCTCGGCGCTGTCCGCGCTGCTCGACGATGACGCCGACGCGCCGGTGCTGGTGGTCGGCCACTCCTTCGGCGGCGGGCTGGCGCTGCACCTGGCCGCGGCCCGCCCGGACCGGGTGGCGGCGCTGCTGCTGCTCGACCCGGCGGTCGGGTTGGACGGTGCGTGGATGCGCGACATCGCCGACGGGATGTTCTCCTCCCCCGACTACCCCGGCGCCAGGGAAGCCCGCATGGAAAAGGCGACGGGCTCCTGGGCGGATGTGGACCCGGCGCTGCTGGCGTCCGAGATCGACGAGCACCTGATCGAGTTGCCCAACGGGCGCTACGGCTGGCGGGTCAGCCTGCCGGCGATGATGTCGTACTGGAGCGAACTGGCCCGCGACGTCGTGCTGCCGCCGGCCGGGACGACCACCATCCTGGTGCGGGCGAAGCAGACCTCGCCGCCGTACGTGAGCGATCGGCTGATCGCGGGGCTGCAGGAACGGCTGGGCTCCGATTTCGAGCTGCTGGATTTCGACTGCAACCACATGGTGCCCCACGCCAAGCCCACCGAAGTCGCGGCGCTCGTGCGCGGGCTGCTGGAGGCCCGCTGACCGTGGCGCCGGTGACCGACGAGCAGGTCGAGCGGGTGCGTTCGCTGGTCGCGGCGATCCCGTCCGGCCGGGTCGCCACCTATGGCGACATCGCCGCTGCCGCAGGGCTTTCCAGCCCGCGCATCGTCGGATGGATCATGCGGACCGACTCCTCGGACCTGCCCTGGCACCGGGTGATCACCGCGTCCGGGCGCCCGGCGCGGCACCTGAGGACCCGGCAGCTGGAGTTGCTGCGCGCCGAAGGGGTGCTGGCCGTCGACGGCCGGATCGCGCTAAACGAGGTCCGCGACGAGTTTTAGAGGACCAGCCGTACCAGGGCCGCGGTGCGGGCCAGGCCCGGGAACGCCTCGGCCGTCGACCGCGGGTGCAGCGCGTGGACCGCAAGGCGAAACATCAACGCCCGCAACAACATCTGCGGCCACTCCGGCAGCGCGTTCCACCGTTCGATGAGCCCGTCGTCGGCCTCGCCCCAGGACAGCGCGTCGACGACGACGACGCCGGCGGCCCACGACGCGGGCCGCCAGTAGGGCGTGATGTCGGTGATCCCCGGCGCCGCGGTGCCGATGAAAAGCACTGTGCCGTAAAGGTCCCCGTGGACGAGCTGGTTGGGGCTCTTGGTCGGCCTGCGCAGCGTGGCCAGCTGGCTGATCAGCTCGACGGATCGCTCGGGGTCCGCCGACGCCGGGGCGGTGCGCGCTCCCGGCGGCACGGACGCCAGGGGCCGCTCCTCCCACGCCGCGCGGTCGGCGGCGATGAACACATCGACGTCCGACCACGGCGCGGTGGGCCCCTGGGTCAGGAACCGGGGGCGTTCCAGTTTGCCGGTCGCCTCGTGCAGCCGGACCGCCGCCGAGACGACTTCGTCATGCCTGGGCTCCGGCGTGCCGGCGACGAACGTGTCCGCCCGCCAGCCGGACACGACGTACCGCCCGTCGGTGGAGCGAACCGGCCGGGCCAACCGGACGCCGTCCACGAACAGCGTCTCCCGCACCCGGGCCGACCAGGCCGCGCGCGCGTGGTCGGCCACGACCGACAACACGACTTCGCCGCATCGCCAGCCGCCTTCCCAGCTGGCGCCCAACGGGACGGGCTTCACACCGGTCAAACCGAACGCCGCCAGCACATGCTCCGGCGGTGGCTCGACTGTCACAGGGGTCAGCCTAGACGAGCCCACCTGCGGCGACCGCGAGCGCGGCGCAGCCGGGCGCGGCGGGTCGCCGCCAGACTTGCAGGGGTTATCGGGGTCAGTACATCGCCATGTCGGGCTGCATCTGTCTGGCCCACGCCACGATGCCGCCCTGCAGGTGGACCGCATCGGAGAATCCGGCCCTCTTCACCGCGACCAGCGCCTCAGCCGAGCGCACGCCGGTCTTGCAGTACAGCACCGCCCTGCGGTCGCGGGGCAGCCGCGCCAGCCCCTCACCGGAACTGAGCAGCGACTTGGGGATCAGCTGGGCGCCATCGATGTGGTTGATGTCCCACTCCACCTGCTCGCGGACGTCGATCAGGGCCAGCTTCTGGCCCGAATCGAGCAACTCGCGCAGCTCCCGCGGGGTGATGGCGGAATCGGCGACACCAGCGCCTTCCAAGCCTTCCGGGGACACCGTGCCGCAGAAATCCTCGTAGTCGATCAGTTCGGTGATCCTCGGCCTGGAAGCGTCCGAGGGGTCCTTCCGGATGCGGATCGTGCGGTAGCTCATCTGCAGCGCGTCGTACATCATCAACCGGCCCAGCAGCGGTTCGCCGATCCCGGCGATCAGCTTGATCGCCTCGGTGCCCATCACCGACGCGATCGAGGCGCAGATGATGCCCAGCACGCCGCCCTCGGCGCAGGAGGGCACCATCCCGGGTGGCGGCGGCTCGGGGTAGAGGTCGCGGTAGTTCAGGCCCCGCCCGTCGGGGGCGTCCTCCCAGAACACCGACACCTGGCCCTCGAACCGGTAGATCGACCCCCACACGTACGGCTTTTTCGCCAGCACCGCGGCGTCGTTGACCAGGTAGCGGGTGGCGAAATTGTCGGTGCCGTCGACGATCAGGTCGTACTGCCCGAACAGCTCGACGGCGTTGTGCGGCTCCAGCCGGAACTCGTGCAACCGGACGTCGACCAGGGGGTTGATCGCCGAAATCGACTCGCGCGCCGACCGGGCCTTGGACCGCCCGACGTCGGCCACGCCGTGGATGATCTGGCGCTGTAGGTTGGACTCGTCGACGACGTCGAAGTCGACGATGCCGATGGTGCCCACCCCGGCCGCGGCCAGGTAGAGCAAGACGGGGGCGCCGAGTCCGCCGGCGCCGATCACCAGCACCCGAGCGTTTTTCAGTCGCTTCTGACCGTCGACACCCAGGTCGGGAATGATGAGATGGCGGCTGTAGCGCGCCACCTCATCGCGACTCAGCTCGGCTGCGGGCGCGACCAGCGCCGGCAGTGGCGTCTGCGATGTCGACACCGAACATCTCCTCGGTAGCTTTCGTCAGCTCTATCCATCACAGCAGTTGCCCGGATCAACGGCAAACGAGCGGGGCTGCTTCCCGGGCCCGTCGCCGAGTCAGGCGATGGGATACGGCCAGGGGTTGAATCGGCACGTCTTGCCGTCGGCCTTGACGACGTCGGGGTCGAACTTGGCGGCGTCGTCGTTGGACGTGGAGAACGTCTGCTGCATCATCACCGGCGCCAGACCGCCTTGCTGCTCGCAGGGCTCGTGCCGCACGTAGCCGATGGCGTGGCCGACCTCGTGGTTGATCACATACTGCCGATAGGAGCCCACGTCACCCTCGAACGGCACGGCCCCGCGCACCCAGCGCGCCTCGTTGATGAAGACCCGGGCCTCCCGGCCGGGTCCGTAAACCGGGTTGTAGCAGGACGTCTCCAGCCGGAATTCGTAGCCGCACCCACCGCGCACCGTGACCGGCGACACCAGCGAGATGCGGAAGTCGGGTTTGCCGTTATCGATCCGGACGAAGGCGAACTGCGGGTTGTGCGTCCAGCCCTTGGGATTGCCGAGCGTCTGATCGACCATCTGGGCGAAGGCCTCGTCGCCGCCGAACATCGTGGCGTCGATGCCGTTTTCGACCTCGACGGTGTACCGGACCACCTTGGCGGTGCCCTGGCCGATCTGCGGCGTCCCGCCCGGCACGATGTGCCACGTCTTGTCGCCCGCCTCGGTGAATGGGCCGCCGTCGGGCAGCGTGCCGGCCGGCAGGTTCGCGTCGAAGGCGGCCAGCCCTCGGGGCGGTGCGTCGATGATCGAGGTGCCCACCGCGCCGATGTCCGGCGTGCCCTGAATGGATTGCGTCGCCGTCGGTTTCGGCGCGCCGGTGCCGGTCACGGTCTGATAGATCACCAACCCGGTGAGCACCACCAGGGCGGGCAACGCGTAGGCGCGCCAGCCGTAGGTGGAGACGAACCGTCCCAACCACGTCTGCTTGCGCCATTGCCGCGGCCGCTCGCGGTCGGCCCGCGTCCTTCCGGCGTCCCCGGCGATCGGGTCGCGCAGGGCCCGCAGTGGTTCTCGCCACTCGTCGCGCGGCACCGGAACTCGACCGGTGCCGCGCACAGGCCGCTGGGACGTCATTTCCCCAGGATTGCACAGCCGGCACCGCGACCACCCTTGGCGCGCCCGAATGCGGCCCCCCGACACCGCTTCTGCCAGCGCCGACGGCGCCGATGGCAGTCGCCGGGCCGTTACGGGTAGTAATGTCGTTGCGACTAGCCGCGTGCGGCTGGCCCCGGCGGGCCGACGGCCAGTTGCCAACGATCAGATGAGGACTCGATGAGCGATCTCGCCAAGGCGGCACGGCGCACCGTGAAGCCGGCTGACCGTCGGCCGGGAGACGGCGTGGTGCCCGCCAATCGGCGCGGCAACCGCCTGCCGCGCGACGAGCGCCGTGGCCAGTTGCTGATCGTGGCGAGTGATGTCTTCGTCAACCGGGGCTACCACGCGGCCGGCATGGACGAGATCGCCGACCGGGCGGGAGTCAGCAAACCCGTTCTGTACCAACACTTTTCGAGCAAGCTGGAGCTGTACCTGGCGGTGCTGGCACGGCACGTCGAGAACCTGGTCTCGGGGGTGCAGCAGGCATTGCGCACCACCACCGACAACCGGCGGCGGTTACACGCGGCGGTGCAGGCGTTCTTCGACTTCATCGAGCACGACAGCCAGGGTTACCGGCTCATCTTCGAGAACGACTACGTCACCGAGCCCGAGGTGGCGGCGCAGGTGCGAGTGGCCACCGAATCGTGCATCGACGCCGTGTTCGACCTGATCAGCGCCGATTCCGGCCTGGATCCGCACCGCGCACGCATGATCGCGGTGGGACTGGTCGGCATCAGCGTCGACTGCGCCAGGTACTGGCTGGACTCCGACCGCCCGATCTCCAAGGCGGACGCCGTCGACGGCACCGTCCAGTTCGCCTGGGGCGGGCTGTCCCACGTCCCGCTTACTCGCTCTTAGCGGCCTTGCTCGCGTGCCTGGCGGCCGATTCGGCCCCGATCCCGAACCCGACCCGGCGCGCGTCGGCGACACCGATTTCTACGTAGGCGATCTTGGCGCTCTGAATCAGGAAGCGACGGCCCCGCTCGTCGTTCAGGCTGAGCAGGCCCGACTCGTCGCGCAGCGCGGCCGCGACGAGCTCTTCGACTTCGGCTTGCGTCTGCGTACTGGACAAGACCAGCTCCCGCGGACTGTCCGTGATACCGATTTTGACCTCCACGGTGGCCCCTTCCGTTGGCATTGAAGTTCGCAGACGCGTCAGCAGCAGGCTAGTGGACGGCCCCGCGGCGCATGTCCCCCCGGGCCCCGGTTCGCGGTAAGCGAAGCCCAGTTCGCCCGAAGATAACGATTCGCTCCCAGCTCGGCCAACATGCCGCTCGCCGGCCAGTGGCCGTTAATCACGTCAGTAACATCGGCACCATCAGACACATGGTCACCGATCGTCTCGGCCCAGTCTCTGGTCCAATCCAGGACTGCCCCGACGACGACTACGACGGAGCCGACACCGACGTCCTGGACGGCTACGGCGCCCTGGCCTGGCCGGACGACACCCGCTGGCGCCCGGCCGCCGCGATCCTCGGCGCCGTCGTGGCCGTCGGCGCCATCGCGACGGCCGTCATCATCAACAGCGGCGACAGCGCCTCGACCAAGGCGACCGTCGGCGCGCCCGTTCCGCCACCGCTGACGTCGGCGGGTGTCGCACCCAAAACGACCGCCCCGCCCAGCGCGTCGCCGACTCCGCTGCCGCCCGAGACCGTCACCACCGTGACGCCGCCGCCCAGCGCATCACTCAGCCCGGTGCCGGCGCAGACGCCGACCGCCGCGCCGCTTCCGACGGCCGCGCCGCCGCCGGTCGCGGTGAACCCGCGCACCGTCGTCTACAGCGTGACCGGCACGAAACAGCTGCTGGACCTGGTGAACGTCGTCTACACCGATGCCCGGGGCTACCCGCAGACCGACTTCAACGTGTCGCTGCCCTGGTCGAAGGTGGTCGTCCTGAACCCGGGCGTCACGACGGAGTCGGTGGTGGCGACCAGCTTCTACGGCCGGCTCAATTGCGCGATCGTCAATGCCGCCGGCCAACCGGTGGCGGCGTCGGCCAACAACGGCGTCGTGGCGACCTGCACCCGCTGAGCGGGTCAGCTCAGGCCGAGTTCGCGCATCCGCCGGTCGTGCGTCTGCTGTAGACGGTCGAAGAACGCGGTGAGCTGGCCCAGGCCCCCGGGGCCGGACACCACCAGGTCGACCAGCTCGTCGTGCTCGGCCAGCACGTACTGGGCCTGGGTGATCGCCTCGCCGAACAGGCGACGCGACCACAGCGCCAGCCGGCTGCGCTGTTTGCCGCTGGCGGTCACCGCGGCGCGCACCTCGGCGACCACGAACTGCGAGTGCCCGGTCTCCGCCAGCGCCGCGCGCACGACGTCGGCGACCTCGTCGGGCAGCCCATCGGCGATCTCGAGGTACAGGTCGGCGGCCAGCGCGTCGCCCACGTAGGTCTTCACCAGGGCTTCCAGCCAGGTGCTCGGCATCGTCAGCCGGTGGTAATTCTCCAGCGCCGAGACGTACTTCGCCATCGCCGACACCACGTCCACGCCACGGCGTTCCAGCGCGTCGCGCAGCAGCTCGTAGTGCTGCATCTCGGCGGCGGCCATGCTCGCCATCGAGATCCGGCCCCGCAGATCGGGCGCCATGCGCGCCTCGTCGGTCAGCCGGTAGAACGCGGCGACCTCGCCGTAGGCCAAAACGGCGAACAACTCGTTGACGCCGGGGTGATCCGCCGACAGCCGAGAAGTGGTCGAAGCGTCCACCTGGTCGGCGTGGGAGGGCCCGGAAAGGGGCGGGGTCATGGCAACACTGTAGTCGGCGGGATTAGGACAAAATGGGTGCCAGCTTTCGACCAGCTATCATGGACGCAGGTATTGGCTGAATTCCCATCACCGCCAGTACCGGCGAAATGTGCGTGCACAGCTGGCCCAGACCGTTGCAGGGCCGCGACTCGGCGACGTATTCGGAGTCGGAACTCGTGCGCGCGTGACCGCGACAGAGAAACACCGACAGCACCGATACCGTCACCGAAAGGCTTGTCCACCACGTATGACCGCACTTACCAGCACAACTGAACTGACTTTTGCCAAACTCGGCGTTCGCGACGAAATCGTCCGCGCGCTGGCCGAAAAGGGGATCGAACGCCCCTTTGCCATCCAAGAACTGACCCTGCCGATGGCGCTGGCCGGCGACGACGTCATCGGCCAGGCCCGCACCGGCATGGGCAAAACCCTGGCGTTCGGGGTGCCGCTGCTGCAGCGCATCACCGACGGCGCCGCGCTCAGTCCGCTCACCGGCGCCCCACGGGCGCTGGTCGTGGTGCCCACCCGCGAGCTCTGCCTGCAGGTCACCGACGACCTGGCCGCGGCCGCCAGGTACCTGACCGCCGAGGACGGCCGCAAGCTAGCGGTGGTGTCCATTTACGGCGGCCGCGCCTACGAACCGCAGATCGATGCGCTGCGCGCCGGCGCCGACGTCGTGGTGGGCACCCCCGGCCGGCTGCTCGACCTGTGCCAGCAGGGGCACCTGCAGTTGGGCGGGCTGTCGGCGCTGGTGCTCGACGAGGCCGACGAGATGCTCGACCTGGGGTTCCTCCCCGACATCGAGCGCATCCTGCGCCAGATCCCCGCCGAACGGCAGTCGATGCTGTTCTCGGCGACGATGCCGGACCCGATCATCACGCTGGCCCGCACCTTCATGAACCAGCCCACCCACATCCGCGCCGAGGCGCCGCACTCGGCCGCCACTCACGACACCACTGAGCAGTTCGTCTACCGCGCGCACGCACTGGACAAGGTGGAGCTGGTGAGCCGGGTGCTGCAGGCCGAGGGCCGCGGCGCGACGATGATCTTCACCCGCACCAAGCGCACCGCGCAGAAGGTCGCCGACGAACTGGCCGCGCGGGGCTTCAAGGTCGGCGCCGTGCACGGCGACCTGGGTCAGATCGCCCGCGAGAAGGCGCTGAAGGCCTTCCGCACCGGCGACATCGACGTGCTGGTCGCCACCGACGTGGCCGCCCGCGGCATCGACATCGACGACGTCACGCACGTCATCAACTACCAGATCCCCGAGGACGAGCAGGCCTACGTGCACCGGATCGGCCGCACCGGCCGCGCCGGCAAGACCGGCGTCGCGGTCACCCTGGTGGACTGGGACGAGCTGCCCCGCTGGACGATGATCGACAAGGCCCTGGGCCTGCAATCCCCCGACCCCGCCGAGACCTACTCCAGTTCGCCGCACCTGTACGACGAGCTTGGCATCCCCGCCGAGGCGGGCAGCACGATCGGGTCGCCGCGCAAATCCCCGGCCAAACGCCGCGACGCCGACCGCAACGGCCCGACACCGGACAAGCCGGCCCGGAAGCGGTCCGGCACCCGCCGCAGGACCCGCGGCGGCCAGCCGGTCACCGGGCACCCCGCCGGCGCCAACGGTGAAGCCGCCCCGAAGGCGCCGTCTGAGCCGTCTTCCGGCGCGCCCGCGGGTAACGCCGCCCCTCGCCGCCGCCGGCGGCGCCGCAAGCCGGCCTCGGAAACGACCGCAGCCACCGCCGCCACCTCGAACTGAGGCCCGCGCCGCCGCATGGTCAGACCGGAACGCCGGACCAAGGGCGACGTCCTGGCCGCCGCGGCCATCGCGGTCGTCGTCGCCCTGGGGGCGGCGTTGATCTGGTGGACCAGCGACGCCAGGGCCACCGTCAGCCGTCCGGCGGCGATTCCGGCGCCCGCCCCGACCCCCGCCCGGGAAGTCCCGGCCACGCTCAAGCAGCTGTGGACCGCACGCAGCCCCGGCACCACCGCGCCGGTCGTGGTGAGCGGCACGATCGCCACGGCGGACGGCCGCCGGGTCGACGGGCGAGACCCGGGCACGGGTCGGTCCCGCTGGAGCTACGCCCGCGACAGCGAGCTGTGTGGCGTGTCCTGGGTCTACCACTACGCCGTCGCCGTCTTCAAAGACGACCGCGGCTGCGGTCAGGTCAGCACCCTCGACGGGTCCACGGGGCGGCGCGGGGCCGCCCGCAGCGGCTACGCCGACCCGCGCGTGCGGCTTTCCTCCGACGGCACCACGGTGTTGTCGGTGGGCGACACCCGGCTCGAGCTGTGGCGCTCGGACATGGTCCGGATGCTGGCCTATGGCGAGACCGACGCCAGGGTGAAACCGTCGGCGCGGGGACCGCACTCGGGGTGCCGGCTGATCTCGGCAGCGGCCAGCTCGTCGGCGGTTTCGGTGCTGGAGAGCTGCGCGCACCAGGCCGACCTGCGGCTGGTCCTGTTGCGCCCCGCCAAGGAAGACGACGAACCCCAACAACACGTCGTCGCCGAGCCCGGGATCGGGGCGGACTCGGGCGCCCGGGTGCTCGCCGTGTGGGAGAACAACACCGCGGTGTATCTGCCCGGTAATTCCGGCACGCGGCCGAGGGTCGAGGTGGTCGACGACACCGGCACCACCGTGGCGAGCACGCTGCTGCCCGGGCCGCCGTCGAGCTCGGCGGCGGTGTCGCAGACGGGCAACCTGGTTACCTGGTGGACCGGCGACTCCCTCATGGTGTTCGACGCGAACAACATGACCCTGCGCTACACGATCGCCAAGGGCGAGACGACCGCACCGCTGGGACCCGGCGTGATGATGGCCGGCCGGCTGCTGGTGCCGGTCACCGGCGCGATCGGGGTCTACGACCCCCTCAGCGGCACGAACGAACGCTACATCCCGGTGAACCGGGCGCCGGGCGATGCGGCGGTGGTCCCGGCCGTTTCGGGATCGCGGGTGTTCGAGCAGCGCGGCGACACGGTGGTGGCGCTGGGCTGAGGGCCACTAGGCGGCCGAGCAGTCACAAAAGCCCCCGACACGCCGTGCGCTCAGGCGCTTTTATGTTCCCCCGCAAGCGGGAGGTGCCCCCAGCTCGCGCGGTGTAGCTACACCTCGACGGCGAATGTCGGCAACGGTTTGCCGGTCTTCCAGTGCTTGATCAACGCCTTCGCCAGCTCGCTGTAGGCCACGGCACCCTTGTTCTTGCGCCCGGCCATCACCGACGAGCCCGAGGCGCTGGCCTCGGCGAAGCGCACCGTGCGCGGGATCGGCGGGGCCAGCACCGGCAGGTCGTAGCGGTCGGCGACGTCGAGCAACACGTCCCGGGTGTGGGTGGTGCGGGAGTCGTACAGCGTCGGCAGGGCGCCCAGCAGCCGCAGCTCCGGGTTGGTGATCTGCTGGACGTCGGCCACCGTGCGCAGGAACTGGCCGACGCCGCGGTGGGCGAGCGTCTCGCACTGCAGCGGCACGATGACCTCGTCGGCGGCCGTCAGCCCGTTGAGGGTGAGCACGCCCAGCGATGGCGGGCAGTCGACGACGACCACATCGAACTGGTCGGAGAGCTTGGCCAGCCCGCGCTTCAGCGCGTACTCGCGGCCGGCCCGCATCAGCAGCATCGCCTCGGCGCCCGCGAGGTCGATGTTGGCCGGCAGCAGCGTCATTCCCTCCATCGTGGTCACCAGCGCGGCGTTCGGCTCGACCTCGCCGAGCAGGACCTCGTGCACGGACACCGGCAGCTTGTCGGGATCCTGACCGAGCGAGAAGGTCAAACAGCCCTGCGGATCCAGGTCGACGAGCAGCACGCGCCGGCCTTCGTCCGCCATCGCCGCGCCCAGCGAGGCGACCGTCGTCGTCTTGGCGACGCCGCCCTTCTGATTGGCCACCGCCAGTACCCGGGTCTTGCTCACAAGCGCCCGCCCCTTCACATCGCCACACCTTCTACAGTGCCCATCCTGGCATGTTCGATCGCCGTGCGCGTCAGGCAGCGACTCCAGCGGGGTGCTGGCGTGTCGTCGGGCAGAATCGGTCGGCATGGGCATGCACAACCACCGACTGGTTCTCCTGCGCCACGGCGAAACCGAATGGTCCAAGTCAGGCCGGCACACGGGTCGCACCGATATCGACCTCACCGACAACGGCCGCGTTCAGGCCGAACTGGCCGGCCGCGTGCTGAGTGAACTGAATTTGGACCACCCGCTCATCATCAGCAGCCCGCGTCGGCGCGCCATGACGACGGCCAAGCTGGCCGGGCTCACCATCGACGAGGTGTCGCCCCTGCTCGCCGAATGGGATTACGGCGCCTACGAGGGGTTGACGACCCCGGAGATCCGCGAAACCGACCCCGATTGGCTGGTCTGGACGCACGGATGCCCCGAGGGCGAAAGCGTGAAGCAGGTCAGCGATCGCGCCGACCGCGCCGTCGCGTTGGCGCTGGAGCACATGACCTCGCGTGACGTGTTGTTCGTGGGACATAGCCACTTCTCCCGCTCGGTGATCACGCGGTGGGTCGAGCTGCCGCTGGTCGAGGGCAGCCGCTTCTGGATGCTCGCCGGTTCGATCGCGGTGTGCGGGTTCGAGCACGGCGTGCGGCAGCTGGCCGCGCTCGGGTTGACCGGCCAGCCGCAGGCGATCGCACCGGGGTGAGCAACGCCGAACCGCCGTTCGCGCTGTGCGGACCGCGCCGGACCCTGGTTGCCGACGGGATGCGCGCGGGCTACCGCGATATCGGGGCGGCCCAGGCCGCGCTGCGCTCGGGTGCGGCCCCAATAGTGTTGGGCGCGTTGCCTTTCGACATGAGCGGGCCCGCGGCCTTGCTCGTCCCGGGCGCCGTGAGTTCCACCGACGGGCCGCCCGATTGGCCGACGGGTCCGCTGCCACCGGTGCGTGTCGCCGCCGCCATGCCGCCGCCGGCCGACTACCGCGACCGGATCAGCCGCGCGCGAGACGCGCTGGCCGCATCGGACAACCCCCTGCACAAGGTGGTGCTGGCGCGCGCGCTGCGACTGGTCGCCGACGCTCCACTGGATGCCCGCGCCGTCCTGCGCCGCCTCGTCGCGGCCGACCCGGCCGCCTACGGCTACCTCGTCGACCTGACCGTCGCCGGCGGCGACTACGCGGGCATGGCGCTGGTGGGCGCCACCCCCGAACTTCTGGTCGCGCGCAGCGGTGACCGCGTGGTGTGCCAGCCGTTCGCCGGGTCGGCCCCGCGCGCCGCCGACCCGGAAGTCGACGCCGCCAACGGCGCCACGCTGGCCGCCTCGGCCAAGGACCGCCACGAGCATCGGCTGGTGATCGACACCATGCGCGCCGCGTTGGAACCCCTGTGCGACGAACTGACCATCGCTTCGGAACCGCAGCTGAGCCGCACCGCGGCGGTGTGGCATCTGTGCACGCCGATCAGCGGCCGGCTGCGCGACAAGTCAATTACCGCAATCGATTTGGCGTTGGCGCTGCACCCCACCCCGGCGGTCGGCGGTGTTCCGACGAAGGCCGCCACCGAGCTCATCGCCGAGTTGGAGGGCGACCGCGGTTTCTATGCCGGCGCGGTGGGCTGGTGCGACGCCGGCGGCGACGGCCGCTGGGTCGTGTCCATCCGCTGTGCGCAGCTGTCGGCGGACCGCCGCACCGCAGTGGCGCGCGCGGGTGGCGGCATCGTCGCCGAATCCGATCCCGATGCCGAAGTCGCGGAAACCACAACGAAATTCGCCACAATCCTGAACGCGCTGGAAGTCGAGCGATGACGAAAAACATCCGCCGCGCCATACCGGAAGACGCCGCCGATATTACCGGCATGATCCACGCGCTGGCCGAATTCGAACGTGCCGCCGAGCAATGCACGGTCACCGAAGCGCAAATTTGCACAGCGCTTTTCGGTAATTCACCGACCGTGCACGGGCACGTTGCCGAAGTCGACGGCGAGGTCGCCGCCATGGCGCTGTGGTTCGTCAACTTCTCCACCTGGGACGGTGTCGCGGGCATCTACCTCGAAGACCTGTTCGTACGGCCGGGCTTTCGCCGCCACGGCCTGGCCCGTGCCCTGCTGACGGCGCTGGCCCGCGAATGCCTCGACAACGGTTACACGCGGTTGTCGTGGGCGGTGCTGAACTGGAACGCCGACGCGATCGCGCTGTACGACGGCGTCGGCGCCGCGCCGCAGCGCGAGTGGACCACCTATCGGGTGTCCGGCCCGCGGTTGGCCGAACTGGCGGGACCTCCCTGATCGCGGCCGGCGGCCCAGCGCACGGCCGGCGGACTGAACAGCAGGACCAGCACCGTGGCCGCCAGGACGCCCACGGGGATCCCGAAGGCCGGCCGGTGCGAGCCGGCCGCGAGGTACCACGCCACCGGAAGCAACAGCAGCTGGGTGAAGACCCCCAGCCCACGGCCCCAGCGCTTGCCGAGCGCCAGCGCGCGCCCGGCGGCCAGCACCACGCCGCCGACCAGAACGAACCAGACCGCCGTGCCCTGGGGGTACCACCCGCTTGCCGGGGAGCCGTTGACCACGCGCTGGTCGGCCCCCCCGATGCCCCGCACCACCAGCGCCACGGCCACCACCAGCGCGGCCACGCCCTGCACCGCGACGATCAGGCCCGCCGCGCGGACCGCGGCCGGAGGGGGTGGCGGATTCACAGCGTCAGCGTAGTCAGCGGCGCTTGCCCCAAAGCGGGCCCTTAGCCGCCCCGCACCGTCCATCGCGCTGCTTCTCCTCACGCCGCCCAGCGGCGTGCATCGTCGCACCGCATAAGCTCGTGGCTCATGCGCGCCGTGCTGATCGTGAACCCAACAGCCACTTCCACCACTCCGGCCGGCCGCGACC
>Ga0335071_10001765_pt1 | contig 23244 bp, 22 predicted proteins | sample Lox_Sample_15_FD_206724 | JGI IMG/M metagenome (GOLD analysis project Ga0335071, IMG submission 206724) | Soil microbial communities from Loxahatchee National Wildlife Refuge, Florida, United States - Lox_Sample_1.5 | ecosystem: Environmental > Terrestrial > Soil > Wetlands | place: USA... | reverse complement strand
TCTGGAGCTATTCATGTCTGATCGCGAGCCTTTCGGATCGAATGTTGGTTACTAATCTGGTTTTGGTCTTCGCCCGCAGCGCCAAGCGGCGGACTAGCGTTATGTTCCGACAAATATATCGCCCGGTGCTTGCGGTCAATGAAAACTTTTGAAACTATGTGATGTATTAAGCTATAGTGATGAATAGATTAAGCAGGCCTTCGTGAGGCGGTGGGAGGCACAGGCCCGTTCTACGGTGTGTTCCGGTACATCTCCCACAGTTGGCGCGCCAGTGCGTCAGCCTCTGCAGGTTTGTAAGCCGTCACGGTCTCCGCCTGAGGGCAGCGGTGTAGGAGGCTCTCCGCGTAATCCGGGCGGACGACGACAATGGCCAACCGGCAGGGCATGGGTTTTGCCAGGAGGTCGAAGGCAACGGTCCAGCCCCGGTGGTGGTCGAACTCAAGAGGACCAAGCTCGTCGAGGACGAAGAGGTCGCACGGGGGGGTCCGTGCAAGAAGGGCGTTCCCCCATGCGAGGGCGTCGCTGTCGAAAATCCAATCGCCAACGCGCGGTCCGTCAAGTTCGCCGACGACCCGGCTGGCGAGCAAGCGGCGGCCTCCTGAATACACGTCCAGCGCGTGGAGGCGGATTTTTCGCCCATTGTGGATTTGAGCGGGCGACAACAGGCCACACACGGTCCAGTCGGCCTGTTTGGCTTGCTGGACCAGTTGTCCGAGCAGGGTCGTTTTGCCGGCCCCGTGCGGGCCGGTGAGCAAAATCAGGTGTGCGTTGGCGCCGGGTGGTTGCATCGCGCTTCCCGATAGCAATTTCCGGAGAAGAGCATAGACCGGGGGTAGCCGTTGTAAAGCTGGCCGGTTCGGCGGTGCCGGGTGGGACTTCCGGCAGCGAGCCAGTTGGCGGTCCTGCAGGCTCTGCGCGAGGGTCCGCGAACCGTGAGTGAGCTGGTCGGACGCAGCGGATGCTTTTCGTGAGTGCCGGGGCTGGGGGGATGCGCAGCCGTGCTCGTTATTCTGTCAGCAGCGCCAAGAGTGGCGTGCCTTCAGCACCGGGGATTGACATGCCCAACAGCTTCGCGATGGTGGGCGCGACGCTCAGATTGGAGATCACGCCCAGCCGGACGCTGGGCCTGACGCCCGCACCCCATGCGACGAAGGTCGCATGGAGGTCCGGCAGATTGGCGTCGTGGCCATGGCTACCCTTGCGCTCCGGTTTTTCGTTGAAAGGCAGTTCTCCAGCGGCGGTGTCACCGAACGCGCAACCTTCTTCGGCGAAAAGGATCAGGTCCGGGGCGTGAGGGTCATCCTTGGGATTGGCCACGCCGTATTCTCTGAATTGGTCGGCGCCGATGATCTTCGAAACGCCTCGGATGCCGGCAAAGGCTTTCCGCACGCGCGCGATGAGATCGGCGCGGCGGGCCTCGTCCAGTACGTAAACCATTGCTGAACCACCTTGAACGATCACATGAATCGCGCCGGTGGTGCCCTTCTTACCCGAGGATTCAAGGAGCTTGGCTTTGCGGAGAATCACGTTTGGCAGGATGAGGCGCTTGGTGGGGGAAAAGCCATGGTCGGAGACAACAAACAGTGTGGCTTGGCCTGGGAAATCGCGCTTGAGCTCGTCCCACACCTCCTGCACCTGCTCGTCGGCGGCCTTCACCGCGGCGTAAGCCGCGGGGCTCTTGGGTCCTTTCAGGTGCTCGGTGTGGTCCACATGAATCAGATGCAGCAACGCCAGGTTCGGGCGGTGGTCGTGGAGGATGAGGTTGAAGACGCGGGTCGCGGTTTCGTCGGTTGGCTTGGGCGCGGCGTTGGTTGAGCCCTCGTCCTCGCTTTGGCCGCCCCCGATGTCTATGTGGGCGTTCTCGCACTCGGCCAGGAGCGCCGGGGTCGTGTATTTGCGAAGCAGTTCGAGAGTACCGACATCAGGGACGGTCCAATCCAACGTGCTGGCATTGCGGGTGGCGGGCCAGCGGATTGCAGTTGTTTTCATGCCGGCGGTCCTGGCCAGGTCATAGAGCGTCGGGGCCCTCACGATCTGATCTTTGTCGTATACGGGGTCCGAGATCAGCGTGACCTTCTTGCCAGTGGCGCGGTCGAAGTAGTTATTCCCGACCACCCCATGCCGGGCGGGGGTCACGCCGGTCACCAGGGTGGTGTGGTTGGGCCAGGTAACCGTTGGGGTTGAAGCCTTCATCATGGTGGCCCGTGCGCCGGCGGCAGCCAGCGCGCGGATCGTGGGCATTTCCGCCTTCGGGTCGTCCAGGTAGTAGCCGGCCAGGCCGTCCACGGAGATCATCACGACGATGCGATCGGTGTTTGTAAGAGCAGACAACGCGGCTCGAGGCGCTAGGGCGATCAGAACCAGGACAACCAGGAGGCGCAGAAAGAGTGCTCGGCTGTAGTGGGGGCGATCGACGAGGGCGGGGTCGTGGCCTGCGGGCGGTTTTATCTTCCGTGGGTTCGTCATAGGTGCTGTTCGGTTCTGATAACAAATATGCGTATGCTGTCGCTATCCTCTTAGGCAGGCACAGCTCCAAGCTAGTCTGCCCGGCTGACCAATAGGCATAAAGTGCAAAATCTCGGAGCACTACGCGTCCATATCGCGCCGCATCATCAGGGCCTCTCGCATCCGGCGCAGCAGTGAATTGGGCTGCAGGTGACTGCCACGACGTGGCCGCACTGCCAACCTGATGACTTGGCTTGTTTACCCGGGCGTGCGGTCCGCTCTTGCGACACGTCCGGTTTTCTGTACCTCTTTCCGCATGAGACTCAGTGAGTCAACCCGCACCCTTTCCTGCTTGTGCCTGGTGCTGGCGTGGTTGTTCGGGCCGGACACCGCGCCGGGAGCGGCGCTGAAAACGCAGAATGTATTTTTGATCATCAGTGACGGCCTGCGATGGCAGGAGATCTTCAACGGCGCGGAAGAATCGCTCTTTAGCAAAAAGTATGGTGGGGTGACGGACACCAACGCACTGGGCCGGGCTTACTGGCGGCCGACGCCGGAGGCGCGCCGCTCCGCGTTGTTGCCCTTCATCTGGACGGAGATAGCCCAAAATGGCCAGCTTTTCGGCAATCAGGCCAAAGGCAGTGTCGTCACGGTCACTAACGGGAAGAAGTTCTCCTACCCGGGCTACAACGAAATCCTCACCGGCTCAGGCGACCCGCGCGTGGACAGCAACGACAAGCGGCCGAATCCGAACCTGAGCGTGTTCGAATGGCTGAACCGTTCCGCCAGACTCAAGAGCCGCGTCGCCGTATTCGGCACGTGGGATGTCTTTCCCTATATCTTCAATATCGAGCGCAGCCATTTGCCAATCTGGCCGGGCTGGGAACCGCAATTCGCCCACTGGGAGATCTCGCCCCCGACCTACCTGACGGAGTTGCGCAGCGAAACTCCGCCGATGTGGGAGGATTTAACGTGGGATTCCTTCCTCTTCCACGCCGTGCGCGACTACGTAAAACGGGAGCGTCCCCGCTTGCTTTTTATCGGGTTTGGCGAAACGGACGAATGGGCCCACGCCGGCCGTTACGACGAATACCTGCACGCGGCCCACCGGGTGGATGACTTTGTCCGCCAGCTTTGGCAACTCACCCAGTCTCTGCGGCAGTACCGCGGCAAGACAACATTCATCCTCACTGCCGATCATGGGCGCGGCGATGGCCTGACGGCCTGGAAGGATCATGGCGAGAAGGTGGCTGGGGCCCAAGGGGATTGGATTGCCATTATCGGCCCCGACACGGCAGCGCTGGGGGAGCGCGGCCAGACGCAGTCCGTAACTGAGAGCCAGCTTGCCGCAACCATCGCCGCCCTTCTCGGCGAGGATTATTGCCGGGCAGTTCCTCGCAGCGGCGCCCCCATCACAGAAGTCATTGGGAAGCCTGCGCAATCGTCCCGCAGCACGCCAAACCGGACCCAATAAGGCGCCAAGGCATTCGGCATAGAGGAGCGCCGATCCAGGGAAGACCCCGAGTTGGCGAGAAGCACCCGAGGGCGTTGCAAGGGAGGCCTTGTGGACAGTGGCTGAACCAGAATGGGCTTTCGATGGGGCCACTGTTTGGCCATGAGTCGAGTATGGCGCGAGGGAACAAAGGCGGTGGTTAGCAGCCTCGGTGTTGCTGCGGCAACGGGTGAGGCATGGGCAGGATGAATCAGTGGGACCGGGCCGGGTTCAACTGCTGGTGCTGAGCGGAGAGACCGGCGGCTTGTGGTCAGCGGCGGTGACGGCCTTAGGCGTTCAAGGTATTGATCAAGTCATCGAGCTTGTCGGCAATGGCCTGCTCCCGGAGCACGTGGCCGAAAGGGAACTGGCGGTTGTGCGGGAGGAACTGAAATGGCGGGCCGATGAATGCAGCGTCGAGGGTGTTGCGCACCCCGTGGGGCCCGGCAACGCTGTAGTCCTCGTAATCGAAGCCGAGCAGGTGACCGCGGTCTTCACCGGCTTTGGCGAGCGCGGCCGGCCCGCAGAGGAAGTTGCCAAATCGGCAGTCGAAGCCGCCAAGGTGTGGCTCGATGCGAACGTGCCAGTGGACGAACATCTGGCTGACCAGTTGTTGCTCCCCATGGCATTGGCAGGGAGAGGCTCTTTCCGAACCACCAAACCCTCGCTGCACACGACCACGAATGCCGAAATCATCCGGCGGTTTTTGCCCGTACCCATCCGCATCGAGCCGGAAAGCGAACTGGTTTGGCGGGCAACGGTGGGGACCGGCTGAAGAAACGACCTCGATGCGCCTCCACATCCTCAGCGATTTGCACCTGGAATTTGCGCCCTTCACGCCACCGGCAGTAGAGGCGGATGTGGTCATTCTTGCTGGGGACGTTGGCACTGGGCGCAATGGCTTGAAATGGGCACTGAAGACATTTCCTGGCCGGCCCGTCATCTACGTGCTCGGCAATCACGAGTTCTACGGCCAGAAGCTTCAGAAGCTCATTAAGGAACTCCAGGAATTGGCTGACGGCACCAATATCCGTCTGCTGGAAAACGAGCAGTGCAGCATCGGGGAGGTAGTCTTTCTCGGGGCAACGTTGTGGACCGATTTCGGGTTGAACGGAAACCCGGTGGTGTCGGAAGTCGTGGCTCAGACTGGAATGAATGATTACCGCCGGATCCGGACCCTGCCGCGATACAGCCGATTGAGACCGTCCGACACACGCCGGCTTCACATGCAATCTCGGCAGTGGCTCGAGGATCGGGTGTTCAGTCTCAAAGGCCGGAAGGTGGTTGTCGTCACTCACCATGCGCCGAGCAGAGAGTCCATTCCGCCGGCGTTCGATGGGGATGCCTGCAATCCGGCCTTCGCCTCGGACCTGAGCCGTTTCATCGTCGAAAGCGAAGCCCGATTATGGGTCCATGGCCACATCCACTATTCCTGCGATTACACGCTCGGTAAAACTCGGGTGCTGGCCAACCCGCGGGGCTACCCGACCGAACCCCGAACCGGGTTTGATCCCACCCTGATAGTGGAGGTATGATGTCATGGAACTGGTTGTGTTCATCGGCATCCAAGCTACCGGCGCGCTGCAGCCGGCGCGGTGTCTTGCCGTTTTTCGACTTAACTTGAGCGGATCGCCTCCCGGCTGTAGATGTTGAGTATGCCACTATTGAAACTCGAAACCACAGTCGTTGTCTCCGAGGACAAGCGGAAAGCCCTGCTGGCTTCCCTCTCAAAAGCGGTCGCCGGAACTATCGGGAAACCCGAGCAATACGTCATGGTCACCGTCGGTCAAGCCGCCATCCTGATGTCCGGCAAGGCAAGCGACGGGGCCTTCGTGGACATCCGCAGCATCGGCGGGCTGTCCGGCGATGTGAATCGGAAGCTTTCGCAGCAAGTCTGTAAATTGCTCAACGATTCCCTTGGGATCCCACCGGACCGTGTTTACCTCAACTTCACCGCTGTGGAAGTCGGCAATTGGGGCTGGAACGGGAGCACCTTCGGCTGAGGCGCATGGAATTGCCCGAGGCCAAAGGCACCTATGTCCTGATCGCCTTCGCCGGCCAAATGACGCGGTTGGAGATTGGCCGGCTGGGAACCTTCGCTATTGTTCCCGGGTTTTACGCTTACGTCGGCAGCGCCTTTGGTTCTGGAGGGCTCCGTGCGCGGATTGGTCACCACTTGGAATCAACTGCCGCGCCACACTGGCACATTGACTATTTGCTCCGCAGGGCCGACCCGGTCGAGGTCTGGTACACTACGGTGAGCCAGAAGCTCGAGCATCACTGGGCGGAGCTTTTCGGAAGAACGCCACGGTTTCGTGTGCCGATTCCTCGGTTTGGATCGTCGGATTATCACCGAAGCCGGTCGAGTCACCTCTTTTACGCCAAACGCCAGCCCGCCTTTCGGTGGTTTGAGCAAGCACTTTGGGAATGGTGCGGAGGAGTGCGGGCAGAGCGATACAGGATATCCGCTTGTTTACTGGAATCTCTCGCATTTGCTCGTCAGCAAGAATAATTACTGGAAATCAACATTCTTACTGGGCAGTAAGAATACCGTTTTTTAGTAAATGTTCGCAATTCCGCTTTGGTAGTGAACGCCCCCTAAACGCAATGCGCCAGGATCGGTTACCCAAACAGCCTGCGGCAAACGTTTCCTGTGTCCTGAAGCCGATCAATTGCAATGAAAGAATGGCACGACATCGTTGATATCGGCGTGAATCTGGCGCACCGCTCGTTCCAAGCGGATCGCAAGCAAGTCGTCGAACGCGCTTTTGCTGCTGGAGTGCGGACGATGGTCATCACCGGCACCAGCGTGGTGGGAAGCCAGGAAGGGGTGCGGATTGCTCGCGAATATCCCGGGCAGCTTTTCGCGACCGCCGGAGTTCATCCTCACGACAGCCGGAACTGCACGGAGGCCACCATCTCGGAACTGCGCCGCCTCGCGTCGCACCGGGAGGTGGTGGCGATCGGCGAATGCGGTCTGGATTTCAATCGAGATTTCTCCCCACGGCCGCAGCAGGAGAAGTGGTACGAAGCACAGGTAGCGCTGGCAGAGGAATTGCAGAAGCCGCTCTTTTTGCATGAGCGCGACGCTCGACAGCGATTCTGCGAAATCCTGGCCGCAGTGAGGAAGAGCGTTCCGGCTGTGCTTCACTGCTTCACGGGCACTCGCGAAGAACTCAAGATATACCTCGACCTGGGGTTGCACCTCGGCATCACCGGCTGGATTTGCGACGAGCGCCGGGGAACGCACCTGCGCGAACTGGTCAGGGAGATTCCACTGGACCGCCTGATGATCGAAACGGACGCGCCGTTCCTTGTTCCGCGAACGATGCCGACAAAACCGAAGGATGGTCGGAATGAACCCGCCTTTCTGCCCTATGTCCTGCAGGCGGTGGCGGATTGTCTTGGGAAACCTGTCCCGGCGGTGGCAGAGGCCACTACGAAAACGGCGCGAGAATTCTTTCGGCTCTGAACCCCGTTCGGAGAAAGGCGGCCTGCTATTTGTCTCTAATCGCTGATAGAGTCTCTTCCCCGTAAACCTTCATCTGCCCGCTGTGGCTCGACCAGCGCCGCGCCCAGGAAAGGCCGCCAAACACGAATGGCGATATGGGCAAAAGAAGAAGTCGGCCTGGAGCGCGGCAGCGGTCCAAACCATTGGGTGAGGGCTTCGCCCGCAAGGGCCAGAAGATCTACGCGTGTCTTCGGCTCAAGGGGAAGCTCACCTGGCGTAATACCGGAACGAACACGTTGGCTCAAGCCCGCAAGCGGAAGGAGAAATGGGGCAGCAAACAGTGGAACGAAACTGACGGCATCGCGTCAAAAGGCCGCACGCTGCGGCAGCCGCGCGTGACAGTGGATGAACTGATTGACGATTATCTCCAGTCCGATTGTCCCATCATCCGAAAACGGTCGCTCGAACCGAAATCCCAGCGCACAATCCAGAATGAAAAGTATTGCTTGCGCCCGGTGCGTGAGTTTTTTGGCCGCAGGCTGGCCTCGCGTCTGACCTTGGACGACTGCGACTGTTACTTCGCTTGGCGGGCCTCCGGCGGCTACGTCCCGACTTTTAAGGTGCGAAGCAAGCAAGTCACCAAACGGACCCGAGGTGGAAACCGGGCGGTTGACTTGGAGTTGACAGTGCTGTCAAACGCCCTGGCGTTGGCCACGCACCGTGGTCGCCTCAAAACAAACCCGATTCGTGAGCGCAGCCCCTACGCAGACAGATCCCGCCTCGGCCACTGGCGCGAAACCGCTCCCACTTCAAGACAACTGGTGCGGATCGTGGCATGGCTGGAGAAAAATGGGCACCAGCAGTCGGCGGACTTGACTCAATATCTTGCCTATAGCGGGGCGCGCATCGGTGAGGCGTTAAAGGCGAGGTGGAGGGCGGTGAACTGGGCTGAGGCTTTGATTCACGTCAAACGGTCTAAGAGGGGCCTGATGCCCTGGGTGCCAATCCTTCCAAAGATGCAGCAATTATTGACGCGGATGAAGAAACGCACGAAAGCCGATCTGATCTTCCCTTCCACGTTCAACGCGCATACGGCCCTTGACCCCTCGGCTTTCCGGCGACTGCTGGCTAAGGCCTGCAAGAAACTGGGGGTCCACCATGTGACACCACACGGTTTGCGGTCTTTCTTTGTTACCCAAGCACGGCAATGGGGGTTGACCGACGCGGAAATCGCGCAACTCATCGGCGACAAGACCGGCCCGTCAATCGTTGCAGAGGTGTACGGTGACGTTCGCCCCGGTCACCTCCTGAATATCGCGCGGAAGATCCAGCTTGCGGCCACAACGCGGCCGGCCGGAGTGAATGACCCCATCACGACAGATAAACCGTGATGCGCACGCCAGGCCCTATCAAAACCGGGAAAGGTTTGTGAAGAAAAATGCTCCGCAATTGTTTATGAACGTGCTCTCACGAAACTGGCTGTCGCGAAAGGGCGCGGCTGAAAAGCTTGACGTCTCAGTGGACACGATTGAAAGACGGGCGATCCCCTGGCAGGACGAACCTGTACCGGGAAAACTTCGTTACAAGCACCTGAAACTCGGGGAGGAAACGCGGCAGGAACGACGATACTGCGAGGAAGATTTGGAGGCGCTGCTGGTTCCATGAAGAGTCTCAATCCATCGGGTTCGAGGAGGCCTCGGCGATTTCCTGCGCTCGGCGAGGTCGCCAAGTTGGTGCCGCCCTCATACCCGTGTGCTGGGTCGTTGGCTCGAATTTTCGCCCCCAACCACTTCTCGCGAGAATTGCCGCGCTCGGGTATAGGGGAGGAGTTCGCAGCCAGGCGCGACAGGTTTTTCCTCCACTTTCCACCGGGCCTTTCGCACCAGCACGAGCCCAAAGGGCCGGCGGAACACCCCCAGTGGTACAAGCCAGCCAATCGTGGTCGACGCCACGTCGAAAGCATGAACCACGCCCGCCGCGGGCAAAGATGGCTGGGCATGAAAAAGGAGCGAAAACACGAATGAAACGCCGGGCCGCATGCAGGTCGCGCCCCGGATTGCTCGACCGGCATTTCATCACGAAGATGCGCAGGATTCTGCAACAGGGCCGCAAGCTCGGAATTTCCGAACAACGTCTCAGGGAGCTCACCGTGATTGCTGCGGGAAGGATCGGGAAGCGATTGCAGCAAGCGATGGCGAAGGAACTCCTCCAATAGCCCCGGCCTGCTAGACAACGTCCTAAGGACTCCTCACGGTGGCCCTGGTACCGAATACCCTTATCGCCAAACACTGCCCCTGACACGGGCGGGTCACCCATTGTCGGGCGATCCCGTGCTGAGCTGGCGATGACGGCTCTGTTCCGGTGCTGAAACACGTAACGCTTCGCGAAAAACACCTCCGCGGCAGAAAGACAAAATGAACAACGGCCTGCAAAATCCGGAATTCCGCGAACGGTGGGCTCATATCGCCGAGCCAGGATGGGAAGTCAACCAGGAGGTCTTCAGTCGGGCCGGCCGCCGCTCGACCAGAGTCCTCCACTGCGCGACCCCGCTAACGCAAGCCAAACGGCTCACGGATGCGACTTTCCCGCCCGGGTGGGACGCCGACAAGTGCTTGGTCGCCAGTGTTGGCCGCAAAGCCCGGCCGGAGCTGGCGGACTGGGAGTACACCCCGCAAATCCGAGCCGTGCCGCAGCTCCCCCAATTCAAGACCCTGCCCCCGGAACACAGCACGTTGGTTCACTCTCCCTGGTTCCAGAGCCCGTCACAGGCGAGTGGAATCGGTCTGAACGCCAGGCACCTGCGTTATCACCACCAACTCTGGAACGAGCTCCGGCCCAAAACCCTGCGCGGAGTGCATACCACACTGGTTTACGTGACTCCGCAGCTCGGCTTCAGCCTCACGCCTCATATCAAGTTAGACAAGGCGTTCCACTATTTCGCGGCCCTCTCGCGCTGTGCCGGGCCAGTGCAGTTGTTCCCGGCCAATTACCTTTACCCGGATGCGGCGCTCGGCCCGTGGAGACGTGTGCCGGCACCTATCTTTGCTGATCTTCTGCCTCAAGTGGGGGGCAGCAACTTCCCCCTCATTGATGGGACACCCGATCCGTGGGGCAAGATTGCCCGGTTCGAAGGACCGGATTACTTCTACGGGTACCCGTTCAATGCCGTAACCAATCCGGGAGAGGATGCCACCTTCGAGCAAAGGATTCTGGGCAGCACGATCTTGCCGAACGGACAGTTGACGCAGGCTCGCTCTTCCGAGACCTGCGCGTATGCCACCCTGGATCCTGAACTGAACCGCGTGCTCAAACTGGATCGAGAGGCGTTCCAAGAGGTTTACTGTCTTGCCCGGGGCGTAATCACGCACGACGGCGTGCCCTTCCAACTTCCGGTTGAGATGCAGACGGCGGTCTTTGCTCTGGTGCTCACGGCCTGGGAACTGGAAATGGATCGTCCCGGCGATTTGACCAGCTTCACCCTGAAGACCCAGCATGCCGCGATTCGGGGGTACAATTTCTACCAGCGGATCGAGCCCTATTACTCCAACTTCATGCGGCTGGTGCGGGAATTGGCCAGGGACCCGGATTTCGAGGTCTATCCGTTGGCCACGCACCTGACCCATTCGTGGCTGGGCGGAAACCTTTGCCTTTCCAATCAACGGTCCGAGTCGGAGAAAACCCTGGGCCCACAATTCATGCGCAGTTATTACTGGCAGCAACTGGACTGGTTCATGGGGGTGTTCAACCTCTGGAATACGGTCGGATTCCGCGGAGGCGCTGATTTGGAGAGCCAGCTCGAGTTCGCCGGCCTGGCGATGCATCAGATGCAGCCCCAGTTGGCGTTCGAATCCCATTATTTCCAACGGCCGCTGAAACGAGCTTCCTTCTGGCCCGACCAACACCCCGAGTGGCTGCGTCACGACCAAGAATGGCGCGCCGACCAATTGCCGCAGTCGGAAGAGAGATAAATCTTCACCAGCGCCTTTCAAACGGAGACACGGATGATCCACTTCTGTTTATCCTCCTACCCGGAAACCACTGGGGCACACTACGGCGTCGGAATCAGCTCGCCATACGACTATTCAAAGAATCCACGCGTCGTAAAGAAGTACGGAAAGCGTACAGCAAAGAAACTAAAGGGCGAAGGCTTTGTTTTGGTGCAACTGCAGGATGAACGCGCGGAGCAGGTCAGGTGCAGGTTAACACCTGATGAGGCCAGGCACATGGCCCGGGAACTGCGCGGATTTGCCAACGAGGTAGAGGTACGGCGGCGAACTTTGGCGACGGACCTTGGACGCCGGAATAAGCGGAAGAGGGAACGGAACCGCCGCCAAACAATTTAGCGATGAAAACTGGTTTATCACCCGCATTCCCGCCCTCGCTAACTGACAAACCAGTCGGGTTGGCCGTCATCAGGTGGCGGGTCCTGCGTTCGAACATCAGGTGATCGCCATGCGAGAAGAACAGATCGCCTATCTGAGTTCCGCCGACCACATCTTGGAACGGTTGCTCGCCTGTGGTCTCAAACAAAAATTCACGCCGGCGGTGCTTGCAGCCGCCGCTGAATTGCTCGAGCCGCCCGCCTCCCGCGAGTGGGTGATGGCGGAGGCCCGTCAGTTCTTTGCCGCCCGCACCGGCTTGATCCCCCACGGACTGGAGGAACTTCCAGCCCGGTGGGTGCAACAATTGCCGCTGAACCTAGCGGGCAGGGAAATGGGCCCTTTCATGATCACGAGCCTGGCGTTCGAGCAGGGGGTCCTTTGTGTTGCTTTCGCGCACGAAGTCGGCACGAAAACAGGGCACATGACTATTTGGGACGACCTCCGTTTCGTGCTGAATTTGGCGCTTTTCCCAAACATCTGGCACCCATTGACGCGACAGGAAGAAGTGACAATCTGGAATCGTTGGCCTGAACTGCGGCGCGAGCTCTTCACGGTGCGGGGCTGACACGGATCGCAGTCTCACCGCTGCCCCCTGCCTTGGGATACATTATAGGGTTCTTGCCGCTGATTTGCCACTGTTTCGTTCGACTTCCGTGGTTTGACTCGTTGTAGCTATCAATCCGCGGATGATCCGGGCCCAGGTGGGATTTGCCGTAGTTCTCCGGGGCGTGCGTGAGTTTCGATTCGAAGGAATGCTTGGGCCGCCCGATCCCGCTGTTCGGCCATGTACCGCCGGTGATCACGGGCGTGTTCTTTTTGCCTTCGCGGACGATGCCGGCGAGGCGATCCCTGCTACTCAACGGTTACTTGCGCCCCCAGCAGAGTGTTCCTTAGCAATTTGCACTCTTCCCACAAAAGACACCCTCTTGGCCACTAAAATGGATAAGGCATGAAGACATTGAAAACAAAGCCACCAAAACGAGATTCCGAGAACGGGGCACTGGGAAAAAGTCGCCGCAAGGCTGCGGTCGGGTCGCCGAAGGAACGAGCTTGCTCCTCATTCAAGAACGATCATCCAGGGGTCCCTGTGTAGTCGCTCGGCGGAATCGGAATAGCAAACCATTGTTTCGCCTTCTCACCTTGCCGAGCACCGTTCTGATCCAGAGGCGGCCCATCAACAACGCGATGACCCAAACCCGCTGAAAACTCGCCAGACAATCAAAAAGAGCCAAAACCGTGGAACAGCCCAACGTCATCATACCAGACGCCTCGGCAGGCGTCGTTGACGACGCCATTGAACGGGTCTTTTCCGGCTGTGAGAATTCGAAGTCCAGAAGAAAGAGGACCAAAGAGGAGTGGGAGGATGGACAGATCCTGGAAGAAGGCCGCTGGCTGCGAATAGAGGCGTATCAAAACCGCGGAGGTTCTTGGTCCTTCCGCCTCGAAGGTCAACTGCCGGTTTTCCGTGGAACCCCTCCCGACGATCTAAAGGAAATATTAACGGACGGCATCAAGCCCAAGTACCTTCGGAAGAACTCCTCTTCCAGAGCCGAAGCGAAGGGCATGCTGAATAGGCTTGAGCAGGCGTATGAAGGTGTCGTGGTCGAACGCACTCTGCGCGAAACCGTTCTGCCCGAAGACTTATTGCGGAAGTGTGAGAACCTGGTCTCGAGGCTGCAACCCTTCATGAAGAATAACCCCCATACCCTGGATGAGGTGGCAGACCTTTACGAACGGACATACGGCAATGAGCTCAAGCCGATCACTCTGCAGCAATTGCTTATCCTGATGATCGGAAAGTACAAAGAGAAGATCGCCCTGGGGCGCCAAGATGCATGGAAGACGGCGGTCAATGTAATTTGCCGGACCTATGGTTTCCCGACGGGCACTTTTGACCAAAGAGCATGCGAAAAATATGACATTCGGCTGAGTGACCTCACGAGGGCCCGGTTGGAAGAATATGTGGCCATAACGCCCTATAAACGGGCGGTGCATTATGTGGCTAGCTTGCGTACGATCTTAGAATATGGGAGGAAGGAACATTATATCCGGGAAAACGTTGCTCGTGGGCTGGATATCCGCCCCAAGCAGGCGGATATCGCAGCTCAGGCCGACGAGGACATCGCTGTCCAATCCAACGCACAGGTCCAGATCGCACTGAACATCGCCGCAGAGTACGATCCTGGAAGAGGCAAGGGCTATTTTGTCCCGCATGTGGTCTTCCTTTATTACGCGGCGATGAGGCCCTTATCCGAGCTTAGGCGTTTCAAGGCTAAAGAGGTTCGCCTAGTCAACAAGGTAATTCGCTTGTGGTCCTCGAAAGTCGCGATGCGGCGCGTGATTGAACTCCCTGCCAACGCGGTTGCCATGCTTGAGGATTACTGGGACGGACAACAGCTTTCATTCGAGGGCTGGGACACTTTTTGGAGAATTGTTCGGGCGGCGCAGGGGTACGACATAAAGGTGCCGGCGTGGTTCACACTACCCCCAGGACCCAGAAAGCCTTGGGTACCGGACTCGCCCCGCCACACCGGCAGCTCGCACCATCGTTGGTGGGAGCCAGACGTTGAGGAAGCGGGGCGCTGGACGGGACACTCGGGATCTATTTTTAAGGAATATTATGACGGACTCGTAACAAAATGCGAATCCGCGCAGTTTTTCACTCTCTTGCCCAATTCCATGCCGGTAACTGACGAGATTCGTGAAGCGCTCCTCAAAAGCTTGGTTGACCATAATCTTATTCCAGACGGCAAGCTGCCCGCCGCGCCAGAGGTTCCCACTTTTGATGTCAATCCGCCGAAAAGGCCAGCGTGGTTACCGCAAATATCCGACGCCGAGCTGCGGGACAGGATTTGGGCCAGCAATATCAAGACTGTAGCCAAAGACCTGGGCACAGATGCGCTATGGCTGCAAGCGGTGTGCCGCGCGAAATGCATCCCCGTGCCTCATGCGGGCCGAGCATTGCGAGGCAGTCCCGAGTCCGCTCCCGCACCTCCCCCGTTGCTCACGTTACCAAAAGCCGAACTTGAAGCAATTCTCAAAGATTCTCACGGCGTCATCCCAGCAGCTCGCAAGCTTAAAATCCCGCCGACGGTCTTGAGTGCCTACTGTGTAGTCAACAACATCAGCGTGCCGAGCCATCGGGAGATTTATCTGTGGTATAACAACCGGCCTAGAGTTACCAAATCGCCGCAGCAACTGCGGGTCATGTTGGCTAAAGCCACCCTGGATGAGGTGGCCGCGAGCATGGATGTTTCCTCCGAGCAGCTGCGGAGATACTGTGACAGAAAGGGGGTCTCGATCACTCAGGCTCGTTCTCCACGGCCATCGGAACCCAGCCTCCAGGATATCAAGGCAGCCGTCGCGGAGGAGATTTCCAAACGCATTTATAAGGGACTCAAGGCCCACGAAGCTATGGAGCTAGTACTCAGCAAAGCGCCACAGGGGCTTAAAGAGGACGAGTTGATCGAAGTGCTTGGTGCAATCGGCATCCCATTTACAAGGGCAGGAATCAAATACGTCGTCACCGAGTCCGCCAAAGGACGCTTTGAGCGCCGGCTTGGCCAGGTTCGTCTAGTTGGCAGTTACGAATCTAAGGTAGATCTGGATCAACTTAAAAAAGCGCTGGAGAACGATGCACAAGAAAGCAGAGAGCGGTCCCTGCTGGACGCCATCAGGTGCGTTCTGGCCAAGACGCCTGCGGGAATATCCCTCGATGAATTGTCTGTAGTGCTGCCGTCACTTGGCCTCGACCCAACGAAGACTGCGTTGAGGGCGGACGTCCGACGCTATGCTCGCCAGGGTCGGCTTCACCTGCATTGGAACATCGTTTCTCTGCCAGAGAAACCTGCTGACTGGACCATCCGCGCGAAGGATAAAGAGGCTACTCCAAACCTGGATGCAATCAAAGCCGACGTGAGCCGTGAATACGCGAAACTGGCGGACAGGAGTTTTACGAATGTCGAGCTCATGGAGTTCGTCCTGAGCAAAGCGCCTCAGGGGCTTTGGCAAGATGAGTTCTTGAGTCTCGCTCATTCGCTCGGGGTCAATTTCAAGCGGTCCTGCATATACTCTGTGGCGCAGCATGAGGCGAAGGGGCGGTTCGAGCAGCGAAATGGGCGTCTTTCGCTCGTCGGTTCCTACCAACCCAGGGTGACCGTGGACGATATCCAAAAGGCGATCGCGGCTGATGTTCGAACCGCCACGGGGTTGACTCAAAGCCAGCTCATGCTCAAACTGCTTGGCCATTTCCCCGCAGGATTATCGGTCAATGAGCTCATGACGGCGGTTGCCTTCATGGGTGACCACCCCTCTCGGCAAACCCTGCGGCGGCAGGTCTATCGTATGGCTCGCAGAGGACAGGTCGAGGTAAATGGGGGTCACGCGCGACTTCGGAAGGTGGCCTGAAGCACAGTCTGATTTGTGGCTCGGCCGCGGTCTGCCGACCCGTCATCATCAGCGGGGTTTCAGCACCAGTAGTCTCTTTACAATCCCATTTTCGTTGGCCAACGCAGAAGTACGCCTCCGGAACCCGCGCCAGGTCCTCGGGGAGTTTGACGCGAACCAAGGGGACCGGTGCATGGAACATGGAACAAATGCGCCAGTGAGACTGGCAGAACGCTTGCTCCCGCTTCGGCCACGGTGGCTTACCCGTTTTGGTCCCCGGCGGCTGCAGCTTGGCTAGATGGTTTTCCGGAATACACCCCCGGTCTGGGCCGGGTGAAGACGCTTGTGGTCAAGACTGCCGAAGTCCCTGAGCACAAAGCGGCAATGTTCTTTGGCGGGCCGGCGAGTTGTCTGCGTCTCGACCCGAGGCCCACGAACACGGGCCGCCCGTCCAATTCTTCGAAGGTGTTCGTCATGGAGCAAAGGCACCCCGCGTGCAGGGTCGGCAGTGACGGCGATCATTGCAACTTTTTTTGCAACCGCCAAACGTAAACGTAAAAGCCGTTGCCATCACGACTGATGTACGACTTTGAGAAGCCTGCGCCAGGCTCCACTAAACAATTTACCGGTGGCAGCGTAAGTCTCTAATCAGCAGCTACCAAAGGGACCCGCGCCATTTTTTCGTCAAATCTGAGAAGTGTAGAGAAATGCGACAAAATGATGGCGGATGCAGCGGAATGAAGGGTTTATTGCAACCGCCCTTGCAACCGTTTTCAAAGTCTGGCCTCTCCGCGCCCTGCCCGCCAAACCGTCAGTACGAGGATCGCTTCGGCAACATTGGATGGCCTTGGCGGAGCGTCCTTCCCGTTTAATTCTATCCTTTCCGCCCCCTGGATGATGCGCCGCCAGGAACCGCCACCCGCCGGCGGTTAGCCGGTCCGAGGCGGGCACAGCGTCATGGCTCCCCCCCGAGCAACTGAAATGGCTTCCAGGGAGAAACCCAGCTTTCCGTGACCGCTTCTGGGCGAAGACCTGCAGGTTTATGCGACTCTACGCCGTTACAGAGGTCACTTGCTTTGACCGCCGGATGCTCGCACCCGCGACACAGCGACAAAGTGGGAATGGTGCCAAACTTCAAGTTCATGGATACTTTGAACACTTCGCTACCAAAGCTACCTGGAGCGACGGACGAGCGGAGAAATGAGCCGACTTTGGCAGGAAATGGCGAAAAACTCGTGGATGCAAAGACCTTGCTCGCTCTACTTTGGGACGAAGCATCCCGCCCTTCGTTGCGTTGGCTTCGAGAACAACAGGCGCGCAGGACAATTCCCTACATCAAACTGGGGGCTCGGGTGTGGTTCCAACCGAGTGAGGTCCAGCGTCACCTGCACCAAAAGTGGGCTGTGAAACAACGGCTTCCGCGCTGACCAGGCTGAGAGTGGAGGAAGTTTTCCACTGCCGCCAAAGAGTCCTAAAAGGTGCTGCCGCCGCACTTGGCGAGCGGGTTGGGCTCGGGTTTATTGCCAGTAGCGGGCCTTGGCTGGAATGACGTGGCGGATGCCGCCGCGGGGGTCAGGAACGTCCCCGGTGTAACGTGGAATGACGTGGAAATGGAGTTGCAGAACGGTTTGGCCGGCAGCCGGGCCATCGTTGATTCCAAGGTTGAAGCCGTCGGGAGCTGGAGACAGGCTTGAAGCCAGGTGTTCCTGAGTCCAGTCGATCCAGACTAACAGGCGGGCTTTCTCAGTGCCGGTCAGTTCCTGGAAGCGCGTGACCGGCCGTCGGGCGATGATTAGAGTGTGTCCGGGGGAGACTGGGTACCTGTCGGAGACGACAGCGAATAGGTCGTCCATGGCGAGCAGTCGGGCGGCTTCGATTTCACCAAAGATTGGGAGCGTCAGGATGCGGGCTGGGGTTTCAATGCGACGAGGGAACTCCATTTGTCGGGTCTGTATTTGACGGTGAGGTGCTCTTCGCGCCAACGCAGGCTTTCTTCGGCTGGAAAGAATATCTTTTCCGCCGGCTCAAGGACGGGCTTGCCCGATAGGCTGGTGAGATCTCTTCGGCTGTCCCTTCTTTCATCGAGCCTCTGGCTGATGCGCCAAATCCCAGCTTTGTGAGATCGGTCAGGACATGGGGCGATGAGAAACTCGTCCATCGCGCGGTGGTGATTTGGGCATAGCGCCAGACCATTGTTGGGGCGGTCGTCCCGACTGACCCGGAAGGGGATGATATGGGCGGCGTCCATGAGGGAGAAACCATCTTGGAGTTTTACGCGCAGCCCACAAGCGGCGCAGGTGTGATCATACAACTCCAGAACGGTGCTACGAAAGGCGCCATCTCGGCCGGGCGGTTCCTCTCGCAAAGCGGTTTCCTCCGGGGCGCGAGAGGCTTCGCCGCCAATGGCAGCGAGTTGCGGCCGTTTCTCAGGGAAATACCTGGCGACCAGGGCCTCCCGCAACTGGTGCCGGGAATGGGGATCGGTGAGGAGCCCACTCCACAAGTTGTCGTCGAAACGCCCGTAAGTCTCCCGGAGCAATTTCATGGTCGGCACGCGCGAGGCGTTGCCAGGCTCATAAACCGGGCCTCCGCCGGAACGAGGTACGAGCTGCCAGAAACCGTCCCCTGAGAGATGGTAGAACGGGTTTTCAATGGTCGGCTTATCGTCCCCTTTCCGAACAACATCGAAGTAGCGCCTGAAGGTCTTGACCAAATCCGGACTGAGCGGAATCTCGTTCTTTGTCAGGACTCCACGGTCCAGGAGGTCGAGGATCGTTAGCAAAAGGACCGGCTTATGCGGCCGTTCGTGGGAGCCGCGCTTGTCACGCCGGAGATTATAGAGGCGCTCCAGCCAATTCTGCCATGTCTTTTCCGTAGGCACTGGGACTCAGAACGGTTCCAGGTTTGCGAGAGGGTTATAAGCTGGGGAGGGGCGTGGAAGCGAGAGCAAAAGGAACCGAATCTTCACAAGCGCGCTGCCGGCGCTAGCGGTTGCCTGTACAGCGGCAGAGGTCGGCGTTGGCTCGCCTGTTCTGCAACACGCCCCGGGCTCGGGGGCTTTCGCCAGATGCAACAGTCCGCAATGCCGAAGTTGCCGATTAGCGGGCACATGAAGCTGAAAGAGGGAATGCGATAGATGTTCAACCAGGTGAAGCCGAAAGCACTGCGGGGGCGGTTGATCAAGGTTTGGGAGAAGTTTTGAAGCCCGGGGTTGAGTGAATTAGGTCCACGAGGCCGGCCCGCCGGTAACCGAGATACTTCTTCATCTTGGGTGCCGTGATGAGTTTCAGTAACGCCTCCGGAGCGCAGACCTTGTGGTGGTGGAGGGTCCTGACCATGTTCTCACTGAAGGTCAGGTCAAAGAAGTAGAGGTTTCTTCGGAATCTGCGCAGCGCGGAACCGGTCGGTCGCCAACGGGCGCCAAGATCGGCGAGGCGGACGACTGCCTCCAGCGCCTTCTGAGCGGCGAATTCGCTACGAACGCCGTAGCGTTCCTCCATGTCCCATTCCAGGCGCACCATGGCGCTCCTGATCGGTTCTCCGGAGTCGTTCTTGCCCAGTGGGTTAGCGCCTGCTGCCAGGAGCTTCTCGGCAATTTTGGTGTGGCCCAGAAGGCAGGCAAGTTCGAACATGCGATCAACATTGTCACGTTTGGGGTCAATGCCAATTTTGTCTACGATTTCCTGCCGGTCCATGTGGACGGCCTCCTCCAGGGCACTGGTGTCGGTTCGTGGGCATGGCTTTTCTCCGATGTCCGGCAGGTGGAGGTGCGGGTCTCCGCCGGCCCACATCAGCAGCGACACCCATTTGAGGTTGCCTTCGCGGGCGAGGTGTCGCAGCGCCAAGTTTAGCTGCCGCTTGAAAGAGGGAAACTTGTTGCGGTAGCGCATATAAACGCCGAGGTAACGGTGTTTGGGGTAGCAGAGCGCCCGGGCGAACGGTTGGTCGGTCTCGGCGTCAATACCGAGGTCTATAAAGAATTTGATGATGAACGGATGCCCGGTGCGGCAGACCTCCTCGAAGTCCACGCACTTAGGGTCGGCTCCGTATTCGACCAGGAGTTTAATCAGTTCGAAGTTGCCGTCCCCGACCGCTCTTTCGAGCATGTAGTTGCGTTCTTCCTTGTCCACGCCCTGCTGGAGCAGCAGCTCGACCATGCTGTGGAAGCCTGTGTCCACGGCGATTTCGAGTGGCGAGGACCAGGCGGAGTCAGGGTCAAAGGTGCGCTTGCCGTCGGCGATCCATTTCTGGACGGCAAAAAGTTTGCCTTCTCTCACGAGGCGCCTGAATTCCTTCATGTCTTCCGGGAGAGGCGAGCGGCGATTCATAGGCTTCGGAGGATGTGCATACCGATAGAATTACTATGTCTTTGCGGGGCCGGCGCGATGGCTGCGGTCGGCGTTGAAAACTTGGGGGTGTTGGTTAGTCTAGTCGTGGTGGACCAAGTTGTATCAAGTGGTTTTGGTGGTGGTAGCATGAAGCGGGTCTTTTTTGACGAGAGTGGGAATACGGGTCAGAACCTTCTGGACGCGGTGGATCCGGTCTTCGTGCTTTCTTCTTGTCGGTTTGAGGCTGCAGAGGAGGAGGCGCTGTTACAGCGCTTCGCCGGCCGCCAGGGGCCCGAGGTGAAGTTTTCTCGGTTGCGAAAAAGGGAAGCTGGACGGCGCATGATTCTGGATTTCGTCGAGGCGGGCGAGGTGAACGCCTCGACGGTGGCAGCATATGTTGTCAATAAACCATTCATGGTGGTTACGAAGTACTGCGACATCGTCATTGAGCCCACGTTCAAGTCCATTGGGATGGACTTCTATGCACGCGGCTTGAACATCGCAACGGCCAACCTGCTGGCCATGGTGATGCCCGTCTACTTGAACGCGAGGACATGGCAGGATTTTCTGGCCGCTTTTGTACGCGTGATTCGCGAGCGGACGCAGGCGGCATTCAGTGATTTCCAGCGGTTGGCGGCGTTGATTCACAGTCACCTTGACTCCGCGCAGCCGGATTTGGCGAGCCACGTCGGCGCCGCGTTACTGCTAAACCCCGACGAGCTGCTGCCGATGGTGAGCGAGACCGAGTTGGATCCACTGGTGCCGTCTTATCATTTGCTGGCAGACCATTGGGGCAAACGATTGGTCGAGCGGTTCGAGATGGTGGTGGATAGGTCTAAGGTGCTCGCGAAGGAGCAGGCGTTATTAATGAAGTTTTCCAGTGCTGATGTCAGCCCCTTCAGGGCTGGGTATGACCGACGGACTGTTGAGTTTCCGCTGAAGGTCGCTGCTATAAGCGCTGTTGACTCGCGGTCGGAAAAGCAGGTGCAGTTGGCCGATATCATCGGTGGCGCCCTGGCGAAGGCGGCAAATTCGAGCGCTGTGTCAGTAGAGGGAAGTTTCGAGAATCGGATCTTTAAGGCGTTCAGCGAGAAGGGTCTGATTATGGGCGGATGCTGGCCCACCAGGGAGATTGACCCTGTGCAGATGGGGACGGATGAGCCCCCGGGGGCTGGGCAGGTCGGGCTCGCGGCTTATGCAGCAATGGTTGCGCGGGATGATCCGAGAACCAAACGCAACTCGCAGGGTTCGTAATGAGAATTCGGTGAGGCAGCGTGGGACGGCCAGCTTGATTGTGGGGCGGCTGGCTGGTGTCTGCGCCTTATTGCCCCGCGGTCGAGGGGGACAGGGCTGCTTTGAGTAGCCGGGTGGCGTTGACCATTTCCTGCTGGATTTGCAGGCGTTGGAAGCGGATGTCCTCCGGTTCACCCCGTGTCGCGGGTCCTGGAAAGAATTGCGCTGCTTTTGATGGGCCAAGTGAGGTTTCGGCATCGAAGTGGCGCTGAAGGCAGAGAAGCGCGTCGGGGCAGGCGGCGTTCCGGGCGCGAGTCTCTTCGGCAAAGGCGGCGGCGGCGGCGCTGGAACCGCCGTCGTAGTGGAGAAGGGTGTAGAGGATGTCAAAAGCGTCTTTGGGCTGCTCGCGGTGGAGAAAGGCACGAAGTTTCAAGGCGAGAAACGGCCCCGCTTCGCAGACCCGCAGGGTCGCGGTTTGGCGACAGCCAGCGAGGTCAACACCGGTGACTTTCACGGTTCGCGCAGTCGCCAAGGCACGGTTTATGCCGGGGAGGACGCTGGCGACGATGTCGTCAACGGTGGCGCTGCCCTGGGTGTGCGGCGGAGCGTCGGTGAGAAAATCAACGGGAACGGAATAGTCGCCAACTTCCTTCTCGTACCTGATGAGGCCCTCGGGGCTGGTGGCTTTGTGAAAGCCTTTCTCGAGCAGAGCGAACTGCATGCTGGACATGCCGCCGGCCGATGCGCCAAGCGCGATGCCGATGTCGGCATCAAGGGTGACGGGCCGGGGAAGCGGGCGCGGGGTAGAGGTGTCGCCGCAGATGTAGCGTGGCACCAGGCCGCCGACGAGCACGAGATCGTCGTGCCATGGCTCCAGGTTGGGCCAAATGGTAAAGAGCGCGCTTTCGGCCAGAGCGACCCTCCGGGAGTCGTAGTCGGCGTAGGCCCCGAGTTTCATTTGCGGCAGAAGCCTTCCCAGTTGCGCAAGGCGGCGGCTTGATCGGGGCCGCGCAATCCGGTCTTTTGCAGGTCGAGATAGATCTGGGCATCGCTGGCGAGGGGCAAACCCTGAATGGTCCGGGTCTCCAGAAAGACGCCTTCGTCGTCCGGAAGCAGAAGCCAAACTTTGCCGGCGTCGGTGACGGGGCGGAGTCCGAGCCGCTCCAGTGTGGCGGCTTCCGGCAAGCGGGCTACGTAGGCGCTGGTGACAACCGGTTCGGTGTAGGGATGACGCAGCCAAGCGGCGATCCATTGGGTAAAGGCGATGGGCACGGATTGCTCGCCAGCCCAGGTGTGGAGCTGGCGGGCGATGTCGATGGGGCTGCCTCCGAAGGTTGTGTAGCGAGTGGTGGTTGTCCGCCGATTGACGTCGTCGGCTTTGACCCAAGCATCAACCAATTCGAGGAGGTTCTTTAGATGGAACTCACGTGCACTCTTCTTCTCGATGAAGCCCTGACTGATCAGGTGTTGCACGATGCGGGAGACGAGACCTGAACTGGCCTTGGTGCGGTCTGCGAGTTCGCTCTG
>Ga0335071_10001764_pt1 | contig 23265 bp, 16 predicted proteins | sample Lox_Sample_15_FD_206724 | JGI IMG/M metagenome (GOLD analysis project Ga0335071, IMG submission 206724) | Soil microbial communities from Loxahatchee National Wildlife Refuge, Florida, United States - Lox_Sample_1.5 | ecosystem: Environmental > Terrestrial > Soil > Wetlands | place: USA... | reverse complement strand
CGAAGCGCATCGGTAGAATCAGGGTCGCGCTCGAGCGCCTGCAAGTAGGCATCGCGCGCTTCTTGATACCGCCTTTGCGACCATCGCAAGGTACCTAACTGCACGTATCCAAGATGGCTCTGGGGAGCAATTGCAATCGCGCGACGAATATTCTCGTCTGCAGCCGGATACAGTTTCCGGTTGATCTCCGACAACGCAAGCAGCGAATATCCGTCCGGCGAGGAGGGTTGCAGCTTGATGATCTGCGAGGCCGCCTGCTGGAGGGAGACCATGTCGCCGTTGTGCATTGCCAGGAGGGCGAGAGAGCGCTGCGCATCGACCATATCGGGACGAAGTCGAACGGCTTCCCGCCATTCCGCCTCCGCGTCCGCCATCTTTCCGAGATGTTGAAACGCCACGCCCAACTGGTAATGCGCTTCCGCGTTTGAGGGTTCGTTTTTTATCACTGTTTGCAATGTAGAACTGGCTGCATTCGCGTCGCCAGCCAGGATTTCTAACTGCCCGCGATTGAGCAGAGCCTGGTTATCTCCCGGACTCGTTTTCAGGATCTTCTCATTCAACGCTTGCGCCTCGGCGATGCGGTGAGTCGATATGAGCAGTTGAACGTACTGCTTCTTTACCACTGGGTCATTCGGGTGTTCGCGATCGAGCGCTGCATATTCCGCGACAGCCTTGTCAAGATCTCCCGCCAGAATATAGAAATCACCCAGCACCCGATATCCAACCGGGTTATCCGAAAAGTCGTGCTTGACTTGCTTGGCGAACTGCTCCGCTTCGGCTCGTCTCCCTTGGACCATATAAAGCTGTAGGAGCGCGATCCGTGGCTGGGGATCTTTAGGGGCTACTGCAACAGCGCGGTTCAGCTCCTGCTCCGCTTGCCCGTACCAGCCTCTGCCTTGGTGGTAGGTGCCCATGGTTAGCCACGCCGTCAGAGATTCCGGGTCTAGCTCGACCGCCTTCTTGAAGTTGCGCTCGGCGGCATCGGATTGCCCATCTCTTAGCTGCAGTAACGCCAAACGAAGATACAGTGCTCCATCGGCCGGCGAGAGCTCAACGGCCTTCTGGGCTTCCAAAATCGCTCCCTTTGCTTCCCCCTGCGCGCTGAGCAGATCCGCTGCCATACCGTGGACTTTGGGATCATTCGGGCGATTTTTCAGCAGCCAATCTAAATGTTCCTTCCCCAGTTGCAGTTGACCTTCGGCGATTAACAGTCGAGTCAAATCGATACGGGCTAGGTAGTTTTCGGGCTGGAGATCGATCGTCTTGATGAGTTCCTGAAAAGCACGAGTAGGCTGATTCAGCTTCAGATCAGTCTGAGCCAGGCGGTAATGCGCATCAGCATAATTCTGATCGATCTGGATCGCATTAACGAATTCGATTTCGGCCTCACGGTACTTACCCGCCGCATAATACCGCTCGCCATCCTCGAAGTATTTGTGCTTCCGGACGTTGGGGTCTCGCGAGCAGGCGGTAAAAGTGAATGCAATCAAGGCTAAACACAGTCGAATGCGGAGAGCAGTGGAAAACATCACTTCCCAACCTCCCGGAGCGACGCCCGAACAGGGTTGCCCAGAGCCGGAGTATAGGCCACTTGGCATCGGTGCGCCAACGGCGCTGGCCGGCCCTGGTGATGTTGGTTGTCCGCCGAAAGAGGTATCCCGGTTGAATAGCCTACGCTTGACGTCGATCCTTGGGGCGGGCGAGACTTGCAAATCGGAGCCGAACTCCTTGGTATATTCCCCTATCCCATTGCATCTGCGGCACTTACTGTAATACTTGCAACGGTTTGCAAGGGGTCGCAAGAATTATCAATCTTGACATGCTACACGGTTCGCGTTGAAATCAGATTGTCGCCGTGTATCGCGGCAGGCAGCCGTACTGTAAGCCGTCTCCCCTACGCCAGTGAGCGAGGAGCTAGATATGAAACGCGCCATGCTGAATGTCGTTCGCGTAGCGATGTTCTTGATGTTCGTCTTCTTCTGCTCGCAGTTGTGTTTGGCAACAACTCAATTCGCCATAACTACGACTGCAGGCTCATTGTGGGGCGAGTACACCTCCCCGTATGGCACGAATAATGTCTCCGTCGGGAGCATTATTTGTGACGATTTCAAAGACACTGTCACGATTGGCTCGACGCATACTTACTACCAGCTCTCCGCCAATTCGGTCATCCAGGGCAGCTATGGTATTTGGGGCTCGAGTCGGCTTCTGTATCAAGCGGCGTCCTATTTGGCTATTCAGATATTTCAGGAATCAAATTCAACTCTTCGCGAGTACGAAAACTGGGCACTCTGGGCAGTATTCGATCCTACTGATGCACTTGCTGAAATGAATCAAAACGGCGTCAATCAAGCGGGGTGCGAAGCGATTTTCGGAACTGGCGCTTGGGTTTCCAACAAATGTACAGCTGGGACGGGCAACGGTGGATATCTTGCGAACGCCAAGAGCAGCGGTCCAGCAGCTTACAGTGCAGGGATGTTCAACAACTTGATGATCTATGTTCCGCAGAACCTGGCCTTAACGGGACCGTGCACCACGCCAGGGAAATGCGATTCGCAGGAGTTCTTTGGTATGGTCCAGGCCCCAGATGGTGGTTCGACATTGCTGTATCTCACCATCGTCTCTGGAGTGTGCTTTGGCGCGATTTTCCTCAAGAATCGAAGTAAGGATGTAAGTATCAGTGCAGTTTAATCGAAAGCCAACCGGTTCGCAGCTCGTTCGGGAGCTGTAGGATCACAGAGAAAAAGAGAAGCGAGACTGGAGGCTCGGTATCCACTCTCGCTTTTTATTTTCTGCCAGCGATCTCTCGTCCCACAACCGACGACGCGACCTCGGTCTCCTGAATTTGCGCGCTTTCCGTGCGCAAATAGGCGCTCCTAGAGATGCACCATTACCTTGTCGGCTTCGGGCGCGCCCTCCATCACCGCCGTCGGATTCGGTCTCAAACCCATTGCCGCGCCCGAAGCCGGTTTCTCCACCATTACTTTTTCGGGGCGATGCGGCACGCCTTCCGGCACATGCTGCATTGCGGTAACGGGGAGCGGCAGCGCGGGGTACGGGCTTCGTCGGGGCTGAATACAGCGAAGGGAAGGCGTTATTCCGGCGGCCACATGGCTCAAGACGATTGGGTCGGCAATTTCCTCCGCTTCGCGATTGATCCCGCTACTCTCCGTTCACGGCGAAGTCAACTTGTCTCGATAATTCAGCATGATTTATTCATATTGAAGTGCCCGCTTATCCAGAGCAGGGGAACCCGCCACTGTCAGCGGCACTGTCACGGCACTGCTAAACACAGTTTGCCGTGACCGACGTCACGGCTGAACATCGCGTGGCACACGCAAGCTGGATTGTAGGGACATAAGTCGATGAACTACCCGCTTTGGCAAATTGGTATTCCTGGCGGCTTGGTAATCGCAATGGTCGCCATTCTGCATGTCTTCATCTCGCATTTTGCGATTGGCGGCGGCGCATATCTGGTACTCCTTGAGCGCAAGGCCAACCGCGAAAACGATTCCGGTCTGCTGGAATACGTCAAGAAGCATTCAGTGCTCTTTGCGCTGCTCACCCTGGTCTTCGGAGCAGTGAGCGGCGTCGGCATCTGGTTCACGATTGGACTGGTGAGCCCAGAAGCGACGTCGTCGCTCATCCATACCTTTGTTTGGGGCTGGGCGATCGAGTGGGTGTTTTTTTTCGTCGAGATAGCTGCTGCGCTGATCTACGCTTACGGCTGGGACAGCATGCGCCGCGCCGCGCATATGGCAGTAGGATGGGTGTACTTCGTGGCCGCATGGGCTAGCTTGGTGATCATCAATGGAATCATCACCTACATGCTGACGCCCGGGCGGTGGCTTCAGACGCATGGCTTCTGGGACGGATTTTTCAATCCAACCTATTGGCCGTCGCTCGTGGTGCGCACCGGAATGGCCGTGGTGCTGGCAGGAATGTTCGGCCTCGTCACCGGGCTGCGGATTGCCAGTCCTGTGCGCGAGAAGATCATTCGCTATGCAGGGTGGTGGATCCTGCTCGGGCTGCTATTCCTGGTCCTGCCAGTGCGTTGGTACTACTCTGACTTCCCGCCGGAAGCGAAAGCATACTTCACCACCATACTTCCGGGAATGCACCACGTTTTCAATTTAGGTGTTGCGGCCGCGGCGCTAAGCTTTGTGCTCACTGCTTTATTCGCAATCGCCAAGCCCGCATGGCTTCGTGCGTCAATGGTGGCGATCATCCTGCTATGCGGACTGACCATTATAGGATCGGGCGAGTACGATCGCGAAGTCGCCCGCAAGCCGTATGCGATAACCAACTACATTTACTCGAACGACCTTCGCCTCGCGGAAATGCCTGCGCTCGACAAGACCGGATTCGTGACTACCGCCAAGTGGGTCAATCGGTCGGATGCGAGTGAGTACTCGACCGGCCAGCAGTTATTCCGAATGCAGTGCGGCGTGTGCCACAGCTTGAACGGCTACCGGGCGATGGCCCGACGTGTGGTCGGCTGGGACAAGGAATTCGCCAAGGATGCCTTGCTGCACTTGCCGAAAATGCGCGGAACAATGCCGCCGTTCGCTGGCAACGAGCAGGACCGCACTGCCGTGGCAACGTATCTCGCTTCGCTGGCGCCTGCGCCTGCGCCATCTGCAGACGAGGCCGCACAGGGACGACTAGTGTTTGAAGAGCGTTGCGCTATGTGCCATACGATTGGGGGCATGTTCCGTCCACTAGAGTTCGGCGGAATGGACGTGGATGCGATTGACGGCATGCTCCAACAGCTTGACGTCCTTAGCCCCGACATGCCGCCGTTTCACGGCAGCGATGCAGAGCGTAAGGCGCTGTCTGTATTTCTCCATAGCGGCGCGAGGATCGATTCCCGCTCAAGCCGATCAGGACAATCCCAATGAGCGAGATGATTCCGATTCCCACTCCCGATCCCATGCCATTGCCCGGGCCAGTGTGGCTGATGCTAACTCTTTTGCTGGTGACGTTCCTGCTGCACCTGATCGCGATGAACCTGACAGTGGGTGGAGCGCTAATGGCAGCAATCTGTTCGCTGCGTCGCAAGACGGACGTATTCGCCGGACGCCTCGCCTCGGACCTGACTCGCCTTCTGCCGGTTTCGCTGGCCTTCACGATCACACTGGGAGTGGCCGCACTATTATTCGTCCAGGTCCTCTACGGTAACCTGCTCTACTCGAGCTCGATCCTAATCGGAATGTTCTGGATCGGGGTGATACCGACGCTGATCATTGCCTACTATGGGCTTTACTACAGCAAGTCACATCCGAACGACACCAGAGGATTGTGGTTGTCGCTGGTGCTACTTCTGGCGATCGGATTCATCTATGTCAATAACTTCACATTGATGATGTCGCCGCAACAATGGCTCGAGATGTACCGCCACAGCGCGGCCGGCCTCAACTTGAACTGGACTGACCCGAGTTTGGCACCGCGTTACCTCCACTTTATGCTAGGCGCGTTGGCTATCGCGGGGTTTATTATTTTTGTCGCCGGCGCATGGAACCGCTCGACTGAATATGGTCAGTGGATGATGCACAAAGGTTCGCACTGGTTCATCGCACCGACCTTACTGAACTATGCCGTTGGCATGTGGTTTCTGCTGGCTTTACCGAGGAACGTCCTCATCACCTTGTTCACGGCAGACCGTTTGGGCGCCATCCTCATCGCACTTGGGATGCTTTTCCCCATCGCAGCTGTAGCACACGTGGTATTGGCAATCAGGACCGATAAGACGATCGTGCACGCGAAATTGGCTGTACTGATGACATTGCTCACCATGATGGTAATGGTGGGCCTTCGCCAGGTCGTGCGCGCCGCATACCTCGACAAGTATGTGCAGTTGCGCGAGCTACCGGTTGAGTCGCAGTGGAGCGTCATCTCGATTTTCCTGATTCTGTTCGTCGCCGGACTCCTGACGGTATACATTATGGTGAAGCAGCTACACCGAGGCAGTGGGGAAAGCACTAAGCTACGTGCTCCGTCATCGTGAAAATGGCCGGCAGTGTCAGGCCAGATAGGGCTGCAGCATTTCCTCGATCGCTGCAGAGTCGATGCGCTCTCCCCGATTTAGTCGTTCGAGAATCTCGCCCACAACCTGTTTGGCTTCATTCCGCTCTCGATGCAGCAGAAATCCGTCAAAGATGTGCTCACCCCGCATGGCGTCGTCGATTTCGGTTTCTTTGTCGTGTTCGCCCAGTTCCGTGAAGTACACAACTCTGTACCGGCCGCTGAAATCGGCTTCGCGGTAGATCTCAAACATCACTTTCTTGGAATCGGTTGCTAGTGGCATACGCTGAGGCCATCGAGTATATCAGTAGGCAAGCAAACGCCGGTCTCCTAATCGTCCCCCGACGCGCTGGAAAAGTGCGCCTCGCTCTCAAGCTGCGTCAAAGAAATCACCGCGTGATCGCAGTCAACCGAGCGCTTGGTTATCGACATTCGCAACGAACGCTCGTATTCCACAAGCTGGTGCTCCAACTCTTTCGCAGCCTTGACTTTCTTCAGCAAGTCTTCGCGGTAACGCTTCAGGAAGTAGTCGATGGTCTCGACCCGAATCTTGATCGAGCCGGTCGGCTTGTTCTCGTCGAGGTCTTTGAATGCGAAATAGGGCGTGCCTGAACTCTCGATGATACCCTCGATCACATTGTAGATGGGAGCATCGTGTCCGCACTTGAAATTGCTGACCTCCAGCGCGACCAGATTCGGGTGCCGCGCTGTAAACTTCGCAGCCCAGATCTTCTGATTCGTACTGGCCGAATAGGCGTTCTTCCAAACGTCGCGAATGTCCAACGCGTGGGTTATGGCTCCTGAGCGCACCTCTTCTCCGAACAAGCGATCCAACAAGTCTTCATCATTCGGGAGATACGTCTGCGAGAATACCGGATATCCCAGCTTTTGGAACTCCTCCATGATCTCGTGATTGAGGCCGGGATCGTGGTGATACACACGTCCAAGCATCACGATTCCCAAGCGGTTCTCGCGCTCCAGAGTGTCGAGCACCTCACGCGCCCGCCGGCGCATGTCTCCATCAAAGTCCTCGAACGCCTTGTAAGCAACCTGAATCGCCCGCTCGTTTTCTTCCTCCGACAACCCGAGGATCGGCCCCCACGTCTGAAACATCTGCAACCCGAACAGCTTCAGGTCGTGAATATTAAGGATCGGGTCAAGGTACTGAATCCCGTTCTCCCGGAAAATATCGCTTTCCTTCGTAAACGCTGCCTTCACGGCATTCGGCGTCGCGGTCACAGTGGGACACGCGTTGCTCCCATTGCAGTTCTTCAGGGGCTGATGCAGGGTGTCGATCATGGGGAAGAAAATGGTATTCAGCGGCTTCTTCGCGTGCTTCTGGAAGATCAGGTTGTACACGTGCGGTATGCCAATCTTCGACGGGAAGCACGGATCGATTGCACCACGCCCGGCGCCTGTACGGTACATCTCCTGCGTCGTGAAATCGGAGTAGATGATATTCTCCGGCTGTACGCCGAGGCTCTCGAGATATGCGCTGAACATAGGCGCGTACAGATACATGTTCAGCACGCGCGGCATGCCGACGCGGTGCGAGGCCCGCGCCTGCATGAGAGCAATCCGCTGTTTCGCCGCCGATTTCCACGACGATTGAGGCAACGGGTCGGCGACATTCTGCGGGTTCCGCGAGCGCCAGGCTTCGCGCGCCGCGATATCGACGAAGTTCGGGTTGGCAGTCTTCACCGCATCCAGGCCAGCCTTGATTCCGCGCATCGCGTTCACGTCTTCCACCTGCCCCTTTTCGCAAGTCGAAATGATGAGGCGGCGCTCACCTGCCTGCAGCGGCACCTTCGACTTGAACACCGGCAGCGGCGAAGACTTGTCCATCTCGCCGACGCTCACGTCGATGAATGTCCGCAGGCAGTTGTTCTTGCAGAAGTAACAGCGGGTGTTCTCGTTGCGTGTGGTGCGGTACGCAATGCTCTGGACAGCATCCGGCCCAATAAACGAAGTCCGATGGCCGTTCTTGTACAGTCGCAGCGCCTCGACTCCCGCGCCGATTGCGCCGGATTCACCGCAATGCTCGTGCACAATTACTTCCGGCTCTTGATCGACGCCGTGGAAGTGCGAGCGAATGAAGTCGACTTCAGACTTCACCGCGGCGAGGTTCTTCTGCGTCCCTCCTTGCAGGATGAAGCGCGACCCGAGCTTCGCAAGGTTCGGAATTCCGGCCACATACAGGAAAATGTTCTTCGGCAACACAGCCGCCAAGCCCGCCAGAATCTCCTCACCGCGCCAGCCTTGACGCTGGAAGTTCACGATGTCGGACTGCATAAACACCGCGCAACCATAACCAAAAACCGGCATGGTGTTCGCCGAGAATGCGATATCCGCGTACTGTTCAACCTTATATCCAAGCGATTCCGCTGTGCCCTGAAGGAAATATCCGTTTCCCGCCGAGCACTGTGTGTTAAGCTTGAAGTCCTTCACGCGCCCGTCTTTGAGCACAATCAACTTGATATCCTGGCCACCCACATCAACGATGACGTGCGGGTTCTTGTAGAACTTCATCGCCGATTCAGTGTGCGCAACGGTTTCCACCAACGCAACGTCAGCCTTCAGCACGTCTTTCAGGACGTCCTTCGCATATCCTGTAGTACCGACTCCCACCACTTCCAGCCACGCACCTTGCGACTCCACTTGCCCACGAATGGCCGCGAACATGTCAATGGTGTCCTGGATCGGGTTACCGTTCGAAAGCTGATAAGCCTTGCACAGAACCTCGCCACTCTCCGAGAGCAACACCGCCTTAGTTGAGGTCGATCCGCCATCGATGCCAATAAACCCACGCACCACCTGACCGGTGGAGAACGTCGCACCGACAAACTTCGGAATTGTGTACTGCGTCTTGAACTCGGCGAGTTCCGCGTCAGAGGCGCTCAGTCCGGCGCTTCCCGACTTCACCTTCTCTGCCTGACGACCAACGAGGATGTAGTCCTCCAAGCACTCCGTGCCCATGTAAGTACCGACCTCGGGCTCTTCGTCCTTTCCGAACTCAATGGCACCGATGGCCGCAAAGTACTGCGCATTGTCAGGAACTTTAATCAGTTCCTCTGGCTTCGCGCCTTCTGGCAACTGAACCTTGCGCTCTTCCCACATCTTGGGAATGTTCTGCTGCCACGCTTCCTTCATGCCACGGATGAAGCTGTTCGGACCGCCGAGCAGCAGCACATGTGGACGCAACGTATGGCCCCGCGTCAGCACCGTCAGATTCTGCAGCACAATGGCGTCGAAGAGCGACGCCATCAATTGGTCAGACGGAATGCCTTGCTTCTGCAGCCCATTAATGTCGGTCTCGGCAAAGACGCCGCACTTCCCTGCCACCGGGTGCAACTTGACGCCCGTGTACCCCTGGTTGCCTAGGTCTTCTGTTGGAATCTTTAGTTTTGCGTTGATCTTGTCGATGACTGCGCCTGTGCCACCCGCGCACTTGTCATTCATCGAAGGAATCTTCTTCTTGCGCCCGGTGTTCTCGTCCTCTTTGAAGACAATGATCTTGGCATCCTGCCCGCCAAGCTCGATCACCGAGTTGACTTCCGGATGCAACTTCTCAACGGCAAGCGAAACTGCCGTAACTTCCTGCACAAATTTCGCGCCGATCAGGTTGGCCAGCGCTCCTCCGCCGGATCCAGTGATAAAGATTCGGCAATTTTGGGGCGCAATGCCCACCTCGTCCTGCATGCGCTGCAGGAACTCGAGTGTTTTCTCCGGCTGTTTGGTCTCATGGCGCTGGTAGTCACGCCAGATGATCTCGTCGGTTTCGGCAATGACGATCACCGCCTTCACGGTCGTAGAACCGACGTCCATGCCGACGGTGTACACAGACTTGTGTCCCGACTCAGCCGGCGCGTTGCGCGACTTCGCTAGAATCCGCGTCGGCAGAGAGTCTTGTGCGGCCGAGGAGTTCTGCAATGCGCCCAACTGGACATCGATCTTCTTCTCGCCCGTGCTGCAGGAACCGTGATGCGAATGCGAATCCATCACTCCTCCCTCAAAATGCAGGCCGTCATTCGCCGAAATTGCCCTCAACTCGCCGAAAACCGTGCTTCGCTTGTTTGAGCATCCAGGTAATCACGCGGCGATCGTTGTAACAAAACGCGAGAATATGGTTCAGGGTTGAGAAGCAGCTTTTCTGACATTCCTTCTTCATTTCCTTCAGCTGTTTCGCCTCAAACTTGTGGTTCTCGATGGTGCCCCAGTCGTAACCGGCTGAATACATGGGGAAGCATGGAGCGAGCGTGCCGTCGGTCCGCACGATGAGAGTGTTGTGTCCCGCACGGCAGTTCCAATCCTCCAAATCGCCATGGATGAAGTTCTTCATCTGCGCCAACCGCTGCACCGAGTTCACCATGTGGTACCCGGACTGCTGCTTCTCGATAAGCCAGTCGATCAATTCCGCAACTGCAGGGTGGTCCTTCTCGCGGATGAACGTCGGATTCGAGTACAGGTGCTTGAAGTGCGGCTGCTCCGTCATCGGTGACTCGCAGATGTGGTAGTCCGTCGCAATCCCGTTGTCATGTGCCAACTCGGTCAATTGACGGACGTCATCCAAATTATTGGCGCAAATGTTGATGTTCAGGAATACCGAGTACCCGTACTTGTACTGCTTCTTCACCAGGTAGTCGAAGTGCTTGCGGATCGGCACCATTGCCTTCGGCAAGCCCTTGCCCGGTACGTCATCCCACGAGTCCACCGCAAGATTCACCGTCCCCACGCCGGCATCGGCAATCTTGTCGATCACCTTCAGCCACATGAGCCGCCCGTTTGTTGGCAGATATACCCAGAACCCCTTCTTCACCGCGTAGTAGATGATCTTGTGGGCAAAATCGGGACGAAGAAGTGGCTCGCCGCCCATCAGGGCCAACACTCCTGCGCCGGAGTCGCGCAGCCAGTCGATGGATCGCTTGGCAGTGTCTTCGGTCATGCCGCGCACACTGTTATCGAAGGCCCAGCAATAGTGGCAGTCTAGGTTACATTTCCACTCGTTGAACAGGTACGCAATGATCGGATGGAAATCGCCGGGCATTACCCGTGAGCGAATAAACGGGAAGGCCCAGCCTCTCATGGCGCGGTAAATGTGCTTGGCATCCCAGCTCCGCCTCCCCTTCTTCGGAAAGAAATCCTCGTCAGGGGCCGCTATCAACTCCGGATGTTGCGGAAACACCGGCTCGGGCAGCTTCTGCTCTTTGCCGGCCTTCGGAGGCGGCAGCAAGCGCGGCTGCTCCGGAGGCTTCATCAATAGATCGTGTAGTTGAACATCCAGGCGGTACGTGGGTGCAGGTTCACTCACTCGTACTTCCTCGACTTCAGCCATCAGGCATGTCTCCTTTTATGCGGTCGCACCGGCCTGGGGGCGGCGACCGGAAGATTGGTTACGCGGCCGCTGGCGCTAGTTTCGCGCTAGCCGGCGGAGAAATTCGATGAATGCGAGCCCGTCCGTTCATTAAGTCACTGACATGCAGGACAAAGTTGGCGGCTATTCCAGTCACCCCTTCGCGCTGCGGCACGGGATAAAACAGGTTGCGCAGCTCGGCATGTTCTGCCACGTAGTCCTTGATGTCATCCAGGGGCTTGCCAGTAGACTGCAACACCTGTTCGAACTCCATGCGCGCCTTGACCTTAGCCTCGCCAAGCGCCATCTGCACACGGCTGTGGGCGTTGATCTCGCCTTCACCCGAGGTTTCTATGGGCAGGAAGATCATCTCCTTGAAATGGTTCGCCACGGCCGACTGCACTCCGTCTGATTGTGACGATGGCATGCAACCAAACGGTTTCAATGCCAGCACCATGTGGCACAGGCGGTGCTTCGTGTAGTAGACGTTCTTGCCAACTTCCAGGTGCCCTTCACCACCGCGAGCGAATTCGTTATAAAACGGGTTGGCCAGCTCCGCCATTTCTTTCTGGTCGATTAAGTGGTGCGCAATATTGCCTAGTCCTTCCACCACGCGGTGATACTGCCGCGCGTAAATGCGCTCACCGACGCCGATCAGCCACTGCTTCTGCTTGAACTTCAGTTCGTTCTTCGCCAGCTTGTGCAGCTCCCACCAGTGCGGGTTCTTGTAGGGTGCATCCAGCGCTCGCCGTGCAGCCGCGCGGGCTTTCACTTGATACATCATGTACATGATCCAGGTTGCGATCGGCTCCACCAGCACCTGCGCACCTTCGCGCTCAAGGAAGTCGAACATGTGGAAGTTGCCATCACCCTCGGTGGTCTGCGCCCAGAACTCCCCGATGATCTTCACAATCGGCTTCACCCGCAGTCGATCAACTTCAATCGTCGCGAGTTGATCGCGTACCGCCTGCATCGCATCCTTATACGGATTGCCATAAAGCTGCTCGCGGACCTTGAGCAGCGAGTTGACACAGATCTCCCACTTCTCGCCCTTGTGCGCCTTGATGCGTTTGGCCATCCAATCCGGCAGGTCCTCGTGATCTTCGAATGGCTTGCGCTCGCGCAGCATTGTGCAGAGTGTATCGACCGCTTTGTGGAAGACACGGTCGGTAGTTCCTTTCTCCACTTCGTACGGCCGGATGCGGAAGATCATTTCGTTCATGATGTCGCCCAGATTGAGCGCATTGAACATGCCCATGCCGAAGTCCACGGTAAACTTCAGCCCAGCCTCACCTGATGCGGCTTTAACTCCATCGTTCTGCTGGAACAGCAGCACGCGGAATCCGTCGAACCCGGCATTCTGCAGCGCCAATCGATATTCCGACTCATACATGCCGAAGCGGCACGGTCCGCACGATCCAGCGGTGAAGAACACATAGTTGTCGATTATTTCCTGCTTCGTCAGGCCGCGTGATTCCAGGCTCTGCAGAAACTTCACCAGGTTGCCAACTGTGAAGTACGTCGGGTTGCACTGCCCGTTATTGCCGTACTCCTTGCCAAGCTGAAAGCCCGCAACGTCCGGCACGGGCAGTATGTCGCATTTATAACCGCATCCCTCGAACACCGCCTGGATTACGCGCTCGTGTTTCCAGGTCAGCCCGCCGAAGAGAATCGTGACCTTGTTTCTCTCTTCCGCCGAGAACGGCCGTTCAACCGGGCGTTGAAAGTGGCGCACCGGCCTGCTGTCCATTCCCATCATGGCCTGCAACCGGGCACGCTCGCGGGCGAGCGCTTCTTGGATATCGTCCTCAGTTCTGGGTTGAGTCAGTGTCTCCAGCGGAAGGTCGATGCGACTCAGCGACATGTTAGCTCTCCAAAAGGAAGATGAATTGGAAGGGGTAACCGGGATCTGAATTCGAATACGCTTCGGCGAAAGTGCAGCGACAGGGGCGCACCTGGAGGGCGAGGAGTGAAGCGCCAGTTATGGTTGCCAAAATAACTCAATACCACTGCACACGCACACAGGGGCAACTGCCCGGATGGGAAGTTCGTGCTAAACAACGGCTCTTGAGTCAACGTCAAAACCGGCAAGGATGCAACTACGACTCCCTCGACCCGGCTGACTCCAGCATACTACTTTTGGGCGTTTGATTCTTCATGGACGATGCAGGATGGAATTTTTTTGGCTCCATCGTCAGAACGGACGGGTCAGCTTTCGTGCTTCTTCATGATCGCTGGGTCTTACGAAAATATGACCCGGGATTACGCTCGCGCGCCCTCGATGCCGCGGCAAGCCGAACCGATCCCAGATAGCAACCGTCGCGGCATCGGATACACGGACAGCTCCTGCTTCCTCGCTCTTTTAGCGCTTGTGCAAGGATTGATCGAGCGCAATATTCAGTTCCAGCACATTGACCCGCGGTTCTCCCAGGAATCCCAACTGGCGACCTTCGGTGTGCGCGGCCACGAGTTGCTCCACTTGCGCGGGTGCTACTCCACGTGCACGAGCCACACGGGGCACTTGAAACTCCGCCGCAGCGATCGAGATATGTGGGTCCAGCCCCGACGCCGACGTGGTCACCATGTCCACCGGCACCGGCACGCCGGGATTCTCCGCCTCTAGTGTCTTGGTGTCTTGCGCGACGCGGTCGATCAGTGCTCGATTGGTAGGTCCCAGATTTGTGCCACCTGAACTGGCTGCATCGTAGCCCGAACCCGCGGCTGAGGGTCGCGAGTGAAAGTACATCGCACCGCTGAACGACTGGCCGATGATCTTCGACCCGATGATCTTTCCGTCGGCCACGATCAGTTGGCCGTTTGCTTTGGCGGGAAACACAATTTGTGCAAGGCCGGTTACCACCAACGGATACACGATTCCCAATAGAACCGTAGTAACAAGAGTCATAAGCACCGCAGTAAGTACGTTGTTCTTCATCTCGAACTCCTACGCCAACCCAATGCGCGTAATAACCATGTCGATCAGCTTGATTCCAAGAAACGGAATGATGACGCCGCCGAATCCGAATATCCACAGATTGCGACGCAGCAGCGCCGCGGCTCCCATCGGCCGGTACTTCACTCCTCGCAGCGCCAGCGGAATCAACGCAATGATGACGACCGCGTTGAAGATCACCGCCGAGAGCACTGCCGACTGTGGTGTTTTCAGGTGCATGATGTTCAGCTTCTCAAGCACGGGAAATGTCGCCGCAAACATCGCGGGAATGATGGCGAAGTACTTCGCCACATCGTTGGCAATCGAAAACGTTGTCAGCGAGCCGCGGGTCATTAGCAACTGCTTGCCAATCTCGACCACTTCAATCAGCTTCGTCGGATTCGAGTCCAGATCCACCATGTTGCCGGCTTCTTTCGCGGCCTGCGTGCCTGTATTCATCGCGACACCGACATCAGCCTGCGCCAGCGCCGGCGCGTCGTTCGTGCCGTCGCCGGTCATTGCTACCAGTTTCCCTTCCGCCTGCTCCCGCTTGATGAGGTCCATCTTGTCGCGTGGCGTGGCCTGTGCCAGGAAATCGTCCACACCCGCTTCTCGCGCAATCGCCGCTGCGGTCAGGGGATTGTCGCCAGTAATCATGACGGTTCGAATCCCCATCGCCCGCAACTGCTCGAAGCGCTCCCGCATCCCGCCCTTCACAACATCCTTCAGCTCAATGACGCCCAGCGCTCCGCGTGTTTTCTCGGCGACCACCAGCGGAGTCCCACCCGAGCGTGCGATTTCGTTCACCGCATCCTGCACCTGGTACGGGAACGCAATGTTGTTGCCTGCAAGGTACGCTTCAATCGCTTCCGCCGCACCCTTGCGGATCTGGAATCCGTTCATGTTCACACCCGACATCCGAGTCTGTGCCGTGAACGGGACAAACTCCGCATCGTGCGAAGCAAGCTCCCGACCGCGCAGACCATACCTCTCCTTCGCCAGCACCACGATGGATCGCCCCTCGGGTGTCTCGTCCGCCAGCGAGGACAGTTGTGCTGCGTCTGCCAGTTCCGCCTCCGTCACACCCGGTGCCGGCACGAACCGAGCCGCCTGCCGGTTGCCGAATGTGATCGTTCCAGTCTTGTCGAGCAACAGCGTGTTCACGTCACCCGCGGCCTCGACCGCGCGGCCCGACATCGCCAATACGTTGTGCTGGATCAGTCGGTCCATTCCCGCAATGCCGATCGCGGAAAGCAGCCCGCCGATCGTAGTCGGAATCAGGCATACCAGCAACGACACCAGCACAAACACCGTCTGTGGTGAACCCGAGTAGATCGCAAACGGCTGCAGTGTTACCACTGCCAGCAGAAAGATGATCGTCAGCCCCGCCAACAGGATGTTTAGCGCAATTTCGTTCGGGGTCTTCTGCCTCTCCGCGCCTTCCACCAGCGCAATCATGCGGTCGAGAAACGTCTCGCCCGGATCTGAAGTAATTTCCACCTTGATGTGATCAGAGAGTACGCGCGTGCCGCCCGTCACCGCCGAGCGGTCGCCGCCTGACTCTCGAATCACCGGCGCCGACTCACCCGTGATCGCCGATTCGTCCACAGACGCCACGCCTTCGATGATGGTTCCGTCCGACGGAATAAACTCGCCCGCCGAAACCAGCACAATGTCGCCTTTGCGTAGCTTGGAGCTGCTGACCTGTTCAAAGCCTCCGCTGTCCAGTAGCCGGTTTGCCAGCGTCTCCGACCGCGCCTTGCGCAGCGTATCGGCTTGTGCCTTGCCCCGACCTTCCGCCATGGCTTCGGCGAAGTTTGCAAACAGGACCGTGAACCACAGCCACAGCGTGATCTGAAGATTAAATTTGAAATCCGCGCTCCCGCGAAACAGCATCACACTCGTAATCACGCTGCCGATTTCCACTACGAACATGACGGGGTTTGCCATCATCTTGCGCGGATCCAGCTTGATTACCGAATCGAGTGCGGCGCGGCGCACAATCTTCCATTCCCAAATTGCTTTTTTACTGGCCATGATTAAGCCTCAAAAGATCTTTCCGGCACCCATCAGCAGGTGCTCCAGGATCGGTCCCAGGCTCAAGGCCGGGAAGAATGTCAGAGCTCCGACGATGATGACGACGCCCATTAGCAGCACTGTGAACAACGGTGTCGTTACTGGAAACGTTCCAAGCGACGGCGGCACATACTTCTTCTGCGCCAGGTTACCGGCGATCGCCAGCATCGGGATGATCATGAAAAATCGCCCGATCAGCATGGTGAATGCGCCCGTCAGGTTGTACCAGGGCGTATTGCCGTTCAGCCCGCCAAAGGCTGATCCGTTATTGGCCGCCTGCGATGTAAATCCGTAGATGATCTCAGTGAGTCCGTGCGGTCCAGGGTTCGCGATGCTTGAAGTGCCAAAACCGGCTACCGATGAAATACCCGCAAAAATCAGAATCACCAACGGAAAGACTAGCGCCACCAGCATCGCCATCTTCACGTCATAGGCTTCTATCTTCTTGCCCAGGTATTCCGGCGTGCGTCCGACCATCAGTCCGGCGATGAATACCGTCAGGACGATGTAAATCAACATGCCGTACATGCCCGCGCCGACGCCTCCAAAGATGACCTCACTTAGCATCATGTTGACCAGCGGTACCATGCCGCCCAGCGGCGTAAACGAATCGTGCCAGCCATTGATGGCGCCGCAGCTTGCGTCCGTCGTCATAGTGGCAAAGAGGGCCGTATTGGCAATCCCGAACCGCGCTTCCTTGCCTTCCATGTTTCCGCCCGGCTGTAACGCCGACGCGTGTTGATCGACGCCCGCAAGCAGCGGATTGCCATGAGCCTCAGCCCAGTAGCACACCGTAACTCCGCACAGGAACAGTGTTGCCATGGCGGCCCATACTGCCCATCCATGACGCTGCGATCCCGTCATGCGTCCAAGCGTGTAGGTCAGGCCCGCCGAGATCGCGAAAATGCCGAACATCTCGATGAAGTTCGAGATCGGTGTTGGGTTTTCAAACGGATGCGAGCTGTTTGCATTAAAGAAGCCACCACCATTCGTGCCAAATTGCTTAATGGCCTCCTGCGAGGCGACCGGGCCCTGCGCGATGGTCTGCTCGGTGACGGTATCCATCACTGGCTTACCGCCGGCATCAACCGCCGGCTTCCCATCGGCCCCGAGATGCGGCACCTGTAGCGGTTCCACCAACGTCGCCTTGTCATACGGACGCAGGTTCTGCACGACGCCCTGCGAAACGAGTAAGAGTGCCGCGACCATGCAAATAGGCAGTAACACCCACAGCGTGGCGCGCGTCATGTCCACCCAGAAGTTGCCAATGGTATCTTTCTGCCTCCGAGCAATACCGCGAATGAACGCAATCGCCAATGCTATGCCGACGGCTGCGGACGTGAAGTTGTGATAAGCCAGTCCCGCCATCTGGGTGAAGTAGCTCATCACTACTTCGCCGGCATAGTTCTGCCAGTTGGTGTTCGTGGTAAACGACGCGGCAGTGTTGAACGCCAGGTCGGGCGTAATCGACGCGAACTTTTGCGGATTCAGCGGCAGGAACTGCTGAAATCGCTGGATTAGATACAGCAGCAGCATTGGCACCACGCTGAACAACAGCATCGCTACGGAATACTCCATCCAGCTCATTTCATGGTTTTCGTCTACAAACGTCAGTCGATAGAGCAGTCGCTCGATTGGTCGAAGCACCGGATCCAGAAACGTGCGCTCCCGGTTGAACACCCTTGCCATGTACACGCCAAGTGGCTTGGTGACCAGGAAGATCGCAAGCAGGAAGAATGCGATTTGGAGCCATCCATTGAGGGTCATATCAGAACTTTTCTGGTCGAAGCAGGGCGTAGAACAGATACGCCATGGTGAGGGCTGTAATGATGAGCATGATGATGGATTGTGTATTCACGGATTACCTCACTTGACCCGATCGCAGAATTTCACGTATGCGATCGAGATTGCGAAGAATGCTACCGCTGATATGAAAAGCACGATGTCACGCATCGAGAACATCTCCTAGGGCCACTAGCCGCGCTTTAACTGAGTGTTTACGTGGTGTGGTGCAACTGGGATCGGCGTCACCGTGCGTTCACGTTTAGCGGCGTCCTGCACGGGTAGCCAGCGAATGGTCGTGACGGGCATGCAGAACACTTCAGTCGACGTCTTGGACGTGAGATTGCCGCCAATCCTCGCGCGCCAGACAGCCGGCATCCGCCCCGCATCGCGATCAGAATTCAGGAGGCGGCACACTTCTGATCCATTTCGGCGCCTCTGACGGCCATCCCGGTACAACGCCACCAGCACCATCATGTAGAAAACCACGCCCAGGCTGCTTAGGACGAGGAACACGCTCATAACGCCTCCCACTTCGCCTCGTTACACTACGATTTGAGTTGGCGGGGGCTAATGGCGGGATAAGTGGAAAATAAAGAGTTCGTAAAGATCAGTTGCCGGGCTCGAAACGGTATCCCACCCACCGCTCCGTCAGGAGATATTTCGGCTCGGCAGGATCGGACTCCAGTTTCTTACGTAGCTGCCCAATAAACACACGCAAATACTCGGGTTGCTCAGTGCTGTTGGCACCCCAAACAGCGGCTAGCAACGTCCGGTGCGGCACCACCCGATGCGGGTGCTGCGACAGGTACACAAGCAGGTCAAATTCCTTCGGCGTCAGCTTCAGATCGCGGTCCGCGACAGTGACCGAACGCGTCGCCAGGTCAATGCGAAAATCGCCGGTCTCGATGACTTCTGCGACTTCATGCGACTTCGGTGCCCGGCGAAGGTTGGCCCGTACTCGCGCCAGCAGCTCATTCATACTGAACGGCTTGGTGATGTAATCATCAGCGCCGGCGTCCAGGGCTTCGATTTTCTGCCGCTCCTGGTCTCGCACTGACAGCACAATAATCGGCAACTGTGACACCGCTCGCACCCGCCGGCACAACTCCACTCCATTGATCTCCGGCATTGCCAGGTCCGTGATAATCAGGTCCGGCTGCCAGTCTTTCATGATCTCCAAGGCCATTTCGCCGTCGTTGGCGACGCGGAGTTCATATCCCTGCGCCACCAGCGTGGTGCGCAACACGCGCGTAATCTGCGGCTCGTCGTCCACCACGAGGATGCGGTTAGGTTCGCTCATCGCTGCTCCTGCGTGACGATGTGAACGTCCACAGTCGGAGCGCTCGCCAGAAAGCGCAGAATCGCATGCATGTACTGGTACCGCTGGAACCCGGTTCGTGCCGAACGCCCAAAGATTACTTGTGTAATGTGATGTTCTCGCACAAACTGAGCGGCGGCTTCCGCCACCGTCTTCCCTTTAATCTTTGCAAACCGCGCGCCAAGGTTCTCGGCAAACCGGATGTTCTCTGCCAGCGTCTTACTGTCATCCGACGCATACTGGCTTCCCGTATCGATGTAACAAACAAACAGCTCACCTTGCATGCCCTGCGCCATTCGTGATCCTCGCGCGATCAGGTACTTGGCCGCCGGGTTCGAGCTAATGCATACGAGGATGCGCTCCCTTACCGTCGTGGGCTCGGTGACCGATTCCTTCTCCAGGTACGCATCGAGGCTGCGATCGACTACCTGCGTCACCTGCCGCAGCGCCAATTCGCGAAGTGCAATCAGGTTCCCCGGGCGAAAGAAATTCGACAACGCTCGCCCAGCCCGCTCTACCGGGTAGACGTCGCCGCGCATCATGCGTTTCTGCAGCGCCTGCGGAGTGACGTCGGCCAGCACGATTTCATCCACGCGCTGCATCACCCAGTCCGGCACGGTCTCCCGCACCTGCACGCCGGTAATCTGTTGGATGGTCGGTCCCAGGCTCTCCACGTGCTGTACGTTCATCGTTGAGAGCACATCGATCTTGTTGTCCAGCAGCTCAATCACGTCTTCATAACGCTTGTAGTGCTTGCTGCCCTCGATATTGGTGTGCGCCAGTTCATCGACCACGGCAACCGAGGGCTTGCGCACTAAAACCGCATCCACGTCCATCTCTTCGAAGATGGTGCCCTTGTATTCCAGCTTACGGCGCGGAATAGCTTCCAGCTTGGCCGCCAACTCAGCAGTGGCTTTGCGCCCGTGCGTCTCCACCACCGCGACCACGACCTCTTCTCCGCGGCTGGCGCGTCGAATCGCCTCGCTGAGCATGGAGTAAGTCTTGCCCACACCAGGGGCATATCCCAAGAACAGCTTCAGGATTCCCTGTGCTTTTTCCGGCTCAACTTCATCCAGCCACTGCTCAGGAGTTTTATGCATTGCCTGTATTCTGCGTGCTTGGCCAGTAAATGTCACGTGCGCGTAGAATTCACTCGTGTCCTCATCGCCTCGAACGGTGTCGCTTCGTTTCGCCGGCATGCTCGCCGGGATCGCCGTCGTCACCGCAATCGGCCATCTCCTGAACCTCAATCCAACGGCGATAGCGCTGATCTTTTTGATCGGCGTGCTCTTCGTTTCCGCTTACTGGGGGCTCCGTTATGCGCTAGTGTTGTCCATCGTCGCAACCGCGGCGTTCAACTTCCTGTTTTTGCCGCCGGTTTACACATTTACAATTGCCGATCCGCAGAACTGGTTTGCTCTGGTCGCATTTCTCGTGACTGCTTTGGTGGCCGGCAACTTGTCAGAACGTGTGCGTCGGCAAGCGGAAGAATCCAAACAACGGCGCCTTGAAGTCGAGCGGCTCTACGCACTGAGCCAGCAACTCTTGACCGTCGAGGACCTCGCCTCTCTGCTCAACATGCTCCCGCGGATCATTGCCGAAACCTTCGCTCTTTCGTCGTGTGCTCTCCTGGTCAACGACCGTCCGGAAGTCTATCGCTCCGGTCCCGGAGCCACCTTTGAACTCGAGGCGCTGCGCACCGTTGCCTCTCGTGCCGACCTCATCCGTCAGGAGGCGGGCAACAGTTACGTTCCCCTGCGTGTAGGCGTGAAGACCGTCGGTGCTTTGGCGGTCTCTGGCGAAACCCTTTCGCGCCAGTCGCTCGAAGCTATCGGCAGCCTCGTCGGACTCTCCATCGAGCGCGCCCGCGCCGTCGAGCAAGTCACCTTGCACCGCGCCGCACAGGAGAGCGAAAAACTGCGCTCCGCCCTGCTCGACTCCGTCACTCACGAACTGCGTACTCCGCTTACCAGCATCAAGGCGAGCGTTAGCAGCCTGCTTACTGCACCGCAAACCGACGACGCCACGCGCCACGAATTGCTTACCATCATCGACGAGGAGACCGATCGTCTGAATCGCCTGGTGGGGGAAGCCGCGGAAATGGCTCAACTCGACTCAGGAATGCTCAAGCTCAACCTTCGCCCCCACCACATCCGCGAAGCCATTGAACCCTCCCTCGAAGCCACTCGCCACGTGCTCCGGAACCATGAAGTCAGCGTAGACCTCGCTCCCCATCTGCCCGAAGTCGTCATGGACCCGGAGCGTATCCGCGAAGTCGTTACTCATCTTCTCGAAAATGCCGCAAAGTACTCGCCCATCGGTACGCCCATTCGGATCTCAGCAGAACGGCGTAGCAATGCCATCGTCGTTAATGTTGCCGATCAGGGGCCGGGCATCGATAGCTTCGAGCAGCCGCTCATCTTCGAGAAGTTTTACCGCGGGCGAAACCAGCAACTCTCTGCCCACGGCACAGGCATGGGACTGGCCATCGCCAAAGTCATCATCGAGGCCCACGGCGGAACTATTGGGGTTGTCAGCCAGTTGGACAAGGGCTCGGTATTCTCATTCACCCTTCCCACGCTGAAAGTTACGGCTCGCGACGACGCCAGTCGCTAGCGTCTTTCAGCAGTGTTTGTCTGACCGGCGATATTGCTGCAGACCTCGGACAAACTCAAACCATGCTGCTTGCCAATCACGTAATTCTCGTAGTGGATCTTCAATGTCGCCGTTCCGCCCAGCCGCACTTTCGTTATGCTTACGTTGCGTGCCGGCAGCCAAAACTCTCCGACCTTCATGTAATCGTGCTCGATCTCGGTGTGGCTAATCCAGAACGACGGGTTCTTGGCGGGCTGAGCCTGAATGCGTGACACAGCATAATCGGTCGCGTCCACCCATACACGGCCCTGATATAGGTACTTGCTGCGCGTGCGCGGCATAACGTCCAGCATGAATTGTGGGCGGCCATTCAGCGTGTCGTTGCCGGCAAATCGAAACTCGTAGTTGTCCGGTGTGAGCGCGGTCGCCTTCCGGTGCTCCTCGCCACTAGCTTCCTTCTCGGTCGCAAGCAATTCTTTGAGCACCTTGCTCACCAGCAGCTTGGGACCCTCTTCCCGCAACACCTGGAACCTTTTCTCCGCCGGAGCGGTGTACTCCATACTGACAACCATCGCTGCACTCTTGTTTGAGGGAAAGCCGGCATAGTCAATCTTGTATTCCCGGCAACCCTCATAGTGCTGGAGCTGCGCGGCCCTGGCCTCGTTGTTGTTGACAAGTTGCGTCACGATCTGGCCGACTTCGGCAGTGCTAGTACTCGCAATATTGGCGGGCTGGCCTGCGCACGTCGAGCTCAACAGTCCTGCGATCACCACCCATCGAAGTCCACGTCGTCTGGCGAAGCTGCTGTCCACTGGTCACCCCTCAAATCTCAGTTACACAACTCTGGCTCGTTGCGTTGCTGATTGCGAGAATCAGAATTTCCTTTCGCATAGGTAAATACTGCCTGTCCGTTGCTGCCTTGTTCGACCTCTGTTTCTGTACCGCTCGCGTTTTGGCGGCCCTTTCAGCCGCAGTATAGGGGGATTTACTACGCGGATACCGTTAAATCTTAACGAAGAAATGTTGTGTAGCTCACAATCAGTTTACCTTCCTGAGACATACTTCCGGTGATAGGTGTGCTTCGAGTACGTACTCAATGAGACCCTCGGTTGGACCAGAACTGCGACGGGAGGGACCTTGCGGAACCGGATTTCTTACCTATGGAAAGAAGCCGATGCCAAGAAA
>Ga0335071_10001762_pt1 | contig 23315 bp, 20 predicted proteins | sample Lox_Sample_15_FD_206724 | JGI IMG/M metagenome (GOLD analysis project Ga0335071, IMG submission 206724) | Soil microbial communities from Loxahatchee National Wildlife Refuge, Florida, United States - Lox_Sample_1.5 | ecosystem: Environmental > Terrestrial > Soil > Wetlands | place: USA... | reverse complement strand
ACTTCCGGCTTGGTCCGGGAAAGGAGCTTTCCGTATTCGACAGCCGCGCTACTCATTTTTCCAAGTCCCCTTGTTGTATTCAGCGTGTGTCAGCAAATGCTTCACGAAAACGATCTGCCAGCGGTATTCGATCTTCACGATCAGGCGATACGCATTGCCTTGATGTTGAAGACAGTGTATGGATCGACGAAATCGGCATGCGGGTAGACCCTCCTAACTTCGACCAAGTTCCGCCATCTTGCGCTGGTCGCCACTTTGTGCCATTCGCCGATCGGATCCGCTAGTGCCGAATCCAATGCGACGGCTTGCCGCCATGCGCTCTTGCTGATCACGTGCATTTGGCGAGATGCCGGACAACTCCTGTCATTATGCTTCGCATAATGCGAAGTCGTCAAGAACAAATTCGCACAATGCGAAGTCTGTTTCGAAGCCAGATCTTTTCGAACTGATTAGCCGTTGGCTTTCGCGACCAGAGCAATCGCCAGGCAATAGAAGACGAACATCAGGAAAAGATACGTCTTGGCTTTGCCGGGTGCGCCGGCGAATTCTTTCCAGGCGAAGACTCCCCAGAGGGCGGCGACCATGGGCGCGGACTGGCCGATGGCGTAGGAGATGGCGAAGGAGGTGGCTTTTCCAGCGACGACGTTAAACACCGTGCCGACACCCCAGATGCAACCGCCGAGCAGGCCGAGCAAATGGCCGGAGAGTGGTCCGCCGAAGAATCGACCGAAGCTTACCGGTTCTCCGACGAGTGGATGTTTCATGAAATAGAGGTTCCAGATGAAACATGAGAGCAAGGCTCCGAAGGTGAGGCAGGCGACGGAGCTGTACGGGGTGAGGGGATTGCCGCGAGTGGCGCCGTAAGCGACGAAGGGATTCCACAATCCCATAAGAACGCCCGAGACGATGCACACGACGATGCTCTTGCGGGAGACGGAACGGCCCGTACTGGCAAGCGAGCCATAGGCACGGCCGTCGAGGACGACCGCAATTAGCGCGCATGCGACGCCGGCTGCGAGGAAGAGCAGGTTTCCTTTTGGCTGCAAGGTATAGCTGAGTACGGTTCCGACGACGAGCGCGATTCCGATGGAAACGGGAAAGGCGATGGCGAGACCGGCCATGTCGATGGCGGCGACGAGGAGCAGGTTGGCCAGATTGAAGATGGCGCCGCCGAGCATGGTCGAGTAGATGTTGGTTGCGTCGGCGGAATGGAGATTGTGGCGGAAACTCAGGACGTCATGCCCGGTACTGCCCATGGTGTGGCCGAGAAGGAGCGACATGAGAAAGATGCCGATGGCGTAGTCCCAGTAGAAGAGTTCGAAGCGGTAGTTCTTGACGCCTTTATAAGTGTTGGCCCAGGAACCCCAGCAGATGGCGCTGGTGATCATCATGAAAAGTGCAATGCCTAATGAATTTGGTGTGTACACGTTGTTCCTTTCTGTGCTACACGGCTCATGACAGACAAACCTAAAACCTTAACCACGGAGGACACAGAGGCGCACGGAGACTGCTCATGTTACTTGCCTTTGATTCTTGAGACAAACATTTGCAGGAAGCGGTCGGCTTCGACGCCGGTGCAGACTTTGGCGTTGGGTTCGAGTTTGTCGAGGCCCTCGATGATGTAGCGGTCGCCGTGCAGGACGTTTTTTTCGTTATAGCCTTCGCGGTTGGCCACGGTTTCGCCGCGCGTGAATTCGCCGCGCGTTTCGACCTCGACGTTCATGGGCGGCGCAGTGACGATCGTGGAATCGATGGCGACGCCGACGGCCAGCGGATCGTACATGGGCGTGCCGGGTGAATCGTACTTCGCGGAGAGATCGATGAGGAAGCTGGCGACTTTGTAGATGAAGTCGCTCATGGGGCCGTGGGCTGCGCCGAGCTGGTCGAGATGCTTCTTGGTGAGCAGCGTTTTATTGCCCACGTCGAGGCCGACCATGGTGAGGGGCCATCCGGCCTGGAAGACGATCTGCGCGGCTTCAGGGTCGTTGTAGATGTTGGCTTCGGCAGCGGCGTTGACGTTGCCGCCGGAGATCGATCCGCCCATGATGATGACTTCTTTGACGAGGGGGACGATAGTGGGATCCTTGCGGATGGCGAGCGCGATGTTGGTGAGCGGACCGACCGGCACCAGCGTGATTTCGTGCGGCGCGGCGTGAACCATTTCGATGATGAGGTCGGAGGCGAAGCGCGGATCGGCTTTGCACTTGCTGGCGGGGAGTTCAATGTTGGCGAGGCCGTTCTTGCCGTGCCAGAACTCGGCGGTGATCAGCTTTTGCGAGAGTGGATGCTCGGCTCCGTGGGCGACGGGAATGTCGCAGCGGTTGGCTAGCGAAACCATGCGGAGAGCGTTGTCGAGCCCTTGGGGTTCGACGACGTTTCCGGCGACTACTGTGAGCGCGCGCACGTCGAGTTCGGGCGAGTTGAGCGCGAGCATGATGGCCATGGCGTCGTCGGTGCCGGGGTCGGTATCGATGATGACTTTTTTGGGAGCGCCAAAGGCGGGAAGGGAAAGAAGAATTGCGAATGAAAGGACTAGTAAAGACGTACTGGCGTGCATAGACAGCGGGCCCGAGTTTTTCAGGACGATGCCTCCTTGATTTTTGTGATTCGGGCGTAGCGTAGTTCGTGAGTGGAGGCGTGTCAAGGACGAAGTCGGGTTGGCAGTGCGGGCGAGACCGAAGAATGCAGCAGGCATTGGACGTGGCCATCGTCCATTCCTTTTGCTCGAGCGGCGTGCCAATGCATGGCCGCGACGACGCTCCCGACGTCGCCCCGATGGAAGATAGGCATTGAACGTCCTGAGAGTTGCCCGTTCTGCGACATTAAGTTTTCTTTCCGGATATTTTTGGCGCCGGGTAAGGCGGAACAGCGGCCCTGGAGGCGCCGATGAGCTTTCATGCGGCGCGACGCCGATTCTGTACAGCGGATACTTTTTGACCTTGCAGGAGAATGCGAAAAGCGACTCCGTGCGTAATCAAAAGCAGGGGCACGATAAGAGTCGGGATGAAATAGGTGGCGCCCAATTGCCCTGGGGCAATTCCGGCATGGCGTGCCTGGTAAAAAGCATTGAAGAGATCGACCGTACCCCAGACATTAAAGATCCAGGCGAGAATCACGCCGGTGGCGCCGGGCAGCGAGAGCAGCGCAAGCAAGGCGAACACCGCGGCAACGATATCTCCGTACGCGGCGGAATGCGCGAAGGCAGGGGGCAGGGCGGGCGAAACCACCCCCGGTACCAGAAATGCCAAGCCGATGAAGCGGAAGCTGTGAAGGGTGAGCAGAGGCCGCAAGCCTTCGGACATGGAACGGAAGCGGAGTTCAGGCCAGGCGTATCGGGTGGCGACGACTCCCCAGGCGATGAGGCTGAAAGCGATGCTGCCAAAGAAAGCGAATTGCGACTGCATAAATTCCTCCTATAGCGATTCCAACCGCCGAGGGCGGCTGGTAGAAGCGGTGATCTTTTTGTGAACTGACATTGCTGGGGCGTTAGCGCCAAGAACGCCGTGCTCGCGCCGCCACACTTCGGACTCAGGCGCGAATTGCGGCTTCGACGGGAACGGCCTCCTGAGTTCCCGTTCGTAGCGATCAAAATTGAAGCCGGGCCGAAATGGGGCGATCATGAAGTCCGCGAGCTCACGAAGCCAGTTGCCAAGCGTGTGTTGATTGCGGGCCTCGGCCGCGTAGCGGCAAGCGATCGTCTCGAAATCCTCGGCGGGCCGGCCGGTCACCTCGAGCACATCGGTCGTCGGTGCGCCCACTTCAAATGCGCCGCGCCGGTGATCTTCGACGTAATAACGAACGTTGCTCAAGACATCGATGGATACGCCGGCGGCGCGGGCGGCCTTCATGAAGAGCCAGACGGGCGTCGGCACAACCCTGACCCGCTGTCCAATCGCCCGGCCAATTGCCATGGCCATCTCATCTGCGCCGAGAAGTTCGGGTCCAGTTGGGCGGTAGCTTTTGCCGGCATGGCGAGCCGGATCCTGCAGAGCCGCGACAGCGACCCGAGCAATGTCCTCGTTTGAGGGTGGCGCGTTTCGACTGTTGCCGTAGATCCATGGGAAGACGCGGAGGTGCGCGGCTAAGCCAATCGGCAGTAGATATGAGTCAGCGAAGAAGCCCGGCCTGACGATCGTATGTGCGACTCCGGGTGTCATGGAAAACAATCGATCGACGAGCCAGTGCTGGCGGGTCATGAGCGAGGGATGCGAAGGGCTGGTCAGCCATTGCGTCATGCCGACGATGTGTTCGAGGCGCGACTCCTTTGCCGCGACCGCGAACGCCACTGCTCCCTGAATCATGTACGGATCGACAGGTGGACAATAATAGGCGGCCTGAACTTCGTTTAGCGCGTCAGCAATGCGCTCGACATCGCTCATGTCGGCGACAGCGATCTGGGCTCCCTGCGCCTTCAGGTGCTCACTCCGACGATCTTCCCGGCGCACGAGGGCGCGGACGGGATAGCCGGCCTTCAACAGTTCGCTAGCGACCACGCTGCCGGTTTTTCCGGTTGCGCCAGTCACGATAATTCTGGGTTTGATCACGATTGTCTCCTTCCTGACGACGGTTTCTGCAACGTCACACTCAATGAAGCCCCGCTCTCTATAAGAGTACGGTCGTACTCCTAAAGATCAAAAAAATGATCGCTCGGCGAAGGACTTTATAAAAAATCTCCTCGCATCCATCAGGATCCGATCACGCTTTTCAGGGTCCGGAGTCACGCGGGCCATCATCAGAACTCCCGCCATGCTGGGGAAAAGCAGCCTGATCCTGGTTTGTTTCTCTTCGGGGGTTTTTCCAGGCATGAAAGGCACGAACCGCTCCCGATACGCTTCCAACAACGCCTCGATCCTCCGCCGCACAGCTGCGGGTTTCCGTGCGAGTTCCGGCCCCAAGGCGGCACGCACGCAACCGGTCTCGGGAGAATTCGCATGGCCCACGCTTAGATATCGCTCGATTATTGCGTGCAAGCCCCGGCCTTCGGGCGCGGCCTTCGCCACCTCGACCATCGCTCTTCCCGTTTCATCGAGCGCGCGTGCGACCGCTTCCACGAACAGGTCATTCTTGCTCGCAAAGTGCCGGTAGAAGCCGCCTTTTTTCAGGCCAAGCTTCTTCATCACCGTGCCAATGCCGCTCGTGTCCCCTCCACGGCGGCGGAAAGAGCGGGCGGCCACGGAAAGAATCTTCTCGCGAGTCCGGGCTTTATGTTCCGGCGAGTACCGCATATCGATAAGAGTACGACCGTACGCCAATGTTGTCAAGGTCAACCTCCCACACAGGCCATCGCACAAACCTTCGGCTAGTTGCATTGTGCCGTACAATATCTCGAGCAGAGTGGCAAGATCGATGTCCACCGGGAAACATTCAATTCGGCCTGCCGACCTGAACGGCGATGCGATCGCAACGCTGAATGGCCGCCCTTTGCTGCGCAATACCGGGATTCCTCTGAATCTGGATTGGGTCCGTGATGTGCGCGTCAATACGAGCGCGGTGGAGCGGCGCGCGTCGACCCAGACGGCGCGGCGGACGGTGAAGAAAGAATGGCAGGCGGCATGGCTGCTGCGGGCGATTTCGTGCATGGATTTGACGACGCTCTCGGGCGACGACACGGATGAGCGTGTGCGGCGGTTGTGCGCGAAGGGACGGCATCCGGTTCAGGCTGAGATTGTCGAGAAGCTTGGGATCGGCGAGTTGGGGATTAAGGTCGCCGCGATTTGCGTGTATCACACGTTTGTGGAGACGGCGTTGGCCGCGCTCGAGGGCAGCGGAATTCATGTCGCGGCGGTGTCGACGGGATTTCCGGCGGGGCTGTCGCCGCTGGCTGAGCGCGTGGCGGAGATTCGGCGGTCGGTGGAGGCGGGCGCGGATGAGATCGATGTCGTCATTACTCGCGCGCATGTGTTTGGCGGACGCTGGCAGGCTTTGTATGACGAGATTGCGGCGTTCAAGCAGGCTTGTGGATCGAGACACATGAAGGTGATTCTCGGAACGGGCGACTTGCTGACCTTGCGGAATGTGGCGCGGGCGAGTGTTGTGGCGATGATGGCGGGCGCGGATTTCATCAAGACTTCGACTGGGAAAGAGCCGACGAATGCCACGCTGCCGGTGAGTCTGGTGATGGTGCGGGCGATCCGCGAGTATGCGCAGGAGACTGGGATGGCTGTCGGGTTCAAGCCTGCGGGCGGGATTCGTACGGCGAAGCAGTCGCTGGATTGGCTGGCAATGATTAAGGAAGAACTGGGCGATTCGTGGCTGCGGGCGGAGATGTTTCGCTTTGGCGCCAGCGGATTGCTCGGAGATATTGAGCGGCAGTTGGAGCATTTTGCAACGGGGCGGTATTCGGCGGAGTGGCGACATCCGATGGCGTAGTGATGGACCGCGGAATTCGATTAGGGAGTAGGGATCCTTCGACTCCGCATGAATTCCGCTCTGCGGAATTCATGCTCTGCTCAGGATGACAAGGGTTGGATTTGCAAGGCTGAAAATCCAAGGATGAGGAATTTGCGGGCGGGCAGGAATGCCCGCCCCACACAGGACATGAGCATCGCTGAAAAATTCGTGAGCATGGAGTATGGGCCGGCGCCGGAGGATCCGAAGGAAGTTTCCTCCTGGCTAGATCGGCATGGGCGGAAGTTTGGGCACTTTGTAAATGGCTCGTGGGCCGCGCCTTCTGACGGGGAGTGCTTTGAGACTCTCGATCCGTCGAACGGCGAAAAGCTAGCGGTGGTTGCGCAAGGGTCGGCGGCGGATGTCGATGCGGCGGTGAAGGCGGCGCGGGCGGCTTTTCCGGAGTGGAGCGCGCTGACCGGGCATTCGCGGGCTCGATATTTGTATGCGCTGGCGCGGCTGGTGCAGAAGCATTCGCGGCGGCTCGCGGTGCTCGAGACAATGGACAACGGCAAGCCGATTCGCGAGAGCCGCGATATCGATATTCCGCTGGTGGCGCGGCATTTTTATCATCATGCCGGTTGGGCGCAGATTCTTGACGCCGAGTTTCCGGGGTATGTGCCTTGCGGAGTTGTCGGCCAGATTATTCCGTGGAATTTCCCGCTGTTGATGCTTGCTTGGAAGATTGCTCCGGCTCTGGCTACTGGAAATACCGTGGTGCTCAAGCCGGCGGAGTTCACGCCACTTACCGCGTTGGCATTTGCGGAGCTTTGTCAGGAAGCCGAGTTGCCTGCCGGCGTGGTGAACATTGTTACCGGCGACGGGCGGACGGGCGAGGCGCTAGTCAAGCATCCGGATATTGACAAAATTGCATTTACAGGATCGACCGAGGTTGGGCGGGCGATTCGCGCGGCTACCGCTACCAGCCATAAGAAAATTTCGCTGGAACTCGGCGGCAAGTCTCCGTTTGTTGTGTTTGAAGATGCCGATCTTGATAGCGCGGTGGAAGGACTCGTTGACGGAATCTGGTTCAACCAGGGGCAGGTTTGTTGCGCGGGCTCGCGGCTACTGATGCAGGAGAGTATTGCCGAGGCGCTCATCTCGAAGTTACAGCAGCGCATGAGCACGCTGCGGATTGGCGCTCCGCTGGATAAGGCGATCGATATTGGAGCGATTGTGGCGCGCGTGCAACTGGATCGGATTCGCAAGCTGGTGGATCAGGGAGTCGCCGAGGGTGCGACTTGTTGGCAGCCGCAGACGGCTTTGCCCGCGCGCGGGTTTTTCTATCCACCTACCTTGCTGAGCAATGTGCAGCCGACGTCAATCGTCGCGCAGCAGGAAATTTTTGGGCCAGTGCTGGCCGCGATGACCTTCCGCACGCCGAGCGAGGCTGTGGAACTGGCGAACAACACCGTGTATGGGCTCGCGGCTTGCGTGTGGAGCGAGAGCATTAATGTTGCGCTGCATGTGGCGGCGCAGATCAAGGCCGGAGTGGTTTGGGTGAACTGCACGAACATGTTCGATGCCGCGTGCGGGTTCGGCGGGTATCGCGAGAGCGGATATGGACGCGAGGGTGGGCGCGAGGGGTTGCGGGAATATCTGGAGCCGGAGTGGTTTAAGAATGCAACACCGACGAGGGAGTTCTCAGTTCTCGGTTCTCAGTTCTCAGTGAAAAATCAGGATGGAGGAAGTTCGGGTGAGGCGCTGGATTCGCATGACTCGAAGGATGGGTCGGCGAGTATCGATCGTACGGTGAAGCTTTACATCGGCGGAAAGCAGGCTCGGCCGGACTCTGGTTACAGCATGGAAGTGCATGCGGCAGATGGGCGGTTATTAGGCGAGGCTCCGCTGGGGAATCGCAAGGACGTTCGGAATGCCGTTGAGGCGGCGCGTAAGGCTTCTGGTTGGGCGAAGGCTACGGCGCATACTCGCGCGCAGGTGCTTTATTTCTGCGCGGAAAATTTGTCGCAGCGGCGCGGGGAGATTGCTGGGCGGCTGGCTCAGGTGGTTGGAGAGAAGCAGGCGGCGGCTGAAGTTGAGATGGGCATTCAGCGGATTTTTTCTTATGCGGCCTGGGCGGATAAGTTTGATGGAGCGGTGCACAATCCTCCGTTTCGGAATGTTGCAATCGCGATGAATGAGGCGGTTGGGACGGTGGCTGTGGTTTGTCCGCGGGAAGCGCCGCTCTTGGGATTCATCTCTACCGTCATGCCTCTGCTCGCGATGGGGAATACCGTTGTCGCAGTGCCTTCGGAGGCTTATCCGCTGATTGCTGGAGATTTGTATCAGGTGTTCGATACGAGCGACTTGCCGGGCGGGGCGGTGAACATTGTTACTGGATACGTGTCGCAGCTTCTGAAGACTTTGGCTGAGCATGACGATGTCGACGCGATCTGGTCGTTTGGCGATGAGGCTACCGCGGCTTCGGCGAAGGCAATGTCAGTCGGAAATCTGAAACAAGTCTTCACTAACGAGGGGCGCGCGATTGACTGGTTCGATTCTAGAGTGGCCGAGGGACGGTGGTTCCTGGAGCATGCGGTGCAGGTGAAGAATATCTGGGTGCCGTATGGAGAATAGTTCTCAGTTCTCGGTTCTCAGTTCTCAGTGAAACCTTAGGCCCATGAATTCGACGAGCGTCCCTCGCGTCAAAATCTGTTGCATCTCCAGCGTTTCAGAAGCGGCTTTGGCCGTTGAGGCTGGGGCTTCGGCTTTGGGGCTGGTTTCTCGAATGCCTAGCGGGCCTGGCGTTATCGGCGATGAGTTGATTGCCGAGATTGCTGCTACTGTGCCTCCAGCGATTGGGACCTTTCTTCTTACTTCGCGGCAGAGCGTTGAGGAGATTGTTGCGCAGCAGCGCTTCTGCCGTACTAACACCGTTCAGATTTGTGATCACCTGGCGCACGGGACGCACCGCGAGCTGAAGCTTGCTTTGCCTGGGATTTCTGTTGTGCAGGTGGTGCATGTTACCGGGCCGGAGTCGGTGGAAGAGGCTGCGGCTTTGACCGATGTGGATGCGATTCTGCTCGATTCCGGAAATCAAAAGCTGGCAGTGAAGGAGCTCGGCGGGACTGGGCGGACGCATGATTGGAGCTTGAGCCGCGCGATTCGCGAGCGGGTGAAGGTTTCGTTATTTCTGGCGGGCGGACTGACTCCGGAGAATGTGGCGCAGGCGGTTCGCGAGGTGGGGCCGTTTGGCGTGGATATTTGCTCGGGCGTGCGGACCGACGGGAAGCTGGATGGGGAGAAGTTGAAGAGGTTCATCGCATCGGCCCGGCGCGTGGACTGAGTTCCGGCCTGGCACGTCATTGACACTCTGACTTCCGACTCAATAGACTCAGCCTTCCGCGCGGAGGGCGTCATCATTCGCGTCCGTAGTTCATCAAAAGCGGAGAAATCCAAGAGCACTCATATGGCGAAACGTCCTCGAATTGCGGTTGTGGGTAGTGCGAATGTCGATCTGACTACGTTTTCGGACCGGTTTCCGAAGCCGGGGGAGACGATTTTTGGCGATCAGTTCAACCTGGGTTTTGGAGGGAAGGGAGCGAACCAGGCAGTCGCGGCCAAACTTTGCGGGGCGGAAGTGGCGATGGTGGCGCGGGTCGGGGACGACTTGTTTGGCCCGGCTACGATTAAGAATTTTGAGAAGCTGGGTATCGATGCGTCGCATGTGCGGATTGTGCCGGGAGTATCGAGTGGAGTCGCACCGATCTTTGTGGAGTCGTCGGGACAGAATCGGATCATTGTGGTGAAGGGCGCGAACGACAAGCTGAAGCCGGCGGATGTGGATGCTGCGGCGGACGTTCTGAAGAGCGCGGACTGCATCGTGCTGCAGTTTGAGATTCCCCTGGAGACGGTGTACTACACGATTCATTTTGCGCGGAAAAACGGGATACGGTGCATTTTGAACCCGGCGCCGGCGCAACCGATCGATGTGAAGCAGGTTTCGGAGCTGGATTATTTTGTGCCCAATGAGAGCGAGGCAGAGACGATTGCCGGTTTGCCGGTGAAGAATGTCGATGACGCCAAGCGGTGCGCGGAGAAGTTGCTGGGAAGTGGCATTCGGCGTGTGCTGATTACGCTCGGGGCAAATGGGTCTTTGCTGGCGGGGAAAGAAGGCATGGAGCATGTGCCCGCGTTTTTCATGAAGAGCGTGGACAGCACCGGGGCTGGGGACGCGTTTATTGGGAGCTTCGCGACGTTTCTGGGCGAGGGACTGGCGGAGCGGGATGCTGTTCTGCGGGCAAATTTGTATGCCGGGCTTTCGACTTTGGGCGTGGGGACGCAGAAGTCGTTTTACGAACGCGCACGCTTTGAGATGGAGTGGGCTTCGATTACGAAGGCCTAGCTCCTGGGCAGTTGAAAGAAACCTGCGTTCCGCGGATCTATGCGGATTTTCATGGATTGGTTGTTGGGAGTGCGGGCGGGTCGCCCGCCATATGAGCTAGGTTCTCTCCATCAGCAGGACTTTTTCGGCGTCGTCGATCTCCGTTAATTTCACTTCGATTACTTCGTTGTCGGTGGTCTGGATGGTGCGGCCTATGAAGGTGGCTTCTACTGGAATTTCGCGGTGGCCGCGGTCGATCAAAACCAGAAGTTGCACTTGGCTGGGCCGGCCATGGGAAAAGAGCGCATCCAGGGCGGCGCGCGTGGTGCGCCCGGTGTAGAGGACATCGTCGACCAGGACGACCTTTTTGCCTTCAATGTTGAAGCCGATTTCGGATTTCTGGACTACCGGCTTGGGGCCTAGTGTGGAGAGGTCGTCGCGGTAGAAGGTGATGTCGAGGGTGCCGACCGGGACCGGCTTCTTTTCGACCTTCTGAATCATTTTGCCCAGGCGTTCGGCGATGGGGACACCGCGTCGGCGGATGCCGACAAGGCCGAGGCCATCGAGGCCGCCGTTTTTCTCGAGAATTTGATGGGCCAGCCGGACGAGCGTGCGTTCGATCTCGGAGGCGGACATCAGTTGTGCTTTTTGACGGAGCGGAGCGGTTTTGCGGAGAGAGTGCTTTTTGACGGTCATTGGGAGCAAGCTATGAGCTATGAGCTATGAGCGAACTGCGTCGCTGCCCGCTTTCGGCCCAGGTTTGAAATGTAGTGGAGTGCCAGCAAGCCGGTCAAGATGTCGCATCACAGCTAGCCGGGATATTTGCCCTGCTCGACTCACCATACAAAAGCTGTCAGCATTCGCCGAAAAAGCGCGCCCGGACCTGTTCACTCAAAGGCAGATCAGGGCCGCTCAGTATGTGGTCGGGAACACGCGTTGGGTCGGCGGCAATCAGTGGCATGGCTTTCGCCCGCAACGAGATGGCTTCAGGGGAGGGATCCTGGAAGAGAGCGCGGTACCATCCCTCCACCGTGTGACAGGCCCGAAAACTTCGCTGATGCTGTTCGGCATAGCGGTGTCCCGCCGCGTCCCAATCAGAATTGTTCGTAAGTTCGTCGCGAAGTACCCGAGCGGCACGCATGGCAAATGAAAGCCCCTGTCCGAAAGTGGGGTCGGTGGTGGCGGCGGCATCGCCGACGAGGGCGACACCATCGCGGTAGGGATGTTCAACCCACCAATCGCTTGCATCAAAACTGGCCAAGGGACCTATGCTTTTCGCGTGGGCAAAGAGATCGCCTAGTGGGGCATAGGCTCTTGCAGATTCGCGAATGAACGCTCCGAGCATGGAATCGCCCTGTAGACGATAGCCGATCGTTTTTGGATAGACGAAGTAGGCGCGGAAGCGACCGCCACCCTGGGGAATCAAACCACTCCACGTGCCGAGTTCGGGATTGAAGACAGCATAAAAAATATCTGCAGGCGCGGGTATGTCTGTAAGCAATACACCGGCCATATAGTAGCCGTTGCTTTGTTCGCACACTGCAAAATCAGTCCATTTACGTACAGGAGAGCCGCGGCCGTCGGCGGCAACCACCAAACGGGCGGAGATTCGTTCATGGCCGTTTCCGTCAACCACCACGGTTGGATGGGCTCCGTGCTCGACGTGCCCAACGCTAATTCCTCGGCGCACTTCCGCGCCGGCACTCTCGGCAGCCGCAAGCAGTGTCTCCTGCATTACGTGGTGCTGGAATGAAAGAAGAGGCAAGTGCTGCGGCGTTGTTGTGGTGAGGTCCCGTAACCCCGTGCCACCTTCGACTTGTGGCACTTCATGCGCACACTTTTCCCTGAGCAGGCCGCGGATCCCAAGCTCGTCGGCCTCGGCCACGCCCCAGGGCACGACACCCTCTCCGCGCACACGGTCTTTGAATTGTGTCTCCCGCTCCAATATCAATACCTTTGCGCCTCGGCCTGCCATCGCTCTTGCTAACGCAGACGCGGCAATGCCACCGCCTACAGTAATGATGTCGTAGCTTGGTGATACCATTGCGGACTCCCTTGGTACGGACCCGCCGAACTGCCTGCCGCGTTTGAGATGTGGGGTCGAAGACCGAGTGCGGACGCATCTTAGTGAACCTATCCAAAAGAGTCAATGAATCCGCGATTCGATGTTTGAGGGACAACTCGAAGCTAGATGCTGGTTGCCAATCAATGCGGCAGCTTTGAAGGAGTGGGCGCCGCAAAATCATCATTGCAAACCCAGCGCTCTGCCGCTAGAGTACGACAAAGGCAAGATATTCGACCAAGTTACTAACCTTGATTGTATAGGGAAGGACTAACAGTTGAAGATTTCACAAAAAGGGCTCTACGCGCTCGAAGCGATCATGACGCTGGGGCACCATTACGGGTCGGGGACAGTGAAGATTCGCGACATCGCGATGGAGAACGATCTGCCGGAGAAGTTTCTTGAGCTCATTCTGCTGGAGATGAAAAATGCGCGGATCGTGGAGAGCGTGCGCGGGGCGAAGGGCGGATACCAACTGCGGCGGGCGCCGTCGGACATCTATTTGAGTGAAGTGATCCGGTTGGTGGATGGCCCGCTGGCGCCGTTCGGCGATGCGGACCAGTTGCGGAGCCTGATTGCGTCGGACCAGGATCATCGGGCCCTTTATGAGGTTTTCCTGAAGGTGCGCGACTCAGCGGCGAAGATTCTGGAGAGCACGTCGGTGGCCGACCTGATCAGCCGCGGTCGAGCGGGGAAGACGTCGAAATCGAAGAAGAAGAAAGATGGAGCAGTGCTGGCGATTGTCGATAAGGACGCTGCTTCGGGGGCGAAGACGAAGTAGTCCGCCACAGCGCCTGATTGTCGATTTCAGCGGCGGCTTTGCCAGCGCGGCATCTGCCACCTGGAGCATAGGAAGGACGTCTTGCGGCAGCTGTAAGCAGGCGCGAGGTTGCAGGAATCCTTCGACTCGTCCGGCTCGCTATGCTCACCTCACTTTGCTCAGGATGACGACCCTTATAAAGTTACGGTCAGACCATCCTGAGTTCCACCTTAGTAAAATCAGCACACTACAAGACTCATTGAACGAGGTATCTTCGAGTCGATGACGATTCGGGAGAATGTTGCGCTTGCGCCGTTGACTACGTTGCGGGTTGGGGGTGCAGCGAGGTATTTCGCGGAGTCGCGCAGCGAGGACGAGGTGCGGGAGGCAGTCGCGTTCGCCAAGTCGCGGGAGTTGCCGCTTTTTGTCCTTGGCGGAGGCAGCAACCTGGTGATTTCCGATTCTGGCTGGCCGGGACTGGTACTGAAGATTGCAATCGGTGGAATTGTCAGCCCGACTATGCAGAATGCTCCTGGCAGCTCGCGGCGATTCAGTGTTGGCGCGGGCGTTGGCTGGGACGATCTTGCGGCGTTCGCTGTCTCGCAGAATTGTGCGGGGATCGAGTGCCTGAGCGGGATTCCCGGAAGCGCCGGCGGGACGCCGGTGCAGAATGTTGGTGCTTACGGGCAGGAGGTGGCGGAGACGATCGAGTCGGTACGGGCACTCGATATGCAGGAGAATCGCATCGTAACGCTACCGAACCCGGCGTGCGGCTTTCGGTATCGGTCGAGCATTTTTAATCGCGTAGGGCAGGACGGGGAGCGGGGCCGCTACATCATTTTGCAAGTGACCTTCCGGCTGAGGCGCGGCGGAGCGCCGTGTTTGAAGTATGCAGACTTGCAGAAATGGTTTGCTGGGAGGACAGGCGCGCCTTCGTTGATGGAGGTGCGCGAGGCGGTGCGCGAAATACGTCGCAGCAAAGGAATGCTGTTCGTGTCGGGCGACGCGGATGGGCGCAGCGTAGGGTCGTTCTTCAAGAATCCAGTGCTGAGTGAGGAGGAAGTTCGCGGACTGACGGCGCGGGCTGAGGCACGCGGGCTCAGCGTTCCGAGTTATCCGACGCTAGAGGCGCAGCACAAAGTTTCGGCGGCTTGGCTGGTGGAGCATTCAGGATTCGGGAAGGGATTCCGGATGGGGCGGGCGGGGATTTCGTCAAAACATGCGCTGGCGCTGATCAACCCTGGAGACGCTGAGGCTGTTGACATCGTTGCTTTGAAAGAGGCGATCCAGCGGGGCGTCGAGGAGAACTGGGGAGTTCGACTCGAGACGGAGCCGGTGTTTGTCGGATTCTGAGGTCGACTCTAAACACCTAAACCACAATTCGAGAAGGATGGGATGATGGCGGCGGGCACGCCGCCCTGACAGCCGGCGAGGCGCCTGCGCTACGGTCAGCGGTTTTGCATGGTTGCTCCTCTACTGCTTGTTATCCGCGAGCGACTTGCCACGCACGGCAACCATCAGCAATAGGGTTCCCGAGAGCAGCATGAGCGGCGCGCTGTACACGCCGGGCATCATTCGCCCGTAGTAGAGCGAAGCCCCGACGTGGGCGCAGCCATTGGCGATACCTGCTACCAGTGCGACTGGGACCGCGAGGACGCGCAGCCAGTGCGGACGGCGGAAGGCCAGCGGCGCGAGAGCGAGCCAGATGGTGATCGCGAAGAGGAGCGTTCCGGCCCAGGATTGAAAGGTGAATACCGGCATGAAGAACGAAGGCCAGACCCGGCGGATGGCGATGACGTTGGGGTTATAGAAAGACAGGAAGTCATTGGCGGCTTCGTCCAGAACGTGCATCGCGAAGGTGTAGCCGAAGAAAAGCCAGGTGACGCCGAATCGCTGACGGGAATCGCCGAAGGTCATGAGGCCTCCTTGGATGAAAGCCGCGCGAGCTTTCAGGGTATGCGATCGATGCGAAGTTATAGCACGGCGGTGAGCGTGGGACAGTGACGGACGGGAGCGCTCAGCGAGTCGAAGGAGATGGCAGGGGCGGACACATCCCGAAGCGGTACACGTTTCCCCATGCCGGCCCAGAGGTGCTCCGCTACCCCAGGATTCCGCCCGTGGCGATTATCGGCACGGAATGCCTTACTGAACAGTTCGCGTTTGTACGTACTTTCTCGTGCGGCCTTCAAGAACGACGCGAGCTAAACTTCTTCTCCGCGGATCTGCGCGGATTTTCGCGGATGGATTCGGAAGGTGAGAATGGGACAGCGGGACGCCGTCCTAACCGCCGCCGAGACGACGGCGCTACGCTGCCAGCTCTCGGGCCTTCTTGAAGACTTCTACAAACATTGGGCGGGTTAGTTTGCCGGTTTGGGTGTTCTGGTTGGACGGGTGGTAGGACGCGAGGAGCGTTTTGCCATCCGGCATTTTGTGGGTGGCGCCGTGGGCGAAGAGAAATGGAGCACGGGTGGCGATGAGGCCTCGGCGTTTCAGGTAGAGTAGGTAGCTGTCGAAGCCGATCTTGCCCAGGGCTACGATCACGCGCAGGTTCTTCAGTCCTTCCAGTTCACGGTCCAGATAAGAAGAGCAGTGAGCAAGTTCTTGCGGTAGAGGTTTGTTGTCCGGCGGAGCGCAGCGTGCTGCGGCCGTGATGTAGAGGTTGGTGAGAACGAGACCGTCTTCGCGATTGGTTGCGTTTGGCTGGTTGGCGAATCCGGTTTCATGAAGGACCGGGTACATGAAGTTGCCGGATGCGTCTCCGGTGAAGGGACGGCCGGTGCGATTGGAACCGTGGGCTCCGGGTGCGAGACCAAGGACGAGAACGGCGGCCTTGGGATCGCCGAAGCCGGGGACGGGCTTGCCCCAATAGTCGTGGTCGCGATAGGCGCGACGCTTCTCGCGAGCGATCTGCTCGCGGTAGGCGACCAGGCGCGGGCAGCGGATGCAGGAGACGACTTCTGAGTTCAGGACGCGCAGCCAGGTGGGGAGGGTCATTTGGTAATTTTGTAATTTAGTAATTGCGTAATTGAAAACCGCTTGGGTTTGAAATCACCCAAATTACCTGACTACTAAATTACAAAATCCTCACGAATGCAATTTGCTGCACACATTCGCGGTGCAGGAATGTGCGCGCCACACAAATCATCGTTACTTTAGTGGGTTGGAAATAGGGTACCAGCGTTTGACGTTGTTCTCTCGGTCTCTTTAAACTCATCTTTGCGGTGAAGGCTTTTCTTGAAAGCCATCCCTCCCAGGCTCCGCTGCATCCCGGCAGCGGAGACCTCTGAAAGGTAGAGTGTGAGCCCCACAGAGACAAAAGACGCTACGAAGCGCGAGATTGAGGTCGAAATACCGGCGGACGAGGTAAACCGCGAGACCGAGGCGCTGATTCAGAAATATCAGAAAGTTGCGCGCATCTCCGGCTTCCGGCGCGGACATGTGCCGGCATCGATCATCCGGCAGCGGTTCTCGGAAGAGATCAAGACCGACGTTGTCGAAGCGTTGATTCCCAAACATTTCCGGAGAGAGACGGAGCGACTGGGGATGCATCCAGTGTCGCAGCCGCGTGTGACTGACCTGCACGTGCATGACGGCGAGCCGCTGCGTTTCAAAGCGGCGTTCGAAGTGCTGCCCGAGATCAAACTGGAAGGGTACAAGGAACTGCGGGCGGATAGGCCGGAGATTGCGGTTCCTGAGAGCGACGTCGAGCAGGCATTGCGCGATCTTCAGGAACAGCACGCGAAATTCGAGCCGATCGAGGGGCGTGCGCTGGCAGATGGAGATTTTGCGCAGGCGTCGCTGGACGGCAATCCAAAGAACCCGGAAGCGGAGAGTGCCGATAATAAGCCGGTCCACATGGATGAAGTTCTGGTGGAGATCGGCGGCAAGAACACGATGCCGGAGTTCACCGAGAATCTGCGCGGCGCGAACGTGGGCGACGAGAAAACGTTCGACGTGCATTATCCCGATGACGCGCAGGACAAGCGGCTGGCAGGGAAGACGTTCGTTTACTCGGTGAAGGTTGGGGCGGTCAAGAAGAAGATTCTGCCCGAGCTAAATGAAGAGTTTGCCAAGCAGATTGGCGAGTTTGCGAACCTCGACGAACTGAAGAAGCGTATCCGCGAGCAAATGGAGGCGGAGCGCAAGCACGAGGCTGAGCACAAGGCGAAAGACAAGCTAGTCGAAGAACTGATAAAGAGAAACGATTTTGAAGTGCCGGACGCGCTGATCGAGCAGCAAATCGATATTCGCTTGGAGCGCGGGTTGCGGGCGCTGGCGGCGCAGGGCTTCAGCGCTGAGCATATGAAAAAGATGGATTTGCCGCGGCTGAGAGCGGGACAGAGGGATCAGGCGATCCACGATGTGAAGGCGGCGTTGCTGCTGGAAAAAGTAGCGGACGCGGAGAACGTGCAGGTCAGCGATGAAGAGATGGATGCAGAGGTCGATTCGCTGGCAAAACAAACAAAACAGACGGCGGAGACGATTCGCACGCGTTTGACACGGGATGGGGGCCTCGATAGGATACGATCCAGAATCCGCAACGAGAAAACCCTCGAATTTCTGTATCACCAGTCCGCATGAAAAGGTCGCGGACATTTCGATCCTCCCCCGATTGCGCATAGGACACCGGCGGCGGTGCGGAGAGACTTTGACGGAGAAAATGATGCTGGTACCGATGGTGATCGAACAGACGGGGCGCGGGGAACGCGCCTATGATATTTATTCCCGGCTGCTGCGCGACAACATCATCTTTATAGGCACGCCGATCGACGACAATATCGCCAACCTCGTCATAGCGCAGATGCTGTTTCTGGCGCAGGAAGACCCGGAAAAAGACATCCAGCTTTATATCAACTCACCCGGCGGGTCCATTACCGCGGGTATGGCAATTTACGACACCATGCAATATGTAAAGAATGATGTGACGACAATCTGTATAGGGCAGGCGGCTTCGATGGCGGCCCTACTGTTGTCGGCGGGTGAGCCGAAGAAAAGGTTAGGGTTACCCAATTCACGGATCCTGATTCACCAGCCGTCGATGGGCGGACTGAGCGGGCAGGCAACGGATATTGACATTCATGCGCGGGAAATCTTGCGGATGCGCGAAATTACCAACCAACTCCTGGCCAAGCACAGCGGTCAAAAGCTGGACAAGGTGGAAAAGGACGTGGAGCGCGACTTCATCATGAACGCGCAGCAGGCTAAGGAATACGGAATCATCGACGATATCATCTATACAACGAGATAGCGGGTATGATCGGCTGTTTAATGCCGGATCGGAACCCGCAAATGGGGCTGCACGGTAGGTAGAAAAGGAGTAGTGCCGAGTGAAAACAAGAACAGGCTCGGAAGAGATGCTGCGCTGTTCGTTCTGCCATAAGTCGCAGGACGCGGTGGCGAAGCTGATCTCATCGCCCAGTGACTATCCCCGTGCGTATATCTGCGACGAATGCGTGGCGGTCTGCAATTCGATTCTGGAAGACGACCGCACGGCCACGCCGCAGTCGGCGGTTCCCAACCAGTTGCCCAAGCCCCAGGACGTGAAGACCTTCCTTGACGAGTACGTGATCGGGCAGGAACAGACCAAGAAGAAGCTGGCGGTCGCCGTCTACAACCATTACAAGCGGATTTACATGAACCGGCAGCGGACAAGCGACGGCGTCGAGTTGACGAAGTCGAACATCATGCTGATCGGGCCGACCGGCACTGGCAAGACGCTTCTGGCTCAGACGCTGGCTCGGATGCTGGATGTGCCATTTGCCATTGTCGATGCGACCACCTTGACCGAGGCCGGGTATGTCGGCGAGGACGTCGAGAACATCATCCTGAAGCTGCTGCAGGCGGCGGAAGGCGATGTGAGCCGTACGCAGACTGGCATCATCTATATCGATGAGATCGACAAGATCGGGCGCAAGGACGAGAATCCGTCGATCACGCGCGATGTTTCGGGCGAGGGCGTGCAGCAGGCGCTCTTGAAGATTTTGGAAGGAACAATCGCGAACGTTCCGCCGCAGGGTGGACGCAAGCATCCGCACCAGGAATTTACCCCGGTCGATACGACGAACATCCTGTTTATTTGCGGCGGGGCGTTTGTCGGGCTGGAGAAGATCATCTCGCGGCGCGTCGGCAAGAAGGCGTTGGGCTTCAGAACCGGACCCGAACTCGAACAGGAAGAAGCTACGCTGCAGTCCTCGAAGCGCAACTTCGAACTGGTTTCCGAGGTGCAGCCGGAGGACCTGATTAAGTTCGGGCTGATCCCGGAATTTGTCGGTCGGCTTCCCGTTATGGGCGTGTTGCAGAGCCTGGACGAGAACGCGCTGGTTGAAATTTTGACGCGACCCAAGAACGCTATCGTCAAGCAATACCAGCGTCTGTTTGAATTCGAAAACGTAAGGTTAAAGTTTAGTGACGAAGCCAACCGGGCGATTGCGCGGCAGGCGATGGTTCGGAAGGTCGGAGCGCGCGGCTTGCGCATGATTCTTGAAGAACTGATGCTAGAGTTGATGTATAGTCTGCCGAGCCAGAAGAAGGTCAAGGAATTTGAAGTGACCCGGGAGATGGTAGAGAAGAGGAACGTCTCGCTGGCCATGATTGAAAAGGCGGCGAGCTGAGAAGAACAGGTGTTAGGTCTTAGGTGTCAGGTCTCGGGAAAAGCCATAGATTACATGGTTCTTTTCCGGACGGGCATTTAAGTTACGACGATTGACGGAGACCAGGTTTTGTCGAACCCAAAAGAAAAATTCGAGAGCAAAAAACTGCCGATGATGCCCATTCGGGACGTGGTCATCTTTCCGCATATGATGACGCCGTTCGTGGTGGGCCGCGAATCCAGCGTGCACGCTCTTGAAGAGGCGCTGGCGGCGGACAAGAAGATTTTCCTCGCCACCCAGCACGATGCCTCGATCGACGAACCCAAGCCGAACGACATCTTCCAGGTCGGAACCATCGTCAACATCGTTCAAAGTCTCAAGCTCCCCGACGGGAATATTAAAGTTCTGGTTGAGGGCATTGAGCGGGGCAAGATTCTGCAGGTGACCGAGGCAGAAGGCTTCATGCAGGCTACGGTGCGCGTGGCACGGTACGCGACAGAAACGAATCCGCAGATCGAAGCGGGAATGCAGCGCGTGTCGACGCTTTTCGAGCAGTACGTGAAGCTCTGCCAGTCGCTGAATTACGAGACGATGATCGCGGCCGTGCGCATGGAGGATCCGGCCAAGCTCACGGACACGATTGCGGCAAACCTTCAGCTTTCGATCGAAGAAAAGCAGAACCTGCTGGAGATTTTCGATCCCGCCGAGCGGTTGAGCCGGATTGGCGACGTACTCGATGTGGAGATCGAGAAACTCAACATGGATCGCACCATCCAGTCGCGGGTGAAGCGGCAGATGGAGAAGGCGCAGAAAGAGTATTACTTAAACGAAAAGATTAAAGCGATCCAGAAAGAACTGGGGCGGGGCGAGAAGAGCGAATTCGACGAACTGAAGAAGAAGGTCGAAGCCGCGGGCATGCCGAAGGAAGTCCGCGACAAGGCACTGCAGGAGTTAAAGAAGTTGGAGGCGATGCCGCCGATGTCGGCGGAGTCGACGGTCTCGCGCAATTATCTTGACTGGCTGCTGGCAGTCCCGTGGAAAAAGCGATCGAAGGAAATCCGCAATATCTCGCGCGCGGAGAAAGTGCTGAACGAAGATCATTATGGGCTGGAGAAGATCAAGGAACGCATTCTTGAATTTCTCGCCGTTCGGCAGTTAGTGAAGAATCCTAAGGGATCGATTTTGTGCTTTGTTGGGCCTCCGGGAGTGGGCAAGACTTCGCTGGGGATGTCGATTGCCAAGGCTACTGGCCGCAAGTTTGTGCGCATGTCGCTGGGCGGAGTGCGGGACGAGGCTGAGATTCGCGGGCATCGGCGCACCTACATCGGCGCCTTGCCGGGGCAGATCATCCAGATGATGAAGAAGGCTGGAACGAAGAACCCGGTCTTCATGCTGGATGAGGTCGATAAGATGTCGATGGATTTCCGCGGCGACCCATCGGCGGCGCTGCTCGAAGTGCTCGATCCCGAGCAGAACTTTATGTTCGTCGACCACTACTTGGATGTTGAGTACGACCTGTCGCAGGTGTTCTTTGTGGCGACGGCGAATGTGATGCACACGATTCCTCCGGCGCTGCAGGACCGCATGGAAGTGCTGCGGTTGCATGGCTACACCGAGCCTGAAAAAGTTGAGATCGCGAAGCAGTTCCTGGTTAAGAAACAGATGACGCAAGCCGGACTGACGGAGAAGAATGTTCAGTTCTCCGACGAGGCGATCAGGCAGATGATTCGCGGGTATACGCGTGAGGCGGGCGTCCGCAATTTGGAGCGCGAGATCGGAAATGTTTGCCGCAAGGTTGCACGCAAGGTGGTGAAAGAAGGGCTTGAGTACTCGATCGCGATTCAGCCGGACAAACTGGAAGAGTTCCTTGGCGTAACCAAGTTCCGAGACACGCTCGCGCACGAGAAGAGCGAGATCGGGCTGGTTACGGGCTTGGCCTGGACCGAGGTGGGCGGATCGATTCTCTCGACCGAAGTGACTGTAGTCGAGGGCAAGGGTGGCAAGCCGATTTTAACCGGCAAGCTGGGCGATGTGATGCAAGAGTCGGCACAAGCGGCGATTACTTACATTCGCTCCCGTTGGCAGCGGCTTGGGCTGTCGCGCGATTTCTACCGCAGCATTGACATTCACGTGCACGTGCCGGAGGGCGCGATTCCGAAGGATGGCCCGTCGGCGGGAATCACGATTGCGACCGCAATTGCGAGCGCGCTGAGCAGGATTCCCGTGCGGCGGGACATTGCGATGACCGGAGAAATTACGTTGCGCGGCAAGGTGCTGCCGATTGGCGGATTGAAAGAGAAACTGCTGGCCGCGCATCGCGCGGGTTTGTTTGAAGCTATTCTGCCCAAGGAAAACGAGAAGGACTTGGCCGAGGTTCCGGAGAACTTGCGGAGCGCGATGAAGCTGCACTTTGTCGAGAACATGGACCAGGTGCTGGCGGTTGCGCTGGAGAGCCCACTGCCGCAGGTCTCCAATGAAGCCGAGGGACTGCCTTCGCTGGCGCCGCCAAATGCATCGGCTGGCGATATACCGACTGCGCACCAGTAGATGCCATCTTTTACCTGGATACCTTGCGGTTGCGCGAACCGAGGGCACGCTTGTCGGGCTCGTTGGAATCCGCAGCGACTTCAATACATGACGTCACTGCATCCCTCAAGATGACATCGCAACAAACGGTGGCCGCTTTTCGCAGGCGACCCTGCGCACCGCGGTTGATGCTCGCGGGCCGCAAGAGCTCTCGTTAAAATGAGGACGTGGAATCGGAGGCTGGCCTGTGAAACTCCAGCTAAGAGGCTCGACTGGGCTGATCGTTGCTGTCGCCGTCGTTGTTATCCTTCTGATCACACTGCCGGGCTACCGGCTTTTTTTCGGGATCAGTGTTCTTATCGGATTGGTGATCGCTGGTGGGCTTACGTTATGGCATCGGTTGCATCCGATCAAGGATGTGGAGGTTGAGAATAAGCGACCACTTGGGCTGTAATGGATATTAAGCACACTTGCACATCGGCGTGATGAACTGGGAAGATGCTCATGTATGCGAGTGCTGTCGAGATTCATTTTGGCCGCTACCGATCCGCGGCATTTTCCGCCACCGCGTCTGCCTGAGATAGCGTTTCTGGGGCGCTCGAATGTGGGCAAATCGAGCGTGATTAATTCGCTGGTGGGAAAGAAACTCGCGCGCACAAGTTCGAC
>Ga0335071_10001761_pt1 | contig 23338 bp, 21 predicted proteins | sample Lox_Sample_15_FD_206724 | JGI IMG/M metagenome (GOLD analysis project Ga0335071, IMG submission 206724) | Soil microbial communities from Loxahatchee National Wildlife Refuge, Florida, United States - Lox_Sample_1.5 | ecosystem: Environmental > Terrestrial > Soil > Wetlands | place: USA... | reverse complement strand
ATTGGCCTTTCCTTATTTTCCTGTAAGAAGGTGTCGCTGTCTTGTCCCTAACGGGGGCTATTTTTGAGTTGGCTTATTCATTTTTTTGGGTTGAGATTTTCCCCTAGACTCATTGCACTATCCCCATTCCCTCGTTCGAGGCTTGCTTCGTGCCCGGCGGCGGTTGCTGCCAGGCCGGGAAAGGAATAAAAAACCGGACGGAGAATGGTCCGTCCGGTTTTGGAGATCGATCGGGTCTACTCGCTGGCCCGGCGGAAGCGCCAGGCCGCCAGCAGGAAGAACAGGACGGCGTACCCGGCCAGCGCGGCAACCGGCAGGAGAATCGAGCCGAACCCCAGGCCGCGGGCGACGATGTTCTTGAAGCCGTCCATCGACCAAGCGACCGGCGAGACATGTCCGATGGCCTGGAAGGCCGATCCGGTGTATTCGAGCGGCACCCAGGCGCCGCCCAGCCCCGACAGGACGAACATCGGGATGAGCGAGAAGACGACCGCCTGCTCGTCCGATTTCGCCATCACACCGATCAGCAGGCCCAGGGCGGCGATCCAGATGGCCGTGACCACGGCCACCAGCAGGGTCGCCAGCGGCTGGCGCAGGTAGTCTACGCCCAGGAGCTGGCCGAAGGCGATCAGCAGGACGAACTGGCAGAAGATCATCGTCAAGATGGCCAGGTAATGGCCCATCAGGATCTCGAAGCGCGAGGTGGCGGTGGTCAGCAAACGCTGGAGCGAGCGGGTCTTGCGCTCGTTGACGATCACGGTGGCGGCCGTCAGCAGGGCGGCGATGGCGAACTGGATCATCATGCCCGGCGAGGAGTGCGCCAGCGACAGGATCTTCTGGTCCTGCGGCTTGGCGGAGACGCCCGAGGTGACCTGTACCTGGATGGGCGGATTCTGCCAGGCGGCCAGGGCCTGGGTCAAGGCTGGGTCGAAGGCGGACGGATCGTTCGCCGTCACGGCGGCGATGTCGGCCGTGCGGACGGCGCTCATCAGCCGGTTGGAAGCCACCTGCAGCTCGGTCTCGACCGTCGCGGTGGAGACATCCGAGGGCTTGGCGTAGAAGCCCAGCTTGAGCGGCTTGCCGTCGTAGAGCGATTGGGTGTACCCATCCGGGACGACGACCGCGGCGGCCAGCTTGCCGCTGCTGACCAGGCTCTCCAGGTCCGCTTCAGTGCGGCCGGGCGTCTCGTCCAATTTCACGACGGTCGAGTTCGCCAGCAGCGAGTGGAAATCGACGGCCAGGGCGCCGCCGTCGCGGTCCAGGTAACCGACCGGCAGGCGCGGGTCGGAGGTCCCGCTCGAGCCGCCGAAGGCCAGGCCGAAGAGCAGGGTGAAGGCAACCGGCATGATCAGCAGGAACAGGAAGGTCATGCGATTGCGGACGATCTGCGTCAGGTCTTTCAGGGTGATATCGAGGATGCGTTTCATGGTTCAATCTCCGTGGGGCGGTTCACAATCCGCCCGGAGGTAGGGGCGACGCATGCGTCGCCCCTACGATTACGCGTAGCGCTTCTGGAAGCGCAGCACGCCGATGGCGAAGAAGACGATGCTCATGCCGAGCAGGACCGCGCAAGTCAGCAGCACGTGGCCGAGCGGCTCGGCGTTCATGACTTGGCTGAGGCCGCGCACGGCCCAGCCCTGCGGGACGAACGAGGAGGCCAGGTCGGCCCAGGCCGGGGTCGCTGGGGAGCCCATGGTGAAGATCTTGACCATCCCGAGCATCCCGGTGACCGTCAGCACGCCGCCCAGGACCGCGCCGGCTTGCTTGGTGCTCTTGAGCAGCGACATGACGAAGATGCCGAAGGTCGAGGCGGCCAGGATCGTCCCGAGCGTGACCAGGGCAAGCGGCCAAAAGGCGCCCCACTGGATGGCGAAAATAAAGTGGCCCAGGATCAACAGAGTGGTCATCTGGACGACGACGGTCAAGCCGACCGCCAGGAACTTGCCGCCCAGGACCGTCGCATGCGAGGTCGGGGTGGTGAAGAGCCGGGGCAGGGTGCCGGTCTCGTCCTCCCGCAGGATGGACTGGGCGGTCGAGGTGCCGGTGAAGAAGGCGTAGAAGATGGTCATGCCGGCCATGATGAAGCTGACCACGATGGCGGTGGTATTGGTGGCCGGCTTCTGGTCACTGGCCGAATGGAGCTCGAGCGGGCTGGCAGACGGGTCGGCGCTTTGCAGCGCGGCCATGTACTGTCCGACCACCTGGCCGACCGTGGCCGGGTCGCTCTTGCCGGACTGCTGGACGGCTACGTCCACGGCCACCTTGGCGCCCGACATGCTGTCCATGAACTGCGACAGGATGGACTGGACGATGCTCGGGCCGAGGGTCAGGGTCGGGTCCTTGTAGAGCTCGAGGGTGGCATGCCCATTCAGGTCCGAGAAGGACTGCGAGAAGTCCGCCGGGATGATGATGGCCACGCCGGCCTTCTGATCGTCGACCGCTTTGCGGGCGGCCGCGGCGCTGCCGACCAGGCTGACATCCATGAGATTCGCAAAGGACTTATCCTGCAGGGCGGTCGTGACCATCTCGCCCATCGACTTGGCGGAGCTCCCGCCGGGGATCTGGGCCTTGGCGGCGTCGAAACCGGAGCCGCCCTGGTCCAGGTCGGCGATGACTACCTTGGTGATGGGCACGTTGAAGCTCGAACTCCCTTTGGCGGCCCCGCCGAACATGAAGTAGAACATGCCGGTCATCAGCAGCGGCACGCCAAACATGAAGATCAGGGCGAAGGCGCTGCGGAACGAGCGGGTCATGTCTTTGATGGCGATATCGAATGCTTTCATTTCATCCTCCAACTAGTCGCGCAGGGCGCGGCCGGTCAGGTGCAGGAAGACCGCTTCCAGGTTGGGTTCTTGGATGGCAACGGACGTGATCCGGACGCCGTTGGCCGCGGCCGCCTCGAAGAGGCGCGGCAGGACTTTGTTGCTGTCGTCGGCCAGGATGGTCAGGGTGCCGTCCTCGGCAGTGACCTGCTGGACGCCCTTGGCGGCCTTCCAGGCCTCGATCACCCGGGCGGATTCGCTGTTGATCGTGACCGTGATGCGGTCCGTCTCGCCGACGATGCGGACCAACTCCTGGTTGGTGCCGGAGGCGATCAGCTTGCCGTGGTCCATGATGCCGATGTGGTCCGATAACTCCTGGGCTTCTTCCATGTAATGCGTGGTGTAGAGCACGGTCATGCCCTGGTCCTTGAGGGCGACGACCGAGTCGAGGATGTTGCGGCGGGACTGCGGGTCGATGCCGACGGTCGGCTCGTCCATGTAGATGACCTGCGGCTTGTGCAGCAGGGCCACGCCGATGTTGACGCGCCGCTTCATCCCGCCCGAATACTTGCCGACCCGGTCCCTGGCGCGCTCGGTCAGGCCGATGATCTCCAGGACTTCGTCGACGCGCTTCTTCAGCTCGGCGCCGCGCAGCCCGTACATCTTGCCCCAGAAGGTCAGGTTCTCCCGGGCCGACATGTCCTCGTAGAGGGCGATGTCTTGCGGGACCACGCCCAGGGCGGCCTTGACGCCCATCGGGTCGCCCGTCACGGACTTGCCCATGACGAAGGCGTCGCCCTTGTCGGGGCGGAGCAGGCAGGAGAGCATCGAGATGGATGTGGTCTTGCCGGCCCCGTTCGGGCCGAGCAGGCTGTAGATCTCGCCCGGCCGGACCTCGAAGCTGACACCCTGGACGGCCTTGAGCTCGCCGAAGGATTTGTACAGGTCTTTGACTTCGATTGCGTTTTCCATAGGTTCCTCCAATGTGTTTGATCGCTGCTAGTATATACGTGGGATTCGTGAAAGGGAACTGGCCCTTGGGCAGGTTTCGGCTGTCCGTTCGGACACTGTCCGGGCGGACGATAACAGACCGGGCGGAATGGTATACAATAAAACCGATGAACAAGAAGCCCTCCCTACCGCTCCGGAATCTCGAACGAGATTCGATGCTGCTCTTCTGGTTCGCCATGACGCTGATGCTGGCGATGTTCCTCTGGTCGTTCTTCCTGAACCGGACCCTCCTTCGCCCAGGCACCTTCGTCCTTTTCAGCGTGCTCTTTACCGTGCATATCCTCCTGCATTGGAGGGTCAATTGGGTGGAAAAACACCGCCGCTGGCTGCCCTGGTACGTGCTCGTCCAGGGTTTCCTGGCTTTCGAGATTACCTTCCTATCCGGCAACATCGGGATGATCTTCTGCCTGTTCATGGCCTTGATCGGCGAGACGCTGGCGCTCTTCCGCATCACCTTCGGCGGGATCCTGGCGACCCTGTTCTTCCTGGGCTTGGCTATGACCAACTTCGTCCTGCTGGCCGGTCTCCAGCAAGCCGGGTGGTTTGCTTTAGGGACCATCCCGATGACGATCTTCATCGGCATTTATGTGATCCTGTTCAGCCGCCAGGCCGAGGCGAACGCCCGGGCCCGTAAACTGCTGGAGGAGCTCGAGACGGCCAACCATCAGTTGAGCGAATACGCTGCCCAAGTGGAGGACCTGACCCTGGCGGCCGAGCGCCAGCGCATGGCGCGCGAGCTCCACGATACCCTGTCGCAGGGCCTGGCCGGGCTGATCCTGCAGCTCGAAGCCGCCGACGCCCACCTGGCCGGCGGACATCCCGATCGCGGCCGGGCTATCCTGCAGCAATCCATGGAGAAAGCCCGCGCCACGCTTGCGGAAGCCCGCCAGGCGATCGACGATCTGCGCCGCCCGGCCAGCCCCGACTTGGTCGAAGCGATCCGCCAGGAAGCCGCGCACTTTTCCACATCGACAGGCATTGCCTGCGAACCGCTCGTCGACCTGGAGCAGTCTATCCCGGAGGCGGTGGCCGAGGCGGCCGGGAGAGCCGTTGCGGAGGGCCTGACCAACGTTGCCCGGCACGCCCGGGCGCAGAAGGTTGACTTGCGTGTGGCCGGGAAGGAATCCGGGCTGGTGATCGAGATCTGCGACGACGGGGTGGGATTCGACCCGGAGGCGATCCAGTCCGGCCACTACGGCCTGCTCGGGATGCGTGAGCGCGTCCGCCTGGCAGGCGGCAGCCTCGACGTCCGTAGCGCGCCGGGGCAGGGCACCTGCCTGACGGTCCGCTTCCCGCTGGAGGCAGTCGTCTATGAGTGAATCCATCCGCATCCTGGTCGCCGACGACCACCTGATCATCCGGCAGGGCCTGCGCCTGATCCTCGAGACCCAGGAAGGCTTCGACATGGTGGGGGAGGCCGCCGACGGGGCCGAGGCGGTCCGCTTGTGCGCCGAGCTGCATCCGCAGGTGGTCCTGATGGACCTGCGCATGCCCGGCATGGACGGCCTGACCGCCATCGAGCAGTTGCGGGTCAAGCAACCGGAGATCGCCGTGGTCATTCTGACGACCTTCAACGAGGACGACCTGATGATGCGCGGCCTGCGGGCCGGGGCCAAGGGCTACCTGCTCAAAGATACCGACCGCGAGACCCTCTTCAACACCATCCGGGCGGCCGCCCGCGGCCAGACCCTGCTCAAGCCCGAGATCCTCGCCCGGGTCCTGGCGAACGCCGGGAGTGAGACGCCTTCGGCCATGGCCGAATCCGAGTTGACCGAACGCGAGTTGGAAGTGCTCCGTGGCGTAGCCCAGGGGGAGCGCAGCAAGGAGATCGCCCTGCGCCTGGGGATCAGCGAGCGGACGGTCAAGGCGCACCTGGCCAGCATCTACAGCCGTCTGGGGGTGGACTCGCGCGCCGCGGCGATCGCCGTGGCGGCCCAGAAGGGCTTGCTGCCGAAATGAACGGCCGGGAGCGCTTCCTCGAAACGATGCGTTACGGAACCCCCGACCGGGTGCCGTATTTCGAGGAAGGCCTCCGCCCGAACGTGCTGCAGGCCTGGCGAAAACAAGGGCTGAAGGGGGATCTGGGGAAGCTCTTCCCGCTCGACCAGCGGGAAGAGGTCGATTTGGACGTCACGCCGCATCCCTGGCCGAGGGAATGGCCGTCCGGCCGGGACGAGTTGAAGGCTTTTGCCCGGCGCTTCGACCCGGACGACCGCTCCCGGCTGCCGGATGGTTGGAAGAAGAACCTGCCGGGTTGGAAGTCACGTGAGCACGTCCTGATGCTGCGCGTCCATATCGGTTTTTTCGAGTCGCTCGGGGTGGACGGCTGGGACCGGCTGCACAGTCTGATCGTCCAGCTTCACCGCGACTCCGGCCTGGTCGCGGAGACGATGCGGGTCCAGGGGGAATGTGTGGCGGCCCTGACCGAACGGGTCCTTCAAGAGATCGAGATAGATGCGGCAGTCTTCAGCGAGCCGATCGGAGACAACAACGGCCCGTTGATCTCCCCCAAAATGTATAAGGAAGTCGTTCTTTCTAGTTACAGCCCGATCTTGGAAGTACTGCGGCGTCATTCGGTGGAAGTGGTCATCCTGAGGACGTACGCCAACGCCCGCGCCCTAATCCCGGTCCTGCTGGAGGCGGGCATCGGCTGCCTGTGGGCATGCGAGGTCAACACGGCTGCCATGGATTACCGCTCGCTGCGGGCAGAGTTCGGCCGGGAGTTGCGCCTGATCGGGGGGATCGACCTGGACGTCTTGCGCCAGGATCGGGAGGCCATCCGCCGGGAGATCGAGGACAAGGTTCCGCCGCTCCTGGCGCAGAGCGGTTATATGCCCCTGGCGGACGGACGGGTGCGGGCGGACATCCCGTTCGAGAATTATGCGTATTACCGGGAGTTGCTGGAAAAGGTAACGACCCGATAATCACTCGAGGATTTCAAATCTCCGGGTGATTGTTTTCTTCATCGTGTTCCCAATTGCGGGGGGTTTCGATGATGTACCCGGTGATCCGTTCGTAATCGCGTTGGTCCCGGATAATATGTTCGTAATAGTTCCGTTGCCAGAGATTGGCCAGGTTCAATTCCCTCCCGGCGCGGCGGGTGACGGAGGATTTGAACGATCCGATAATCGCGCCCAAAGACCGTGACGGCGTTCCCCGCGCGGGTAGGGGCGAAGCATGCCTCGCCCCTCCAGTCGACATCGTGGCCATATCATAGTGCAAGAAAATAATCCCGTGGATATGATTCGGCATCACCACGAATTCGTCCACATCCGCATTCGGGAAATGGTCCGGGATGGCTTGCCAACATTCCTTGACGATCCTCCCCAATGCATTGATATGCATCTCCCCTGCCTCGATTTCCCCAAACACGCAATCCCTCTGGTATGCCATGATCGTGACGAAATATCCACCCGCGGCGGTGTAATCATATCCCTTCAATAGGATGGAACGCCTCCCTTGGATTTCCATAATTCCTCCCTGAAGAACAAATCCCCGGAACCATACCGTCCCGGGGGATTTCTCATTTCTTGAGCAATTTTTCCAGCTCCTCGGCATCTGCCTGCCAGCCGCGCACGATGGCAAGATTCTTCTCGCGCTCGGCCGGATCCTTGATAAATCCCTTGCCCATCTCGTACATGTAGGCGTGATATTCCGCCAGCGCCCTGACCGGCGCCCGGACGGCCCCGATCCCGTCGCCAGAATGGGCCTGGGCGGCGGCTTGCAGCCGTTCGAGGGTTTCGAGCCACTCCTCCACGGTCATGCCGGCGTATTTCTTGAAGCTGCGGACCAGCCACTGCTGCTCGAAGACCGAGCGCTGCTTCCAGCCGCCGGTCTGTTCTTTCAGGACGGCCAGGACCTTACCGGTCATGGCCAGGATTTGGTCGCATTCGTCGTTGGTATAGGCGACTTGGACAGCATCCCCATCCTTTGGCAGGTCGATCCCGGCGGCGACCAGGGCGGCGACCGAAGCAGTCTCCTGGCCGTGAAACTGCCCTGCCAGGGCCACCGCCGCGGCGAAACCGGCTCCGGCCGCCTCGACCGAGATGGTCTGTTGCTTGAGGATGACGCGCAGTTCGTCCATCGGGATGCCCATCATGCCGGCCAGTTTAGGCACTGCCGATAGAGCCGTCTCGGTCGGGACGAAGCCCGGCCCGATCGTGAACGCGTACACGCCGCTGTTCTCCAGCTCGGCGTCCAGGGTGGTTCCGAGATGGACCTGGGCGGCCTTCATCGCCTCGTAGGGACCCATGAAGGCCGTCCCGAGCGAGGAGACGCAGACGAAGACCCCGGATTTTCGCTCCACCATTGCCGGGACGAAAGCCCGCGCCAGAAGGACCGGCCCGCGCAGGTTGACCCGATAGCTCTCGTCCCAGGTTTCGATCGGCACGTCCTCCACGGCGCCCAGGGCGGCGATGGTGGCGTTGTTGATGACGATATCGACCTGTCCGTAATGCCGGGCCGCCTCGACAGAGAGCTTGCGGATGCTTTTCTCGTCCCCCACGTCGGTCTGGACGAAGAGGGCGGAATCGGGTCCGAACTCCTCGTTGAGTTTGCGGACGGATTCCTGCCCGTTCTTTTTATTGATCTCGGCGACGACCGTCCTGGCGCCCAGCCAGATCAGCGACCGGCAGGCTTCGTACCCGATCCCGCCCCCGGCCCCGGTCACGACGGCGACCTTCCCGGCCAATGCCTCGCGGGTGAATTTCCCTGTCTCGATTAACATGGTCCTCTCCCTTGTTGGATAATTTGGCACCCTGCTCCCCGTCCCTAAACGCTAGCCTGTATAGTTTACCAGATGCAGCCGGCTCAGCCGTTGCACTCCGGGATGTCCCGGCAGTGATCCTCCAGGAGAGCCTTGCCACGGGCGATGATCGCCGGGAGGACCCGCTCCGAACCGCTTTCCCGGCGCAGTTCCACAGCCGTGACCGGCGGCGCAAAACTGATCTGCGGGGATTGCCGGAAAGTGCCCGGGAAGAGCAGCTGGGTCATCACCTGGCCGAACTCGACCAGCCTGCGCCGGTCGACCGGGTCACGCCGCAGGTGGTAGAGCAGGCTGTTCCGCCAGTTCGGCGAGACGACGTGGCTGGTGATCGTCACCAGCACCCGGGTCTCCGGGACGACCTTCAGGAAGAGCTCGATGCTGGGACTCCACTTTTCGATGATCGAGGGGGCGTCGTCGTACACGGCCGGGTCCGGGTCGATGTGGCCGAACCCATAGAGCAGCACGGCCCCGCCCGCCTTCAGGTGACGGATGGCCTGGCGGGCCGCCACGGTCCGCACGTTCTGGTCCTCCAGCGAGATGAAGAAGAAGTGCTTGTAGGCCTGCGGCAGGCTCTTCAGGAAGGGAATGTTGCCCGAGATGATGCACAGGTCGTCTCTGCGCAGCTCGGAGGAAATGATCAGGCTGTCGTACGTGCCGGGGTGGTTGGAAAGCACCAGCAGAGGTCCGCTCGCAGGGATGTTCTCCTTTCCCCGGGCGGTGACCTTGCGGATGAATATTTGCAGGGCGTTTTCCATGGCGGCCGAATAGCCGACCCGGGTTTCGTCCCGGTCGAAGGTCATGCCGATCCGGGCCAGGCGATCGGTGACCGGGCGGAAGAGCGGCCAGAAGAGGCGCTGGGCGAGCTTGGAATTGCGCAATCCGACGGCCCCGGTGATCTCGACCACCAGGGCGCGGCTGAGTTTTTCGGTCTCTGTGTCCATGGGTTATTTTTTGATCCAGGCGAGGTGTTCGGCCAGCAGGCTTTCACCGCGGGCGATGACCGCCGGCAGGACCCGGTCGGAGCCGCTCTCGCGGCGGAGCGTCTCCATATCGACCGGCGGGGCAATGGACATGGAGGGGGTGATGTTCGGCGGTCCAGGGAAGAAAAGCTGCTCGATGACCTGCCCGTACTCGGCGATGCGGCGTTTCTGCCAGTCCACCCGCCGCAGCCAGGTCAGCGGGGAATGGGCCCAGCGCGGCAGGACGATCCCGCTCAGGATCGCGACGACCACCTTGGTCTCGGGCACCTGGCGCAGGAACAGGTCGATCGAGGCCGACCAGTTCCGGATGGCGCTCTCGGGGCCGGGATAAACGGCCGGGTCCGGGTCGATCAGGCCGGTGCCGAACAGGAGCAGGCTACCGCCGGCTTGCAGATGGCGGATGCCCTGGCGGGCGGCGGCCATGCGCTCACGCGGATCGGCGGAAGCATAGATCATGTGCTGGCTGGCGTTCGGCAGGTTCTTGAAGAAAGGGGTGTCGCTGGCAATGATCTTGATGTCCCGCCGACCCAACTGGGAGGGGGCGACGACGACGTCGTAAGCCCCGGCGTGGTTCGAGACGACCAGCAGGGGGCCGTCCGGCGGGATGGTCCCGGCGCCGCGCCGGGTCACTTCCCGGACCCAGTTTCCCGCCATCCAGCCGGTGGCGGCCGGGAAGCCGTCCGTGGCGATCATCCGGTCGGTGGTGACGCAGATCGTCGAAAGGCGGTCCGTGACCTTGTGAAGGAAAAAATCGAATATCCGGCGCGTCCCGGCGGTCTTCTTTAGGCCGGCTGCCAGGATGATTTCATCGATCAGGTACCTGCTCAGGGCGTGGATTTCCTCATCCCGATCGCTCATATCCGGTTCCTCCTTACGAAATTGTAACACTCATGGATTGTTTCGGTTTTCATTCGGGGTGGTAGAATGATCGAGAGGAGAAATTATGTCCAAACAACGATTCGAATTCCATTTATCCGAAGATTGGTGGGCTGTCATTGTCGCTTTTATCCTTATCCTGCTGGCCGTGATCGGTATCTTGGGCAAACACGGCCTGAACATCATTTTCTAGGAGGGCAGCATGGCTGAAAAGAATTCGTCCTCTCGCTTGAATTGGCTTCGTGTCTCATCCGGTTTGCTGCTGACTGTTCTGCTCTCCCTGCTGGCCTGGTGGATCACCCGCAAAGTCTATGCCCTGACCCTGCCCTTAGGCATCCCCGGGAAGGTGCTCGAATACCCGATCTGGGCGGCGTTGCTGGGGATCCTTGGCAACCTCCTCCTGCGCCCGTTCAAGGGCCACGAATTCATCCGCCCGGGCATCCGGATGGAATTCTTCCTGAAGACCGGCCTGGTCCTGCTCGGGACGAGTATCAACCTGAAGCTGCTCGCCACGGCCGCTGGCGGGGCGGTGCTCCAGGCGCCGATCATGATTGCCAGCGTGTTCTTCTTTACGTACTGGCTGGCCGGGGTTTTCGGCATCGATGACAAGCTGCGCGCCGTCATGTCGACGGCCCTCTCGGTCTGCGGGGTGTCGGCGGCCATCGCCGCGGCCGGTTCGGTCAAGGCCAAGAAGGAGCAGGTGACCTACGTGGTCACCCTGGTCATCCTGGTGGCCCTGCCGCTGATGGTCCTGGCGCCGCTGGCAGCCCGGGCCATGCACCTGACGGACGCGGTGGCCGGGGCCTGGTTCGGCGGCAATATCGACACGACCGCTGCGGTGGTCGGGGCAGGGACGATCTTCAGCGATGCGGCCCAGAAGATGGCCTCGATCGTCAAGAACACCCAGAACGCCCTGATCGGCGTGGTGGCGTTCCTCCTGGCGCTTTATTTCGCCGTCAAGAAGGAAGGCAGTGAACGGCCGAGCGCCCGGATGATCTGGGACCGCTTCCCGAAGTTCGTCCTCGGCTTCATCGTCGCTTCGATTTTGTACACCCTCGGCCAGGTTTACGGCGGCCCGCTGGCCCTGATCGACGGCGGCAAGGGCACCGTCTTGGAAGCCCTGAAAAATTGGGCGTTCACCCTGGCCTTCGTTTCGATGGGCCTGGAGTTCGCCTTTGCCGAGCTCAAGTCGATGGGCTGGAAGCCGGTCGCCGTTTTCCTGATCGCAACCCTCTTCAATACCCTTCTGGCCCTGGGAGTATCCTGGGTGATCTTTACCTACCTCCTACCGGTCACTTTCTGATCGATCCACGCTTTACCTCGATTCGCGACCTCGTCCGCGGTAAAATCCGATATACTTTCGTGAAACCGCGGCGAGGTCCGCCTGAGGATCGATTTTTTCTCATGCCATCCATCCAACTCGAAAAACTCAAGGCCTTGCGCGCCCGGACCTTCCGGCTATCTCCGCACCCGCGCGTCATGACCCCCGAAGGCGCCGTCAAGTTCGTCGACGAGCGCGGTTTCGTCTATTTCTGGCCGATCAAGGGGATCCTCCTGCCGACCCTGTGGGTCTCGGTGGCCGGCGACCGGCCGGTCCCGAGCGAGCATGACGACTCCGGCAACATCACTTGGGACTGGAAGGACAAGTCCCTCGGCAGGAAGATCTGGTATTACGCCAAGATCCTGCGCCGCAAGGCCACCTTCATTTCGCTGGAAGTGGCGCCGTATTTCTACGCCCTGTCGGAGAACTACGGCTCTCCGGAGGATGATTACCTCCTGGCGTATGAGGAAGGCCGCCTCACCCAGGCCGCCAGGCAAATCTACGAAACCCTGCTTGACAAGGGCTCGCTGGATACGATCTCCCTGCGCAAGGAAGCCCACCTGCAGAATGCCAAGGAGTCGGTCTTCAACCGGGCGCTCGAAGACTTGCAGATGGACTTCAAGATCATGCCGATCGGGATCGCCGAGGCGGGCGCCTGGAAGTACGCCTTCCGCTACGAGATTACCGCCCGCCATATGCCCGAGCTGGCCGAGAAGTCCCGTCTGATCGGCGAAGCGCAGGCCAGGCAGAAGCTGGTCGGGTTGTATTTCGCCTCCGTCGGGGCGGCCCAGGTGCGGGACGTGACCAAGCTCTTTGGCTGGCCGCCTGAGCTGGCCCGCCGGACCGTGTCCCACCTGGTCCAGGCGGGGGCGCTGCAGGATGGGCTCTCTTATCCCCAGATGGCTGGGGAGTGGGTGGCCCTCCCGGAACTGGTGGATTAGCCCATTCACGCTGCTGCGTAAGCGATCCCTGTGCGGGTCGTGGAACTTGCAAAAGGAAATGGGGGTCCGGTCAATCTCCCGGGAAGCATTCATTCTATATTCTTTGAGGAAATCATGCCGTCTACTATCGAAGCCCTTTACCGTAATTCAAAATTACCGCTCGAAGAACGCCTGTCCGACCTGCTCGGCCGGATGACCCTGGAGGAGAAAGTCGCCCAGCTCACGATCTTCCACATGCAGACCAACGTCCTCCCGGACCAGACGGTCGAGCTCGACGAGTCCACCCGCAGCCGCCTCGCCAACGGGATCGGCGGCCTCGGCCGGCCCGGCCAGCACATCGGGCCCCGGGAAACGGCCGTCGCGACCAATGCCATCCAGAAGCACCTGCGCGAGCAGACCCGCCTGGGCATCCCGGCGTTCTTCATCGACGAAGCTTTGCACGGGTTGATGGCAGCCGGAAGCACCAGCTTCCCGCAGGCGATCGGCCTGGCCAGCACCTGGGACCCCGACTTGGTCGAGCAGGTCTTCGAGGCCGCCTCGCAGGAAATGCGCGCTCGCGGCGAGAACTGGGCCCTGACGCCCGTCCTGGACCTGGCGCGCGAGCCGCGCTGGGGCCGGACCGAGGAGACCTACGGCGAGGATCCTTACCTTGGCTCCCGGATTGGGGTGGCGGCGGTGCGCGGCCTGCAGGGGCGGGAGCTGCCGATCGGGCCGGAGCATGTCCTGGCGACGGCCAAGCACTTCGCCGCCCACGGGCAGCCGGAGGGCGGGCGGAACTGCGCCCCGGCCAACTTTGCCGAAGGGGAGCTGCGCGAAAACTACCTGGCGGCGTTCCAGGCCGCCGTTCAGGAGGCAGGGGTCGGATCGGTGATGGCCTCATACAACGAGATCAACGGCATCCCGGTCCACATCCATCCCTGGCTGCTGGACCAGGTCCTGCGCCAGGAGTGGGGTTTCCCGGGCCTGCTCGTCTCGGACGGCAATGGCATTACCATGCTCGAAACCTTCCACCACGTGGCAGCCTCGAAAGATGAAGCAACCCGTAAAGCCCTGAAGGCGGGAATCGATTTCGAGCTGGACACCTGTTATTCCGGAACGCTCCTCGAGCAGGTCAGGAGCGGCGCGGTCCCGGAGACTTGGGTGGACAGGGCCGCCGAGCGGGTCCTGCGGGCCAAGTTCCTGCTCGGATTGTTCGATCATCCGTACGCCGACCCGGACAAGGCAGAGCGGGTTACCAATGATTCCGAACATCGCCAGCTGGCCCTTCAGGCGGCCCGCAAGAGCCTGGTGCTGCTCAAGAACGACGGGCTGCTCCCGCTCGACCCGGGAGAGATCAAAACCCTGGCGGTGATCGGACCCAACGCAGCCGGCTTGCATCTGGGCGGCTACAGCGCCGACCCGGGGCGCGGGGTGACCATCCTGGAGGGAATCCGCCAGAAGGCCGGCGGCAGGATGAACGTGATTCATGCCGAAGGTTGCAAGATCACCGCGGACGATTTCGGTGGGCAGGCCTGGCGCGGCTGGCACGAGAATGCCACCAATCCCCCGGATCCGGTGGAAGACGACCGCCTGCTTGCCGAGGCCCTCAAGCAGGCCAAAAAGGCTGACGTCGTCCTGCTCGTCCTGGGTGAGACCGAATCGATCAGCCGGGAAGCCTGGAGCGAGCTCCACCTGGGCGACCGCGACAGCCTCGACCTGCCGGGCCGGCAGAACGATCTGGTCCGGGGCGTGCTCGCCATGGGCGTCCCGACGGTAGCCTTGCTGATCAACGGCCGGCCGCTCTCGGTCAACGAGCTTGCGGAACACGCCAATGCCCTCTTCGAAGGCTGGTACTTGGGCCAGGAGGGCGGGACAGCGTTCGCCGAGGCCTTGTTCGGCGAGACCAACCCGGGCGGCAGGCTGCCAATCACCTTCCCGCGCTCGGTCGGCCAGGTTCCGGCCTTCTATAATCACAAACCCTCGGTCCAGCGCAGCTATGTGCTGGCTGGAAACGGGTCGCTCTTCCCCTTCGGGCACGGCTTGAGCTATACGACCTTCGCATACAAGAACCTGCAGGTTTCCCCGGCCCGGATCCCGCCGGATGGGCAGGCGCTCGTCCGGGTCGAGGTGACCAACACCGGGAAGCGGGCCGGCGACGAGGTGGTTCAGTTGTACGTCCACGATGTGACCGCGGAAATGGTCACCCGCCCGGTCAAGCAGTTGAAAGGCTTCCGGCGCATCACCTTGCAGCCGGGCGAAAGGCAATTCGTCGAATTTACGCTCGGCGTCGCCGAGCTGTCCTATGTAAACGAAAAGATGGAAAAGGCCGTCGAGCCGGGCGCCTTCGAGATCATGGTCGGAGGCAGCTCGGCGGAGGTACAGACGGCGCAACTTGAGGTCATACCGTAAGGGCGGACCTACGCGTCCGCCCCTACCTGGATAAGGAGGCGTCGAATGCTTGAGATTGCCATCATGATCGAGGGCCAGAACGGCCTGACCTGGCCGCGCTGGCAGAGGCTGGCTGCCGCGGTCGAGGACCTGGGTTTTGCCGGCCTATACCGCTCGGACCATTTCACCAATGCTGAGGGGCCCGACAAGGACTCGCTCGAGCTGTGGACCTCCCTGGCTTGGCTGGCCAGCCATACCCGGCGGATCGAATTCGGCCCGCTGGTCTCACCGGTCTCCTACCGGCATCCGGCCATGACCGCCCGCATCGCCGCGGCGGTGGACGACCTATCCAGCGGGCGCCTGACCCTCGGCCTCGGGGCAGGCTGGCAGGAGCGTGAGCACACGATGTTCGGTTTCGACCTGCTGGATGTGAAATCCCGCTTCTCCCGTTTCGAGGAGGGACTGGAAGTCGTCTCCGGACTGCTGAACTCCGACCAGCCGGTCACGTTGGATGGCAAATACTTCCAGCTCCGCGAAGCAACCCTCCTGCCGCGCCCGGCGCGTCCAGGGGGGCCGCCGATCCTGATCGGCGGCAACGGCGAAAAACGGACCCTGGCTTTGGTCGCCAGGTATGCCGCCGAGTGGAACGCGGTCTTCCAGCCGGCCAGCGAATTTGCCCGCCTGAACGCCCGCCTGGACGAGCTGCTCGAAGACGGAGGCCGTGAGCCCAAGTCCGTGCGGCGCTCGCTGATGACCGGCCTGCGTTTCTACCGGACAAAGAAGGAACTGGCCGAGGGCCTGGAGGCCCGCAAGCAGACGGTCGAAGAGCTGCGCAAGCGTGGCATCATCGTGGGTGCGGCGGAGGAGATCCAGCCGCAGCTGGCCGAATTGGAACAGGCCGGCCTCCAGCGGGTCATGCTCCAGTGGCTCGACCTGGACGACCTGGACGGGCTGCGATTGCTGGCGAAGATCGTTCTATAAAGTCACCGGGGCGGCTGGATGGCCGCCCCGGTGACTTTTACCCTCTCTCGATCGGCACGTCGATCAGGCTTCCCCATTCGGTCCAGGAGCCGTCGTAATTGCGGACGCGCGGGTAGCCCAGCAGGTTCTTGAGCACGAACCAGGTGTGGGCCGAGCGTTCGCCGATCCGGCAGTAGGCGATGACTTCCTTGTCGGGGGTGACACCTTTTCCGGCGTAAAGCGCCTTGAGCTCTTCAGCGGATTTGAACGTACCGTCCTCCCGGACGGCCTGGGCCCAGGGGACGTTGACGGCCCCGGCGATGTGTCCGCCGCGTTGGGCGCCTTCCTGGGGCAGGTTTTCGGGGGCGAGCAGCTCGCCCGAATATTCCTTCGGCGAACGGACGTCCACCAGGGCGGCGCCCTTCTTGCCGACCCGTTCCAAGACCTGGTCGCGCAGCGCCCGCAGGTCTGCCTGGGGCTTCTTTGCCTTGTACTGGACAGGGGGATAATTGGGCACTTCGGCCGTCATCGGGCGGTTCTCGGCGATCCACTTCACCCGTCCGCCGTTGATCAGCCTGACCGGCCCGTGGCCGTAGTATTTCAGCATCCAGTAGGCATAGGCGGCGAACCAGTTGTTGCTGTCGCCATAAAGGATGACGGTCGTCTCGGGGGTGATGCCCGAGCGACCGAGCAGGGCTTCGAATGCCCCGGCATTTGGCAGGTTGCGGCGCAGGACGTCCTGCGTATCGGTCTTCCAGTTCCAACCGACCGCGCCGGGGATGTGACCGGCACCGTATGATGCAGGGTCGACATCGACTTCCACCAGGCGCTGGTGCGGTTCGTTGATATGTCCGGCGACCCATTCGGTGTCGACCAGGACTTCGGGGGTGGCATATCCATCGTTGGATTGCGGACTCATAAGATGCTCCTTTGGCTGTATCGATAAATGGTTGGACAGGCCGTTGGCCTAATCGAGATCGCGGAATGTTACCGTTGGACCGGCACAGGGCATTTTGACCTCCTGGGAATAACAAACAGGTCCGGGGTTCTTCCCGGACCTGTCGGCGGCGGATGAAGTCCCATCGTTCACGAAAAACCTGATGTGGACGAGGGGTACGGTTCGCGTTGCCGCGATGACCGCTAGACGTGAACATGTCTAGCCGGGCAGCCGACCCCTCGGCCCGGACACATGCACAGATTGTCTGATTTCAGCAGATATTCGGACATAATCTATCCTAATTGCGAGTATACGCCCGGATTTCACTGGTTGTCAAGACCACTGGCATGGAGGCTGGATCTGGACCCCCGCATTCATTAGCCACCATCCCATAAAAAAGGACGGACCATTCGGTCCGTCCCTGGAAGCTCGTGCTGGATTATCCGGCCACTTTCCCGACGATGGCCGTCTCTTCCAGGACCGGCTCGTAGAAGCAGCGGCAGCCGTTCTCGTGCGAACAGCCGGTATGTGGCAGGCGCGGAACCTTGTCTTTCGGATAGGTCTTCATCAATTCGTAGCAGTGCGGGCAGGCGTCCCCGGCGACCGTCACCCGGATGGCCCGGATGCGCGGGTTTTCCTGCATACGCTTGAGGGATACCGCAGTCACGGAAAACTGGCGCAGATCGGATTGACAGTTGACACAAAGCTGGGCTTGATCGGGCGAAGAGGCGTTGCACTTGGAACAGGTCTGCATGGGAGGGCTCCTGGTTTTCCTTTATTTTACCGCGCTTAAAACCGAAAGCGCGGGGGTCAACCCGCGCTTTCTCTGGGGGAGGGGGATGAGGATAATTACGCCGGCAATGAGGCCGTGCTCATCGCGTAGGGATCTTTCTTGTTGGCTTCCTTGGCCGCCCGCCGGATCAGGGTGTTCAGGTGGGCGATCAGGACGCCGCTCGGGACCGGCTTGACCAGGTAATCGTCTGCGCCGGCGTCCAGGGCGCTGGCGACCATACCCGGGCTGTCCAGGGCGGACAGGATCAGGATCGGCACGTCGCTGAAGGAACGCACCTCGGTGCATACCTGCCAGCCGTCCATGCCCGGCATCATCAGGTCAAGAATGACCACGTCTGGGGATATCTCCCGGATCCTGCGGATTCCCTCTTCGCCGGAGTTGGCCATGAAGGCATCCAGACCGCGCGTTTTCAGCAACAAGGTTAACAGCTCGGTCATGGCGGGATCGTCGTCGATGGTGAGTACTTTGAAAGTCATAGGTGTGTCGATTCCAGACATAAGCTATATTATCACCAAGACGAATGCTCCATACTTTGCAAACGGTTTACAAAATGGTGTCTGGCGGTCCGGGAAGATTGTGGTAAGATTGCGGGTTGGTATGCCAATCGCAGGAATATCCCTGTTATCATTCTAAACTTCGTAAGGAGACAATATGGCAAAGAAATGGGTGTATCTGTTCGATGAAGTCGCTGATGCAGAAAAGTATGCCGGCAATTGGGAAGGCGTACGCGGTCTGCTGGGCGGAAAGGGCTCCGGCCTGGCCGACATGACGCGTGCGGGTGTTCCCGTCCCACCCGGCTTTACCGTGACGACCGAAGCCTGCAACGAGTTTCGCAAGACCGGCAAGTTCCCGGAAGGACAGTGGGACCAGATGCTCAAGGCCCTTAAGGTCACCGAGAAGAAGGCCGGCAAGAAATTCGGCGATCCGACCAATCCGCTCCTGGTATCCTGCCGTTCGGGCGCCAAATTCTCCATGCCCGGCATGATGAACACCATCCTCAACATCGGCCTGACCGATGAGGTGGTCGAAGGCATGATCAAGCTGACCAACAATCCCCGCTTCGTCTGGGATTCCTACCGTCGTCTGATCGAGATGTTCGGCACCACCGTCTTCAACCTGGACGATGAGGTCTTCGAGCACCCGCTGGCCGAGTACAAGACCAAGAAGGGCTACAAGGCCGATCCCGAGATGACCGCCGAGGATTGGAAAGCCCTCGTCGTTACCTTCAAGGAAGTTTACAAGAAGAACATCAAGGATGACTTCCCCCAGGACGTCTACAAGCAGATGGAACTGGCCACCAAGGCAGTGTTCGAGTCCTGGATGGGCAAAAAGGCCGTGGATTACCGCAAGGCGACCGCCATCTCGGATGACCTGGGCACCGCAGTCAACATCGTGACCATGGTCTTCGGCAACATGGGCGACGACTCCGGCACGGGCGTGGCCTTCACCCGCAATCCCTCCACCGGCAACAAGAAGATGATGGGCGAGTATCTGCTGAACGCCCAGGGCGAAGACGTCGTGGCCGGCATCCGCAACGCCGATCCGATCGAGCAGCTCTCCACCAAGATGCCGGAAGCCTACAACCAGTTCATGGACATCACGGCCAAGCTCGAGAAGCATTACAAGGACATGCAGGACGTCGAGTTCACCATCGAGCGCGGCAAACTGTGGATGCTCCAGACCCGCAATGCCAAGCGCACCGCCAAGGCCGCCATCAAGATCGCCATGGACATGGCTAACGAAGGCCTGATCTCCAAGGAAGATGCCGTCCTGCGCGTTTCCTTCTCCGACGTGGATACCCTACTCCACCCGCAGTTCGACGATGCCGCCCTTAAAGCCGCCGAGAAGTCCGGCTCCTACTACGTCAAGGGCGTCAACGCCTCCCCGGGCGCAGCCGTCGGCCAGGTCTACTTCGACGCCGACAAGGCTGAGAAGATGGCCAAGGACGAGAAGCAGAAGGTCATCATGGTCCGCCCCTTCACCAAACCGGATGACGTGCACGGCATGATCGCCTCCCAGGGCGTGCTGACCAGCGAAGGCGGAGCTTCCTCCCACGCCGCCGTGGTCGCCCGCCAGTTCGGCATCCCGTGCGTGGTCGGCGCCTCCGCCATGAAGATCGACCTCGAGAAGCGCGTCATGGAAGCCGATGGCAAGACCGTCAAGGAAGGCGAGTTCATTTCGGTCGACGGCACCACCGGGAAGGTCTTCATTGGCAAGATCCCGACCGTGGAAGCCAAGATCGAGGAACAGACCGATCTGCTGACCGTCCTGGGCTGGGCGGATGAGATCGCTGCCCGCAAGGACATCCGCACCCTGCCGGATGGCCGCAAGGCCCCCGGCGTCCAGGTTTGGGCCAACTCCGATTACCCGAAGGACGCCCAGCGCGCCCGCTCCTACGGAGCCAAGGGCATCGGCCTGTGCCGCACCGAGCACATGTTCTTCGAGACCGAGCGCCTGCCGATCGTCCAGAAGATGATCCTGGCCGAGACCAGCGCCGAGCGCACCAAGCAGCTCGACCTCCTTCTGCCGACCCAGCGCAAGGACTTTGACGGCCTGTTCGAGGCGATGAACGGGTACCCGGTCATCATCCGCCTGATCGACCCACCGCTGCATGAGTTCATGCCCGACGAGGAAAAACTCCTCGAAGAGGTCATCACCATGCGTGTCAAGGGCGAGACCAAGGGCCTGCAGGAAAAGGAAGACCTGCTGGTCGCCATCAAGGGCCTGCACGAATCCAACCCGATGATGGGCTTGCGCGGTGTCCGCCTGAGCATCGCCATGCCCGAGATCGTCGAGATGCAGGTCCGGGCCATCTTCGAGGCCGCCGCCGACTGCACCAAGCGCGGCATCGTCGTCCACCCCGAGGTCATGATTCCGCTCACCGGCACCATCAAGGAGTTGGAATGGATCCAGCCCCGCCTCGAGCGCATCGCCGGGGCCGTCATGGACGAGAAGAAGGTCAAGTTCACTTATAAGTTCGGGACCATGATCGAGATCCCGCGCGCCGCCGTCACCGCCGGCGAACTGGCCAAGCTGGCCCAGTTCTTCTCCTTCGGGACGAACGACCTGACCCAGATGACCTTTGGGTACAGCCGTGACGACGCCGAACGCAACTTCCTGGTCACCTATGTCGCCGAAGGCATCCTGCCCAAGAACCCGTTCCAGACCCTGGACCGTGGCGGCGTGGGCAAGCTGATGCAGATGGCCGTCAACGATGGCCGCAAGACCCGCCCCGAGCTGGAAGTGGGCATCTGCGGTGAGCACGGCGGCGACCCCGAGTCGATCGAGTGGTGCCACATGATCGGCAACAACTATGTCTCCTGCTCGCCCTTCCGCGTGCCGATCGCCCGCCTGGCGGCTGCGCACTACGCCCTCAAGTACGCCGGCAAGAAACTTGCCGAAGACAAGTAGTCGATGCAACCCTGTAGGGGCGACCAAATGGCCGCCCCTACTTTTTTGACCCGGTTCCTCGAGAGGACCGGGTCTCTTTTTCTGGTGTACAATCAATCTGGAGGAACTCGTATGAGCCATTTACCGATAGACACCAGCCGCGACTCCGCATCGATCCGTTTGTTCCAATCCGACTTCCTGGAATTCTTCACCCACATCAGCCCGGTCACCATTCTGGTCCTGTGGGTGCCGGTGGCCGTGCTCCTGCTCGTTTACGCGATCTTGAAGATTCCGGCCGGTATTTCCTTTGCCTTCATCCCGCTGTGCTTCATCGCCGGGTTGTTTCTGTGGACCTTGGCCGAGTACACCCTGCATCGCTTCCTGTTCCATCACAAACCGACCAGCCCGCGCCAGGAGCGCATCTTCTTCCTGTTCCATGGCGTCCATCACGCCCAGCCGCAGGATAAGACCCGCCTGGTCATGCCCTTCCCGGTCAGCATCCCGCTGGCGCTGGTTTTTGTGGGTTTGTTTTACCTGATTCTGGGCGTCGCCTTCAAGTCGCCGCAGTGGGTCGCCCCGCTGACATCGGGTTTCCTGGTCGGGTATTTGGCCTACGACCTGACCCATTACGCCACGCACCATTTCCCGATGCGCTCGGGCTACGCCAAGTACCTCAAGCGCTATCACATGCAGCATCACTACAAGGACGAGTACACCCGTTTCGGGGTCAGTTCGCCAGTCTGGGACTGGGTCTTTCGTACACAGGGTGTGGAGTAAATCATTTGCCACAGAGAGCACAGAGACCGCTGAGAAAAAACTCCGTGTTCTCTGCCTGTACTGTGCCGCAGGCACACGTGTGAACTCAGTGGCTTCTTTATGTAAGGAGGAAGGTTATGGATGCACTGGAAGCCATTCTCACCCGCCACTCGGTGGCCAAGGTCAAGCCTGATCCGGTCTCGCGCGAATTGATCGAAAAGTTATTGAATGCCGCCGTCCAGGCGCCCAACCATTACCGGGTGCGGCCCTGGCGGTTCGTCGTCCTGACCGGTGCGGCCCGCGAGTCCCTCGGGAAGATCATGGCGGAGTCGCTCAAGAAGCTTAATCCTGAGCTGCCGGATTCCGCTCTTGAGATCGAGAAGGCCAAGCCGCTGCGCGCCCCGGTCCTGATCGCGGTGGGGGTGGATAAGCCAGCCGAGCCAAAGGTGTTGCCGCTCGAGAATATCTGCGCCACCGCCGCGGCCGTGGAAAACATCCTGGTCGCGGCCAATGCCGAAGGTCTGGGCGCCATGTGGCGGACCGGCCCGGCGGCGCGCGACCCGGAAGTCAAGAAATTCCTGGGTTTCGAGACGGACCAGGAACTCCTCAGCTTTGTTTATATTGGATATCCGGATATGGAAGCGCCAGCGGCGGAGCGGCCGTCTTTCGAAGATCGGACGGTGTGGATGGAATGAAACTCAATCAGAAATAACCAGAAGGTTGGTTTTTGGTCGACCTAAGTTTATGCTGATGACTGTAATAAAGTAGGGCCGGAGAATATCCGGCCCTACGCTTAATCCTGTCTTACATCGACTTTCTCGATCTCCATCCAGGCCGCCGGGTTTTCCAGCGTCCCGTAGCCCAGCCGGCCCTCCGGCGTCCAGGCGGCGAACTGGTTGTCGATCCAGATGACCAGCCCCAGCGGGGGCTGCGGGGCGGTCGGGGTGACCAGGGTTTCCTTCCCGTCGACGGTAAAGAAGCAGCCTTTGTCCAGCCAGGCGATGGCGTACTCGTGCCATTCGGTCACGTCCGTCCCGATCGCGGCCCCGTCCTGCCGGATCATCCGGCCGGCCAGGCGACGCAGCAGGCGGGAGGTCGGCGGGAGCTCGAAGAGCGGCAACGCCAGCAGGGCGGGGGCAAGAAGCAAGGACGGCAGCTTCGGCGAGCGGAACGTCCCGGCGTGGAAGCCGTTGGCCGGGACGACCCGGTCCGAGCCCGGCAGGGGCGCGTCCCGGAAGGACAGCCAGTTCGGTAGGGAGGCGTGCATGAACCAGGCGGCCTGCGGGAGGGCCGGCAGGCGGCCGGGCTTGCCGCCCAGGCCCAGGTTCAGCCCGAACGGGTCGTTCCAGAGGCCGAACCCCCACGTGCCCGGCAGATCGGGCGCGGAGAGCCGGGCCCGCAGCCGCAGGGTCCAGGGGGCGGCGTGCCGGTAGCGGCTGCGCGGCAGGCCTCCGTAGTCGTCGAGCTCGGCCAGACGGT
>Ga0335071_10001760_pt1 | contig 23339 bp, 25 predicted proteins | sample Lox_Sample_15_FD_206724 | JGI IMG/M metagenome (GOLD analysis project Ga0335071, IMG submission 206724) | Soil microbial communities from Loxahatchee National Wildlife Refuge, Florida, United States - Lox_Sample_1.5 | ecosystem: Environmental > Terrestrial > Soil > Wetlands | place: USA... | reverse complement strand
GAAATGCTCAACAGGGTTATTCGGAGTTCCGCTCAAACCATCGCATCGCTTCGCTCGCCGGTCATGAGTAGCGCAGCCAGCGGACGATCTCAGGCAGGGTGGCGCGTTTGCCATACATCAGGATGCCGATGCGATAGAGGCGCGAAGAAATAACCAGCGTCGCCCAGATGCTCAAGACCATCAGGCCGATGGAGACGGCGAATTGCCATGCTGCGGGGATCTCCGACGCCATGCGCAGGAACATGATGATGGGCGCGGTGGGCGGAAAGAGCGATCCGGCGATCGCCCAGTTGGAGTTGGAGTCGTTCATGATGACAACGATCAGGGAAAAGCTGAGCCAGGTGGGGGCGGCGGCCAACGGCGTGAACATCTGCAACTCCTGTTCGGTTTCGCAGGTAGCGGCGAGGCCGGCAAAGAGGGCGCTGTAAAGCAGGAACCCGAGGACAAAGTAAACAGGGAAGAGAATCCCCTCTGCCCAGGAGAAATGAATGGCATATTGACCTGTGAGTATGGCTTCGGCCAGAGGAGTGGCCAGCAGCAGCGCGGCAGCGACCACCCAGATAAGGATCTGGGTGAGTCCGACCGAGCCTGCCCCGATCAGCTTGCCCGCCAGCATGTCGCTGGGCTTGACCGTCGCCAGCATCACCTCGAAGATGCGCGAGGTCTTCTCCTGAATGATCGAGCGTGCGACGTTGAGGCCGTAAATCAGCGTGGTCATGGAGAGCAGAATGGCCATGACGTAGCCCTTCCAGAACGTGGCCTGCGCGTTGCTTTTGACGATGGAGCCGTCTTTCTTCACCTGGAATGTGTCGATCGTGATGCCTTTGACCACGGCGTCGGCATCCGGCGGCCGCATGCCCTCCTGCGTGAGATCTCTGTCAACCAGGCCGTTATTGATTGCGTCATTCAGCTTGGCAGAGGTGATGAAGTCGCCGGAGGAGTTAGAGTAAAGCGCAGCGCTTGGTAGTCCGCCCGCGTGCGTGTCAATCTCCAGGACGCCGTCGACCGTCTTGGTACGAACCTGCCGGATCAGAGCATCGCGCTCGCCGGGCACTGAGGGGTCGACCACATCGATCGTCGGTTTGGCGTCCTTTTCATTGAACATCTGCATACGAACGGCATCGGCAAGGGCGATGTCCTGGCTCGCAATGATGTAGTGCTTGTGCGATCCCAGGCCTTTGCTGGCCAGGTAGAAGATTCCCAGGATCAGCGCGAAGATCACGGGCAGCCCGATCGTCGACATGCGAAAGGCGCGGCCGCGAATCTGTTCCATGTATTCGCGCCGGGCGATGAGCAAGGTGTCACGCATTTGCGCTGCCTCCTACCGTGCGGATGAAGATTTCTTCCAGTGACGGCTCGACCAGCTCAAAGCGATAAATCGTGGCCCTGGCAGAAGCCTCACGCAGCAGCTTCTGCGCGTCGCCGTGCGGCTTCAGGCGGATCTCGGCGTGGCCGGAGAAATTTCTCGCCTCGGCGATCTCGGGGCTGGAAAGGAAAGATGCGTCGCCCTCGAACTCCACGATGATCTGGTTGCGCTCGTAGCGGCTCTTGATCTCGCGCATGCGGCCGCTGAGTACGACTTCGCCGTTGTTGATTAGGCAGATGGCATCGCACAACTTCTCCACCTGGTCCATGCGGTGAGTCGAAAAGAGGATGGCCGCGCCTTTCTCCTTGAGCTCGATCAGCGTGCGCTCCAGAAGCACGGCATTGACCGGATCGAGGCCGCTGAAGGGCTCGTCCATCACGATGAGCTTGGGCTCGTGGAGGATAGAGCCGATGAACTGGATCTTCTGCTGCATGCCCTTTGAGAGCTCTTCGGTTTTCTTATCGAGTGCGTCGGCGATCTCAAGGCGCGTCGCCCAGGCAGTGGCTCGTTTGCGGGCTTCGCCCGCGGCAAGGCCGTGGAGCTCCCCGAAGAAGATGAGCTGTTGGAGCACCTTCATCTTCTTGTAGAGGCCGCGCTCCTCGGGCAGGTAGCCGACGTGGTCGAGGCTCTCGCGCGCGAAAGGCTTTCCGAAGAGACTCACCTGACCGGAGTCAGGCATGGTGATGCCCAGCATCATCCGGATGGAGCTGGTCTTGCCCGCGCCATTCGGACCGAGAAGGCCGAACATCTGGCCGGCGTCGATCGATAGATCCAGGTTGCGCACGGCAACCTTGTTCTCGTAGGCCTTCGTGACACCTGCGAGTTCGACTACTGGCATGCAAGCTCCCGGCGGGGGTGGGCAGGGGATGGCGGTATAAGTAACGTCCACCAGAAGTGTAGCAGGCTGAAGGCACAGAACAGCTATCCAAAACCGGGTTAACGAGGCTGCCAATGGGCGTCCGTACAGACAGCGCACCCACCTCTGCTTTGCGGCCAGTTCAATACATTGTTCGCGCCCGTGGGGCCATGCGCCGTGTATACTTTGCCGGTCTTCCCCCCGAGACGAACTTTCGCTTCAGAGGAGATCGCATGGCAAGTTATCTGGTGCAGTGTTCGTACACACAGGAGGCGCTCCGGGCGCTGATGGCCGCCCCGCAGGACCGGACGCCTGTGGTGGCAAAGGCCGTGAAAGGTCTGGGCGGAAAACTGGTTGGTTCGTGGCTGTCGTTCGGCGACTACGATGTCACCTTGATCATGGACATGCCCGATAACGTAAGCGCCGCGGCTATGGCCCTGGCTGCTGCCGCGGGCGGCTCGTTGAAGTCGATCAAGACGACTCCGCTGATGAGCACTCAGGACGGCATGGCCGCACTGAAAAAGGCGGCTGCGTCGAGCTACAAGCCGGTCGAAGCCAAGTAGCGGAGACCCGGACTACATCAGGCGCTTGCGCAGCATGTCGAGGGCCTGCTGCGAGGCCCACTCGCGAATGCGCTGGCGGTCACCGCGGAAGGTGCGCTCGCTTGCGTCTGTGGTTTGTCCGTCGGTGACGGCAATGTAAACCAGGCCGACGGGCTTTTTCTCGGTACCGCCCGTCGGGCCGGCGATGCCGGTGATTCCCAGGCCGATGGTGGCCCCGGTGCGCTGCCGGATGCCATCGGCAAGGGCCTTGGCCACTTCTGTCGAAACAGCGCCGTACTTCGCGATCATCTCCGCAGGCACGTCGGCCAATTCTGTCTTCAATTTGTCTGAGTAGACCACTGCTCCGCCCACGAACGAGCGCGAGGCCCCGGGAACTGAAGTGATGCGCTGCGCCACCAATCCGCCGGTGCAGCTTTCGGCCACGGCCAGAGTCGCCTGGCGCAGCCCGAGGTAGTAAAGCACGATCTGTTCGAGGGTTTCGTCCTGCGATGCGTAGAGAAAGTCGTCCAGGGCCTCTTCGATACGCTCGGCAAGCTCGTCCACCCGCTCCTGTGCCGCGGCCAGGCTGGGTTTTGCGCAGATCAGCGTCACCTGCAGGTCGCCGGCATGAGCCAGCAGCGTGGTTTCGACGTCGGCGTAGCCGAGATAAATCGGCGCGATGATCTTGTCGGCTTGCGACTCGGGAATCATGGCCGCCTTCAGCGTGCGCGTGGCAATGGCGCGCGGCGGCGCCACTTCGCGCAGGCGTGGCAGGCACTCGGTATCGAACAGCGGCTTGCACTCGTGCGGCGGCCCGGGCAAAAGCGCGATGAGCTTGCGATAGCCCTCGAAGGTGGTGTCAAGCCATTGGCCCGGCGCGCTCCCGTTGGGGTTTTGCAGCAGAACCGCGCCCTCCAGCACATCGGCCTGCTTCAGGTTGTTCTGCGGCATGGTGATGCGCCAGGTAGCTGCGCGCGCGTGCAGCGCGGCAACCTGGTTCGCGTCGCGGCGTAGATGGATCGACAACGCCTCGGCCGCGGCTTCGCGAGTCAGATCGTCTTCAGTGGGCCCAAGCCCGCCCATGATGAGAAGGATGTCGACGCGGCCAAGTGCGGCGCGGATGGCGCTGGCAATGTCTTTGCGGCGATCGCCGGCAATGGTCTTGAATGCGACGACGACTCCGATTTCGTTCAGCCTCTCGGTCAGATACAGAGAGTTGGTGTCCTGGCGGAACGGGGTGAGCATCTCGGAGCCGACGGCGATGATTTCGGATCTCATGAAAAACAGCGATTAGCTCCTGACTTCCAGCTCCCATCATGCGAGCTCAGTTGCGGCCGTTCTTGCCGAACAGGAGCGATGCGACCGGGAGACACAAAAACTTCGGCTGCCGGCCACCGGGCTGGAAGCTGGCAGCTCGTGGCTGGAAGCTAAAGGAGGTTCTGCCCCTCGACTCCCAAATCCACATCATAAACGGCGTCGTTGGTGGCAAGGACAGCGGTGCCTAGCGGCGAGAAGGCGATGCCGACAAGGTTGTTACCCGAGAGCACCAGCGCAGCCTCCCCGTTGGGCTTGACGCGGACGATCCCGTGACGGCCCCGCAGACAGGCGGCGAGGTAGATGTCCCCCTCCCGCGAGATCGCCAGGCCCTGCGGTCGGCCTAGCCCGCGGAACCACGCGCGCGTGTCGCCGTTAGGCTCGATAGCCCAGATGGCTTCGTTCGACGAAAGCGACGGGGCGGTCACAAACAGCGTGCCGCTTGCGTTCACCGCCAGGTGATAGGCGGATACGCTGGCCTCGAGCGTTGCGTGTACGAAGATCTGCCGTTGAGGGTTGATCTTGAAGATCGTGCCGCTGCGGTCGCCGACAAAAAGATTCCCGTCCTTATCGAACGCGCAGCCTGTCGCTACGCCCATGCCCTCTGCGTAAGGCGAGAATTCTCCCGCCGGATCGACGCGATAGACGATCCCCTCAGCGCGCGAAGTCACAAAAAGCTCACCGTCGGGATTGAAGGCAAGGCCGGTGGCATTCAGGATGCCGGTCACGAGCGGCGTACCGCGGCCGTCGGGACTGATGCGCACCACTGAAACCGGCGTCTGCTTGCCGCGCGCCCCCGAGATCGTGGCATAAATCATCCCCGAGCGGCTCACAGCCGGGCTGGTGACGGGATGCAGTCCATCGTTGAGCTGGCGGGCGATACGTACATAAGCGGCGTTGGCCGCGCCGGCGGAGCCGCGCACCTCGATAAGCCCGTGCGATGCGGAGCCCGGCACGCGAAACGCCAGACGCGTGGGCCTGCTCATGAGAATATGGGCCGGTTCACCGTCGACAAGAACCTGGGGAGAGCCAAAGCTGCCGGGGCCAAGGTCCATCCCGACCAGCTCGACCTCGCCAGATGGCAGGGCCGCCGAGGGAGCCACGTCATCGACGCGGGGCGGCAGCGTGGGCGAATCGGATTGTGAAGACGTACGTGCCATTTAGAACCAGATGCGGATCAAAGACGCCACAATCAAAGCATACAAGCCGGCGGCCACATCGTCGAAGACGATGCCCCAGCCCCCGGGCAATCGCTCCAGCCGCCGCACGGGAAACGGCTTGGTGATGTCGAAGAGTCGAAAGAGGACGAGAGCGATCAGGCCGTGCGCCCAGTCGCCCGGGCAGCCAAGCAGCGCGATCCACTGTCCGATGACCTCGTCGATGACCACGAATCCGGGATCGGTGCGGCCTGACTGACGCTCGGCGATGGTCGCCGCAGGTACGCCAAGTGCGATCGTGATGACGATGGCAACGACAAGAGAAATCAGCAGGGAATGGGGCGATCGATGGAAAGCCGCGGCGGCGCCAAGCCAGAGAAGGGCAGCAGCGAGTGATCCCCAGGTGCCGGGGCCGGGCTTGATGTAGCCCACGCCGAAAAAAGTGGCGATCGCCCAGGCCGGGGCAGTGTTCTTATGCGGGTACGGGTTTTCAGAATTTTCGGTAATAGGGGATTCCTTTGCTTTCTTCCCAAAGTTTTGCAAGTTTTGCCATGGGAAGCGAATAGAAGGGCGGGCGGTAGCGGGTGCCATACCTCAGCAGCGCTGCCAGGATCGGAAAGGAGACCGCTTCGGCTGCGGTCACAAGGATCATGAAAGAGTTTGCGATGAAGATCTGGCGAGCAAGCAGAATCATTGCCAGAGGGAAGATGACTGCCATCGCCCACAGCGGGAGGATGAATCGTTTCGAGAATACGGTCGCAAGCACGAAGAGCGGGAATTCGAGCACGAGAAGAAGGTAGGGCGCGAGTAGCCGGGAGGGAGTGTAAACGAACAAACCGCCGAGGATCTCGAAGCATCCGAGGAGGGAAAAGAATAGGCCCCACAGCCCCGCGAAAATAAGCGAGCCGATGCAGAGCCACTTGCCGTTAACCGTCATCGGAATCTCCGCGTCGCCCACCGGAGAGGCCGCCGAGGTCTTCCAGAACTTCAGGGTCGAGGACAGGCGAACTGATCTTGTACGCCCCGCTGGCCCATTTGCCGAGATCAATCAGGCGGCAGCGGTCGCTGCAGAAGGGAAAATCCTCGTCGTTTGGCTGCACGAGCACGCTGCATGTGGGGCAGCGGAAAAGCTTGGAGGATCGTTTCCTGGCCGGCATCGATTTCCCGCGCGCGCGCGACGCGCTCATCCATTATGGTAGCGCGAAAAAGCAGCGGTAGAGGGCCCGTGGCCGGGAGTCCAGGACTCCGACACCCCAATACCCCACCGCGGTGCTATCGCTGAGTCGCTCACGGACCGGCTCGCCCGCTCTACATTCCTTTCAGCAACGATTCCAGTCGCTTCAAGGAATCGGTTCGCCCGTAGACATTGCCGTAGTTGTAGCCGGTGATCGTCGGATCTTCGCCCGCGCGCATAAACCCGTGTCCCGCGCCATCGTAGACAACGGGGTCATATTTCTTCCCTGCGGCCTGCATCGCGGCCTTCGTGTCAGGAATGGTGGCCGAGATGCGCGCGTCGTTCCCGGCGTAGAACCCGTAAACCGGCGCTGTAATGGTCTTCATGCTTTCGGTCGGCGGCGGAGGTCCGTAAAATACAAACGCCGCGTTGAGATCGCTGCGCTGCGTGGCGTACAGAAACGATTTTCCTCCACCCCAGCAGAATCCAACCACGGCGAGTTTGCCGTTGGCCGCGGGCAACTTGAGCGCGTAGTCCGCTGCGGCATTTAGATCGGCCGTGACCGTGGCCGGGTCGAGGCCCGAGACCGCTTTGATCACCGCCTGTTGATCGGCAAAGGCGCTGGTGTTGCCCCCGTTGGGTCCGAACCCGGAGAGCAGGTCAGGCGCGATCACTATATAGCCCATCGCTGCGATGTCGTCGGCCATGGAGCGCGCCCAGTCGCTCAGCCCAAAGATCTCGTGGATCAGCAGAACCACGGGCGCCTTGTGGCTGACCTCGGGGTAGACCACAAAGGCGTCGACGGTGCGATTGCCGTGCGTCACCTTCACCCACTCCTGGTGGCGTGGCGACTTGTTCAGCAATGCTTTCGCCCAATCCTGCGCGAAGGCGCTGGGAATGGCAAACACTGCCAGCAGCGCCGCGCATGAGAGCCACTTGACGACGGGGACGGGAAGCCGGTTTTTCATGCGGGCAAGCATAGCAGAAAAACGGCGAAACAGGCGCCGCAGCAGCTTTGAAACAGTAGCCGGCCGGTGTCGCCTATGCTGAAGTCGTGTCTCTCGATTGGCAATCAGGACCGCTTGCCGAAGGCCTCCGCTGCTACCGGAACCAGGAGTTCTGGCTCGCCCACGAACACTGGGAAAGCGTCTGGCTGCGGCTCGAAGATCCGGAGAAGAATTTTCTGCAGGCCTTGATTCAGACCACCGCCGCCTTCCATCACTTCCAGGAGCGAAATGACCGCGGGACTGCCTCTCTACTGCGCAAGGTCTTGCGCCGGCTGGAGCCTTATCCGGCACACTTCGGTGGCATCAACCTGCAGCAGCTCCGCGAAGATGTCCGCGAGTGGTTGCAAGCCATGGAAAACCAGGCGGCTGAACGTCCAGAGAACTTTCCCCGCATCGGCCCTCCCCGCGTCAGCCTTTCTTGACTGGCGGGCGAAGCCCTGACACCAGCTACGCTTCAGAGGTCTTCCTCAGGCGGCCGATGCCCTCGCCGCCGGCTCTAGCTCTCCCGCCCCACGATACTCGCCACTACATCGTAATCGTGGGCCTCGGTGATCCGGGCGCGGTAGAACCGGCCCCGCTCCAGATCTCCAACCGGCCCGAAATCGTTGATGTAGACCTTGCCGTCGATTTCAGGCGCGTGGAATTGCGTGCGGCCTTCCCACAGCAGCGGGGTCTCCGCGCTTTCACCTTCAGTAAGAAGCGTCACTTCGCGGCCAACCCAATTCTGTTTCGCTTTGCGCGAGATCGATTTCTGCAGCCGCATCAGGCGTTTGCGGCGTGCCTCGATGGTGCGCTTGGGGACTTTCTCGCCTAGCGCGAATGCGCCCGAGCCTTCCTCATCGGAGTAGCTGAAGACACCCAACCAGTCGAACTTCGCCTCTTTGATAAATTCCTCCAGAACCAGAACGTCACCAAGTGACTCTCCGGGAAAGCCAACGATGAAACTGGTGCGCAGAGCGATGCCCGGAACGGCGGTGCGCACCTTCTGCAATGTCTTCAGGAAAATATCGGCGCCTGCGCCCCGCTTCATGCGCTTCAATACATCCGGTGACGCGTGCTGCAGCGGCAGATCGAGATATTTGCAGATCTTGTCATGGCGTGCGATCGTTTCGAGCAGCCTGCCGGTGATGCGATTCGGATAGGCGTAGAGAAAGCGCAGCCAGCGCAGCCCGTCGATTCCCGCCAGCGCATCGAGCAGCGTTGCCAGGCCATCCTTCATGCCCAGGTCCTCGCCGTAGCACGTGGTGTCCTGCCCGATAAGCGTGATCTCTTCGACCCCTCGCGCGACCAGTTGCTCGGCTTCGGCGACCACCGACTCGAACCGGCGCGAGCGGAATTTCCCGCGCAGATTAGGAATCACGCAGAAGCTGCACGGATGATCGCAACCCTCCGCAATCTTGATATAAGCCGAAGCTCGCGGAGTAGAGAGAAGCCGCGGGGTCGACTCGTCGTAAAGATAGGTCGGCAGCAAATGGGCCGCCCCGTCCCAGTCATCCCGGCGGAAGCGGCCGGCGCGCTCGCGGTGGTCTCCCTCGGGCCTGCCCTTCGGGCCGCCCTGGTTTTCGACGAGATCGTGCTTGTGCGTTCCGGCCTGCGATTCGCGGCCCGCGCGCACGCTGGCAGCAGCGGTAAGAATGTTGAACGGGGAAGAAGACGAAGCGGGCGCTGGCGCTACACCTGCGGCCTCGAGAATTGCCTCCAACTCGCCGGTCCCGACAACAGCATCCACCTCCGGAATGTTTTTCCGGATCTCGTCGCGATAGCGTTCAACCAGGCAGCCGGCCACGATCAGCTTTCGTGCTCTGCCCTCGGTCTTGTGCCGCGCCATCTCCAGAATGGTGTCGACCGACTCCTGCTTGGCGGTGTCGATGAACGAGCAGGTGTTGACGACCAGAATCTCGGCCTCTTCAGGACGCGAGGTCAGGCGAGCGCCGGCGCGGTCCAGCAGGCCCATCATCACCTCGGAATCGACGAGGTTCTTGGGGCAGCCAAGAGAGACGAAGCCTACGATCGGGGAAGGTTTGGAAGCAGCGGTCACTTATCTAGTGTAGTGGTAGTGAAAGCCCTGGAAGGTGACGGGGTAAATCGAGGAGGTTCGGTGATCGCGAGGCATTGGCGCGGGTGGACAAAGCCTGAAAATGCAGTGGCATACGAGAAGTTCCTCAAGGAAAAAGTGCTACCCGGGCTGCGCGCCATCGCCGGGTATCGAGGCGGCTATATCTTGCGGAAAGATGGCGGAGGCGAATCCGAGTCGTCGTAATCAACCTGTTCGATTCGCTCGATGCGGTGAAAGCATTTGCCGGTCCCGACTACTCGGTCGCGGTCTTCGAGCCCGAAGCCGGCATCAGCAAGGCCTTAGCTCTCTTTGCGATACAGCAGGTCGCGGATGGCGCGGCGCCGGGCGGCGTTCACTTCAAGTTCCACGCGGCGCTCCGTGGGGTCAAACGGGCGGCGCTCGACCACCTCGACCTCCTCGGGCTCGCTGCATGAGGGGCAGCGATTGGCGAACCCGGGCTTGTCGGGACGAAGCTCGAACTCCTCCTCACAGACAACGCAGGTGCGGATCGGGAACGGCATCGACAAACATAGTAGCGAAAACCGCGTGGAAATCAAGAGGGTACCGGCGCTGCGGAGTGAGAGCTGCAAGCCGGCGAACGGTCCCGGCACGGCTTCATTCTAAGGCGAATGCCTTTGCGTCGAGCCAGACCTTGGTATATTGGCTGGCGGTAATGGATTCGTTCAACGTTCCGATCACGGCAACCGCTCGTCCGACGAGTTTCCTCGCGATTGCTGCTTGAGACTCATTCATAAACAGCTGCATCTCTCGAACGTTGTTGGCTTGGTCCAGGTTTGCGCTTCCCACCGATTCCGCATTTGCGGCCCGATCCACGCAGATCGCGTGCTTGAGCTTGAGAATCAGAATAGTGGTCCGCTGGTCCCTGCCCGGTGTCTCGCCATAGCCGGGAGGCCCGAAAACCCGTCTCTCTCGCAAGGTTCCGTTTAGCTGCACTCCGGGGCTGTCGTACTGGAGACAGCGCTGTTGCTTGGCGGCGTCGCTGTCTTTCTGCTGAGCGTGATTCAACTGCGGGCCACACAGGAAGATGGCTCCGCTTAGCGCTGCTACCGCGTTGAATACAGCACGACGTCTCAAAGCGCTCTCACTTAATTCGCCAGCACCGCCCTGTAGCGCACTTTCCCCTTCTTCACCTTTTCGATCGCATCGTTTGCTTTGGCCATAGGGAACCGTTCGGTCATGGCCTTCACGCCGTGGCGTGCGGCCACGTCGAGCATCTCGCGAATGCGAGCGGGCGGCCCTATCGGGCTGCCGCCGATGGTGCGCAATCCCGAGATGAGGGGAAAAGCATGCACGCTGACTGGCGATGGCGGCACGCCGACAAACCAGAGAGCTCCGTTGGGGCGCAGCGTGGCGAGGAACGTTCCCCAGTCCTGGTCGGCATTGACCGTGGTGAGAATGAAGTCGAGCGCGCCGGCCACTTCTTTCATGGATTTGGTTTCGCGGCTGTGGATGAAGTGGTGAGCGCCGAGAGCGCGAGCCTCTTCTTCCTTGCCGGCCGACGTCGAGAAGGCAAAAACCTCGGCGCCGAAGACACGCGCGAACTGGATGGCAAGATGGCCGAGACCGCCAATGCCCACCACGCCGACACGCGACGACGGATTCACGTTGTTGATGCGCAGCGGATTGTAGACCGTGATGCCACCGCAAAGCAGCGGCGCGGCCTGCTCGCTGGGCAGTGCCTCCGGAATCGGGATCACGAAGCGGGCGTTGGCGCGAACCCGGTCGGCGTAACCGCCGTTGCGGTGTACGCAGGTACCTTCAGAGAACGGGCATAGATTTTCCTGCCCGCGCGTACACCACTCGCATTGGCCGCAGGAGTTCGATTGCCAGCCGAGGCCGACGCGCTGGCCCACTTCCAGGTTGCGCACTTCGGGGCCCACACCAGAAATAGTGCCGATGATTTCGTGGCCCGGAATGAACGGAAACTGGCTGATGCCCCAGTCGTTGGCGATAAGATGCAGATCGCTGTGGCAGATGCCGCAGTGGGAGATAGCGATCTCGACCTCGGTGGCGCCGAGCTTGCCGGGATCGTAACGGTAAGGCAGAAGTTCAGCCCCAGCCGCATGTGCTGCAAGACCTTGAATCTGAGCCATGATTGCTCCGCAGTCCTCGATCATAGGTCAACGGACCGGATGAAGCCCCAAATATTTGGTCCGTGTGAATGAGGTGTGAAAATTGCTGGAATTAGTTTAAACCGCCGCCGGGGTCGATATGCACATTCAGGATCTGGTACCCGGAGAGGACGCCGTCAGCCGGCGCATCGCCAACAAGCTCCGCCGATTCGCCATTCAGCCCCGCATCTTGTGAGTTGCGCATAGGCTCCAGGGCGTTGGCCACCGAAATCGGAAGGCTGGTCAGAGTCTGACCGTTAACCTCGGCCTGCGATTCGGGCGCCAGCAGGCTCACGTAGATGTGGTCGGCCGCGTGCTGGCTCCGAGCCTGGGCAAGCACAGCGGCGAGATCGGCGGGCGGCGCGCCCAGCCCGAAACGCGGCTGCTGCAGTGTGCGGTCCAGTGTGGCGCCATCTGAAACCAGCAGACGAAGGTTGCCCGCAGCCAGCCGTGCCGGCAACTTCACCGCGATGCGCACATTACGCTGGGGCTGCTGCCACGGCCGAAGCGTCGCTTCCACTTCCACCGTGTCGCCGGCGTGGATCATGTTGCTCGAAACCACGCGCGCCTGCTCCAGCGCCACCTGCACATGGCGCGGAACCGCCTCAACATGCAGATCGATCTGCCGCACCGTGCCCTGGCGCGCGCTGTTCAGATAAAGCTGCTGAAACTGAGCCCCGGCCTCAAGTGCAGCCAGCATGGGAGCCGGTGCCAGACCGGCATCGGCAGGAGCCCATTGATCGAGCGGAACGGGCGGAAAGCCGGAAAGATTGAAGTTTCCCGTGACGTGATAGCTCAGTGACGCGCTGCTCTCGTTGGTCTCGAGTAGAGATTGATAGAGAACCACTTGCATGGCCAGCGGAGTGAGCGAAGGCTGATCGAGGATTTCGACGTTGACCTTTCGCTTTCCCTCGGGCGCGTCCACGCTGATGTGCATGGGAATCATCCGGGCCTCGGCGCCGAAGACGCCGCGGATGCCGGATTGCCGATCCTCAGTGAACGACCCGATGGTGGCGCCGGTGTTGATGATCTTGAAGGCGTTCAACGGCGAAGCCAGCGTCGTCAGCACGTCGGCGCTCGTCATCGGCAGCGATACCGGTCCTGCCTGCAGCACCGGGTGGCCGCACGCCATCAGTTGCTTGGGATCGACGTAGGTGACCGTACACGTAGCAGAAACCTCCAGATCGCCGCGAATCAGCAGCATGCTCACAGCTGACCCGGGACCCAGCGTCGTCGGCCGGGCAGACATGGAGGAGTCCCCTGAAGATGAGGCGCCCATTCCGCCGGCGGCAACCGATGCAAGGCTTGTCCCCGCGGTCTGTTTCTGCCAGAAGCCGATCGCCTCCGGGCTGAATCCACTCATCACCAGCGGCGTTTCCATCGGCTGAAAGGTTGTTTGCGCATCCTTCACAGGCAATGCCGATTCGGGTGCGCCCGGCGAAGCCAGGGAAGAAAGAAGCGCAACGGGCGACTTGCTCGCTGCCGGCCCCTCCGCTGCCTCGCGCAGCTCCGAATCTCGTGTCGCCAGATCGCGGACCTCGAGAATCTGCTCGATCGGCGTGACGCCGCCGATGGGATCCTTGCTGAAGACGCCGATGCGGTAAGAGAGCGAGCCCATCAACTTGCCATCCACGTAAACGGGGCTGCCGCTCATTCCTTCAACGACTCCCGTGTACTCGGGTTTGGCGCCGTGAAGCTGGACCAGGATCAGATCCTGGCCGGGGCCGCGAGCGCCCCGCAGCACGCCAAGCACCTCTACCTGCATCGGCTCCGGAGTATCTCCCTGAAAAACCGTCCAGGCGGTTCCGGAAAGGCCGCGGTGAACCTGGCTGAGGGGGAAGATGGCGGCGTTTTGCGGCGGTCCCGCGCGCTCAGCCGCGCCCTGCGCCGGGCAGGCAATTGCCGCCTGCGCCAGGATCAGGGCCAGGGCGCCTGGGACCGATGCCTTGAGGATGGTTCTCACGTCTATTAGAGTACAGCGGGTCCCGGAGGATAGCAGGAAGGTCTCCCGCAGGCGGTCCCCTTCTGAGCGGCCCGCGGCAGAGATCGTCTATCCTTGTTGGCACGCGAGGTTGCTATGGAAATGAAGCGTCGGATTGAGAAGGTTCTTGCGAGTCTCTCGCTCAGCGTCGCCTTTCTCGCCGTCTGGGCTCTGGCTGCTGCGCCATTGGCAGATGCTCAGGCCCAGCAACAGGGGCAGCAGCAGACGGCGCCCGGGCAGCCTCAGCAGGATCAGACAGCGCCTGATGCGGGTGGTCCCGGCGGCGACAACGGCTCCATCGCCTTGCCGAAGAAAAAGGACAATCCCGATGACACTCCTCCGCCGGCGCCGGCCGAACCGAAATTCAAAGCCCCGGAGGGCACGCCACCCATGAGCCTGCGCATCGAGGTCCCCGAGGTCACCGTCGACGTGGGCGTGCTGCTCGAAAAGACGCATTCATTTGTGCCCGGCCTCAAGCCCGAGAACTTCCGCGTTTACGAAGACGGCGTTCTCCAGAAGGTCGAAGGCTTTAAGCGCTCCGAGGCGCCCATCACCTGCTTGCTCCTGGTGGAATACGCCGCGCGCGGTTTCGCCTTCCGCGTCGACGCGCTCAATTCGGCGTGGGCCTTTGCGCAGCAACTTCGGCCGCAGGACTACATCGCCATGATGACCTTCGACATGAACACCCACATCGTCTCGGACTTCACGCAGGATAAGCGGCAGATCATTCAGGGAATCAATATGCTGGCCAACGAAGTTTACATGCCGGCCGCATTCTCCGAGACCAATGTCTTCGACGCCCTGGCCGAGTCCTTGGACCGTCTGAGCCGCATTGAGGGCCAGAAATACATCGTTCTAATCGCCTCGGGTGTAGATACCATGTCGAAACTTACCCTCGACAAAATCCTGGCCCGCGTCAAAGCCTCGCGCGATATCTCTATCTTCACCATCTCCACTGGCGGTATGCTGCTGGCCATGACCGAAGGCAGAGGCGGGATGATGGGCGGCATTCGCGACATGACCTATCTGCAGGCCGATAACCAGATGAAGACCTTCTCCGATCTCACCGGCGGCATGCACTTTGCGCCGCGCTTCACCGGCGAGATGCCTGAAGATATGCAGGCGATCAACCAGAATATTCGGGCCAAGTACGAGCTGGTTTACCACCCCACCAACGCCAAGCAGGATGGAACCTACCGCAAGGTACGCGTCGAGCTGGTCGATGACGAAGGCCAGCCCCTGCGCATGCAGGACGAGAAGCACAAGCCTCTCAAATACGACGTAATCGCCCGCGACGGCTATCGCGCCCGCCAGGAAGTGGAGTAGGGCAGGGAACGGAGGCGGAGTCAGCTCCGACCCGTATTGGATGCGGCGCTCTTTCCAGCGGGGATCGATTCTGCGGGATGCAGCAAGCCTTACTCAGTCTCGCCAGGTCCGCCTGCATCCACTTGTCTTCGCTCAGCACAGATAGTGTTTCGCTCAGGATTTGCGACGCGCCCGCGTGCTTTGGCGCATCGATCCGGTAGTGCATCCATTTGCCTTCGCGTCGCGCTGCCACAATGCGAGCGCGCCTCAGATAGGCAAGATGCCGCGAGATCTTGGGCTGGCTCTGCCCTAGAATTTCTACGAAATAACACACGCAAACCTCCCTGCCGTTCATCAGGTTCAAGAGCCGGAGACGGGTCCGGTCTGACAGCGCGGCAAACAGAAGCGCCAGATCGGAGGTGTTTGCAGGGCGGCTCATACTCCCATAATATACGCCTTGACAGATATGTCCATGCGAAATATATTCGCTTTAGCGTATGTAAGGAGACGCAATATGGAACCGTCAAGCGTTCAGGAACAGGTCAAGGAGAAATACGGAAGCGCTGCGCGCGCGGTCTCGCAGTCCGGCGCCGTGCATGCATGTTGTGACCCGGGTCTTCGCTGCTGTGACCCGATCACCACAAACCTTTATAGCGCCGGTCAGACCGGAATCATTCCCGACAAGGCGGTCAAGGCTTCGCTCGGTTGCGGCAATCCCACGGCTTTGTTGGATCTTCGTCCCGGCGAGACCGTGCTCGATCTTGGCTCAGGTGGCGGAATCGATGTGCTCCTGTCGGCCCAGCGGGTTGGTCCTGCGGGCAAAGCCTATGGCGTCGATATGACCGATGACATGCTGGCGCTGGCGCGTGAAAACCAGAGGCAGGCAGGAGTCGCGAATGTCGAATTCCTGAAGGGCGAGATCGAAAACATCCCCCTGCCGGACAACTCCGTCGATGTCATCATCTCAAACTGCGTGATCAATCTCTCTGCAAACAAGGACCGGGTGCTTCGCGAAGCGTTCCGTGTGCTGAAGCCGGGAGGACGCTTCGCCGTGTCCGATGTGGTTGTTCGCGGCCGCGTGCCGGATGAGGTTCGCAGAAGCATGTTGCTCTGGGTCGGCTGCATCGCCGGCGCGCTCGAAGAGCGCGAGTATATCGAGAAATTGAAAGGCGCAGGATTTGAAGACCCTTCCCTCGAGACGACTCGCGTTTACAACGTCGAAGACGCACGCCAGTTCCTGGCCGGCGCGGGCGTTGACGTGGATTCCATCGCTCCCCAGGTGCATGAAAAGTTCTTCAGCGCCTTCATCCGCGCCAATAAGCCGCGAGGAGGGGCCTGCTGTGGTCCGGCGTGCTGTAGCTGAGTTGGTGGGTACGGCGTATTTGCTCGCGGCGATCGTCGGGTCCGGCATTATGGCAGAGCGTCTGGCGGGCGGCAACGTTGCGATCGCGTTGCTCGCCAACACCGTTGCGACAGGTGCCGCACTGGTCGCCCTGATCCTGGCGTTTGGGCCGGTCTCTGGTGCCCATTTCAATCCCGCTGTCACGCTGGGACTGGTTCTTCGCGGAGAGACGACCTCGCGGGAAATGCTCGTCTATCTGTCGGCCCAGATTGCCGGCGCTTTTCTCGGCGTGGCTGTCGCGCATGCCATGTTCGGTGACACCTTTTTCTCCGCCTCGCTGCACGCGCGGTCCGGCGCCGCGCAGGTATTCAGCGAGTTTGTGGCCACGTTCGGACTTCTCACCGTCACCTGGAGCTGTGCCAGGTATCGGACTGCGGCTGTTCCCTATGCGGTTGGGGCCTACATTGCCGCCGCATATTGGTTCACAGCGTCCACCTCGTTTGCCAATCCCGCCGTGACGCTGGCGCGGGCAGCATCGAACACCTTCGCGGGCATACGCCCGATCGACGCGCCCGGCTTCATTGCCGCGCAGTTAGCCGGTGGTGTGGCGGCAACTTATCTCGCCTGTTGGCTTTTCCCCGTTCCACAAACGAATCAAGTCGAAGCGGAGGCTTGAATGCTGGAACCCTACAATGTGCTTTTTCTCTGCACGGGCAACTCTGCGCGCTCCATCATGGCCGAGGCAATTCTCAATCACAAGGGCAAAGGGAAGTTTACGGCTTTCAGTGCAGGCAGCCACCCGGCGGGGCAGCCTCGGCCTGAGGCACTCCGTCAAATCGAATCAAGCGGACTTTCCACGTTGGGCCTGAGAAGCAAATCCTGGGATGAGTTCTCGGGCCCCGAAGCGCCCACGCTCGACTTCATCCTCTCCGTGTGCGACAACGCGGCGAAGGAACCGTGTCCCTATTGGCCTGGGCACCCAATCACGGCACACTGGGGTGTTGCCGATCCCGCAGCGGTCAGAGGCACTCCGGAGGAGATCGCACGTGCCTTCCGCGATGCCTTTACTGTGCTGGATCGCCGCATTGGACTCTTCCTCTCGCTGCCCATCGCCACGCTTGACAACATGGCCATCGAACGCGAAATCAGTCAAATAGGCCAAATATAGCCCGCTTCAGGCCACCATCTCGAGAACGGTCATGAGCCTTTCACCAGCCGAAACACACTTACCGTCAGATCCGCGGCATAAAGCTGCGAACTCCCTTTTCCCATCGTGAGACGTTCCCCCAACCAGTGTGATTGCGGTCACCCCGCCGCCATTCCTTCCATCGCTAACATGAACAGCGATAAGGCGATTCTTCGCTGTCGTCATCTCACACATCCTGCGCGATGCCGCGGCGACGAAGCCCAAAAAAGCGACAGAAGGGTGGTAATGACAATGAACCTGGTCCCTGTGATTTGGTCGGTGTGGGGCGCTTCGATTCTCTTTATGGCCTTTGTGATCCTCTATGCGTCTCGAATCTCGAAGAACGAGGAGGATCAGCTGTTTCTGTCCGAGTCCTCGGTTCATGAGGAGACCGAGCAGTCGGCGATCGCCTCGAAGATTGCCAGGATTCAGCCTCTGAAAAGGACGTCGTATGTCCTGGCCGGCGTGATGACTGGGTTGATGGTCGTCTACTACATCTTCGACATGATCAAGCAGTTCAGATAACGCAGATCTGGGGTGTAACCATGTGCGGCCGCCGGCGAATATTCGCCGACGGGAGAAGCCCTGCACAGATCCCGGCGATCCGTCCGCTCCTGCTTTACATCAGGTGCAGCTGGACCATGATGTCGCGTACGTAATAAGCAACCACCACCACCGTCATGGCGATCACAAGCCAGCGCCCGATGCGAACCAGCGGTTCGATCTTGGCCACCCTGGAAACAATCATCGCTTGCGCAGTCTTTTCATGCTCGAACGAGTCGTCGAGGAAGATTTGGTCCTCTTCGTCGCGCGTCAGACTTGACCGGTAAATATACACAGCAGCCGTGAAAACAACGAACGCTGCCCAAACGGTCCACATCACTGGGACAAACGTCATGGAGCACCTCCGCACTGTTTTCCGGGTCCCAGATACCGGCGGGGTCGAGGGGGAAATCCGCGGTCTCGAGGGTAGAGGGGCCTTTCTGCCCAGCATCATAGTCCCCTTTTCATCAATTTGTGAACCGGCGCCCGAGGGCTGCTTTTGGTGAGATTGCAAGCGTTTGCAGTGATCCGGGGAAGGGACCCTTCAGGCCGCGACCTTCCACTTCCTGGTGCATCAAAATGAGGAAGGTTACGTTGGGGCCTTGTGGCTTTGCCCACGGGACGTTAGAGTGAAAGAGACAGGGTGAGCGAGATCACCGAGGAGGAAGAGACAATGGCCACAACCACTGTTGTTGCACCGACGACCGAGGAAACCGCAAAGAAGCCGCCGCTCGTGTTGACCGCGCCGGCGATTGCCAAGGTGCGCGAAATCATGGCCACTCAGGATCCCCTGCCCGCAGGGCTGCGCATTGGCGTGGTCGGCGGCGGATGCTCCGGCTTTCAATACTCCATGGCTTTCGAAAATCAGAGTGGCATGATGGATAAGGTCTTCAATTTTGACGATTTGAAGGTGTTCATCGACGCCACGTCGCTCATGTACCTGAACGGCTGCACGGTCGATTACGTCGAGACCCTCGAAGCAGCCGGCTTCAAGTTCGAGAATCCCCAGGTGAAGTCGACCTGCGGCTGCGGATCATCGTTCCAGGTATAAACGGTAGCCATTTCGGTATTAACCAATCAGGAGCAGAAGGGCTCACCCTCCAGGGTGAGCCTTTCTGTTTGCTGGGCCCTTTCTGCTTTATTGACTCGATACAGGCCCTCGCCGGGCCGGCGTTGCCGCCTACTGCGGAGCCGACCCCTCAGGCGGCATCGAGGGCGAATTCACCGGTGCCCCGCCCGAACTCCCGCCTCCAAAGCTCGATCCACCTGAACCGAAGCCTCCGGAACTGAAGCCACTCGAACCGAACCCGCCGGTATTCGATCCCCCAAACCCCCCATTGCCGAAGGCTGAACTGCCGACTGGACTGGATGTGCTGCTCGCCGGCTGGCCCATCAATCCCGTGTTCCCGCCGCCCATCTGCTGCATATCCGAGAGCGGGTCGTAGGTAAACTCCCACTCGTTGTAGTGGTTCTTCTTCTTGTAGACCAGGATCGATTGCTTGTCGCTGCCCGGCGAAAAGCCGATGATGCCCGCGCCGCCGAAGGTCTGGCCCGATCCGAAACCCGAGGAACTGCCCGACGATGAGCCAGAGCTTCCATTGGGCCCGCTGCCTGAATTGCCGGCAGATCCCGAGGCGCCGCCTGCCGTGTTTGACCCCGAGTCAGAAGAACTGAAGATGCCGCCGGCGCCGCCCGACGACCCGAATGACGACCCGCCGAACGACGACGACCCGAACGACGACGACCCGCCAAAAGCGGACCCCCCATTCATTCCATTGCCGGCCAGACCATTCCCGCCGCTGGGGCCGACCCCGGCAATTGTCGACGCGTTGCCGCTCAGCGGCTGGCCGAAGAAACCCATCGCCGTCGGCGTCTTGTTCTGGCCAAACATCACTGGCTTCCAGTCGTCCTTGTGGGTAATCGGGTCGTTGTACCTCTTGCGCAGAAATTTGATCTGGTTGGTATTCACCAGTGCGTCGACGTTCGGCGGATAAGCGTGGAACTTGCGGTAGTAAAGCTGAATGGCGCGGCGGTACTGCATCCCTCGGTGCCAGGCTTCCAGGTCGCGATCGCGCTGAATCGATTTGATCACCGAGGGTGACGCAATCGACAGCGAGATCACCAGCAGCGTGAGCATCATGACCACGGTCAGCAGCATGTAGCCCTGCTCGGATCGAGGCGCTTCCTTCCGTGATGGCTGCGGGATGTCTGTCGTGAGCGGGATCTGCGACGTATGCATCATGTGCTGCTCAGTTGGCCGAGAGCGGAATGCTCTGCGTGTTGTTGTAGGCGAGGTCGGTGATCTCCACGCTCGTCGGGTGGATCGCGCCGACCTTGTAGCGATGATCGACGATCTCACCGGTGTGGGCCATGAAGATGTCTTCTCCATGAAGGAAGAATGCCTTCAGGGCTTTGCTCGGATCCTGCGAATAGCCAAAGTACTTCAGGTCGATATTGGGCGGCTGCGGCTTCGGCAGCGGCGCGGGCGGTGTATTTTGCGCGATGTTGTTCTTGTTTGGCCGTGCCGAAAGCAACGGCAATGGAATCAGCGGCGTGGAGTTGGGCGAGAAGATGTTGCGCCCGCTGCCGGAATAGGTAACATCCTCGCTCTGCTCGAGCTTGGCTAAATGAAGCTCCGGATCAATATCGGCGTTGCTCAGCTTCTGCGCCTCGCCGCTGTCGTTGCTCTGGCCTGGCGCCGTGCGCAGAGCAGGTGCTTTGACGGGCGCAGGCACCGGGGTCGTCGAAGGCCCGGAGAATTGCTGATAGATCTCGTAACCGCCGATTCCGAGAATTGCCGCCACGAGTGCCCCAAGAATGTAGACTTGGCGCTTGTTTTCTATTCCGAGAGCAAGGGCCATGGCTACTCGCCCTCCTTCTCGGCAGCCGCGGGAGCAGCAGGCTGGTCCTTCTCCTCGCCCTCGGGCGCGGTGGGCAGGCCGCTGGCTGCAGCGTCGCTGGGACGCAGCCACGTCGAGAGCTGCATGCGCAGGCCCACCAGGCCGCCTTGCTGGCCGGTGAACGACATGGTGCGAATGACGAAGAAGATCGGGTCGCGCTCGACGCTGTTCACAAAGCGCATGATCGACGTATATTCGCCGCTGATGTTGGTGTCGATCGAGATCTCGGTCAACCCGGCGCCCGGCGGGCGTTGCGTGTATTGCACGCGCGAAAGCCGCACGCCCGATGCGACCTCAAGCTCATCGATGCGTTCATCGATGGAAGAGTAGTTAGGCGGAATGCGCTTCCGCTCGAAGTGCTGAATCTGTTCCCGGGTCTCCTCCACGCGGGCATCGATGCCGTGCAAAGGAGCGGTCTCGAGTTCAAGAGCCTTCAATTGCACCTGCTTGCCCGCCAGCACGCTGCTCGAGCGGCTATTCATCGCCGCCCAATCGAGGCCCAGGCGGACACCGAGAACAATGGCTAGCGCGAGCAGAATCGTGAAGCCAACCAGATGCCAGGTGAGCGGCGACTTCAAACGCTCGCTCCACGAAGAGGTCGACGCATTGCTCATTGAGGACCTCCTGCTGCGCGCCTGGGAGCCCGTACGGAAGGCGGGGAGGTGGCCGCCGGAGCCTGCGAAGGCGCCGCATACGGCTGGCGGATGCCGGGCTCGCCTGAGGCCGGCCCCGTCCTGCCTGGCTGGCCGCGATGCTTCGCCGATGCCACAGGACCCGAGTGGGTGCCTGAGGAGTCCTGAGAACTTTCACCCTTCGCTTTTCTGGAGCCGAGGTGTTCCTCGGCGGCGGGCGGATTGTAGTCGGCAAGCAGATCCACATCGAAGCGATTGCTCGCGCTCACCGGCTCCTGTTGCCGGTTGGGCGCGTTACTGCCCTCGGCGCTCTCGTTCACGATGCGCGGCAGAATGAATCGCCGCGAATGTTCCAGGTTGCGCACCAGCTCCACGGCGCGATCATGTCCGCCCACCACGCGCAGGTGAACGGTGATGTGTCCCTCCTTGTCGCGGGTCGGCTCGATCGCCGTCACCTGGACCCCGGCGGGCAACACCGTTTCCAGTGCCTCCATGGCAAGAGTCCACGAGAAAGCCTTGTTGTCGAAGATCTGATTCAAGGCCTGCGACTGGTCGAGCAATTCGGCGTTCGAGGGCAGGTGCATGAAATCCACGGCACGCTGACGATCGCTCTCCACGTGCGCGATCTGTGCGTCGACAGCGTGCTCGCGCGCACGGGCCGCAGCCGCGCGGCTGTCGAAGAAATGCAGGCCGATGCCGAACAGGATCGAAAGCCCGGCCAGCACGCCCATGGCGATGCGCAGGTGCCGGATCGCCGGTCCCAGATCGGTGAAGGGGCGAGTGGCGAGATTGAGCGAAACGCGCATCGCGGGCTATCTCACTCCTGCCAGGGCGCCGGCGACGCCCGCGTAGCTGGTTTGCGGCAGTGTTGTGGTCGCTCCGCTGTCTGGCCGTGGGACCCAATTCACAACCGACAACTCCGGATCGCCGATGCCCTGCGCGAATTCTGCGCCGGGCTGTACCCCCGTGTAATGCAGGCGCCGGGGCCGCGAGCCAAGCTTGTCTTCATAGTAGGCCGAGGCAACCGCAATGCTGCGCTGAATTTCGTAGAGACGCTGCTGCGCGTCCTGGGGCAGGTCAATCGTGCGATACAGCAGAAGATCCTGGCCGTTCACGATAGTTGTTGTGATGGCAAACGTGCTCAGATTGGCAGCCATCACCGCTTCCATTCCGTCCACTGCTTCAAGCGCCGCCAGGCTCGAGGACAGCACCGCGCCCGGTTCGTACCCCGCCGTCCGCACCGCTCCCTCATATTCCGCGAGAACTGGGCCCGGAACGATCGCGGCCAGGACTTTAGTCTCTGTCTCCGTCTGCGCAAGAACCTGGTAACTCACCCCCGCCTGTTCCACTTCGAAAGGAACCATCTTGCGCAGGCGGAAGCGCACCACTGAAACCGCATCCCCAGCTTTGGCGGGAAGGGAATCGAAATCGAGCATGAAGACGCGAACCAGCGTGTCGGGAAGCACCAGTGTAACCGCTCGCTTGCGCGGCGAAACTTCATCGAGCGCGGTGTGGATAGCCTTCGCAACATCATTCGCCGAGTGCAGGTTGGTTCCCTCGATGGCTGGAGTGATTACTCCTGGGGCCAGAGGAGCGAAAGCATACACGCGCTCTGCGCCTGTGCCGGGCGACGCCGCGGCGAGCACGCCTTCGGGAGAAATCTCGACCGCCGCTGGCGGCCGCCCCCCCGACCGGCTCCCTGCCTTGTTTTCTTTGAAAACCGGATTCACTCTTCGCTTTCTCCTCGTCCTCTTAGTCCCTGGAACTGGTTGTGCCTATCGCCTGGTCCCTGTTCCCTGGTCCCTCGTGTCCTCTCGCCTACTGCCTATTGCCTAATGCCTACTGC
>Ga0335071_10001759_pt1 | contig 23341 bp, 26 predicted proteins | sample Lox_Sample_15_FD_206724 | JGI IMG/M metagenome (GOLD analysis project Ga0335071, IMG submission 206724) | Soil microbial communities from Loxahatchee National Wildlife Refuge, Florida, United States - Lox_Sample_1.5 | ecosystem: Environmental > Terrestrial > Soil > Wetlands | place: USA... | reverse complement strand
TCTGGGACATGAGCCGTTCGGTCACGTGCTTGAGCTCGGCTCCCTCCCCCCGGAGCAGTATCACCTCGAGGCACCGGTCATGGGTGATGTGGGAATGGAGCGAGGCCTGGATCACGTACGCATAATCGTGCTGGATATCGAGGAGCGTCTGCGTCAGCCCCTTCTGGTGGTGGTCGTATACCATCGTGATGATGCCCTGACGCTCACCCTTCACATCCGCCATCCACTGGTAATGTGTGATGTATGCCCTGATGGCATCGCGGATCCCCTCAGAGCGCGAAGAGTAGCCACGGATGGTGAGTATCTCACTAAATTGATCAAGAAGTTTCTGGGGGAGCGAGACACCGATACGGGAAAGATCCGCTTCATCAGTCATGGATAAACACTCAGTGAGGGTTCTGCGTCCTTCGGATAAATATTATGTCCCGGAGGATTTCGGGTTTCCACTCGAAAGGAATTGAAATTTCCTCATGTACAGAAAATCTCAGAAGGGGCCAGGTCAGAACGAGCTAGAGTAAAGCCTTTAACTCGAAGGAGAAACGCCCCGGCCGGGACTTGAACCCGGGTCAAAAGCTCCGCAGGCTTCTAGGATGTCCACTACCCCACCGGGACGCGATGAGAAATTACTCACAGGGATTGTCCTGTATCCTTAAAACCGTTGCCCATCCGCGTTCCCGTCGCATTCGGTGAAACCATTTTCACCACCCGGTGACAACTCAGGGAGAGGAGAACACATGCCCCGGCGCTTTGCGGTGAACGACCCCGACCGGCTGAGGTGGCAGGACCCGAAGGAGGTCCTGTCGATGATCGGCCTCCGGGACGGGATGACCTTCGTCGACGTCGGCTGCGGCGAGGGGTATTTTGCCATCCCCGCCGCCCGCCGGGTGAGGAACTTCGGGAGGGTGTTCGCCTTCGATATCAACCCCGAGTCCGTCACCAGGCTGCGGGCCATGGCGGACGAGGAGGGACTGGCAAATATCCAGGCGCAGGTGGGAGAGGCGGAGAAGACCGCGGCCTGCGAGGCCTGCGCCGACATCGTCTTTTTCGGGATCGATCTCCACGACTTCCGGGACCCGGAGGCAGTGCTCAGGATGGCGAAACGGATGCTCGGCCCCGAAGGCCGGGTCGCCGACCTCGACTGGAAGGCCGAGCCGATGGATATTGGCCCGCCACCCGGGATCCGGTTCCCCGTCGCAAAGGCTCGCGGGCTGTTCGAGTCCGTCGGGCTCAGGGTGCTGTCGGTGATAGACGCGGGGCCCTACCATTACCTGATCATCGCCGGCCGGTAAGGACGGCAGGGAAGAGCGGCCACGCAAGGGACGGAAGGACCCTGCTCAGGTGGATCTCGGCCTGAAGGTCCGGGACGGGCACCGCTCTGCATCGCGGTCGGCAGAAACCGTCCCGTTCACCCGGCATTCCCCCTCTGCGGTACTGAGGGGTTTGAAAAAGGAGCAGTCCCGGCAGGAGGGCATGCGCCCCTCAGGCGGTGCCCTTCGGGACCGTGAACTTCACGTGGGCGGTAACCTTGTTCCCGTCCATCTGGATGTGATAGGTGCCGGGGTAGAGGATCTTGAGCTGCTTGCTGTAAGAAACGTCGTACTGGCGGCCGTAGCCTGTCTGGCCAAAGACCTTCAGGGTGACCGGGTCGCGCACCGTAATCTCGAAATAGGCCTGCGGGTCGGGGTAGGTGCTCGTCACCGTGACATCGCCACCGCTGACCGGGTCGGTCGCCTGCCTGGTCCTCGTGATGTTCGGGACGGTCAGGGTGTAGTCAATGACGAGCGGGGGGTCCGTGAGCGTATAGGTGAGGGCGGTGCTGTTCCATGAGAAGATCAGGGACTGGTCGTAGATGACCGTGTAGTTCGCCGAGATGTTTTCGGGCGGGGGCGGGGGCCGGTAGGTGCCCACCGGGGTCACCGACGCGGTGGTCACCGGGATGATGGTGGCCGACTCGACGGGCCCCGATGTTACCGACGTGGTCGGCCCGGTGGTGGGCGTGCCGGTGACGGTCATATCACCCGGATCGGATGCATTATATGCCCGTACCCGCTGGCCCCAGAGCGGCGTGGTGGTGGTGTTTCCTGTGTTCTTAGGTACCCGCTGCCCGCATCCTGCAAGGAGGATCAGGCAGATGAGAAGGATCGCGAAAGCCCCGGCCCATCGCATGGAACTCATCATTGAATATTTGGTAAATCGTATATTTATTCCTTTATCCTGGTGAACTCCAAGCAGGGAAGGGAATCGGGAAATTTCCCAACAGAATAACTAATAACAATGAGAATCCCACCCATTCTCTGGATGAACGCGATCCGCACCATCATCCTCGCCGGTGGCATCGGGACGCGCCTCTGGCCGCTCTCGAGGCACTACTACCCGAAGCAGTTCCTCATGCTCGATTCCCGCTCCCTGTTCCAGAAGACCTGCGAGCGGGCGAGGCTCCTCTCGGGGGATGAAGGGATCGCCGTGGTGACGAACGCCGACCATCGCTACCTCGCGATGAACCAGCTCGACGAGATCGGCTGCGCCGTCCCGGGCGACTGGATCCTTCTCGAGCCGGAGGGAAGGAATACCCTCCCGGCCATCGCGTGGGCAATGGCCCGGTTCAGGGACGAGGGCAGGGACTTTGTCGCGGCCGTCTTCCCGAGCGACCACCTGCTGGGCGACGGGGTGGCCGGCGAGATACGCGCCGCGTCGGGGCTCGCCCGCGACCACCTGATCACCTTCGGCGTGAAGCCGACAAAGCCCCACACCGGGTATGGCTATATCCGCCCGGGAAAGGCCCTCGGCGCGGGGTACCGGGTCGCCGAGTTCAGGGAGAAGCCGGACGAGGCGACGGCCGCGAAGCTGATCTCCGAGGGCTGCCTCTGGAACAGCGGCATCTTCCTTCTTTCCGGGACCTGTTTCTTCTCCGAACTGGAGCGGCACCAGCCCGGGCTCGCCCGGGCATTCGCCGGGGCGGGCGACCCGGATTACCGGAGCATCCCGTCGATCTCCATGGACTACGGGCTCCTCGAGAAGTCGGAACGGGTCGCGGTGGTCCCCCTGAAGGCGGACTGGGACGATCTCGGGGACTTCGGCGCCCTCTACGAGCACGAGCCCCACGACGCTGCCATGAATGCCGGGAAGGCCGAGTTCATCGATGCCAGCGGGAACTACATCCATGCGGGCGGGAAGCACGTGGGGGTCATCGGGGTGGACAACCTGGTCGTCGTGGACACCCCCGACGCCCTCCTCGTCTGCGATCGGGCCGGGACGGGCCGGGTCAGGGAGCTCGTCGAGCGCTACGACAGGCGACACGACCCGATCACCCAGTTCCACCTGCAGGTCCACCGGCCCTGGGGGTCGTACACCGTCCTCGAGGAGTCGCGGGGATACAAGATCAAACGGGTAAGCGTGAGCCCCGGAAAACGGCTGTCGCTCCAGCTCCATCACCACCGAAGCGAGCATTGGATCGTGGTAGCGGGCAAAGCTGAGATCCAGCTCGGGGAGAGGAGCTTCACCCTCGACCCGAACGAGAGCACCTTTGTCCGGGCCGGGGTCAGGCACCGGCTGGGGAACCCGGGGGAGACTCCGCTCGAAGTGATCGAGGTCCAGAGCGGGGATTACCTCGGAGAGGACGACATCGTCAGGTTCGACGACGAGTACGGGAGGGAGTGACCCCTCCCTCAGGCCGGTTTTTCGGCCTTCTGGAGCTTCCCGGCCTTCGCGGGCTGGGCCGGCTTCAGGGCCTGTCCGAGCGGGGCTGCAGCGAGCTTCCGTGCCACCATCCAGATGAGGGTGAAGATCAGGGCGAACTTCACGGTAAAGAAGAGGAAGGTGACCGTGGGGAAGCCGGCCCCTGCCGGCCCGTACCCGGCGATGTTATTGTAGATCACGTTGTAGAGGACCGGGAACTCGAGGAACCACCAGAACTGGGCGGCATAGAACAGGACGGCCTCCACAGCCGACCCGGCGAGGAAGATGGCGAGGAGGGGGGCCACCCACTGGAGGTACTGGGGGCTCGCGATCTTGTTCGTGAGGATGAAGGCAAAGACCGCGAACAGGATGAAGGCACAGAGCGCGAGGGGGGTCGTCGACGGCCGCCGGTAAAAAACGTACAGGAGGCCGAGCTCGGCAAGGACGGCGAGGGCAAGGGAGATGGTGGAGAATATCGCGACGCCGGTCAGGGTCTTTGCGATGAAGTCAAGGTAGAAGATGAACCCGTGGGTGAGGGTGTTGAACCCGGTGTTGATGGTATAGGTGGTGATGAAGCCCGAGGGTGAGAGGATAAAGAAGGGGACGGTGACGACGAGGACGAGGAGGACCGAGAGCCCGAGGTTCCGCTCGATCACCTTCTTCTCGACCCCGCTTTTCAGGTCGAGGATGAGGAAGTAGGGGAGGGCGAGGACCGGGAACCACTTGGTAAGGAACCCCCAGGCCCCGGCGAGGTATGCCCCGGTCTCCCGGCCGTAGATGAAGAGGGCGATCGAGAGCATGAGGAAGAAGGTGGGGTAGGAGTCGTACTTGGTGAGTACGAAATAGGCCGCAGAGAAGGCGGTCGCGTAAAGGATGCCGGCGCGAAACGCCCTTTTCTCGTCGAAGAGGCGGAGCCCGATGAGGTACACGAGGATGGTCGTCCCGAGGTCGAGGAGCACCATGATGGCCTGGTGAAACAGGACGTAGCCCATCGGGTTCCCACCGGCAAGGGCCGGGAGCCCGCCGGAGAGGATGACAAGCAGGAGGGGGAGGAGGATGGTGACGAGGGCGCCCTGCGGGTAGTCGAGAGAGAATCCGGCGTACGGCACCTGGCCGCCGAAGATCCGGAGGGCGAACTTCAGGTAGTACGTGATGTCGAAGAGGTCAACGAAGGAGAGGAAGACGTCCTGCGTGATGAACACGGTCACCCACTTCATCACGAGCGAAAGGGCGGCTAGTATCAGGACGTGCTTCCTGAGGGTGAACTGGTCCGTTCCCCTGATCACGAATCCAAAGAACCTGGTCCCGGGCTCTTCCTTCCCGGGCTGGGCCGGTCGCACCTTTTTCGGCATTTCAGGAGAGCTTTAGTCTTACGGGTTATATGGTTGTCGTCCTGATCCGCCCCCGGCCGGTCAGGTCGCCCGGGCGACGACCAGGGCGTTCCAGGTCGACTCATCGGGGTCCCTCGCATAGTCCGGGAAGGCCCCGAGCCTCACGAGAGTGAACCCGGCCGCCTCGAGGAAGAGCGGGATCTCCTTCGGGAAGAAGTACCTCATTGCATGGTCCTCCTCGGTCTCGGCGGCGAGGCAGTCCCCCTCGAGGGACCAGAGGTGGAAGTGGACGTGGCAGAGGTGCCGGGAAGTCTCGAGCTCCCCGGACGACGATCGGATGACTTTACCCTTCGGCGATGGGATGACCCGGATCCGCTCCGACGGCCTCTCCGAGAGGACCGCGGGGCCGTACCAGACGTCGGCGATGAAGAGCCCGCCGGGCAGGAGGTGCCTCCGTGCGGACGAGAGGGCCCGGTGCACGTCCTGGTTCTCCCGCTGGTACCCGAGCACGGCGAACATCATGATGGCCGCGTCGAAGGCCCGGTCGAGCCTGACGTCCCTGATATCGGCGAGGTAATAGGAGACCTTTCCTTTTCCGGGAACGGCTTTTGCTTTTGCCTCGGCGAGCATGTGGGGGGAGACGTCCACCCCTGCCACGTCGAACCCTTTCTCCGCGAGCCTCCTCGCGTGCCCGCCCGTCCCGCAGCCGAGGTCGAGGACCGAGCGGACCGGCCTGTCCCCGTGCTCGAGGAAGATGCGCTCAATCAGCGCCACCTCGGCGTCGTAGTCCTTCTCCCGGTAGATGGTGTCGTATGCCCCCGCGTACGTCCTTTCAAAGACGCCGGCCTTCATGGGATCCCCCTTCTTTTCCATCGGAACCTCTCCCTCCTCCTGCCTCATCCGCCGGCCCGGAACCGTGCAACGAAGATCCGGACCCCGTACCTGAACCCAATCCCGAGAAAGCCGGGGAGGTGGGGCGAACCCTTGGAAGCCCCCTCGGTCCTCTCCGTGAGCGAATACGGGAACTCGCGGATGACGAGGCCCCTCTTCGCCGCCGTGTACATGAACTCGATGAAGTACTCCCCGAAGCCCGTCGGGACCGGGAGGACCCGGTCCAGGACGCTCCGCCGGAGCACGATGAAGCCGCTGTCATAGTCCCGGATCCCGTGGCCGAGGACCGCCCGGGCGAGCCCGTTCAGGGCCCTGCTCGTCCAGACCCGTGCAGGCCCGCGGAGGTCCGCCCCTCCGGGGGCGTACCGGGAGCCGATGACGATGTCGCATTCCCCGAGGAGCCGGATCATCCCGGGTGCTGTCTCCGGGCACATGGGCATGTCGGCATCCCACCAGCAGACGATCTCCCCCTTCGATTCGAGAATACCCCGGAGGAGGGCGGAGGCAAGCCCCTTCACCCCGATCCGCCGTACGACCCTCACCGACGGATCGCCGAGCGCCCCGGCGACCTCCCAGGTCCGGTCGGGGGAGTCGTCGTCCACCACGATGATCTCCACGGGGCTGATGTGCTCGTGTATCCTCCGGACCATCTCCCCGATGCTCTCCCGCTCGTTGTAGGTCGCGAGGATCACCGAGACGAGCCGGCCGCCGGTCTCCCACGACGCTGTGGCTGCGCCCTGCTGCCGCTGCCCGGTCCCGGCGGTCTCCCCTGCCATCGCCTACGCACCGTTCCCGACCCGGAAGACCACGATGACGCCGGCGACGATGAGGAGGATGCCGACCCACCGTCCTGCAGGGATATGCTCCTTCAGGAACACGAGGGCCGCGATGGGGATGATGGCATACATGAGGGCGTACATCGGGTAGGCGTAGCTCAGGTCAAGCCGGGAGAGGACGAAGATCCAGCAGACGGCCCCGACCCCGTAGCAGATGAACCCGAGGAGGATGACGGGGTTCGAGAGGATGGCGACGACCGAGGAAAGGACCCCGGGGATGCTCGTGAAGTCGAGGTTCTGCACCTGCCCGACGCCGGTCTTGAAGAGGAGCTCGCCCGAGGCACCGAGTGCCACCGTGACGAGGATGAGGGCGACTGCCCAGCTCAGGTCCATGATGTCACTCTCATCATCGGTCCTCTGACCTTGAATCCCTTTCGCCCCCGGCACGGGAACCGGCTCATTCCCCGGCCTTCTGGATCTCGCGGATGGCGGTGCAGACCTCCCCGATCTCCCCGTTCGTGAGCCCGGAACCCGACGGGAGGTAGAGGCCCCGCCGGCCGATGTCCTCGGCGACGGGGTACCGCTCCCCGGAAAAGAGTCCCAGCCCCTGGCAGACCGGTTGCTCGTGGACCGGCGCAAAAAAGGTCCTTGTCTCGATCCCCCGCCGTTCCAGCGCCCGCATGAGGGCCTCCCGGCTCATCCCGAACTCGCCGGTGAGCAGGATGGAGTACATCCAGTAGACATTCCTCGCCCACTGGCGTTCGACGGGGAACCGGATCCCGCGGACCCCCCGGAGGAGGCGGGTGTAGAGGGCAGCGTGGGCCCGCCTCATCTCGACGAACTCGTCGATCCGGTCGAGCTGGGCGAGGCCGATGGCGGCCGCTATGTTCGTCATCCGGTAATTGAACCCGACGTCGGTGTGGAGGAACCGGCGGTCCTTCCGGAACGCGAGGTCCTTCAGCGACCGCAGCCGGTCCGCGAGCCCGGGGTCGCTCGTGACAACCATGCCGCCCTCGCCGGTGGTAATGATCTTGTTTGCATAGAAGGAGAAGCACCCGCAGTCCCCGAGGCTGCCGGCCTTCTTCCCCCTGTACAGGGCACCATGCGCTTCTGCGGCGTCCTCGACCACCCGGATTCCCCTGTCCCTCGCGACCTCGAGGACCGGGTCCATGTCGCACGGGTGGCCGTAGATGTGCACGGGGAGGATGACCTTCGTGCGGTCGGTCACCTTTGCCTCGAGGGCCGCCATGTCCATGTTCCAGGTGTCCGGTTCGGCATCGACGAGGACCGGGGTCGCCCCGCAGTAGAGTACGGCGAATGCCGTGGACATCATGGTGAACGCGGGAATGATCACCTCGTCCCCCTTCCCCACCCCGAGCGCGGCAAGGGCGAGGTGGAGGGCCGCGGTCCCGTTCGTGGTCGCGACCCCCTCCGATACCCCGCAGTACCGGGCGAACCCCTTCTCGAACTCGTCCACGTACCGGCCCTTCGAGGAGATCCAGTTGGTCTTCACGCAGTCGGTGACGTACTCGAGCTCCTTTCCGCCGAGCAGGGGGACGCAGACCGGGATCATCCCCCGCTCCTTCCTGCCTTTCCCCGTTGATGCTTCAGAGGTATTTCTTGTCATGGGCCTGGCCCTGGTACGGGCCCTGCTTCACCTCGATGATCCTCGTGTCCCCGATCGCCCGGAGGCCGTGCCCTCCCCCGACGAAGAAGATGGTGTCCCCCGATACGAGCCCGAGGGTCCTCACCTTTTTCCCCGATGGATCGTAAAGGTCCACCGAGACCCGCCCCCGGTCGACGTGGACGACCTCCTCGGCCTCCCGGACAACCGTTTCGCGGGGGAGGTGGATATGGGGCCTGACCTCCTCGCCGGCCTGGTAGGTGTTCACGCCGAGCTGGAGGGGATGCTCCGGCCCTCCGACGAAATGGACCCCCGGGGGTGAATAGTCCGCCCGAACGACCCAGGCAAGGGTCTTCCCGTCCCCCGAGCGGATCTCCTCCATGGCCTCACCGGTCGATCCGCTGGTACCGGGAGAGGATCCGGTCCTCGCCCGGGTAGTTCACCGCGTCCCAGGGGAACCGCTCCCCTGCCTGCCACCGGCGCCAGCGGTCCATGTCCTCCTTCACCATCATGGTGACGAGCTCGTCGAATGCGACCCGGGGCTTCCAGCCGAGCTGCCTCTTCGCCTTCGCATAGTTGCCCTGGAGGAATCGGACGTCGAGGGGCCGCAGGAACCGCTTGTCCACCTTCACGTAGTCCTGCGAGTCGAGCCCGGCGACCGCGAATGCCTTCTCCGCGAACTCCGCGACCGAGTGGGACTCGTTCGTCGCAACGACGTAGTCCCCGGGCTCGTCCTGCTGGAGCATGAGCCACATCGACTCGACGTAATCGGGGGCGTACCCCCAGTCCCGTTTTGCATCCAGGTTCCCGATGTGGATCTTCTTCTGGAGCCCGAGCTCGATCTTTGCCACGGCGTTCGAGATCTTGCGGGTCACGAACTCGAGCCCCCTGAGCGGGCTCTCGTGGTTGAACAGGATCCCGTTGCAGGCGAAGATCTTGTACCCCTCGCGGTAGATGCGGGTGACCCAGTACCCGTAGAGCTTCGCGGCGGCGTACGGGCTCGAGGGCCGGAACGGGCTCTCCTCGGTGAGGGGCTCGGTCTTCCCGCTATCGCCGTAGAGCTCCGAGGTGGAGGCCTGGTAAAACCGGATCCCGGGGTCGATCTGCCGGATCGCCTCGAGGATCCGGGTCACGCCGAGGCCGGTCATCTCGCCGGTCCCGATCGGCTCCTCGAAGGATGCCCCGACGAAGGACTGGGCGGCGAGGTGGTACACCTCGTCCGGCTCCGAGGTCCGCAGGGCCTCGATGATCGATCCGGCGTCCACGAGGTCGGCGGGGATGAGGTGCACCCTGTCGAAGACGTCCAGGTACTGGAGCCTCCAGAAGTTGGGGGTCGAGAGCCTCCGGTAACTGCCGAACACCCGGTATCCCTTGTCGAGCAGGAACCGGGCGAGGTACGCCCCGTCCTGCCCCGTGATCCCCGTGATCAGGGCCCGTTTCATGCGGACAGCCACCCCTGCCCGGGCTTCACGAAAAATCCGGTTTTCTCCTTCCCCGATGTATCCACAGGCGTCAAACCAACCCCCGGTTGCCTACTATTCTCTCCATTTTTCCCCATTTATTCGTTCCGGTCCCCGGACGGTTCCCGGGCGGCCCCTGCCTCGCGCCGTCTCCAGGTCACGTTCCGGTTCACCAGGTAGTTCCATGCAAAGGCAACGAGGATGGCCACGAGGTCGGCGACCAGGAACTGGACCCCGCCGAGCCGGGTGAGGAGGAGGTAGAGGACCCAGTTGATGAGGGCACCACCGACCGAGACCAGCTGGAAGGCCGCGAACCGGTGCCCCGCCCACCCGAACCGGTGCACCTCGCCGCCCCCGAAGGTCCAGCGCTCGTTCCAGGCGAAGTTGTTCACGATGGAGAGCTCGATGGCAATCACGAGGGAGAGGAGGTCGGGGATCCCTGCGCGGGTGGTAAGAAGCCAGAGGAGGCCCATGTTCACCACGATCCCCGATATGCCGACGATACCGAACGAGAAGATCTTCCGGCACTCCTCCCAGACCGGCCCCTCGCGGCAGGAGACGGCATGGCTGGCGATGTCGAGGACCTGCCTCACGTAGTCGAGGATGGTGCCCGGTTTGAGCTTGCTCGACCCCTTCTTCCGGTCCCGGAAGACGAACGGGATCTCCTTTGCCGTCGTCCACCGGCCCTTCCCGAGAACCTCCATCAGGATCTTGTACCCCCGGGGCCGGAGGGGCGCACCGGCGACCACCTCCTTTTTCACCGCAAAAAAGCCGCTCACCGGGTCGGTGATCTCGGGGAAGAGGACCCGGCCGAGGAGTGTCGCACCCGACGAGATCAGCCTTCTTTTCAGCGGCCAGGCCTCGATCCCCCCTCCCTTCATGTACCGGGAGCCGATGACCACGTCGGCCCCTCCCCGGATCTCCGCGAGGAACCGGGGGATGAGCTCGACGGGGTGGGAAAAGTCGGCGTCGATTACCATGATCACGGGGGCCCGGGCGAGGCCGAAGCCGTCAACGACTGACTGCGAGAGGCCGGGATCGGCGGTCCGGACCACGAGCCGGAGATTCGGGAGTTCGGGCTCGAGCGCCCTCACCGCCGGGATGGTGGTATCGGGGGAGGAGTCGTCCACCACGAGGATCTCGCCCCGGATTCCGGCCCGGGCAAGCACCCCGGCGACCGTCCGGATCATCTCGGCGATGTTCTCCCCCTCCCGGTAGGTGGGGATGATCACGGTGAGGTCGTACTGCGGTTCCATCGATCAGCCCGTCCCCCATTATCCCGAGTACTTGAGGATGAGGACCCCGCCGTTCACATCCTCCCAGGCGAGCTGGGAGTGCTGGGAGAGCCAGGTGACCACGAGGCCCTGGGGATCCACCGACATGATATCCCCGGTCACTACGAACCACGCGGAGTGCCCCGGGTTTGCCGCGATTGCCGCCTCGAGGTCTCCAACCCGGGAGAAGCCGGACTCGAGGGTCCCGGCGGTCTCGTTGTTGTAGTAGTAGTTCAGGGGCTGGTGGATATAGCCGGGGAGGGTGATGACCAGGTCACCGGGCGCCGCAAGGGACGAGAGCTCGCGGGAGGCTCCCCTCCAGTCGTCCTTGATCGGCGCGGTATAGTAGAGGTAGAGGTGGGGTATGTTGACCGCAATGACGAGGACAAGAGCGACATATACCAGGTACCGGCTCTTCACGAGCGAGCAGGCTGGCCGGATCGTGAGCGCGATCCCCGGGAAAAATGCCGCGAGGAGGTAGATGAGGTACCGGGGCACCATCGGCATCCGGTACGACAGGATGACGGAGAGGACGAGGGGGAACACGAAGGCGAACGCGAGGAGGATGGACTTCTGCCTGTCCCTCGGGAAGAGCGCGGCGACACCGGCGATGAAGAGGAGGGTGAAGGCCCACGTGAGGATCGCCTCGGTCCCCGACAGCTGATCGATGGTCTGGGTGATGGTCGCGAGCCCCTGGATACCGAAGGCGGGGGCGCTCCCCGTCCTCACGAGGAAGAGCTGGACGGCGAAGATGATGAGCGGGAGGGAGAGGATCGCGAAGGTGACGATGGATATCCCGAGGGGGATGGCGGCCCGGAGGTCCGCGAGGATGGACTTCGCCTTCACCCCGATGACGAAGAGAAAGAGGGCAAGGACGGGGACGAAGGCATAGAAGTGCGTCCAGAAGGCGAGGGCCGAGAAGATCCCGAAGAGGAGCGCGTCCCTCCTTCCCCAGGACTTCAGGAGCCGGAGGAAGAAGTAGAAGGCGATGGAGTAGAAGAAGAGCATCGGCCCGTAGGCCCTCGCCTCCTGCGAGTAAAACAACTGGAAAGGCGAGAAAGCGAGGAGGGCCGCGGCGACGATCCCGGTGTTCCGGTCGAGGATCTCCTCGCCGATAAGGTAGAACACGGGGATGGTGAGGATCCCGAGAATTGCGGGGATGAGCCGGAGGATCGCCTCGCTGTCCCCGAAGGCGAGCATCCCGTGCTCCATCCAGTAGAACAGGGGCGGGTTGAACTCGGTACCGGTGGAGAGCGAGCCCCAGATCTGGGTCACCGTCTCGCGGGCGAAGGTGAGGGTGGATGCCTCGTCAAGCCAGACGGAGGCGGCCCCGAGCTGGAACAGGCGGAGGAAGGCCCCGAAGATGGTGATGGCAAGGAGCAGCTGGAGGTACCGGTTCGTGCGGATCGCGGCGGCGATGGAGGCAAACCCGTGGGACCCCGCAGCCGGCTGCACCCGCTCCCCGAGATCGCAGGACGGCTCCTTCTGTTCTGTCTCCTTCCCCTTCTTTTGCCTGGTGTCCTTCCCCTTTTTCGCCATAAATCAGCAAGAATACATGAGAAACCGAGGGTTAAAAGAGTACCGGTCCCGTCGCCGACAGGGAGGGTTCATCAGAACCCGACCTCGAGCGACCCTCCGTCAGGCGGGGTGCGAGTTGGGAGGGTTCATCAGAGGGAGGGTTCATCAGAACCCGACCTCGAGCGACCCGCCATCAGGCGGGTTGTGAGAGGAACTCCTCGAAAAGCCTGGCGAGGCCTCCCCCGCTGTACAGGCTCATCAGGAACGGCTGGGCAAAGAACTCCTGGATGGAGTCGTAGAAAAAGCCCGCCGGCACCGGCATCTTGCTGTCGGGATCGACGACGAGCCGGAAGCTCTGGTACCGTGCGGGGTTTTCGTCGTCGTAGATGATCCGCCACACCGCCGGGAGGGCAGCGAAGGCCTCCGGGTGCTTCGCCTTGAGCCAGTTGACAAAGGGCCCGAACTTTGCCCGGTCACCCTTCTCCTCCTCGTCGATCCTCCACCTGAGGTATTCGCGCGACATCTCGTTCCTGATGGACATGACATTGTAGGAGAGCATGCCGAGGGTGTAGTCGATGTGCGCGAGGGCGTCCATGAAGAAAAAGCGCAGGACCGGGTGGAAGTCGCCCGGGTTGTGCATCATGAGGGTCTTTTTGTAAAACTGCCTGATCACCTGCTCGTACTCGTTCGTTTCCAGCATACCTTCTGGTGAGGGGACGGGCGGGTAAAAACCTTTTCACCATCCTCAAACATGCCCGACCGTGGACGCTGTTGCCGGAAGTGAAATTCGCGGTCCGGTTACCGGCAGAACGGTTCCCGGATCCTGACAGCCTCGCGGAAGGCCGCCTCGAGCTCGGCGCCCCGCTTCCCCCGGATGTCGATGAGGTTATCGGACCTGAGCAGGCAGGGCTTGAGTTTTCCGTCGGAGGTAACCCGGAGCCGGTTGCAGAAGGCGCAGAACTCGGTGTTGTGCCGGGGCCTCACCACCTCGACCTCGGCCCCGTCCACGCAGTACTTCTTCCGGTGGTGCATCCGGCGGGTGAGGATGATCTTCGACCTGCCTGCCAGGTCCTCCTCGAGCCGGTTGATCTCGGCGTGGGAGGTGCAGCTCCCTATGTCCATGAGCTCGATGAGCTGGAGGATGAGGTCGCGGTTCCCCCGCACGTACTGCAGGAAGGCCTCCACCTCGTCGTCGTTCACCCCCTTGAGGACCACCATGTTCAGCTTGATGGGGGTGAGCCCTGCCGAGAGGGCGGCCTCGATACCGGCGAGTACCTCGGGGAGCCGGCCGTGCCCGGTGATGTCACGGTAGCACTCGGGGTCGAGGCTGTCGAGGGAGACATTGATCCGGGAGAGTCCTGCCTCCTTCAGGGGCCGGGCATATTTCCCGAGGAGGATCCCGTTCGTGGTCATCGAGGACTCCATGCCCTCCGGGACGGCCCTCACGATCTCGAGGATATCGTCCCGCACAAGGGGCTCGCCCCCGGTGAACTTCACCGACCGCATCCCGAGCTTCGCGGCGACCATGAGGATCTCGCGGATGTCTGCTGCCGGGAGCTCCGCCTCGGGCGACCGTTCACCCTCGGCATGGCAGTAGATGCATTTCAGGTTGCACCGCTGGGTGACGCTCACCCTGAGGTTCGTGACCTGCCTGCCATAGCCGTCGGTCAGCAATTCCCGGACCCCCCGAAGTTCCTGCCGATGATGTAGCACTCCCGCGAACCCCGTCTCGTCACAGTCGGCCGGAACACGTGGACCGATCGGAACAGGGTCCTGACCCGGGCGAGGAGCTCGTTGAAGTCCTCGCCCTGGAAGGACTTGATCACGATGTTCCCGCCCGGCGAGAGGACGGTGCAGGCGAGGTCGAGGGCCTCCTCGCCGATCCCGACTGACCGGGCCTGGTCCACCGTCCGGTTGCCCGAGAGATGGGGGGCGGCGTCGGAGATGAGCACCGATGCCCCGGGGATCGCCGCCCGGATCTGGTCCCTGACCGGGGGATCGGTGAAGTCCCCGACGATGGTCGTGACCCCGGGCAGGGTCGGTATCGGCTGGAGGTCGACCCCGAGGATTGGCCCGCCGGTGAGGCCGGTGAGCACCTGGAGCCAGCTCCCGGGCGCGGCCCCGAGGTCGATGACCGTGTCCCCCCGGCGAACGACGTGGAACCGGTCCTGTATCTCGAGCAGCTTGTAGGCGGCCCTCGAGCGGTAACCCTCCTTCTCGGCCCGCCGGTGAACCCTGTCGCTCGCCCATGTGCTCTTCAAGGAAATACCCTTCCGCCCATGCCCGTCGGGAGCAGGGGTGGAAATCTTCTTTAAAGTATGCTTATATAGTTATTAATAGAGTCTGTTAAGGGGTGAGGAATGCTCAAGGCAAGCATCGATGCAGATATCTTCCGTGAGGCGATCGAGGTCGTCTCGGCACTCGTGACCGAGTGCCGGCTCCACGCGGACGCAGGCGGCATCCGGACCCGGGCGGTGGACACGGCAAACGTCGCGATGGTCTCCCTCGACCTCGGGAAGGACGGTTTTTCGGCGTTCCAGGCGACGAAGGAGGAGATAGGGCTCGATATCACGAAGATGAAGAACATCCTCGGGATGATGAACAAGGGGGACACCCTCTCCCTCCAGCTCGCCGACAGCGCGAGGAAGCTCGAGCTCTCCTTCGGGAGCTACCGGTACTCCGTCACCCTCCTCGACGTGAACACGGTGCGGAAGGACCCGAACCCGCCCACCATCGAGCTCCCGGGAAAGGTCGTCATCTCGGGGGAGGCGCTTTCCTCGGCCATCAAGGCGGCCTCGGTGGTCTCGGACAAGATCGCCCTCGGCATCGACCCGAAGGGCCAGAGCTTCTACATGGTCGCAGAGGGAGACACCGACCATATCCGGCTCGAGCTCGGGAAGGACCAGCTCATCTCCCTTACCCCCGTGGAGGCCCGGTCCCTCTTCTCCCTCGATTACTTAAAGGACCTCGGGAAGGTCATGGGGCGGGCGAAGGAGGTGCAGGTGTCCCTCGGTATCGACCACCCGGTGAAGTTCTCGTTCACGTTCGCCGACGGCAAGGGCTCGGTGGACTACCTGCTCGCCCCCCGGATCGAGGCTGATTGATGCGGGTCCAGCTGGACCGGCGTGACCTCGCAAAATATCCCTTTTTAAAGGAAGCCCAGGAGTGGGTCGCCGGGCGGACCGGCACCCTCGGACAGTTCCTCTCGACGACGTACGGGAAGATCGCCGCCCGGAACGGCAGGGATCGGGTGATGGCCGCCATCACCGGCGACGATTCGGCCGTGCAGCCCGGTTCCTCTGAGCCCGAGAAGGAGGTGTTCTCCTATGCCCTCGCCCGGGTCCTCGTCTCCTGCGCAAAGGACCGGGCGCTCGTGGACAGGCTTACCCGGTTCGAGGCGGCCCGTGCCTGGGGGTTCCTGCAGGAGGAGGAGCCTGCGAAGCGGTCGTACGTCGCGGCGAGCATCGGGATCGACCCCGACACCCGGGAGATGCCCGTCGTGGAATACGTGGAGCTTGTCCCCCACCTCAGGGAGGACCGGTGGAGGCTCGTGAACCGTGAGATCCGGGCGGGCAGGGTCATCCTCGGCGGCGACGAACTCGAAGAGCTCATCCGGGAACGGATCAGGCACGTCCTCAGCCGGCAGCTCCCGCTCCCTGTCCCGGGCCCGGCCTGCGAGGCGCTCGCGCCCCTCCTCGCCGATATCACCGCCTCGTACCAGGCGACCATACTCCGCGACTTCGGAGAGGTCGAGGAGGAGGCTTTCCCTCCCTGCCTCCAGGCCCTCGTGGGCGCCATCACCGCCGGGACGAACCTCCCCCATGCCGGCCGGTTCGCCATCACCGCCTTTCTCCACAACATCGGCATGGACCCGGTCCAGATTGTCGAGGTCTTTGCACGGGCCCCGGACTTCGACCCCGAGATGACCAGGTACCAGGTCGAGCACATCTCGGGCAGGAGCGGGACGGAGTACACGGCCCCCTCGTGCGCCACCCTGCGGACCACCGGGTTCTGCGTGAACAGGAACAGCACCTGCGACCGGGTCGGCCACCCGCTGTCTTACTACCGGATCAGGAAGCGGAGGGGGAAGGGCAGGACGGCGGAGAAAGGGGAGGAAAAGGGAGAAGCAACGGGAGAGGCAAAGGGAGAGGAAAACGGGAAGGAAGCGGCGGGGAACCCGAAGGTGAAGGAAAAGGAACCGGTCAGGCGATCTGCTCCCTGATCAGGATCCCCGCGCCGCTCATGAGCGCGATGTACACGGCGATGGCGAGGACGTAGGCGACCCCTTTTCCCCCGGGGACGGGGAGCCCGGGGAGGGCGATCAGGACGATGATGAAGACGACAAGGCTCGCGATTCCGGTCGTGATGTCCAGCATCCGGGCATTCATGCAGATCACTCCGCCCTCCTCCCCCATATGCCTGCCCATCCGGCACCCCGATCGCTCACTTTTTCCGTTCGTGGTCCCATGATCGGGTAATGGGCCGGAAGGAGGAGGAAACCGGGGTAAGGGCGAGGCTCGGGCTCGCCGTGAAGGTCCTCGCGGACGGGATGGGGCCCGATCTCGTCCCCGCCGCCGGTGCGAACATCGGGTACGCCCTCCCGGGTGCCCGCTCCCCGGGGGATGTTGCCGCGGTCGAGGGTGGGATCCTGATCTCGGGCGGAGGAGTCCGGGCGTCGGGGGGCACAGCCTTCGGGGTGGATGTTGGAGTTGCCCGGGTGATTCTCACGACCATGCGAACCGACCCGGCCATCCGGAGCGCGGCGGTGATCAGGTTCTCTCCGGCCCTCGTCCCGGTGTTCGGACACCTGCTCCTCGACGTGTGCAGTTTCGACCGGGCAAGGGAGCCCCCGGGGGTCTCCACCATGGACTGGGGGGTCGCGTCCTGCTGCCGCGAGGGGGTGCCGGATGCCATCTTCGACAGGGGCACGACGGGAAAAGAGGGGCTTGTCCGGATCCTCGGAGAGGAGCCGGTGACCGTGGCGCAGATCGTCCTCGCGATGAGCACCCGGCTGGCCGGTGGCCGGGGAAACCGGTAAAAGCGAACGGGTTACCGGCCGCGCCGGGCCATGGGGCTCATGCCCCTTCCCGGCATACCCCGCCGCACAGGCTGGCGGATTACGGGCTGGGTACCGAGGAAGTCCCTGATTACCGACCGGTTGACGGTCCCGGCGGAGATCTTAGTGCCGAGATCGGTCCTGAAGGTCATCATCGCGCTCCTGAGGGCGGTCAGGTTCGAGGCCGCCTGTGCATTCCTGGCAGCCGAGAGGGCCGCGTCCAGGTCTGCAACGTCATACCCCTTCCCGGCCAGGTAGCTCGTGAGGTTCCCGGCAAGGCCGACCGACATGGCCCCCGCCGCAAATCCCGGCTGGATCTGCCTCACCGGAACGGCCGACCGGTTCATCACCCGGGAGACGAGGCCCGGGTGCGTGTTCACGAAGGAGGACGGGGCCTGGCCTGTCCGTGGGAAGAACCTCTGGACGAGGTTCCGTGCACCGGAGGCAAGGGCGAGCGGGCCGACGACCGGGATCGCGAGCGCCTCGAGGGAGATAAAGAGGGAGAGCCCCCGGCCCGCGATGGATACCCCGGGGCCGCGGATGGATGCGGGGGATACGATACGGCCATTGACGGGTCCGGCGGCGAGCGCCGGTGCCGCGACGATGGCAAGAAGGCAGACGGTCATTGAGAGCCCGAAGACCCTCGTCCATGAACTCGACATGGGTACACCTCATCTCAGCGTATCGCTGGTACGCCTGATGTAAAATATATTGTACATTATGTTATATATAAACTACCATCACCGGGGACTTCCGGGGCCGGCCAGGTATGGAATCCCGCAATGGTCCCGGGAGGTATTTCACCCCGTGACCGGTGATCCCGTGAGCTGGCCGAGAAGGGCCATGACCCTCTCAGGATCGCGAATCCCGTAGAGGCAGTCGAGAGGATGGCGGGAGGCATCCTTTCCCGCCTGGGCTGCTTTCGTTTTTCCTGATACCGGGAGGCCCACCGCCGCGGTCCCGACCGGGATAATGGTACCGATCCCGAGGAGACGCGCGAATGCCCCCTGTTCGAGCACCAGCTCCCCGACCTGGTGAGCCGGGATGATGCGTTCCTCCTTCTTCCAGATCCCGCCTTTCGTGACGATACCGGCCTGCGACAGGGTGTACGTGATGGAGCGCCGGAACACCTCTGCCCCTGCACCGAAGGCAAGGACGGCGAGGATGGTCGCAGGCGGGACCAGGTATGCCACCCAGTACAGGAAATCCAGGAGGGGGGAGAGCGCCCGGTCGGGCGAGATGGTGACGAGGAGGACACCGGCGAGCGCGGAAAGCCCGAGTGCGACAGCAGACCCTGCCCAGAGTTCGGTGACCCTCGCCTTCCACCCGATCCCGATGAACACGACATAGATGCCCACGGGGGCGGTGATGAGGACGGACACCTGGATCATCGAGTCGAGGCCTGCGAGGACGCTCCTCACCGGCCCCGCGAAGGATGCGGTGAACCCTTCGACGAACCCGGAAAGGACCGCGGACGCGATGAGCGAGATGACGAGGACCACGAGCGGAGTGAGGGCGAGGAGGTACCTCGAGAGGAACCCCCGGGGATCGGGACGGATCACGAGGACGGCATGCGGGTCGGCCCGGTCTGTGACGGGGGGCAATCCTTCCATGGGGGAGAAGTCGGTTCCCCGCGCATAAATACTTTCGACCGCCGGATCCCGTGGCCCGGCCGCCTGCGGGCCCCGCCATTCGCAAATGTTCTTAAGCTCCCGCGTCGCATGCATGATGCACAAGGGATACGAATGGGGATCAAGCCATCCTATATCAAGAGACTCGGCGAGGAGCTCATCGACAGGCAGCCCGACCGGTTCGGCCGCGATTTCAAGGAGAACAAGACGGGCGTTTCCGAGGGAGCAGCCATCGGGAGCAAGAGGGTGAGGAACCGGGTCGCCGGCTACATCACCCGGAAGCATAATACCGGCAAAAAAGCCTGACGGCTTTTTCTTGGGTTGGGGAACTCCCGTTCCCCAACCCGGCAAAAAGGCCTGATTACACTTTCCATACAGAGAAGAAAGCCTGATCCGGTATTTCACCTGGCAATCTTTTTTTCGTTCTATCAACGGTGAGCTGCTGCTCTCCCACCGCCCTTTCCAACCCTGATAAACGTCCCGTTCCGGTATTCCTCGAACGCGACCCTGAGCTCCTCCTGCGTGCTCATCACGATAGGGCCGTACCAGGCAACCGGCTCCCGTATCGGCCTGCCCGAGACGAGGAGGAACCTCGCGCCCCTTTCCCCGGCGGTGATCCCGATGGTTTCCCCGTCGCCGTAGAGCACGACGCTTCCCGTGCCGACGGCGGCCTCGCCGCCGAGGTCGAAGTACCGCGCCCCCTCGACCCCGAAGGAGTACGCGTCCCTCCGGTCGTCGAAGAACCCGGACCCTTCGAAGACATAGGCAAAGACCGTCCGGCCTTGTCCCTCGTCCCTCGCAAACGCCCCACCCGGTGGGAGGGACACGTCGAGGTACGCTGGGTCGGTGACGATTTCCCGGATTGGCCCCCTTGCCCCGCCGGCCTCCCCCGCGATGACCCGGACCTCCCCGCCACCCGGGATCTTCACCCGCGGGATATCACCGGACACCAGGCCCCGGTACCGGGGGTCCATCATCTTGTGCGAGGCAGGGAGGTTTGCCCAGAGCTGGAACCCCCGGAGAAGACCCGAGCGCTCTCCCGACGGCATCTCCTGGTGGATGATGCCGCTCCCGGCGGTCATCCACTGGACGTCCCCCGTGCCGATGACACCCGAGTTCCCCATGCTGTCCCCGTGGGCCACCTTCCCGTCGAGCACGTAAGTGATGGTCTCGATCCCCCGGTGCGGGTGCCAGGGGAAGCCTTTCACATAGTCCGCGGGATTCGTCGAGCCGAAGTCGTCCAGGAGGAGGAACGGGTCGAGGGCCGGGACATGCCGGTACCCGAATGCCCGGTGAAGCCTGACCCCTGCCCCCTCGATGGTGGGCATGCTCCTGAAGACCGTTTCGATCCTTCTCGGCGTTTTCATCCACCTCACTGTCCCCGGATACCACCTTCCCCATCTTGAACCTATCAACGAATAGCAAATCCCGGGACATCGGGTCATCTTCTCCGGGAATACCAGGGGATCGGGTGGAAAAACCCCTCCGGCCATGCCGGGCGGTCCCGGATGCCCCCGGACATTCGAAAACGATAAGAATGATATGAACGTTGGTAGAAGCTGCAGGCAGGTGAGTGTGAACTATGTTCGAGGGTGTCTATCCGGCCATCATCACGCCCTTTACCCGGGGCGACCGGCCGGATCTCGATCTCGAAGGGTTGCGCGAGAACGTGAAATGGCTCGTCGGGCAGGGAGTCCACGGGATCGTCCCCTGCGGCTCGACCGGCGAGTCGGCGACGATGAGCCACAAGGAGCACGAGAAGGTCGTCGAGGAGACGGTCGACGTGGTGAACGGCAGGATCCCCGTCCTTGCCGGCACCGGCTCCAACAACACCGAGGAGGCAGTTCTGCTCACGAAGGCGGCAAAGAACATCGGCGCCGACGGCGTCCTCGTCATCTCCCCGTACTACAACAAGCCGAACCGGTCCGGGCTCCTCAAGCACTACACGAAGATCGCGAACCTGGATATCCCCGTCGTCATGTACAACGTGCCCGGCCGGACGGGCCAGAACATGAACGACTTCAAGCCCTCGCTCGTGAAGGAGCTCGCAAAGCACCCGAACATCGTCGGGATCAAGGAGGCCTCAGGGAACCTCGGGCAGATCTGGCAGGTGGTCGAGGACACCCGTGAGGAGTCCTTCAACGTTATCTCGGGCGACGACAACCTGACCCTCCCCATCCTCCAGCTCGGCGGGGTCGGGGTCATCTCGGTCGCGGCGAACGTCGAGCCGAAGCTCATGGTGGAGATGTACGAGGCGTTTAAGAAGGGGAACCTCAAGAAGGCGAGGGAGCTCCATTTCAAACTTGAGCCCATCTTCAAGGACCTCTTCATCGACACGAACCCCATCCCGGTGAAGAAGGCGGTCGGGCTCAGGGGCATGGCAGCGGGCCCGGTCCGGCTCCCCCTCGACAACCTGGACGAGGAAAAGACCGCGAAGCTCCAGAAGACCCTCGACCTCTATAAGTGAGGGGATGCGGCCGTGATCAAAGTCGTGGTGTGCGGAGCACTGGGCCGCATGGGCGGCATCGTGGCAAAGCTTGCGAACGATGCGTCTGACATCGAGCTCGTGGGCGGGGTGGATGTCCGGGCAGGGACCATCTTCGGCGCCGAAGTGGTGACAGCGGCGGAGATCGACCGGTTCCTCGCCAGGAAGAAGCCCGACGTGCTCGTGGACTTCACCGTCGCGGCAGCGGCCGTCGAGAACGTGAAGGCCGCGGCCCGGAACGGCGTGGCCTGCGTCGTGGGGACCACGGGCTTCACCCCCAAGCAGAAGGACGAGATGAAGCGGGCGGTGGAGTCCTCGGTCCCTGCCGTGGTCACGAGCAACTTCTCGGTCGGGGTGAACATCTTCTGGTTCCTCGTCCGCGAGGCGGCGAAGAAGCTCGGGGACTATGACATCGAGGTGATCGAGGCACACCACCGGAACAAGAAGGACGCCCCGAGCGGCACGGCAAAGACCATCCTCGAGATCCTCGACGCCGAGGTCGGGGCGAGGCCGAAGCTCTACGGCCGCGAGGGCATGATGGAGCGGGGCAAGGAGATCGGGGTCCACGTCGTGCGGGGCGGGGACATCGTCGGTGAGCATACCGTTCTCTTTGCCGGGAACCAGGAGGTCATCGAACTGTCCCACCGGGCCCAGGACCGGTCGGTCTTTGCGATGGGCGCCCTCCGGGCCATCCGCTGGGTGGGCGGGAAAAAGCCCGGCGTCTACACGATGGCCGACGTCCTGAACCTCCACCCGAGGTAAATCCGGGAAGCGAAACTTTTTACATCTCTTTTCCCGAACGTATACAGGAATGCCAGCAGTGGTCAACCCCGATCTCTGTGTCGCCTGCGAGACCTGCGTGGACGAGTGCCCCGAGCAGGCGATCACGATGGAGGACGGCATCGCGAAGGTGGACAAGAAGAAGTGCACCGAGTGCAAGACCTGCATCGACGTTTGCCCGTCGGCGGCCATCCAGCTCGAGTAACGGTCCCCGGAGCCCGGCCCTCCGGGTGATAAAAACTGCTCTTTTTACGGAAATCCGGGCGAATGGCTCTTCCCCGGGCGTTTTACGGGAGAGAAAAGCAAGCTATTTATTCAGGCTTCGACTTTAATTGAAACAGCCATGATCAAGGTCGGAGTGCTCGGAGCCACCGGGGCGGTCGGGCAGCGGTTCGTCCAGCTGCTCGCGAACCACCCCTGGTTTGACCTCGTCACCCTCACGGCATCGGAGAGGAGTGCGGGGAAGCGGTACGGGGACGTGGTGAACTGGAAGCTCGACGCACCCTTCCCGGAAAAGGTGAAGAACATCAAGGTCTCGCCCACGAGCCCGAAGGGGGCGAAAGGGGCGGAGCTCGTATTTTCCGCCCTCCCCGCCGAGATCGCGGGAAAGGTGGAGGACGACTTCTCCCGGGCCGGGATGGCGGTGTGCAGCAATGCCCGCAGCCACCGGATGGAGCCCGACATCCCCCTCGTCATCCCCGAGGTGAACCCCGATCACCTGGGCCTCATCGATGTCCAGCGGGACGCGGGGCGGGAGGGTTTCATCGTCACGAACCCGAACTGCTCCACCATCATGCTCTGCGTCGCTCTCCAGCCCCTCAGGGGCCTCGGGTGGAAGAA
>Ga0335071_10001758_pt1 | contig 23342 bp, 19 predicted proteins | sample Lox_Sample_15_FD_206724 | JGI IMG/M metagenome (GOLD analysis project Ga0335071, IMG submission 206724) | Soil microbial communities from Loxahatchee National Wildlife Refuge, Florida, United States - Lox_Sample_1.5 | ecosystem: Environmental > Terrestrial > Soil > Wetlands | place: USA... | reverse complement strand
ATCTGGAAGACGACGTGGCGGCGCTGAAAAACATCCGGGTCAAGGTGGAACGCAACGGACGCGCTGTCATCCTGGTACCGAACGGGCCCAGGCTGTTCGGTACGCTGGACAAAGTGCTCGGACACTACCGCCGGTATACGGAAGCTCAAATAGCCGAGGTGTGTGGCCGGGCGGGATTTCGCGTGGAAAAAGTGCTGAAGTTCAATCGAATCGGCGTGCCGGGCTGGTGGTGGAACGGAAGAGTTCTGAAACGAGACACGTTTGGATTCTGGCAGATCAAACTACTGAATTCTTTGATACCCATCATTCGCCCGGTTGACCGGTTCCTGCCTCTCCCGCATTTGTCATGGATCATGATCCTGCGGCGAGATGACGCAGACAGTGGGATTGTCAGTGTAGATCCTGCGGAACGAAAACAGGAAGCCGAAGACCGCGAAGGGCAGAAGCGGTAGACGTTATCCTTCCATTGAATCGAAGAGCCGGCGTGTGGCCGGTTTGATCATCAACCATTACTGGTTGCGGAACTGAACGGTAACCGTCAGGTGCGAGGCGGTGGCGTTGCCATTGAGTTGTGCAGGAGTATATTTCCACTGTTTCACCGCCTCGAGTGCAGCCTGATGCAGCACCGGGGGACCTGAGATTACTTTCACCTGAGCGACATTGCCGTCAGCGTCAATGAGAGCATCCAGCGTGACATTGCCGGTGACGCGCTGTGATCTGGCCATTTGCGGATAGACCGGAGGCACGGCCTTGATCAGCTGCGCAGTCTTAACGTCGCCACCTACGGGAACAGCTGGGCCCTTTTGACGGGCAACGCCAGTCAGCGCATCGGCGCCAGAATTTGCGTCAGGAGTTTCGACCGCAGGGAGTGGCTCACCCGAGGCTTGACCCTCGCCCGACCCCCGAACAACAGGAGCAGCAAGGTGCACTTCACCGAGTGCCGGCTTTTTGGCGGGCTCTTCGACGGGAGCGGAATCGTGAGACGCGGTCTCGCGGCGTGACTCGACGGGAGCCGGAACTGGCGCGACCGGCGCAGGCGGGGAAGTGCGTGCCGGCGCGGAATTTGCCGTGGTCGAAGGCAAAGAAAAGACGGCGGCTGGACGTGAAGGCGTGGCGGGAGAGGCCGGAGAGACAGTTGACGGGACAGGTGCAGAGGATGCCGGCGCGCTCGAGACTTGTGCCGCGGGCGTGGAGACTGACGGACTATTCTGTCGGAAATACCATCCGCCTCCCGCCGCCAGGAGCACGATACCGGCCGCTAGGCCGATGACCAGCCCCTTGTTCGAGCCGGAGTTCACGGCAGATTCCGAAGAAGTGTCACCGGACAGGAGTTGGCCGCCAAAGACAGCGACTTCGGCGCGCGGAGAAGACTCCTCGCTCTGCGATTCCTCAACGGGCGCCGTGTCGGTTGCAGTTGAGAGCGTGTCCGCCGGTACTTCCGCGCCGGGCGCCGCTGCAACCGCCTCGGAATGCTGGGAGAGCGGACGTAGCCATGCCGGGATCTCGACTTCCCCGTCCTTCGCACCGAGCGAAGAGAACGATGCGGTACGCACAGGGACAACGGACTTCGGCTCCGGCACGACTTCGTTTTTTGGCGCGGCGTCCGTGGTGGTCTTCGATTCTTGCTGAGCGATTTCCAGAATCTTGTTGGCCACTTCCGTGACCGGCGTGTCGAGCTTCAAGGGCAACGGAGGCGCGGGAGGCTTGCTTGCAGCGGCCGGCGTCTCTGTGAACAGCATGGCGCTCAATTGCTCCTGCAGGCGAGCAGTCTGCTGCTTGAGTTCTTCTGTAGAGGGAGAAGAAGCCGTCGGCGATGGCGGCGCGGCAACAGGTGTTGCCAGCTTCGGAGGAGCGGGAACAGGCGCTTGCGGGACCGCGAATAGCGACTCGATCTCCTTCGAATAGTCACATGGACCCGTTGTTGGCGGAGGAATCAGCGGCTTCGGTGCGCTGGGAACCGGTGCAGGTGCTTGGTCAGCGCTGAACGGCGGACGTGGTGGCACAGACACCAGAGGAGCACTGGGCGTTGTTTGGACTGGGGCAGGAATGTTCGCGGGCGCTGAATCGGGAAGCTTCGGCGCAGGAGCTAACGAGACAACGGCTGGAAGGGTAGGCCTCTGCCCTACAACCGACTGTGGTGGCGCACCCGACGCAGGCTTGATTACGGGTGCCGTAGGAGGCGCCGGCGGAGCCGCGGCCGGCCTGACGGGTGGCGTAACTTGGGCGACCGGCGGAGCAACGGAAGGGGCAGGAACTCTGGCAGCAGGCGGTGCTGGCGCAACAACTTTAGGCGCTGGAGGTGGAGTCGTTGCCGCAGGTCGAGGCACTGCCGGCGCGGGAGCGGGAGGAGTGGCGACGGTACCCGGGAGACGCAGTCCCCAGAATGCGGGAGCGGGCTCGGTGAACTGCAATTCGACGTAGCCATTCGCAGAGCCGCCGGATTTTGATTTGACGACCTGGCACACCACTTCCTTCTTGGTCTTTTCGTTGGTGAGAAAAACAAGCTGGCCGGGAGCTAGAGGCGTGGCGGTGCGGAGTACGGCACCGTGCGGGAAAACGAGAACGGTCTGGGTGGTCTCGGAAAAGGGTTCGCGCTTGTCCGAGCCCTCCACGGTGCGAGCGCCGTTGACGGTCACAGGAATCTCAAGGGGAACAGGCTGCGGGCGAGCGGGCGTTTCGCTGGGAGGTTTGGCCGCTGGGGCGGAGGGAGCGGCGGTCGTCGTTGCACTGACGGATGGAGCGTCGGCTTCTTTCACAATTGGCGCCATAGAGTACCCACTCAAAGAGGGATTGGACGAGGAAGTCCACAACAAGGCAGGGCTTTCCCGTCTACCTTTACATGGTGGGGTGGGGGTAGAGCACCAGCTATAGTACGCAGGTACTACGATGGAAACATGGGCGCGGCATGTGCCGGAGTAGATACCGTGGATTCGCGGTGCCGCGGGACGAAGAGATGCACGAGCACGGCGGCATAGACAAATGAGTCGGCGCCAATTTCGAACGAATGGCCAATGCGGAGAACCGGGAGCATCCAGGTAACTTGAATCAGCCCAAACAAGCCGACCAGATACCAGTGGGCGAGGGGAGTGGTCGCGAAACTCTTACGGAGCGCATAGCCGGAGGCGGGCTTCTGGTGGAGAAGGCCGAGGAGAAGATGCTCGAGGTTGGTAAGGTGGCGCATGATGATACGTTACGTATGGTCGCATCGCACGCCGCGTATGGTCGATGTCAAGTGACGGCGGTCACCCTGAGCGGTGCCGGGGAGACTATCGGCCAAGGTCCAACGGAGGCTGGAACCGGGCGTCGATGGCGACCTGATAGCCGGTGACAAGTTTATTGGTTTCGTTGGCCATGCCGATGACCTGCTGGAGTTCCTTAAACATTTCGGGAGTCATGCCTTTGGAGAAGGCCGAGGCGGTGTGAGAAGCGATGCAGTAGTGGCAATTGTTGGTGACGCTGACGGCGATATAGAGAAGTTCCTTGGTAAGCGGATCGAGAGCGCCGGGCGCCATGATGGCTTTGAGATCGTCCCAGGTGCGTTTCAGAAGTGCGGGGTCGTGCGCGATGGCTTTCCAGAAATTATTGATGTAATCGGTTTTGCGCGTGGCCATGATGTCGTCGTAGACGGCTCGGACGGCGGGGCTGGCGTCGTTGTATTCGATGAGGCCGAAAGTGGACATGCGGGTTCTCCAAAAGGACGTGGATGCATAAGAATGGTAGCGGGAAAGCACTCGGAGCGGTAGCCGGTGAGCCTCGCGCGGCGACTGGGGAACAGGGACGACAGGTGGGGACAAATCGCGGCTCTGCCATGGCTATTAAATCGTTATAATGGCGGGGAATGATGCCGGAGGAAAAGATGAGATTCTCTTCCCTGCTTGAGATTCGCGGATGTTGCGCAGTCGTACTGATGGCCTGTGCGGGTTTGGCGATCGGGCCGTGTGCCGTGGGTCAGATCGTGCACGTAGACACAACTGCTACGCATGCAGTGAAGTTCGACCCAGACAAGGCATTGGGCACGTCGATGGACATTTTACCAGCGAAAGAATTCGACACGGTATACAGCGAAGCGATCATCGAAGAGGGGCTCTCGGCGGGCTGGGGACCGATCACGTACCGTCAAAACACGGAGTTGACCTACTCAGCGTGGCACTGGAATCCGAATGGGATGTGGAGCAACGAGAAGGAGAAGAACGGCTATTTCGTGGGTAATGCCACGCCCACGGAATTTTTGCGGAGTTCGTTTGGCTATCGCTTGCCGCACCGCGGAACGACAAGGAGTGATGCCGGACAAGCAGAGTACTCGCGAATGACGGACGGCGATTCGTCGACCTATTGGAAGAGCAATCCTTATTTGAGCGAGAAGTTCACCGGAGAGCCGCATCCGCAGTGGGTGGTGATCGAATTTGGGTTGCCACAGGAGATCGATGCAATTCGCATCGACTGGGCGAATCCGTATGCGAAGAAATATGTCGTTCAATATTGGACAGGAAAAGAAGACGCGCTGAACAAGCAGACATCGGGAGCTTGGGTGAACTTCCCACAAGGCGAAGTAAATGCGGGAACCGGCGGCGGCCAGGTGCAGAGGCTTTCCGACGAGCCAATCCAGTCGAGATTCCTGCGCATCTGGATGACGGAGAGTTCCAACACGTGCGATACGCACGGGAGTGATGATGTTCGGAATTGTGTCGGATATGCGATCAGCGAGATTTCTGCAGGAACCTTCAATTCGCTCGGGCAGTTTGTGGATCTCGTGAAACATACGCCGAGCCAGGCGCAAACGGTGACACAGGCGTCGTCGCAGGACCCGTGGCACACGGAAAAAGACATTATTTCCTCACGGATTCAGACCGGGTTCGATTTGTTCTTTACCAGTGGATACACGAATCACCTGCCGGCCATGATACCGATCGCCCTGATTTACGCAAACCCCGAGGACGCCGCGTCGGAACTGGCATACATCGAGAAGCGCGGCTACCCCGTAAGCTACGTGGAGATGGGCGAGGAGCCGGATGGCGCGTACATGGTGCCCGAGGATTATGCGGCGCTGTATCTGCAGTTCGCAGCAGCGCTTCACAAAGTGGATCCGAAACTGAAATTGGGCGGGCCGGTGTTTACGGGAGTAAATGAGGACATCAAGACGTGGCCGAACGAGAAGGGGCAGGATTCGTGGTTGGGCAGGTTCATCGCTTATCAGCAGGCGCACGGCCGAATGGAGGATCTGTCCTTCGTTTCGTTCGAGCATTACCCGCTCGATCCCTGCGTGGGGAACTGGTCCGACTTGTATCGCGAGCCGGCGCTGGTGGCGAGAATCCTCAAGGCATGGCGCGCAGACGGCGTGCCGGAGAACGTGCCACTGATGAATACGGAGAGCAACGTGTCGTGGTCGCTGACTGACCCGATGCAGGATCTGTTTGCGGGCTTATGGCTGGCAGACAGCGTCGGAGCGTATTTGCAGAATGGCGGACCTGGAGCGGTTTACTACCATTCGCCGATTCAGCCGGAGCCGCTCCGATCGGGATGCCAGGCATGGACCACGTACGGGAATTTTGTGGCCGACGAAGACCTGAAGATCAGGCATCACACAGCGCAATATTTCGCGAGCCAGATGCTCAACCTGGACTGGGTGAAACATGGCGGCGGTGAGCATCAATTGTATGGAGCGGTGGCCGATCTACAGGATGAAGCGAAGCACGAACTCATTACGACGTATGCGGTGAAGCGGCCGGATGGCCAGTGGTCGCTGATGATCATCAATAAGGACCCGAGTAATGCACATGAAGTGAAGATCGCGCTTGAAGAGAATGGAAAAGATACGGGTGCGGAGTTTTCGGGCGAGGTGCAGACCGTGACCTTTGGCGCAGCGGAGTATGTATGGAGGCCGTCAGGGTCAACGAGCCATGCCGACCCAGCTGGCCCGGCAAAGCGTGCAACCGTGCAATGGAAAGATGGACAGACGGTGGCCCTGCCGAAGGCTTCCGTAACGGTGTTGACGGGTAAGGTTAGCGGAAGGTAAGTCCCGCCTCAGAACTGTGTAGCATCGAAAGAATATGCTTCAGGCGCGTGGAATCAAAAGGCTGCGACTTGCGCGGCCGCGACAGTTTGTCGCGGCGATGTTTTTGGTGTGTGTGTGCGCGGCTCAAGGGATGGCACAGGATCGTGCCGCATTGCGGGGAACCGTCACGGACACGCTGGGAAATGCGGTGGCGGGGGCACAGATCGAATTCCGAACGGCCGCGGGAGTCATGCTGACGCGAAGCGGAGACGATGGAGCGTTTTCCATCGATGGCGCAACTGGACCAGGAACGGTGGTGGTGAGCCTCGCCGGATTCGCAACGGTAACGCGCGAGATCCGCGGGCACATCTCGGCGGACAACTTGCAGATCGTGTTGGCGCCAGCGGCCAGTTTGCAACGGATTGAGGTCAGAGGGACTCCTAACGACCGCGTGCCAGATGTACCCACAAGCGAATACACGATTACGTCGGAGGCGATCGAGCAGTCGGGGAGCCTGGTGGTGGACGATGTGCTGCGGCAGGTGCCCGGTTTCAGCACGTATCGGCGGTCAAGTAGCCTATTCGCAAATCCGACGTCGCAAGGCGTGTCGCTGCGGGGCGTCGGGGCGAGTGCAACGAGCAGGTCGGTCGTGTTGTTGGATGGAATTCCGATGAACGATCCGTTCGGCGGGTGGGTGTACTGGGCGCGCGTGCCGCGAGAAGCGATTGAGACGATGGAGGTTTCGAACGGCAGCGCTTCGGATTTGTACGGCGGTGGCGCGCTGGGCGGAGTAGTGAACCTGAAGACGCGAACCAGCGAGGCGGTTTACGCGGACGCGGAATTTTCGTACGGAAGCATGAACACGCCGGATTTGTCATTTGCTGGGGCTGTGCCGTTAGGGAAATGGTCGCTGAGCGCGGCAGGACAAGCGTACCAGACGGATGGGTACGTCGCTGTTCCCGAGGCGCAGCGAGGTGCGGTGGATACGGCACTTGGATCGGGAGTTCTGACGGGATTCCTGGAACTGCGAAGAGCGTTGGGAGAGCGCGGAAGTGTTTTCGCCCGATTAAGCGGATTCGGCGACAGCGGGAAGAATGGAACGCCGATCCAGAGGAACGATACCACGATCCCAGAACTGGATTTGGGTATGGACTGGTCTTCGGCAACGGCGGGAGACTTCTCCGTTCGGGTGTACGGATCGCACGAGTTGTACCATCAGACCTTTTCCGCAATTGCGTTGGACCGCAATTCCGAAACGTTGACGAATGTGCAGACCAATCCCTCGCAGCAGATCGGATTTGTGGGCACATGGTCAAAACTGTTCGCAGAGAAGCACAGGGTTGCGGCGGGATTCGAAGCCGAGGACGTGCGCGGGCACAGCGCCGAGATGAATTATGCGGCATCGGCGAATGTGGACGCGGGAGGGCGACAGCACACGTTTGGATTCTTCGGTCAAGACGCATGGCTCATCGGACACGGGTGGATGTTGACCTTTGGCGGCCGGGTGGATACTTGGAACAACAACACCGGATACCAAAGCCGGACGCCATTCGGCAGCGACGTGACCAGGACGGTAGACTTTGCCAGCCGGACAGAAACGGCGTTCAGCCCGCGCATGTCACTACTAAAAGGCTTCGGACATGGGCTCGCGATGAGTGCTTCGGTGTACCGCGGATTTCGCGCGCCGACGCTCAATGAGCTGTACAGAAATTTTCGCGTGGGGAATGTCGTGACGCTGGCAAATCCGGCACTGACCGGAGAACACCTGACAGGGGGAGAAGCCGGGCTGAGCCAAACGGTGTGGCGGAACCGGTTGACGATGCGGGGAAACTTCTTCTGGAGCGACATTGCGGAGCCAGTGGCCAACGTGACGATCTCGAGCACGCCGGCGCTGATCACGCGGCAGAAGCAGAACCTGGGCGAGTCACAGGCTCGCGGATTCGAACTAGCCGGGCAAGTGCAAGTGACGGAGCGGGTACAGGTGTCGGCGCAGTATCTGTTCGTGAACAGCATTGTGCTGCACTTTGCCGCGAATCCGGCACTGATCGGAAATTTCCTGCCGCAGGTGCCGCAGAACCAGTTCAGCGTGCAAACGAGTTATTCGGGAATAAAGTGGCATGCGGCAGCGCAGGCACGGTTCCTTGGAAACCAATTCGATGACGATCAGAACCTTTTGCCTTTGGGGCGCGCCTTTTCCCTAGATGCACAAGTGTCGCGAGAGTTGGGGTGGAACACTTCACTTTTCTTTGCTGCACAAAATGTAACAAATGATCGCTTCTACGTGTCTGCGACGCCAGTGTACACAGTGGGACCACCCGTTTTCGTACGAGGCGGAATCCGCATCGCGTGGAAATGAGGACAGCTCAGGATTTCGGCGCTGGGCTACGGTGCGAGGCGATCAATTGCCACTTCGCGCCGAACTTCATCCAAACGTCGGTAAGTTTGTCGCGATAGTCATACGGCTTGCCGCTTGATTCACCACTCTCGTGATAATTGCCGGTGACCACCGCAACATTTTCATAAATGCGTGTCTTGATATCTGATATTTCGGCAGTGTCCACTCGCAGCGGTCCCATGTTGTAGCTGATGAAACCGACCTTGCTGTACGTTGAGCCATCTTCGGTAGTGATGACGCACTCATTGCCCATAAGCGAGGCAAGGGTTGTGGTCTGCCGCTGCTTATAGGCATCGGTCCACTGTGTCTCGAGAGCACGAAACGTGGCGGTGGTTGCCTGCTCCTGTGCAAGGTTCGGCGTGACAAAGATGCCAAGGAGAAAGAGCAGTGAGGTCAAGAAAGTCCGGGCGGCCATAAGGATTGTCGGAACTCCTTTGCGCGAAGACTGGCAGGATTATACCCCTGCTGCTCAGACACAAAGGCAAGGATGTCTTCAGACGCACTCTTCAGGTAACCATTGACGAGCCGGAGCAGATCAATTGCCCGGCCAGATGTGGAGCAACCGGCGGAGGAGAATGAGTTGGCCGAGGTGGTAGGCGTTGTGATCGATGAGAAGAATCGTTTTTGAAGCCAGCGACTGTTGATTGGCGTGCGGAATCGGAGCAAGGACATCGGCTTTCTTGAGGGCGGCTACGAGTTTCTTGCGGTCGGCTCGGAATGCAGTGATCGACTTGTCCCATGCCTTGAGATCGGGAGGCTCTGAGGACTTCGGCCAATAGCCTTCGGGAAAATTCGGCGATTTATGCCTGGGGTTGAGCGCGTACTCGATGATGTCCCGTTGCGCGATACGGAGATGCTCGACGAGCTCCCACGCGGAGTGAGGAAGATCGGTGGGTCGCACACCGCGAAGATTCGCGGGGAAGTCTTTGACAGCGGCATCGAAACCCGCGTGGGCATGTTCCTCAGTGAGATGAGAGAGCAGCTCTTTGTGGAACATGGCGGGATCCACGAGTCGTCGTTTTGGTGACATGACAGTGTCCTTATGGCGGATTGACCGAACAAAAGAATTGGATGAAGCGTGATGACAATCCGGCGCATGGGCAACGCACAAACTCTGGTGTGGTTGGGAAAGGGGGTGCGGCGCCGGTTATTCGGAGCGGAGGGCAAGGATGGGCTCGGTTTTGGTGGCGCGCCTGGCTGGAATGTGGCACGCGATCAGAGCGACTGCGCCTAGGAGCAGGCCAACGGAGGCGAAGGTGAGAGCGTCGGTCTCGCTGACGCCGAAGAGCCGTGTTTTGAGCAGGCGGGTGAACGCAAGAGAGAGCACGAGGCCGACGGCAAGTCCAACGAATGTCAGACGGGCTCCTTGGCGCAGAACGAGACGGTAGATGTTTCCCTTTTCAGCGCCGAGGGCCATGCGGATGCCGATCTCGCGGGTCCGCTGACGGGTCGTGTAAGCAACGACACCGTAGATTCCAACCGCCGCGAGCAGCATCGCGAGGAAACCGAACGAGCCAGCGAAGGTGGCGGCGACACGATCGAAGATCGTGCCATAACGCATGGTGACTGAGAGCGGATTGACGTTGAAGAGCGGCAACTCCGGATTGAGTTGATGAACGGTTCGCTCGACCGAGGAGCCCATGGCACGAGGGTCGCCCGAAGTTCGCAGATGGATCGTGGTGTCCTGAGTGGATCGATAGGCTTGATACATCGCCAGGTAGATAACGGGTTCGGGAGCGTAGGTGAGCAAGCGGTATTTGGCGTTGCGGGCAACCCCAATGACGATGAAGCGGTCTCCGTCGTCGGTAACCTGCTTACCGATTGCGTTTTCGCCAGGCCAGTAGCGATCCACAAGGGCCTGGTTGACGATCGCAACAAGTTGGGAATCGAGGGTGTCGGACTCGTTGAACTCGCGCCCGCTGATCAGGCTGGTGCGAAGCGTGCGGAAATAGTCGGGGCCAACGATGCCGCGGGTGATTTCCATGGACTCGCGCGGCTGAGGAACGTAGCCCTCAAGCTGCAGATAGTCCGAATGAACGCTGAAACTCAGTGGGGAGAAATCGGCAAGGGTGACGGATTCGACGCCGGGAAGAGCCGAGAGCCTGGCGATTACCTGGTGGTTGAAGGCGGTTCCCGTGGCGCGTGTGTAGCCCGCAGGAGACAGTTCGTAAGACGCGAGCAGAAGGTGGTTCGGATCGAACCCTGGATCGGACTGCTGGGCTTTCTGGAGACTTCGCGTGAACAGCCCGGCGCAAACGAGAAGGACAAGCGAGAGAGAGATTTGGGCGATGACAAGGCCACTCGCCAACCGGGACTTGTGTAGCGTAAGGGAGACACTACTGGCTTCTTCTTTCAAAACCGATTGCACGGGCAGGCCGGAAGCGCGAATGGCCGGGAGAGTGCCGAAAACGAGAGCGGCGAAGATGGAGACGAAGGTGGTCACGAGGAGCACGCGGTGATCGATGTGTGCATCATGAGTGAGAGGAAGTGTCGTGGGCGGGAAGAAGGCAGCGAGGCTTCGTGACGTCCAGACCGTGATCACGATGGCGGCAATGCCGCCAAGCAAGCCAAGCAACAGGCTTTCGATCAGGAACTGGCGGATCAACTCCGGGCGGGACGCGCCCATCGCGAGGCGAATGGCAATCTCGCGGCGGCGGCCAACAGAGCGAACCAAGAGCAGGTTGGCCACGTTGGCACACGCGAGCAAGAGCAGAACCGCAGCGAGGCCGAGCAGCATGGGAAAAATCTTATAGAGGTAGCCGTTGACGCCGAACGGCGAGCGCCAAAGCGGATCGAGGCTGATTTCACTGGGCGAATCACGATGCTCGATCGGGAAGCGATCCACGATCTGTAGCATGAGGAGATTCAGCTCAGCTTGAGCCTCGTCTTTGCTGACTCCTGGACGCAACTTTCCAAGCACGTTAAGCCAGAAAGTGCCGCGATCGTCAGGGCGATTGGAGCCCCAGACATCGCGGTCCATGGTGAGCGGAATCCAGAGGTTGGTGCTGAGTCCGGTTTTACATCCGCGAAAGTCGCGTGGGGCGACGCCGATCACGGTATAGGGATGACGATTGAGTTGAATGGTCCTGCCGACGATCTTCGGATCGAGGGTGAAATGATTCTGCCAAACAGCATAACTGATCACGACAACCGCGGCGCCGTTTCCCTTCTGTTCCTCTTCGGGAAGGAATGCGCGCCCGAGGATCGGGTGGACGCCGAGGACGTCGAAATAATTCGTGGTGGTGAGCGCGCCGTAGATGCGTTCAGGTTTAGCGACGCCGGTGAGCGAAATGTAGTCGTCGTGATAGCCAAGAATGCCAGAGAACGTACGGGTGCGCTCGCGGAGGTCGCGCAGATCAGGAAGAGAGAACGGCGGGGAGGGATGGTCGCTGGGCTCGCCGCGCATCACGGTAACCAGAGCTCCAGTATCGCTAACCCCGGGAATGGGATTGAACAGCGTGGCACTCATCCAGCTGAGGATGGTGCTGTTGGCAGCGATGCCGAGCGCAAGGGTCAGCACAGCAATGAACGTGAAGCTCGGCGACTTTGCGAGCATTCGGAGCGCATAGCGGAGGTCTTGTATCACGATGAACCGTCTACACTGGACCGGACGGCTCAGAGGAATCTACCTTGAAGTAACGGCTGAATACCGTGCGCGGTGTCACAAGGCGAAGCGGCACGTGCAGAGAAACAAGGTCAAGGGACCGCCTCAAAAGACGGTCCCCGCACCGGCCCGAGCACCGGAGCTAGTGCTGGAACAGGGAGAGGTTTTTGGCCTTCCACTGCATTGCGTCGTGAATGCGACGGCGACCCGACGGGTGATCGTAGAAGATCCATTCCTCGACAGGGCCAGGGGACATTTTGCGATATTCACCGAGGTGAATGGCAGCTTGGGCGAAACCGTCAGGCTGGCGGCTGGCGTTGATGCCGTACATATCTGCCTCATGTTCAGTGGTGCGGATATGGGTATTGAGTATCGGAGTCAGGACAAAGAAAAACGCAGTGATGATCAGCAAGGCGGCCGGTAAGACAGCAGGGTCGCCAATATCCGATATGCCCCAACCTGCGCCATAGCGCGTGAGAGCCCCACCCAAACCCCATCGAAGAATGGCAAAGAAAATCACGATGACCACGGAGAAAAAGAGAATATCCTTCGGAATGTGATTGAGGACGTAGTGGCCCATCTCGTGGCCCATCACCGCCTGAATCTCCTCCGGTGACCCGCGACGAAGAAGATTGTCATTCAAAGTGATGCGCATGGTCTTGCCAAATCCGCTCACGTTGGCGCTCATGCGCTTGGATTGTTTGGACGCGTCCATCTGATACACATCGTGGGCGGCAATGCCGTTGGCACGCGCCATCGAAAGGATGGGCGTGGTGACTTTGGGATCATCCAGGCGCGTGAATTTGTTGAAGAGCGGCAAAAAGAAGACCGGTGCGATCATGATGCCGAAAATGAAAAAGGCGATCGTGACGGCCGCACCCCAAATTTGCCAAGTTCCACGAAGTTTGCGAATGATGGCAAACAAAATGGCGATCAGAAAGGCACCCATGATCATGTTCACGGCGAGATCTTTCAATTGATCGCCGAGCCACGGACCGAAAGTTTGATTGGCCAGACCGTATTTGTGTTCACGGAAGTAGCCTTCATAAATGCCCAAAGGCGCCCCGAGAATCGCCGTGACAATGAGGAACTGCACCCAATAGAGCATGTCTTGGAAGAAGGCGATGCGCGTTATGCGTCTGGCAAAATCGCGCATCCTGGCGGACCAGCCGAAACGCAGCAGGGCCCAATAGATGACCACGGCCATCAGGAAATCCCAGAGGATCAGCCAGTAACCGCCTTCGAAGTAAGCGTCGCTGCGGGCGCCCGCGGAAGCAGGGATTTGCTCGAGATACGCTTGCGTAGCGGCGGCGGCGGAAAAGTGGTCAGAGGGTTGCGCCTCGGGAGGCACCGCAACGACCGATGGCATTTGCGATTGCGAGAGGTCGACCTCTTTCTGCGCACGAGCAGCAGGAACGAGGCACAGCACGAGGAACAGTGCGAGGGGAATGGGGCGTCTCATTGGCACACCTTTTTGTGGAATAAATCCGCTGCAGAGTATACGAAATGGGGGATGAAATAGTTGCAAAACGCCAAACTGGCAGAGGAACCCGCCACCGAAGACGGCCGCTACGACCTTTAAATATGCTGCGGCCAGTTGAAGAGGCTAACGGCGGCCTCTCGCGGATGCCGCTCGGGCTAGAAGGAAGTGGTCGACCAGCAGGCGAGCTAGCTGGGGAGAATCGTGGCGGATGACGCCGTGCTCCTGGAGCAGATTGCCCACAAGGAGTTTGACGCGGAGGCTGGCGACCTTTTGAGGATCGAGGCGAACCTGCTCAGCACCTTCGGCGCGATAGCGGCGCGCGACTTCGGGCGAGATGGGTTGGCGATTGGCGATAACGTAGTCAATGAGATTCTTGCCGACGTGATCCTGAATGGCGCGAATGTGTTCACTCAGTGTGTACTGCGTAGTCTCGCCGGGTTGGGTCATGAGGTTGGCGATGTAGACGCGGGGAGCTTTCGAATGAGCGATCGCGCGAGCAATTTCCGGGATTAGGAGATTTGGAAGGACGCTGGTGTAGAGCGAGCCCGGGCCCACGAGGATGAGGTCGGCATCGCGGATCGCTTCTAATGCCGCGTCGAGAGGACGGACCCGGTGCGGAACAAGCTGCAGTTTGCGAATCGGCACGGTACTGCGCGAGATGTTGGTTTCACCTTCGACGCGCTTGCCGTTTGTCAGTGTTGCGACGAGATGCACGTTGGAGGTGGTGGAAGGAAAGATCCGCCCGCGAATGGCAAGAACTTTCGCAGAGACGCGGACCGCTTCCGCGAAATCGCCGGTAACGTGCGTCAGCGCCGCGAGGAAGAGGTTGCCGAAGTTGTGGCCGCGGAGTCCGCGTCCGGCTTGGAATCGATACTGGAAGAGGCGACTGAGAAGCGCTTCGTCTTTGGAGAGCGCCACCATGCAGTTGCGAATGTCGCCCGGGGGCAGGACGCGGTTTTCCCGCCGCAAGCGGCCGGAACTGCCGCCGTCGTCCGTCACGGTCACGATGGCAGCCAAGTCGGTAATGGGGCGGGCAAGGGTGGGAGCTTTGTCGCTGCGACGCACAACATGCTCCTTTAAGCCACGGAGCAGCGCGGAAAGTCCGGTGCCGCCGCCAAGCGCGATCACACTGAAGGGGCGGGGGGCCCGTCGAGGTTGGCGAGACGTATTCACGAGAGATTCGAGTATTGTTGCGAATTATAGATGTGGAGCAGCATCTGGATGAAAGTTCTCGCCGGCGTGGGCTAGCGAGCCTGCGTTTATTCTAATCCAGCGGTCGCTTCAAACGGTCAGCCGGAATAGCCTTCCTTCTCCGGATAGAGCAGCTCGGTGAACCGCGGATCTTCCTGAAGGAAGTTGAAGTCTTCATCGTTGCGGGCGTGGTAGCGGTTCGCCGGCCGCAATTCGATCGCAATCTTCAGGTTGGCCAGAGCCGAATCCGCTTCGCCTGTCAGGCAATCGAGCGCGGCGAGTGCGTAGTGAATGTGGTCTGCTTTCGGGGCGAGTTTGCGGGCTTTCTCGAGGCTTTCGCGAGCTTCGTCCCATCGGCCGAGATTCATCATGGCCACACCGCGCTGATAATGGTCTTCCGGGGACTTGGGATTTTGCTCAGAGGAGGGCTTCATACGCTGTTCGGTAATGCGAAGATGGGTACGTGCGCGATCCGCGAGTTCCCTACTTGGACCAGCAATGACCTTTTCGAGTTCCTGTTTGGCTCGCTGGAATTTCTGCTGATGAAAGAGGCTCATGGCCTCCTCGTAGGTCTTCATCTGAGCCTGGACGAGCGGGTCGACGAGCTCAACTCCACCGCGCTGGGGCGGGGCGCTGGGCATGTTATTCTTTTTCTTAGACTTAGCCTTAGAGTGGGACGACGACTTCGCCCGGGGGGAGGAGGATTTCTGGGGTTTCGCCATATGGGGCGAATGCTAACAAAGGCGAAGAGTTCCGTCAACGGAGTGGCGCAGGCTGTGGAAAGTGCTGAGTTGGATAGCCTTTACCGAGTCGCCGCATGTGCAAAAATAGTTGCGCGGGGAACCTGCCTTCTCCCTGAAACTAGAAACGTATCAGACGGATAACGCACATCGGGATAGTGGCCCACCCGGGGCGCGTGTGTTATAAGTTCAAGTTCGAATTCAGGTTAAAGACAAGTGCCTTTCATCAATTTTCCTGCCCGCGAAATTAACTGCAAGCTGGTCTACTACGGTCCCGGTCTGGGCGGGAAGACTGCCAACCTGCAGTGGATTTATGACCACACGGGGCAGAATCAAAAAGGAAAGATGGTTTCACTGGCGACGGAAACCGACCGCACGCTCTTCTTCGATTTCCTGCCGTTGGATTTGGGGACCGTACGCGGGTTCAAAACCCGCTTCCACCTCTACACCGTCCCCGGGCAGGTGTTCTATGAAGCGAGCCGGAAACTGATTCTGAAGGGCGCGGATGGTGTGGTGTTCGTGGCGGATTCGCAGGAAGAACGGTTGGATGCGAACTTCGAGACGCTAGAGAACCTGCAGGAACACCTGAAGGAACACAACCTGAGTTTTGCGACAATTCCGTATGTCTTGCAGCTGAACAAGCGGGATTTGCCCAACGTCCTGCCCGTGGCGGAGTTGGCGAAGCAACTGCAGAAAAAAGGCGAGCCGATTATTGAGGGCGTGGCGATTCAGGGAGCGGGCGTGTTCGAGACGCTGAAGGAATTGGCTAAGATGGTGCTGGCCGAGTTGAAGAAGGGGAGCTGAACCTACCCCCTGTTTAGTTTCGGAAGGATATCTCGAACGGCGTAATGGTTGGCACGGGCTTTCCATCCTGCAAACCGGGCTTACATTTGAATTCCTTTAGATCCTTGACTATAGACAGGTCGAGTCCCATTCCGGGCGATCTCCGCTTATTCATGAACTAAAAGCCGGCTGTGGCGGCGGCTTCGCTGTCGAACGTGGGGATGGCTTCGACCAGACGCGTGACGGTGAGTGCATCGCGAACGCGGCCGGGGCCGCAAATCAGATGGAGCCCGCCACCTTTTCGCGCGAGCGAAATGGAGAGTTTTACGAGAGCGGAGATGCCGGAACTGTCGATCTGCGGGATGTCGTTGAGGTCGACAACCATTTTCCGGGCACCCCGGGCGAGCAGGTTCTGGGTGAACTCGCAGAGGTGCTCGCTGGGTTCACCAATGGTGAGGCGGCCATTTACGCGAAGGTAGTGAATGCCGCCAGTTTCGCGCGCAGAGACTTCCAGTGGTGGATGGAGCGTCATCAACGATACCCCCGGTCAGAATGGCCGCTGCCTGCACCATGCTCCGGCAGCGGAAGCGGTGCCAGCATTATACGATGAAGAATATGAAGAAGAAACGAGTGGGGGGCAGCCGTAGTCACACCTGGGATGTGACACCGACGGAGGCCCGGGAGATCCAGGCAGAATTGCGGGAAAAGTGGGAAGGAAAGGACCGGCTGGGCGAGATTCGCACAATAGCGGGGCTGGATGCCGCGTTTGTGTTGAACGAATCGCAGGCGCTGAGGAAGAAAGCCAACCGGTGGCAACGGTTGCGGGAAGCGAATCAGGCCATTGGGTGTGTAGTAGTGTATCGGTTTGCGGCTAGAAAGAATGAACAACCAGCAGCAGCCGTTCCGCTGGAAGAGACAGGGCGGGCATACGCCGTGGTGCCGTTGGAGTTTCCTTATATACCCGGGCTACTGAGCTTCCGCGAGATTCCAGCGTTGCTGGCCGCGCTGGGTAAACTGCGGGACATGCCGGATTTGCTCCTTTGCGATGGCCAAGGATACGCGCACCCGCGCAGGTTTGGTTTGGCAGCGCACCTGGGCGTATGGCTGGATCAGCCGACAATCGGCTGCGCAAAAAGCATCCTGATTGGTGAGCATGGCGAACTTGGCCACAAAGCGGGGAGTTGGACCGGACTTGTCGATCCCCAGAACGGGGAGCGCATTGGGGCTGCGGTACGGACGCGAGACGGGGTGAGACCGGTGTATGTATCGCAGGGCAATCGGGTAAGCCTGGAGACGGCGATCCGATTGACCCTGGCCGTGAGCGATGGCTTTCGGATACCCCGCCCGACAAGGGAGGCCGACCGCTTCGCGAGTGCAATAAGAAGAAAGCTCTTAGCCCAGACGCTATGAGAAAAATGAATTAAGGCCAGAAAAATTTCGGGGTAAAAAGTGAGGGAGAGGCTGGACTATAATCCCGGTACACAGGGTAAGCCACCGAGGTTGAAAGCGCGAAATACGCGAGTACGTTGGAGTGTTGTCGCATTCGTACCGGAGAAATCGATGAAGCGGATGTGCGTGTGGTGTTGTAGCGTATTGATTTTGGTGCTGCTGGGCGCACCGTTGCAGGGACAAACACCGAGTGTAGCGCCTCCCGCCAGTTCGACCGCCAGTGCAAGCTCTCCTGAAGTGCCGCAATCCGTGACCGACAAACTAAACGCGCTCGAAGCGAAGGTCGCCGCGGCACAATCGTCGGCGGACAATGCCTGGATGCTGGTGAGCGCAGCGCTGGTCCTGCTGATGACCGGCCCAGGATTGGCGTTGTTCTATGGCGGACTGGTGCGGCAGAAGAACGTGCTGGCAATCATGATGCAGAGTTTCGCGTTGATGGCGCTCATCACCGTGCTGTGGGCGCTGGTGGGTTACAGCTTGTGCTTTGGCGGAAGTGGGCCGGTGATTGGCGACTTTAAGATGGCGCTGCTGCGAGGAGTAGGCGCGCTGCCCAACGCGGACTATGCGCCCACGATTCCACAGAACACCTTTATGGTGTACCAGTTGATGTTCGCGATTATCACACCCGCGCTGATTACGGGCGCGACTGCGGAGCGCATGAAGTTCTCGGGCACAGTTCTTTTCATGACGCTTTGGTTCCTGATTGTGTACGCGCCAATGGCGCACATGGTCTGGGGCAAGGGGGGGTTGCTGAATGCGGCGCTCGGCGGGAGATTTCCGACACTGGACTTCGCCGGTGGAACCGTGGTGCACATCACCTCGGGAGTGTCGGCGCTGATCTGCGCGTTATACCTCGGCAAACGAGTCGGATACCCGAAGCAGCCAATGCCACCGCACAGCATGGTACTGAGCTTCATCGGCGCTTGCCTGCTGTGGGTAGGTTGGTTCGGATTCAACGCGGGAAGTGCACTCGCTTCGAATTCGTTGGCGACGAGCGCATTTGTAGCCACCCATTTCGGCGCGGCAGCGGCGGCGCTGAGCTGGAGCCTGGCGGAATGGATCAAGAACGGACGCGCTAGTGCGTTAGGTGCGATTTCGGGGGCTGTGGCGGGACTCGTGGCCATTACTCCCGCGGCGGGATTTGTTGGGCCACGGTCAGCGCTTGGGATCGGGTTCATCGCGGGAATTTTCTGCTACTGGATGGTGACGAAATTCAAGGCGCTCTTCGGTTACGATGACTCGCTGGATGCGTTCGGCGTTCATGGCGCTGGCGGTACAATCGGAGCGTTGCTGACTGGCGTGTGCGCGCGATATGCGATCAATCCGATCTTCGGTGAGAGAAAACCCGTGGGCGGTCTGGACGGACACTGGGGCCAGGTGGGTAATCAACTGGTGGGAATCCTGTTTGCGTGGGGATTTGCCCTGGTCGGGACGATCGTGATCCTGAAGATTGTTGATCTCACTGTGGGAATACGCGTGAGCGAAGATCACGAAGTCGAAGGACTGGATATTACACAACACGGCGAAGAGGCGTACAACCTAGAGTCGTAGAGATTCGGTGAAAAGCGAGGCGGAGCAGAGATTCGTATGATGAAAATTGAAGCGATCATCCAGCCGTCGAGATTCGAATCGGTGAAAGAAGCGCTCGTGGAAATCGGGATCGAAGGAATGACGGTGATCGAGGTGCGGGGGCACGGGCGTCAGAAAGGTCACACCGAAGTGTACCGCGGCCGGGAGTACACCGTGGACTTGCTGCCGAAGATCAAAGTGGAATTGGTGTTGCCCGAGCAATTAGTAAACAAGGCCGTCGACGCAATCTTGAAGAGCGCGAAGACTGGTAAAATAGGAGACGGTAAAATCTTCTTGACGCGAGTCGAAGAAGCAATCCGGATCCGGAATGAGGAACGGGGCGAAATCGCTCTGTAAGTGAGGAATGTCCTCGTCACCTCGGCCGGGTCTGGTTCCAGCGGTTCGTCCGAAGAACAAAATGGAAGAATCGGTCACACCGTTGTCGGTGTTGGGGCCACAATGCGACGCCCAACGCGAACGGATCAGGAAATTATTTGACAACGGGGCGAGCGCCCAAGAGACGCTAAGGCAGTTGTGTGAACTGGCGGACGGAACGATCCGCAAAGTCTTCGGCGAACTGCAGCAGGTTCAAGGGGGCGCAAAGCCCGGGCTTTGTTTGCTGGCCCTCGGCGGGTATGGGCGCGAAGTTCTTTTTCCGTATTCGGACCTTGACCTGTTGTTCCTGTTTGCCAGCGAGAAGATCGAAGAAGAGTCGCGGCCACTGATCGCGGAATTCTCGCGCATGTTGTGGGACTTGGGTTTTCGGGTAAGTTCCGCCGGCCGAACGATCGACGAATGCAAGCGTATCGAACAAGACAACGCTGAATTCCACCTGGCGATGCTGGATCGGCGCTTTCTGGACGGGGATAAGGCGCTGTTCGAGAAACTGGACTCGAAAGTATTGTCGGTGGCGGAAAAACAGGCACGGCCCTTCCTGCTGGTGGAATTACAACGCCTCACTCGCGACCGGCTGTCGCGATACGGCAACACGATTTTTCACCTTGAACCAAACGTAAAAGATGCGCCTGGCGGATTGCGCGATTTCCATTCGATGCTGTGGATGCGACAACTCGCCGGAGATCGGCGTGATCCCCGCTTCAACCCCGTGAACGAGGACGAACTGACAAGGAACGCCGTTGAGTTTCTTAGCGCGATTCGATGCTTCCTCCACTACAGCAACGGAAGAAACGACAACACACTGACATATGAATTACAGGCACAGGCCGCAGAACGCTCGTTAGGAATCGACGATAATTTGAGACGGAACGCGGCGGAATGGATGCGGCTATATTTCCGCCACGCGCGAACGCTGAACCGTCAGTTGCTGCGGTACACGGAGCAGCGCACTCAGGTAACCCTTTCTTTGAGGCAGCGGCTACTGGCGGCTACGCTCGGCACAAAGTCCGAGGCCACAGACGGCAGCCGGCCGTATGCGGTGCGCGACGGATTGCTGGAAATCACAAACGAACAGACCTACGCCGACCGCAATGTCACGTACGCCCTACTCACGGAGGCGGCGCAAACGGGAGTGCCGCTTAGCCGCGATGCTGAACGCAGCATCGCGTACATCATGGCGCATCCAGAACTGCCGCAGAGAAATTCGAGAGTCGCCTGGCCAATTCTCTCCGAGATTCTGAACGCAGACTATCCGGGTGCGGCGCTGCGTCCGATGCACCGGTTAGGCCTCCTGGCGGAAGCGCTGCCCGAGTTCCGATCGATTGATTCGCTGGTGGTGCGAGATTTTTATCATCGTTACACCGTGGATGAACACTCGCTGCGAACAATCGAACATCTGCAGGATTTGGGTGATTCGTCAGAATCACTGGGGAAGCACTTTTCTCCGATCTGGAAGACCGCGGACCGACGGGACCTCCTGATCCTCTCGCTGCTGCTGCATGACGTAGGCAAAGGAATGCCGGTGGAGAACCACGTCACCGGCAGCTTGCAGGCGTTGGAGATTGCATCCGACCGCTTGAAGCTGTCGCCGGATGAGAAAGCAGAAGTCCATTTTTTGATCGAGCATCACCTGGACATGTCCGCGACGGTTCAACGGCGCGACATTTTCGATCCCGCGACGGTCTCGTCGTTTGCAGCGGCGGTCAGCACGCATGAACGTCTGCAACGCTTGTGCCTGATGACCTACGCCGACATACACGCGGTGAACCCCGAGGCGCTGACGCCCTGGAAAGCCGAAATGCTGTGGCAATTATTTGTAGCCACCTCGAATTACTTCAGTCGAACGGCGGATCGCGATCGCCTGCACGCGTCGGATGAACGTGGATTGCTCGAGCAGGTCCAGCAACGGGCGGGCGGCGCCAACAAAGTGGATGTGGAGAGATTCCTCGACGGTTTTCCGCGGCGCTATCTGGCAGCAAACTCAGCGGCAGACATCGCCTCTCACTTTGCGCTCTACGAGAAGCTGGGAACAGAGCCGGTGCAGACGGAAGTGAAGAAGACACATCACGTGTTCACGTTGACTTTGCTTTCGGCGGACCGGCCGGCGCTTTTTGCCACGATCGCGGGAGCGCTGGCGGCATGGGGAATGAACATCGTCAAGGCCGATGCATTTGGGAATGCGACTGGCGTGGTGCTGGATACGTTCCACTTTGTGGATATGCACAAGACGCTGGAACTGAACCCGGGTGAGATTTCGCGATTCCAGCAGAGCATCAGTGATGTGGTGAATGGGAAACAGACGCTGGAACCGATGCTCAAGGGGCGGCTGGCGGCAAGTATGGCGCGACCGCCGAAGGTCGCCGTGACGACATCCATCAACTTTGATGATGACTCTTCCGACCACAGCACCCTGGTCGAGGTAGTGACGCAGGATCGTCCGGGATTGTTGTACGGAATTGGCTCGGCGCTGGCGCGATTGGGATGCAATATCGATGTGGCGCTAATCGATACCGAAGGCCAAAAAGCAATCGACGTGTTCTACTTGACGTCGCAGGGGAAGAAGCTCGCGGCGCAAAAACAGGAACTGCTCAAAGAAGTGCTGCACGGAACGTTGAACTAGTTCCTCACTCCGTTCTCGCCAGCTCTGAAAATCACGCGGCTAATCTTGCTGACGCCGCGGAAGCGTCACGACGAATGCCCTTGATCCTAGATCTGCGAGTTCCTTTGACGAGCATCTGGCGAATGCGCAGGCGCGCCTTGTGCAGTTGGGATTTCGAAGTGCCCGTGGCACAACCCAGGATCGCCGCAACCTCACTGTGTTCATAGCCGTGCAGGTCGTGGAGCAGAAGCGTGGCGCGGAATCCACGCGACAACCGGTTCAGAGCTTCGCGAAGCAGCATACGATCCGCCGTACCTTCCAATCGCGCATCGGTAATGCCCAATTCCACGATCGCGCGGGAAGCATCCGACTCCGGATCGACGATTTCATCAAGCGAGGTCTCCTGCAGGCGGCGTTTGCGGAAGCCCATGAGGACTGTGTTGCGGGTGACTCGATGCAGCCACGTGGAGAAGGCGGATTGTCCACGGAACTCGCGGATGCCACGAAAGACCGCGAGGAATGTGTCTTGCGTGAGATCCTCGGCATGCGTGGGATTCTTCACCATGCGTAGGCACAACGAGTACACGCGTGAACTATGGCGCCGGTAAATCGACTCGAACGCGTCGGGATCCCCTTGCTGTGCCCGCCTCAGCGCTTCGTCTTCTGAAAAATTCTCTGCGTAGCGATGTTTCACGTTCATACCTGCAACTTTCTACGAGAATATCGATGCAAGAGTTGCAACCACTCGGGCTTGCGGCGAGGCGGGTTCGCTGAAGGCCCCGCCAGAAGTAACGCGAGGCTGCCCGGCAACAAAGACGAGCAAGAAGGAGCACTTGAGATGCCAGAGCCGAAAAACACGTAACGCGCGACAGAACCTGAACTTAGTTGCAGTGGTTCATGCTCAGGGCAACGATGTGAATGAACTGGGGTGTGTAATTCCTTCCTGTTTTCTGCAGAATTCACAAAGCCCGCCTGCATTTCTACGATATCCGCAAGGAGGTGCGCAAAAAGAGAAAATCGACTAAAATTGTGGGATTGCGTATGGGCGTGTAGCTCAGCTGGGAGAGCACCTGCTTTGCAAGCAGGGGGTCAGGGGTTCGAATCCCCTCACGTCCACCAAATTCTCTCTGATTGCAAAGAC
>Ga0335071_10001757_pt1 | contig 23352 bp, 24 predicted proteins | sample Lox_Sample_15_FD_206724 | JGI IMG/M metagenome (GOLD analysis project Ga0335071, IMG submission 206724) | Soil microbial communities from Loxahatchee National Wildlife Refuge, Florida, United States - Lox_Sample_1.5 | ecosystem: Environmental > Terrestrial > Soil > Wetlands | place: USA... | reverse complement strand
CTAAAAGGACCCAAGCATAATCCTAGGGAATCCGCCCTGTCCGTGGATCGTCGCTGTTTTTTCCTCTTCTTTGCATGAGCTCTGGGGCTCCTCAATGAGATCGCCCGATGCGAAGAATAATCTATCCAGTTGGGGCATTCGGTTGCGGGCTAGTCGCTCAAGAGACCACTGTCGATGATGAAGTTCGATGGCAAGGTTCTGATTATCGGATACGGCTCCGTAGCACGATGCACTCTCCCCATTCTGCTCAAGCACGTGGAGATACCGCTCGGCAACATCACCATAATCGATTTCGAGAACAAGGCGTCGGCGCTCGATGAATGGACAGCCAAGGGCGTGAGGTATCGTTCGCAGAGGATAACCAGAAGGAACTTCGATTCCATCCTATCGCAGCACCTGTCCCCGGGAGGGCTCCTCATCGACCTCGCCTGGAATGTCGACACCTGTGCTTTGATCAAGTGGTGCCATGACCACGAAGTCCTGTTCGTGAACACATCGCTCGAGGTCTGGGACTCATTCGGTGAGATCACATCGAAGAGCCCGGTCGAGAAGTCCCTGTATGCCAGGCAGATGCGACTGAGGAAGGTGGTCAAGGGAAGGGAGCACGGTTCGACCGCAATCATCGACCATGGCGCCAATCCTGGCCTGATATCCCACTTCGTGAAGCAAGCGCTGGTCGACATTTCCGAGAGGTTGATAGCCGACCAGCTCGTGAGCAACGATGAGGCCAAGTACCTCAGGGAGCTTGTTGCCAACAGAAGGTTCGCCGAGCTGTCGATGACGCTCGGCGTCAAGGTCATTCACTGCTCCGAAAGGGACACCCAGATCACAAACGACCCCAAGAAGGTCGACGAGTTCGTCGGCACCTGGAGCATCGAAGGCCTCAGAGAGGAGGGCACGGCTCCGGCGGAGATCGGCTGGGGGACGCACGAGAAGACCCTACCTCCTCAGGCGTATGTGCCATCGTCCGGACCAAGGAACCAGATCATGCTCGCCCAGATGGGGATGAACACCTGGGTGAGGTCGTGGGTGCCCGACTACGAGATCGTCGGGATGGTCATCAGGCACGGGGAGGCGTTCGGACTATCCGACAAGTTCACCGTGTTCAGGGAGGGCGAGGTCGTCTACCGACCAACGGTGCACTACGCCTACATGCCCTGCAACGACACGATAACCTCGTTGCACGAGCTGAGGTGCAGGAACTACGAGATGCAGCCGAAGCTCAGGATCCTGAACGACAAGGAGATCGTCTCCGGAGCCGACATACTCGGTGCCCTCCTGATGGGACACAAGTACGGCTCATGGTGGTGCGGCAGCGTCCTCAGCATCGAGGAATCTAGGAAGCTCGCTCCCGGGCAGAACGCAACAACGATCCAGGTGGCATTGGGCGTGGTTACGGCGGTCATGTGGATGATTGAGAACCCGCATAGAGGGCTTTGTACGCCCGAGGACTTGCCGCACGACTTCGTGCTCAAGATCGCCAAGCCGTATCTTGGGGAGTTCCTCTCGGTGCCCTCGGACTGGACGCCGCTGAAGAATAGAAGGATCTACTTCAAAGAGAACCTCGCTAACCATCCTGATGAGGATGTCTGGCAGTTCCGGAACTTCGTCTTCATTCCCTAGGCAATTCGAATCCGGGATCACTGTCCCGTCGGAGAATTGTCAATCATAAATACCCTGAGGAACCTTAGTGGAGACACGGAATGAGAAGATGAGGAGCGGCCCCAACCTCCTGAAGTGGTCGAATATTGTGGCGTTTGCAGCCGTGGTCCTCGTGAATGGGGTTGCAGGAGGCACCACGATAATCGGTGGCAGGAACACCGCAGATGTATCCAATACATACTCCACACTGATAACTCCGGCCGGCTACACCTTCGCCATTTGGGGCGTCATCTACGTTCTTCTCGGCGTCTACGTGGTCTATCAAGCGCTACCGAGGTCGAAATCGCAGGCCTTCCAGCAGAGGGTTGGTTGGCTCTTCGTGTTGGGCTGTCTATTCAATGTTCTTTGGATCTTCGCTTGGCAAAATGAATTCATGTCTCTCTCCGTATTGCTCATCTTCCTGCTTCTGGCATCACTGATCCTAATCTATTTGAGACTGGATGTGGGCAGGTCGAAGGTAGACCGTGCCCAGCGCTTGGCGGTCCATTTGCCATTTAGCGTTTACCTTGGATGGATCACAATCGCGTCCATCGCCGATGTCGCCGCGGCGTTGGTATCGGCAAATTGGAATGGATTCGGCATCAGTCCGGAGACTTGGGCGATTGGAATCATCCTGATAGCCCTGCTGATAGCAAGCCTCGTAGCCTACATCCGGAAGGATATCGCCTACGAACTGGTGGTCGTCTGGGCGTTCCTGGGAATCGCGGTCAACCAAGGGGCATTTCAGGCAATTCAGATTTCGCTCCTAGCGAGTGTGGTGGTGGTCGTCATCGTCTTGACGGTAAGCATCTTCCATGGTACGAGGATGTCAAAGCGAGCGAGATAAGCCAAAGGCGGGCGTCGAGTAGGGAATCAAAAGGCAGCATCACCCTGGCAGATAGCGCCGTGCTCCCGTCTGGACGTTCATGCACGGTTCTATGAAGCCATGATAATGGCAAGAAGATGAGCCCGACGTCTGTCTTCGCCAGATCACGAGATCTTCCTGCGGAACACCAGAATGCTCGCTGTTAGCGTTACTGCACCAACAACGACGATTGTGACCACCGCATTCCCGATTGTGGTCCATTCGAACCCTCGTATGATTAAGGATTGAAACACCTGGGCCACATATGTGAAGGGATTGACGGTCGCTACGTTCTGCACCCAGTTCGGCAAGAGCTGAACAGGCAGAACCGCGGCCGATAGGAACAGCAGAGGGAATGTTGTCAACAGACCCACAGATAGTGTGGTCTGTGTGCTCTTGCTCGTCAGGGCCACGAACATTGAAAGGCCGGACCAGGCAATTCCGAACGCCGCTGCCAGAATCAGGATCAAAATAACCCCTGGAATTCCAGATGCGACGTGCACGCCCAATGCCAGGCCTATCACAAGAATTATGACCACTTGGACGATCGTCGTGATGGCATCGCTGAACAGCTTCCCGAAGAGTATGGATGACTTGCTGATCGGCGCCACTCTCATCTTGTCCATGAACCCGCTGTCGAGGTCGTTCACCAACCCGATGCCAGCCTGCAAAGCTGATGAAGTGACCGTTTGGATGATGATTGCCGCGGTGAAGAATGTCGTATAGCTATCGGTACCGGTGAGCGCGGCAAAACTGGGCAGCCCACCGATCGCTGAGAACGCCTGAGTGAAAAGCAGGAACCACACTAATGGGTTGATGAGCGAAAAGAAGATGATGATAGGTTGACGCAATAACTTGGTGTTCCATCGCTTGAAAATCGCGGACACCTCTGAACCCCACTCGCTCATCATCTCGCCCGCCTCCTTGCCCCCCAGGATGGCTTTTTCACAGCCTCCTTCCGTTCAACAGCGTTCAGCGTCTTGCCAGTGAGTTTGAGAAAGACTTCATCTAGAGAAGGCGAAGACAGGTTGAGATTCTCGATCGGCACCCCGACACCGTCGACAGCTCTTACGATCTGAGGCACGAGCGATGCACCATCCAATGCCAGAATCGTGACTCCGTTATCGGATGTTATGTCGCCCGGACAGACCCCGACCTCTCTGATGCCCTTCAATCCCTTGATCGCCTCCGTCGCCTTGGCGCAAGCGCCTGGGTCCGTTGACTTGAAACGGAGGTTTATGACATCAGCCCCGATCTGTGATTTTAGGTCCTTGGGCGTTCCTTCCGCCACTATCTTGCCCTGATCGACGATGCAGAGCCTGTTCGCGAGCCTATCGGCCTCTTCCATATACTGCGTCGTCAGGAAGATGGTCATGCCGTTCTGATTCAACTTCCTGATATATTCCCAGATGTCCTGGCGACTCTGTGGATCCAGGCCAGTCGTCGGCTCGTCAAGGAACAGCACCTTCGGATCTGAAACTAGGGCGGAGGCAAGGTCGAGGCGCTTCCGCATCCCTCCTGAGTATGTGCTCAGCCTTCGGTCCGCCGCCTCGACCAGTTTAACGGTCTCGAGAAGTCTCTCTACCCTCTCGACCGCCCTCTTGTTGTCCATGTGGTGGAACTTGCACTGGAGGACCAGATTCTCTCTTCCCGTAAGATCATCGTCAACGCCGACGTCTTGAGAAGAGTAGCCAATGATACGCCTTACCGACTTTTGATCTTGGTCGATGTCGAGCCCATCTATCGTGGCTGAACCAGATGTCTTCGCGAGAAGGGTCGTTAGAATCTTGATGGTCGTCGACTTGCCGGCACCGTTGGGGCCTAGGAAGCCGAATACCTCACCTCTCTTGACGACGAATGAAATCCCATCCACTGCGACGATGTCTGGGTCATACACCTTTCTTAGGTTCTCGACCTTGATTATCTCGTCTGCCAAGTGCTCCCCCGATCCATTGGTATTTACAAGGCCAGCCTATGATATTTCAAGCTTGCTTCAGTCCTCTGCAATCGCGAATCCTTTGATGAACCCCAGAAGCTCCGGATCCATGTACTGGAGAAGTCCAGCGCCCAGTCCAGTCAGACAATCTCGGAAATCCAATAGCAGGACCCGCGGTCCGGCTGCAGGGAGAGAACGGCCACCGCCAGGGTCACATTCCCCAGAAGTTGTCCTTCTTGCGCTTGATCTCGATGAGCTCGTCGAGCACCATCTTCTCGTCGACGTTCAGATCGTGCTCCTGGATGCCCTTGACGGCCGTCTCGTGGATGTCGACATAGAGTATGTCGTCGACGTCTATCTGACGACCGACCGTCGGCCCTTCGATCGCGATGGCGATCTCCTGTCCGGCGATCGCCTCCTTCAGGACGTCCTCTCCCGTGCGGATGGAGCGGATTCTCCCGATCTGACTGCCGTCCTTGTCTATCAGGTCCTGACCGGTGCGTATGCGACCCGCGAGCACGCGCACGCCGACGATTGCCGGCTTGCTCACGCGGAACACGCAGTTCGGCAGCAGCTTGATCTTGCCCGGGAAGGCGATGAGCCCACGTTTCGCCTCCTCGGCCTTGCGCTTCTCCTCCACCACCCACTTCTTGTAGTCGTCGATGAGCCCGTACACTATGTCGTTCAGGAAGACCTTCGTCTCGTAGGACGGCAGCACTTCCTTCGCGTCAGGCAATATCGGCACGTTGAACGCCAGCACCGCTCGGTGCAGCGGGTCGTTGTACGCCGACGCCTCGATGACATCGCGCTTCGCCACCGGCCCTATCTCGTACTTGCGGATCGGGATCTCCGCCCGCTGCGCCTCGAACGCAAGCGCCTCCAGCGAGCCGATCGCGTCCGCCTTGATCATGACGCCGGCTTCGGCGGTCTCGATGCGCACCTTCGTTTCCTCGGCGATCTCCTCGAGCACTTCCTTCTTGTCGCCCTTGATGACGCGCAGGGGTCCGCCAGCGACCACGCCTTCGAGATCCTGGCAAAGCAGCTTGACGCCCGCGGCCGCGCCTATCTCCGGCACCGAGTCGAACTTGTCCCTCGGGTCCCTGATCTCGTCCAGAGGCTTCGGCTTGAAGATCGCCTTCACCCGCGTGACCAGCGGGGAGCCGGTGGTGCCGAGAGCGATCGTGTCGCCCTTGCTGAGAGTGCCGGAATACAAAATCACATCGATCGTCTTGCCGAGGCCCTTCTCCTCCTTGACCTCGAGCACCGTTCCTTTCGCCGCCCCCTCTTCGGTGTGCAGCTCCTGCTCCAGGAACTTCTGCGCCAGGCCGATGAGCACGAGGAGGAGGTCCGGCACCCCTTCCCCGGTCTTCGCGCTCACCGGAACGAGCGCGACGTTGCGCGTGAAATCCTCGATCCGATCATAGCGGTCCGCAGAGAAGCCTTCCTGAGAGAAGCGACCGATGATGTCGTACATGCGCGCCTCGAAGCGCTCCGTCGCGTCCTCGGTCTGCTGCTTGAGGTTCAGAATGAAAGGCGCGCCCTTCCCGGACTGCCAGCCCTGAATGAGATCGATCTTGTTGAGCGCGATGATGAACGGCGTCTTGTACTTGCGCAGGATGTTCATCGACTCGACGGTCTGCGGCTTGATGCCCTCGTTGATGTCGACGACGAGCACGGCGATGTCGGCGAGCGAACCGCCTCTTGCCCTCAAGGTGGTGAACGATTGATGCCCGGGCGTGTCGATGAAGAGCAGGCCCGGGACGGTGAACTTGCGATTGCCGATGAGCTTTCCGCAGACCTTGTAGATGTGATCGAGCGGGACCTCCGTCGCGCCGATGTGCTGCGTGATCAGGCCCGCCTCGTCCTTCGAGACCGACGTCCCGCGGATGTTGTCGAGCAGGCTGGTCTTACCATGGTCGACGTGACCCAGCACGCTCACGATTGGCTGCCTGATGCTCATGCGTCGTTGCGAACGGACGGTCAGTATTAGTATCTTTGCCGGTTTGTGGGGCCATTCGCCGCATGGAAGAAATAGTACGAGCGGAGTCGAATGGCAAGGGAGGCTGAGGTTCCTGAGGACGAGGGTTCTGCTCGCGATCGTGACGACCGTCTTGGCATGCGCGCTTGTCTCGCTCGCTCTGCTCTGGCCGCAGATCGTCGGAGACGGAAGCGCCGGTACGGGAACGATCGACGTCGCGCCGGGGGCACCTCGCGACCTCACCGCCACCACCTCTGCCGAGGACGTGAACTTGACGTGGTCCGCGCCCATTCAGCCGGGAGTACAGGTCTGGGGATACCATGTCTACAAGTCAACGACGACGTCCTTCACTGGGTCGCCGATCGCCGTCGTGCATGGGCTCGTTTTCAACGAGGGCTCGCTCGTCTCGGACACATACTACTACATGGTGAAGGCCTACAACGCGAAAGGCGAAGGCGCGTCCTCGCAGGTGGCCACAGTGTTCGTGGGATGGGGGCCGACCGATCCGTTCGTCGTGAACTACGACGTCATCCACTACGAAGGAACGACAACGAACGGGACCGGCACGGAGCCGGCAGCAATGGACCTCGACGCCTTCAACGTCACCGCCTGGGGCTTCGACGCCATCGTCAGCGGAACCCTCGGTTCGGGCACTTATCACTACGAGTGGGGCGACGCGGTGGGCGCCCTGCGGCCGTTAGGCGCATATGTGCAGAGCGCGAACATCCATACGGTCTTCGGAACCAAAGAGGTCTTAGAGTACCGAGCCGCTTGGACGGACCTGAGCGGCAAGGGGTGGGTCGATACGGTCTATTTCGGTAAAGTTGAGCCGGTCGTCTACAGGATCGAAAGGAGCTGCGATGCTCTCGACACCCAGATCATATTGGACATGAAGGATACCAGCGTGATGTGGATCAGGCTCTGCAACACTGCTCCGTGAACAATAGTTGCCCTTCCTTCGACGAATCAAAATGAGAACGGATGAAAGGGTTTACTCGAACAGCCACGCGTCGACGGAGCGCTTCCAGTCGACGAGCTCGTAGTCGTTGAAGAACAGCTGGATCTCACGCTTCGCGCTGTCCGGCGAGTCCGAACCGTGCACGAGGTTGCGCCCGGTCTGCTGCGCCAGGTCGGCGCGGATCGTTCCTGGAAGCGCGTCCTGCGGATTCGTCTTGCCCATCAGTGCCCGCACGGACGCGACCGCGTTCTCTCCCTCCCAGACCATGCAGAGCACCGGCCCGGAGGTGATGTAGTCGATGAGCCCGGGGAAGAAGCTCTTGCCCTTGTGCTCGCCGTAGTGCCGCTCCGCCAGCTCTCTCGGGATGCGCATGAGCTTCATCGCGACCGGCTTGAGCCCCTTGCGCTCCAGCCTGCCCACGATCTCGCCCATGAGCGCCCGCTGCATGGCGTCCGGCTTCAGCATCACGAAGGTGCGCTCGATCATCGAGCTCACTCCTTCTTCGCTTCAACTGGCGCCTCAGGCTTCGCTTCCTCGGCCTTCGGCTCCTCTACCGGCTTCTTCCTCGCCTTGGTGGCCTTCTTCGGCTTCGCAGCCTCCGCCGCGGGCTTCGCCGTCACGCCACCACTCATCCGGACGTCCTTCTCGCGAGCGTAAGCTCGGGTCCAAGTCGTCCTGCGGGGCACGCGCTCCATTTCCACCAGGTTCTTGGAGCACTTGTTGGAGCAGAACAGGAACACCGTCCCGTCCTTCTTGACGAACATCTTGCCCGTGCCCGGCTCGATCTCCTTGCCGCAGAACGAGCATACCTTCAGCTCGACCATTTGTGACATGCCTCCTTGAGAGTACCTAGCGGATGCCCAGCTTCCGCGCCTCACGCGAGGTCTCGCGCAGCATCAGGATGTCGCCCATCCTCATCGGGCCCATGACGTTCCTGGTGATGATGCGCCCCTTGTCCCTGCCTTCGAGCACGCGGACCTTCACCTGGGTCGCCTCGCCGGTCATGCCGGTGCGCCCGATGATCTCCACGACCTCGCAGGGTATGCTCTCGTCTCCCTCTGCCATCTCGAAGCCTCCTTACTTCTTCAGCTTCTTGATCTGCTCGGCCAGGGAGTCGATGAGGGGCTTCGCCTTGCCCGCGTCGACGACCGCGATCGCCGCCGTCGGCTTTTCCAGTCCGCAGGCGTTCCCGAGCTCGGCCTTGCTGGCGACGTAGGCGTACGGAATGTTGCGCTCCTCGCTCAGCATCGGCAGGTGCGCCAAGATCTCTGGCGGCTGCACGTCCTCGGCCATCACGACGAACGCGGCCTCGCCGCGCTCGATGAGCTTCGTGACCTCGTTGGTGCCCTTCTTCACCTTGCCGGTGTCGCGGGCCAGCTCAACGATCTCGTAAGCCTTGTCCTGAAGTTCCTTCGGCATCTCGAACCTAACGAATATCGCTTTTGCCAAATTCTTACCTCCTTCGGATGTACGATGACATCTTCATCATTCATCGGCTCAGAAAGAGCATCGCCACCAAAGGGGTCGATGTATAAAAGGTTTGTCCGAATCCCCGGCAGTCTTTTGCCTCATGGATGGACATGCTGGATGCCATCACAGTAACGTATTAAGACACAGAGGCCGCTAGTATTCGCGAGAAGATGGCTCGCAGAGGTTGGCTGGTCATTTCGCTTATCGGGGCGATCTTGCTGATTTCTTTGGTCTGCGTCTACTTCTTCATTGATGGACCGGTAGAGACCTTTCTGCCAACGGCCTCGCTCTCCTTCCCAATTCTGGTCGAGAATAAGACCGTGACCACCACACTTGTCGCAATCACCAAGTCGAACGTTAGACTGAATGAATGTAGCATTCGCTTCATGCTGCCCAATTCGACCGAATTGAGATGGAAGATCGAATCTACTGCCTGGATCGGAGACGTGGCCCAATACCAGAACGAAACCCTCGGGATAACAATAACGTATCAGAGGAACACGGCGTCCTCGGAGTACTTCTCACCGGGAGACGTCATCAAGATTCAGGATACCGTGAGGCTCGATTCGGGTCTCTACAAGATTGGGGTCTTCTACGACCATTATGGGAACTACATGGCCTACCGCACGTTCAACGTTGGATGAACGAATGCGTGTTAGGACACCGTCACGAATTCTTGTGACAGCTGATGCTGCTCCGGCACTTCCTCGTTCGTTTCCTTCAGGATGTTGTTCATCTTTTCGAGCGTGGACATCGCTATCTTCTTCGTCGCATGCGAACCGAGCCAGAGTGCCTTGTCTGTGAGAACGATCCCGTCCTCAGTCTTCTCCATGAGCCCAAGCATGCGCAGTAGCGAAATCATCGGCGCGACCTTCGGCTCCTCGCTCTCGATCGTCTCGAGCTCTGCGTTAGTCACCTTGCCATAGTACATGCGTCGGGCAAGCTTCGCCATACCGAAGTCCTTCACCGGCGCATGCGCGAAGAGCGGAACGAAGCCCTCGCTCAGCCTCTGGATGTAGTTGAGCGTGGACGGGGCGTTCACGGTGAACCTCCCGCCCACCATGCCCCAGGCCCTCGGTCCGATCCCGACGAAGTTCGAGTGCTCGTACGGCCCTTCGTACTCCTCGGGTCGCTTCGAGAACGACCACAGGGTGCGCATCTTGTAGCCATGCGCGCGCATCGATTCGATTATGGCCAGGTACTGATCCCTCTCTTCCTTCGGATCCTGCGGGAACTGGTCCGCGGCTTTCTTCGTGAGAGGGGTGTAGTGCAAGAGCATGAGTGGATATGTGGAGACCCCGTCCACCCCCAAATCCGATGCCAGCTCGATGTCCGCCAACAGTCCTTCCTTTGTTTGCGTGGGAAGGGAGAACATCAGGTCGATGTTGACGTAGTCGAAGCCCGCGTCCATGACCTTGCCGAGGACGTCGATCAGCTGCTGGCGCTTCGTCATCCTTCCGAGGTAGGGCAGCATGCGTTCGTCGAACGTCTGCACGCCCACGCTGATCTGCTTGACACCCGAGGCGACGAAGTTGCCGAGGACCTCCTCGTTCAGGTCTCCAGGCCCGGCCTCCATCGCCACCTTGCCAGAGAATTCGAAATGCGAGCGGACAATGTCCAATAGCTGCCCCATCTCCTTGTGCATCAGCGAGGGTGTGCCGCCGGAGATGTAGACGCGGTCCACTTCCTTGATCTCTACGTTTGTCGCATAGAGCGCGAGCTCCTCATTCACGGCGTCCAAGAACGCCTTCCCGAACTCGTCCTTGTACGATTCGCCTGGAAAAGCGCAATAGGAGCACTTCGCAGCGCAGAACGGCACCCGGATGTTCAGACCGGTGCGCTCGAGCTTGGCCGGCAGGACATCCTCCAGCCTCGTGACCTTGGAGAACTCGACGCTCGCGGCGATCTTGTCGGCGAGCCTGTCGACGTATCGGTAGGTGAAGTCCAACGCCAAGTTCGAACCCTACACCAGAACGTCAGCGTGATATTTCAAAGCTGACACGTTTGATGCGGTCACTTATCTCATTCGGCCAGGAGGTTCTTGACGACCTTCACGCTCTCGCGCAACGAGTCGACCGTCTTGGTCTCGATGAGAACGGAGCAGTCGTGTTCGACGGCGAACCGCAAGCGTTCACGGATGTCGATCTTTCCGGTGAGAGGGACCTGATGGTCAGACTTGCCGTTGTAGTCGTGCAGGTGGACGTGCTTGATGCGATCTGCGTGCCTAAGGAGCACCGGCATCTCCTGGAAATCCACCTTCGCGTCGTGCCCGACGTCCCAAGTTAGATTGAATCCTTTCGTCTGGCAGAGGTCGTCGATCGCTTTCGCGACGAAGGGCAGGTTGAAATTGCAGACATTCTCCGTGCACACGAGCAACCCGTACTCCGAGGCATACTCGATCACCTTGCCGTAGGCCTCACGCAGATTCCCGACGAACTTGTCGTGGTAGCGATCGTAGATCCACACCTTGCGATCTGGCAGCGTGAAGAATATGCCAGGGCTCAAATGCAGATTGATGAGCTTAGCACCTGCTTCCGCAGCCCAACGAGCCGTTTCTCCGAACCTCGCGACATGCCCCTCTCGTATCGGATCGTGGAAGGATGCCAGGTCGGTGTCGTCAGGCATGTGCACTGTGAAGTAGATGCCCTCGTCCCAAGCGACGCGCTCGAGCTCACTTGATGGAAGACTCTCTGGACAGAACTCAGGCATGTTCATATTCAGCTCGACAAAGTCAAGCTTCAGCTCCTTGCACAGGTCGATGGTCGCCTCGAGCTCAGGCATCTCGATCAGAGTGGGCATTCCAAGACGAAGGGGCAAGAGAGCACTCCAGACTAGGCAAGGAAGGCTGTGCTAAATGCATTTCGCTGAGACAATGGCGCGATCGATCAATGCCTAGCTCGCCTAGACGCCGTGCAGCGGGTCGCCGTCGTGCGCGACCGCCTTCTCCACCTTGAAGACCTCGCACTGCGGCGCCTCGACCTCGTCCTTGTAGTGCAGCCACCACTTCTCGCATACCCAGCGCTGCAGCGAGTTCACGTCCTCTGGAGTCATGTGCGCGAACCTTCCCTGCAACTTCAGGTAGTCGGTCAGCGGCGCCATCTTCTTCGGCTTGTAGGTGACGTTCGCCTCGCCGTTCTCGACCTCGTAGAGCGTCCACATGCCGGTCTCGACCGCCAGCTTCGAGATTTCCATCGTCTTCGCCGCCTCGGAGCGCCAGCCTGGGACGCAGGGAGTGAAGACGTGGAGGAAGCGGAAGCCCTTCGCGCGCTTCGCCTTCTCCGCCTTGCGCACGAAGTCGTTCCAGTGCGCGTTCGAGAGCGTCGCCATGTACGGAACTCCGTGCGCCTGAACGATCGCGCCGATGTCCTTCTTGTTGCGCCGCTTTCCGCGAATGACCTTGCCCGCGGGGGAGGTGGTCGTCCATGCGCCGAACGGCGTCGCCCCGGACATCTGGATGCCGGTGTTCATGTAAGCCTCGTTGTCCAGGCAGACGTAGATTACGTCCTCGTCGCGGTCCGCCGCGCCCGAGAGCGCCTGCAGCCCGATGTCGAACGTTCCTCCATCTCCCGCCATTCCAACCACCAGCGAGTGCTTGCCCCGCCGCTTCTGAGCCGCTCTGATGCCAGTTAAGACCGCTCCGGTGTTCTCGAAGGCGGTGAAGAAGTAGGGCACGTCGAAAGCGCTGATCGGATATTGAGCGCCGAAAACGACCAGGCAGCTAGCCGGAACGTACACGATCGTATCTGGGCCGAATATGCGCATGAGGTTTCGGACAGCGATCGCGACACCGCATCCAGGGCACGCGCCATGCCCCCACATGAAGTACTCCTTGTTCGGCACGTCGCGCAGCGTCAGCTTGCTGATTTCCTTCTGCTCGTTCACTTCTGCTCCCCCCTCAGCCCGTACCACGTGACCTGCCTGATCTTCTCGCCCCTAGCGCATCGCTCCAGGTTCGCGAACATGTCGCGCACCTCATCGACGGTGAGATCTCGACCACCGAGACCGCCGATATGGTCGGTGACCTTCACCCTGCAGCCATAGAGCGCGTTGCGCACCTCGGTGAATACCGGACCGTATGAATTGAAGCTCACCGACCGGTCGAATGCGCCCAGCGCTTTCAGCTCCTTCGTCGCCTCGCGCAACTCGCTCTCTGGGAAAGGACGCATGAAGCGCAGCTTGATCAGCCCGGCCTTCTTGCCCTGCGCGCGAAGCTCATCGACGACCCTGCGCGCGGTGGTTGTCGCGGTGCCCAGGGTAATGAGCGCGAACTCCGCGTCCTCAATTTGGTAGCGGTCGAACAGCCCTCCGTACCTGCGCCCGAACTTCTCCGCGAAGGCCTCGTCGACCTCCCCGATTACCGACCTCGCCCCGTCCATCGCCCGGTCCAGTTGATAGCGCATCTCCATCGCGTACTCCGGCGGGACGATCGGGTTGATCATCTTCGGGTCCTCGGGGTCGAGGACGTTCAGCGGCGCGAACTTCGGCAGGAACTTGTCGACGTCGTACTGGTCCGGCACCTCGACGCGTTCCACGGTGTGCGAGAGCACAAACCCGTCGAGGCAGACCATCATGGGGATCATCACGCGGCGATCCTCCGCGATTCGGAACGCCTGTATCGTCATGTCGAGCGCCTCTTGGCTGTCCTCGACGTACACTTGCATCCATCCCGACTCGCGCTCCGGCATCGAGTCGTTGTGCTCGAGCCAGATGCCCGTGGCGGCGCCGAGCGACCGATTGACGTTCACCATCACGACCGGCAGGCGGTTGGGCGGGCCGGCGTACAGCATCTCGTGCATGAAGGCGAGGCCCTGAGACGCGGTGGCCGTGAACGTGCGCACCCCTCCCGCACTCGCTCCGACGGCGATGGACATCACGCTGTGCTCGCTCTCAGCGGGAATGAAATCGGCGTCGAACTCGCCGTCATTGATGAACTCCGATAGCTGCTCCATGATCAGCGTCTGGGGCGTGATCGGGAAGGCAGGGATGACCTCCGCCCTCGCGAGACGGACCGCCCACGCGACCGCATGGTCCGCGGAGAGCACCTTCGTCACCATTCCTTCACACCCCTGATCATTTCGACCGCGTCGACGGGGCAGATGTCCGCGCAGATTCCGCAGCCCTTGCAGTAGCGATAGTCCCAGCGCATGAAATCGTCCTCCTGGCGCTTGATCGTTCCCTCCGGACAGGACCACCAGCAGCGCAGGCACCGGATGCACTTCTCCTTGAGGTAGTGAGGGGATTGCGTCCTCCAGGTCCCGACCGACACCTGCCAGGCGCTTCCCGGCCCGACCACCATCTCGCCCTTGGTTCCAACACCGAGCGCCGTTCCCGGCGGGATCTCTTCCCAGGTGGGAAGCCAGGTGGCCTTGTGCACCAAGGGACGATCGCCCTTGCATCGTCCCGTGCGGGCCGCCTGATACGCCGACCTGGCAGCATCCGCGTTCAGGATCGCCGCCCTTTGCCCAAGCTTCTCGCCGAAGCGGTCCTTGATCGCCGAAATGATCGCATCCAGGCTCACGAGGTCCTGCGCCTTCGCCAGCGCCCCGAGCATCGCCGTGTTCACGACCGGCGCCTTCAGCTTCTCGATGGCGATCGACGTCGCATCAATCGTGACGCAGTCCACCGCGATGCCCAGATCGTACTCCTCGGGGGCGAGCGGCGTGTTCACCACCGCCTTGCCGTTCGGTTTCAAGCCCTCGGCGATCGGATCGATCTCGGGGAGCATCCCATCGAAAACGACGAGTAGGTCTGGCTCGTAGATCTGGCTCTTGATCGCGATCCTCTCGTTGTCGACGCGCGCGAAAGCCTTGACCGGAGCGCCTCTGCGCTCCGCCCCGAAGTACGGGAACGCCTGCGCGTGATAGCCGGCGAGGACCGCCGCCTCGGCGAACGACTGCGCCGCCATCACTGCGCCCTGGCCCCCTCTCCCGTGGAACCTGACCTCGAACATTCCTATTTCGCCGCCTGGTCTATTGGCAAGGCGGGTTAATAACACCGACTTGAGAAGAGTTCGCAGACGGCTCCACGCACTGCAAAGCCTTTTGTGACCCGTGCTCGCAATCACAAACGGGAGCAGAATGAAGGTGGAAATCCGCTGGAAGGACCAGCTTTCGACCGGGAGGGACTCGTTCCACGCCTACATGAAGCACGTGCCGAAGACCAACACGCCGACGGCGATGGAGACGGCGTTCCAGCTGTGGCTGCAGGACAAGGTTTGGGGGCAGAAGCTGCTCGTTTCCGACATCGAATTCTACGTCGACGACAAGATGATCGAGCTGGAGCGCGAAGAGGAAAACCGGCTCTTCCGCCGCATGGAGGAAGCGTCGAACAAGTGAGCTCAAGCCCGGAAACGGCGTACAACGAAGATATTGAAAGCGAACGCTGCGCAAAGCAATCCGACCGATAGTGGCAGCAGCCAATCGAATCCCCCTCTTTCGCCGTCCAGATGCAAGACATATAGGGCCTGCCCCTCGCCATACCCATAGTTCGACGCAAGGATCCCTCCCGAAGTTGTTGCTATCGGCAAGACCGGGAAATCAAAGAGCTTGTCTTGGACGACATCGAACTTCATCGTCGCAGGATCGTACCAGTAAAGCGATTGGTTCGAGTTCGTGACTAGGTTCGTGTGAGTCTGATCCCACTCTTGGCTTGGCCAATTCACGAAGAACTCTCTTCCATCTACCATCATGGGGCTGGCGTCAATCAAAGCATCGAATTCTGTGATGGTCCTCCATGACCAAGCACCAGAACTGAGGTCGTACTGCATCGTGAGGTTGGTCCAGGACCCGGGATGATCGAGGGATCCGAAATTGGACGCCAGGCCCACCAGGTAGTCGCCGCACATGAAGAACGTGGCCCCGGGAAGAACCCATTCGAACGGCAGGTTCGTGATCGGGACTACCTGCTCCGATGGCAGGTCCAGGCGGTACACAGCGGTCGAGTAGTTCACTTGGTAGTTGCCGGAGCTATAGTTGACGTTCGTTCCTCCGACGAGATAGACGTCCAATCCGTTCGAGAGCACGCAGTACGGTCCAAACCCACCTGGGAGATACACGTAGTCGGTTCGAGTGGTGTTCCATTCGAGATCGGTTATCGTCAGATAGAGTGCGGTTTCTTGTTCGACGTTTCCAGTCTCGAACGAGAAGAGTTCGTTGTCTCTCCTGACCACGGGATTGTTGTAGGAGTTGAAGCCGGAAAGGTAGAAGCCTGAGGTGTTGTCGACCGACATCGTGGCCGGGTCGAATTTCACCAGGTGGGTTCCATCAACATACAAGAGCGAGACATAGTAATCACCGCCGATCTCCACCCCCGATGACGCGTGGTAGGCCCCGCTCGGCCAGGCTATGTTGCCCTGCAACGATAACCGATAGCTCCCGTTCGCGTTCGCGGCTTCGACCACTGCCAGCGCCGATAGGACCAGCGCGGCAACGAGAAGCAGAGCCATGATCAACCTGAATCGCCCGCCCACGGATCGTAGGAAGTCAACGAGGTTCATGAGCGTCCTTTCTCCATGTTCGCTGCGCGCATCTTGGCGACGGACCATCATCGCCCCGAGCGCCATTCCCGAGACGCCTGGCACCATCGCCACTAGCATGGAACCCGCCGTGCCGACGTTCGCTCGCACGGGTGGGGCATAGGGACACTTCTGTTCCCGTATCTCCGCGAGGTCTTCCTTGCATTGGTCGCACCAGTGCTCGCTTAATTGCACGCTTGCATGCATGTAGCAGAACGGGTCCGCGCAGTGAGTGCCAGAGGAAGGATCCAAGTGAGACGCGGCGTTGGGAGGTGTGTAGGGCGAGTCCAATCCATGCACGGCCACAAGTCCCATCACGTGGCCGAGCTCGTGCAGGAGGAGTTCGCCGACCATCATGTTCTCGGTCGCGTCCGGGAAGAGAACGATGGATGTCGCGTCGAGGTTCTCTGCCGTGATCGGGCCGAGACTCAACTTGCCATTGAGGACGAGAAGTGTGAGCACGGCGACGTCGTCGTGCTTGTAAGTGCGATGAACGGCCCCCAGTATAGACTGCAATAGTCCTTCGTAATAGGTGTCCCGCAGGTAGGAGGTTGGGATGTCGGTCGAGAAGGTGACCCCGGCCACTTGCTTGGCAAGTAGGGTTCTCAGAGTGTCATTCAACGAGTTCAAGGCCGGCAGGACCGGAGAAATGTTGTACCCGGGAAGGCTGTGAACCTCTACCAGAACGCGCTTGTACACGTCGTTCTGAACGAAGTCCCATTGGTTACCTCCGATCTCTCTGTCCAATTGGGCCGCCACCGATGACCGACCGGCGAGAGCATGGGAGATCTCATCGGCGAGGACAAAAGAAGGTAGTGATGCAGCGATGATGCTCACTAGGATCAGCAGCGCGCCCAGGGCCTTGACGCCTTTCTTGCTCGCTAGCGGACGAACCAAATCTGCGACCGATCGCATTCCTTCCCCGGGCTACATCGACCTGGAAGGCAATAATCCTGTCCGCTATTCTTTGAATCCCGCTCAGACGTAGTCGAGCCACTTCTCATACTTCTTGTCCTTGCCACGGGCAGCGTCCTTGAACGCCTTCTGCAGCTTGAGCGTGATCGGACCAGGCATCCCCGCTCCAATCACTTGAGTGTCGAGCGAATACACCGGCTGCACTTCGGCGGCGGTGCCAGTCATGAAGACCTCGTCCGCGACGAACAGTTCGGAGCGCGTGATCTCGCGCTCGGTCACCGGTGTTCCCAGGTCCTCGACGATGCGCATGACTGAGTCGCGCGTGATGCCCTCGAGTATTCCGGATGACAGCGGTGTCGTGTACACCTTCCCGTTCCTCACCATGAAAATGTTCTCGCCCGTTCCCTCGGCCACGTTGCCGTCGAAGTTGAGCATGATCGCCTCGTCGGCGCCCTTCTCCACCGCTTCCAGCCTCGCGAGCACCGAGTTGATGTAGTTGCCGCAGACCTTCGCGTTCAGCGCGGCCGCTCGGTTCGAAGGCTTCTCCCAGGTCGATGTGATCAGCTTCGCTCCCTTTCGCATCTGCTCCTCGCCGAGGTACGAGCCCATGTAGACCACGGCGATCGCGGTGTTCGTGGGAAGCTTGCACGGATTTAGGCCGTAGGTCCCGACCCCGTAGTACGCGATGGGGCGGATGTAGTCGACCTGGACGTCGGCGTTCGCTCTCACGGTGGCGCGGGTCGCCTCGCACAGCTCTTCCAGCGAGTACGGGACCTTGAGCGATATCACCTTCGCGGAGTCCAGGAAGCGCTTCATGTGCTCGCGCAAGCGGAAGATCGCCCTCCCCTTCTCCGTCTCGTAGATGCGGATGCCCTCGAACACCCCGCCCCCGTAGTGCAGGCAGTGCGTCATCAGGTGCACGTGCGCCCGCTGATAATCCACCATCTTCCCATCCATCCAGACTTTCTTCGGCACCGTCATCGCTCTCTCTCCATCAGGTATTTGAAACGCGAACGATAAAAGCCCACTGGTCTCAGAGCGCGTTCACCGCGCGTATGAAAGCGTCCGGCTTCGAGGTGTCGATAATCTTGTCGACCTCGTCGATGGACCCGATCAGGCGTGCCTTGCCGGCGGAGTTGGACACGAGCGCGTAGGCCTCGTGCCTCGTCCCGTCCACGGTCTCAGCATGCACGACGTCGTGCAGCCGTAGCAGGTCCGCGATCGCGATGTCCGCTGCCGCCCTGTCATTCACCGTGAGCACGATCCTCGACTTGCCCGCGATCTCGCAGCGTCCGACGACGATCGTGTCCACGTTGATGCGTTTGCGCGTGAAAACGCCCATTACCCGCTGCATTACGCCGAACTCATCGTTCACGACCATCGATATTACTTCCATCTTACCACTCCCTGCGATTCGATGCGCTCCGACCGGGAGCGCGCGGGTCCAGCCGAGATGCGTCTGCGATGCGGCAGTCCGATGCGCCTCGCCTCCGCTCATCCTTGCCCGCCACGGGGCGTTCGAACGAGAGAGCGCGTGCGCGCATCCTTCAACCACCACAATCCCCGGGGACTACTCGTGAGAGCGTCCCCTGCTCAGATGACCAAAACCTGCAAGCTAACCGTGCCAGAAGTAGCGACGTTTGAAGCCGCAGGGCTAGACATGAGTTGAGCGTATCCGTACTTCGATATATATACCTTGTTAAGGAGTCACACGGCCAGCTTAGTTTTCTCCGGGAACGACCACGGCCTCCGCCCTTTCGGTTAGCATCCGCTTGAGGAACTGCTTCGTGCGTTCGTTCTTTGGATTGGTGAAGAAGGAATCGGGGTCGCCTTCCTCTGAGATCACTCCTTGGTCGATGAAGAGGATGCGATCGGCGACCTCGCGCGCGAACCCCATTTCGTGCGTGACGATGATCATCGTCATGCCGCTCGCCGCCAGCTTCTTCATGACGTCGAGCACCTCGCCGATGAGCTCAGGGTCGAGCGCCGAAGTCGGTTCGTCGAAGAGCATCACCTTCGGATCCATCGCGAGCGCCCGCGCGATCGCGACGCGCTGCTGCTGACCTCCAGACAACTCGCCTGGATAGGAATCCGCCTTCTCCGAGAGGCCGACCTGATTCAGGGCCTCCATCGCTCTCACCTCTGCTTCTTGAGGCGTCTTGTGCCTGACCTTCTCGAGGGCGAGCATGATGTTGCGCTTCGCGGTCAGATGCATGAAGAGGTTGAACGATTGGAAAACCATCCCCATGTGCGAGCGGATCTCATTGATGTCTGTCGCGCCGGCGCCCTTTCCCTTCTCTTCAGAAGTTATGAGTTGGCCTTCGAAGTAGACTTCTCCACTCGTCGGTTCGGTCAGGCGATTGATGCACCGCAGGAACGTGCTCTTGCCGCCGCCGCTCGGTCCGATCACGACCACGACCTCGCCCTTGCGGACGGTCGTGCTGATTCCTTTCAGGACCTCGAGATCTCGGTACTCCTTCCTGAGACCTGCGAGGAACTTGTTCGGAGCCTGAGGCTGCTCCGTCGGCGGCACGGTCGGGGGCTCGGCGGAACTCACCCCTTCCTTGCGGGTCCATCTCGCTCGATCGCGCAAGCCCGGTTTGGTCGGTTGACGGATGGGGATCTTGAACGTCTTCCTCAGGTCCCTGGTCTCGATCAGCACGTCGCTCATCAGTGCTCACCATACCCTGGGATGCGGAAGCGCCGTTCCAGTCTCCTCATCAGGAAGGCGGTGGTGTAGGTCAGTATGAGATAGAGTATCGCCGCGAAGATCAGTATCTCGAACGGCTGGAAGTACGTGCCCACGAGCAGATAAGCGGTGTAGGTTATCTCGGTAACCGCGATGACGGATGCCAGCGACGAATCCTTGATCACGATGACGAACTCATTGCTCAACGGGGGAAGGATCAGCCTCATCGCCTGGGGCACGATGACGAAGCGCATTGCCTGCAGTTGCGTCATCCCGACCGCCCGGGCCGCCTCGTCCTGCCCTCTCGGGATCGAGTTGATTCCGCCGCGCACGATCTCCGCCTGGTAGGCGCCGGAGTGGAATCCGACCGCGAGGATGCCTGCGACGAGGGGGTCGGGGAGCACTCCAAAGACCGCGGCCGAACCGAAGTACCAAAGGAACAGCTGGACCAGGAGCGGAGTGCCGCGAATCACGTCCACGTAAACGGTCGCCGGCAGACGGACGAGCCGGTTCTTCGAGACCCTCGACAGGCCAGCGAGCAACCCCAACCCGAACCCTAGCCCGATGGAGAAGACCGCGATCAGAACGGTGTAGATGAGCGGGGTGAGAAAGAGGTCGAGGTGGTCTAGTAGGTCGAACGTTTGAGGCGCCCCCACCGCTAGTGCCAGGCTCGTCGGGTCCATCGTTCTCCAGTCCTATGCGATGATGAATAAGATTGAGGAAGGGGTTTGGATAACTAGTTTCGCACCGGCCGGCCTAGCCAAACCACTTCGCAATCAGCTGGTCGTACTGGCCGGAACTCTTCAGGTCGTTGATCACTGAGTTGATCGTGTCCCTCAGGTCGGTCGCGCTCTTCCTCATCGCGATGCCGTAGTACTCGTTCGTAACGATGGTGTAGACGACCTTGATGCCCGTGGTCTGCTTCACGAACGCCGCTGCCGTGGGCGAATCGATGACGACCGCGTCAGCGCCGCCCGCCTTCAGCACCTGTATCGCCGTGAAAGCGAACGGATACCTCAGGATGTTCGCCGGGTTCGGTACGTTCGAAGGGTCCGATACGAAGAAGTCGCCGGTGGTGGCCGTGTTCACCGCGATCCTCTTGCCGTTGAGGTCCGCCGGTGAGCTGATATCGGTCGTAGTGTTGGCGACGATGATCGCCTGGTTCGCCGGGCCATAGTAGGGCTCGGAGAAGAGAACCGACTGGTTGCGCGCGTCGCTGATCGTCATTCCTGCCGCGACGATGTCGACCGTTCCGGTCACCGCCGCGCCCACCAATGCCTCGAAGCCCATGTCCCGGATCGTCACCGTGACGCCGAGCCTCTTCGCGATGGCGTTGGCGATGTCGATGTCGAAGCCCTCGACCTGCCCGCTGGTGGCGTTGAACTGCTCGAACGGAACGAATCCCGAGGACGTTCCGACGATCAGGGTCCCTCTGTTCTTGATCTTGTCAACGGCGGACCCGCTGGCACCGAGACAGCCGATGAAGGCGGTGGAGATCATCGCCGCGACCAGGATGATTCCGAATACTTTCAAAGCACCTTTCTTTCCTAGCAAATCCTCCCCTCCGTGCAAATCGCTTGGATGAGGAAAACGCTGCGCGAGATTATAAGTTTGCGGAGTCTTGGCAAATCCAACGAGCGCCAGAAAGCAGTCGACCATCCGATCACCAAATGTGTCGTCGCAGGGTCTGCCGCGATGTCCAAAGATAGAAATACGGAGCCGACCAAATCCCGGCGGATGGCCTCGGGAGAGGATGGCTGGCTGAAGAGTGCGGAAGCGCGGATGCGGGCCATACCCCGTTCCAAGAGGGCGCTGGTGATAGTGGTCGTGGGGGTGCTGATGGTCAGCGGTCTGATCGCGCTCGACCAGCTCTACCTTCACAAGACGTTCGCCGACGAATTCGGCTGGCTATCCGACGTGACATTCTACCAGAACCGCACTCAGGCGGTACTTGAGGGCAAGATCCTTTATCGCGACCTGCAGATCGAGGCGCCGCCGCTTGACATCTACTTCATGCTGCCAGCGCAGATCGCAGGCGGCTCAAACCTCGACTATCAATTGTACTTCTCGATGTTCACCATCCTCAGCGCCTTGGTGCTCTACTACGGCCTGCGGAGGTTCGATGACTACTACGCCTTCATCGCTGCCCTGCTGTTCCTCGTTTCTCCGTTCGGCACGGTCGAGTCGACCATCGGCATCCAGGACAAGTCGATGATCGCCTTCTTCTTCCTCCTCGCGGTCGTGCTCGCTCTTCAGAAGAGGGATAGGATATCCTCGGGTCTGTCTGTGATCGGCACGTGGACGAAGGTCTTCCCCGGGCTTTTCTATCCTGTCCTGTTCTTACATACAAGGTCCTGGAGAGAACGCGGTATCCAGTTGGGCATCATCGCGCTCATCTCTCTGCTCGTCGCCGCTCCCTTCCTCATCCTGGCGCCGAACGAATTCCTCAAGTTCCCGCTCTACTACCTGCTGGGCTCCCAAAGCGCTGGCGGAGGCAGCGTGCCGGCCGTGAGCGGCATCAGCGTCTGGGACTACCTACGGACCGCCGGCCTGGACATCCCCGGATACGTGCTGCTCGGCTTGACGGTCGCCGCCTACCTCGGAGCGCTCTGGTATGGGCACAGGAAGAAGCTCGGGCTCTGGACGTGCACCGCGCTCGTGATGGTCGCCTTCCTCGTCATCTACCCGCGAATCTGGGTCGGGTACTTGATCCTGCCCGTCGCACTGCTGCTGATCTGGGCTGCGAAGGACAAGTGGATCGCGATCCGCCTTTGGCTGATGTATCTTCCTTTCATGGGCACTCTGCTGTTCACGAGCGACAACCCTCGCTACGTCCCCATCATCAACTTCTCTGGCTCCTGGGCGGTCGGGCTCTTCCTGACGCTCTTGGGCTTCGCCATCCTCGTCGACACGACCAGATGCGCGATCCGCACTCCCTCCTTCATCTCCGGGGGCGAATAGGTGCGCGTGCTGATGGTCACGAAGTTCTACCATCCGCGCATCGGCGGGGTCGAGACGACCGTCAAAGAACTTTGCGAGCACTTCGTGAGCAAGGGGCATGAGTGCCTTGTCGTCACGATGGACCGCGAGCTTCGAGGCAGAGAGACGATCAACGGCGTCGAGGTCGTCCGCTTCCCAGTCGACGCGAAGCTGCTCGGGGGTCTGAACCGCCACGTCTGGAAGTACCTCACGAAGGACCTCGTCCCGGGCAAGTATGACATCGTGCACATCCACTCCTACCACATTCTGCTCTCAGCGCAGACGGCATACCTTTGCCACAACCGCAGGATCCCCTATGTCTTCTCCGCGCACTACCACGGCAAGGGCCACACCGCTGTGCGTAACGTGCTCTTCAATGCGTACCACGTCGCAGGGAAGAGGGTGCTC
>Ga0335071_10001756_pt1 | contig 23367 bp, 5 predicted proteins | sample Lox_Sample_15_FD_206724 | JGI IMG/M metagenome (GOLD analysis project Ga0335071, IMG submission 206724) | Soil microbial communities from Loxahatchee National Wildlife Refuge, Florida, United States - Lox_Sample_1.5 | ecosystem: Environmental > Terrestrial > Soil > Wetlands | place: USA: Florida... | reverse complement strand
TGGTGTTCTTGGCGCGGGTGAGGAGCCAGTTGTAGCCGAACAGCGCCGGGATGGCGACCGCCAGGCCGGCCACCGTGGCCACCAGGGCCGCGGCGATCCCGGGCGCGATGGCGTTCACGTTGACGTCCCCGGCCGCGGCGATGGAGGCGAAGGTGATCATCACCCCCACCACCGTGCCCAGCAGCCCCAGGAACGGCCCGCCGGAGATGGCGATGGTGAGGAGCACCATGGAGCGGTTGAGCCGCTGGTTCTCGCGCACCAGGCCGGCGTCGAGGGTGGCCCGGATGGCCTCGATGGCCTCGGCGTGCAGCGGGCGGGTCCCGTCGGAGCGCTTGCGGATCTCCGCCGCCCCGCCCTGGTAGATACGCTGCAGCGGAGCCTCCCGGAGGGCCCTCTCCTCCTTGGCGTCGGGCTTCTCGGTCCGCTCCACCAGCCGGGCCAGCTCGCCGCTCGCCTGCCGGAACCGCTCCAGGAACCGGTCGTTGGCCCGCTCCACCCGGCTCAGGTAGGAGGCCTTGCCGGCCATCACCACCCAGCTCACCAGCGACATGATGGCCAGCAGGCCGATCACCACCCAGCCGTCGAGGGTCACCGACTTGACGATGATGGCCAGGTAGCCGCTGGACCAGCTCCCGCTCTCCTCCTCCGTGCCGGCCGAGATCAGCTTCCCCGGGTCGGTGCCCTGGTCGATGGCGGCGAAGCGCAGGAAGCCGGCGGGCCGCTCCACCTTGGCGATCTGCAGCTCGTCCACCTCACCCTTGAACGGCTGGGCGGAGGGCGGCGGGGCCGCGGCCGGCTCGAGCCTCGCCCCCTTCTTGGCGGGGCGGACCGGGGCGGCCGGCGCCGGGACGGCCGCCGGGGGCTGTTCTCCCTCGCCCCCCAGGAACGAGCCGCCGGACAGCGCCGGCAAGGAAGCCTGGACCTTGCCCTCGGCTGCGCCGTCCACGTAGATCACCAGCCCCTGTGCCCCGGCGGTCACGGCCAGGTGGTGCCAGCTGTTGGCGGCGAGGACGCTGGTGGCCGAGGCCCGCCTCGGCCCCTCGGCCCCGCTCACCTCGAGGTAGGGCTTGCCGGCGTCGAGGCCGATGACCAGCGAGCCCGGACCCTCGCGCCGGGAGAAGACGATCCCGGTGCTGTTGGCGTCGGCCGGCTTGACCCACGCCGACCAGGTCATCTGCCCGCCGGCCGCCCAGGCCAGCGACGGGCCGCCGGGGATGGCCAGGGGGGCGGAGCCGTCGAGCTTCAGCCCCCGGCCGATGATGGTGCCCTCGGCCGCCTTCCCGGCGTTCTGCGACTGGTTGCCCCAGCTGCTCGAGTCCCGGGCCGGCTGGTCGCGCTCGGTGAAGTGGTAGACCAGGGCCGTGGCCGGGTCGAAGGTGCCCTTCATGTCCTCGGCGGGCGTGGCCTTGGCATTCCCGTAGTAGATCCAGAAGGCGGTCTTGGCCCCGGGCTTCAGGTCGGGGATGGCCACCCAGGCCAGGGCCTCCCCCAGCAAGGGATCGAACTTCTCCAGGTGGAACTTGAGCGGGGTCTTGTCGTCGGCGGCCACGAAGCGGAGATCGCTGCCGTCCTCCTTGGCCACCTCCAGCTTGAAGTTGCCGCTGTGCAGCCGGACCAGCACCGCGCTGGCCCCGATGGCCTCCGTGATGCCTGCCCCGGCCGCGCTGGTGTCGATGAAGAACTGCCTCCTGTTGGTCCACTCGTCGTTCCACCAGGCGCGGGCGGAGGCGGGCCACAGAGAGAAGGCCAGCAGAACGGACAGCGCCCCGATCGCGGATCGCCTGGAGAGCCGCCCGCGCCCCTCGCTGCAAGAGATCATGTGCTGCGCTCCTCCCGCCTGCCCTCGATCGCGTGGAATCCCGGCGCGCCCGGCCACCCGGGCTCGGGACCGGCAGTCGATCGCGTGATTCTCGGTCGTTCGCGGAGCGAGGCCGGCGACGGTTCCGTTGCGGATGTGTGTCGTGCGACGCGCCCGGTCACGGCCGGCCAGGAAGCCAGGGCTATCGCACGCCAGGCTCTGCCCGGGGCGTGACGGGGAGTATGTCCCCGCCCAGGTCGAGCTCCTCGGCCGATGCACGGCCTTCGAGGCGGACCGCCGCCATGGCGAGCGGGTCGACGCTGAAGGGGTCGGCCGCGCCGACGTCGACCTGGTAGCCCAGGTCGGCCAGGGACTCCAGCGTGGTCCGGCTCAGGACGGGCGCGACCCCGGGCGTGAGCGACGCGGTCATGAGCTCCGCCCCGAACACCGTCTTGCGCCAGTGCCGGTCGCGGGATGCATCGCCGCCGGTGTTCTCGACCGGGACGGGCGTCCCCGCATAGGCCGCGCCCCCGTCGAAGTCGCGGAACGCGGCGACCGCCTGGTCGCCAGAGAAGGTCGGGTCCGATCCCCCGGCGCCCACCAGCAGGCCGAACCCGTGGGCGCTGACGGGGCCCCAGAGGCTGCCGTACCCCAGGACGTGCAGCATCTCATGGGTGATGACGGCCTGGAGGGTCCCGTTGGCCTGGAGGGTGGGCATGTAGTCCGAGTTGATGCGGACGATCCCGGCGAAGGGCAGGCCGTCCGAGGTCCGGACGTAGCACGGCCCGGAGAGGGCCAGGGCGCCGGGGGGCGAGGTGATGGGCTCCGTGTCGGCCAGGACGAGGAGGTATCCCACGTCGGTGGAGAAGGCGGTGTTGCCGCAGTCGCTCGAGGCGGGCTCGTCGGCAAGATACCCCGGCACCGGACCCAGGACCATCTGCGACACCCGGTCGGCCGCGGCCTGGAAGTCGGCCTGGTAGGCGTCGGCGCCGTTCAGGAACTGCAGCTTGATGGCGAACTGGCTCAAGGGCGAGCTCGTGCCGGTCACGGTGAGCGCGGCCTGGTTGGAGACCGTCCCCTTGGCGTCGGTGCACTGGTAGGTGACGGCGTGGCTGCCCGCGGCCGCGAAGCTCACCACCCCAGGGACCTCGGAGTCGCTGGTCGCCTGGCTGCCGCCGGCGAAGGTCCAGGCGTGGGTGAAGGGCGCGACCCCTTCGCAGCGCCCCTCGAAGCTCAGCGCGCCGCCGGGCGGCACCACCGTCGAGCCCGCGTTCGGCACCACGATCGCGGCCGTGGGGGGGCCGCCCTGCGAGGAGCCGCCTCCCCCGCAGGCGAGCTGCGCGATGGCCGTTGCAGCGCAGACGGCCAGGACGATCGCTCCAAGGACTCTCATGGCTCGCTCCCCTGTGGCGTGGCTTGGTTGGCGGCGGGTCAGGGCGTGAAGGTGCCGGTGAGCACGGTCGCCCGGGCGAAGGCGCCCGCGCGGCGGAAGGGCGCGGAGTCGTAGGCCGCCGCGCTCGCCTCGGCGGTGATGCGCGCGTAGTAGGTCGCCCCTGCCTGAAGCGTGCCGGGGGGCACCTCGAGCGACGTGCCGGCGGTCAGGACCCTGAGGACCACCGAGGCGGTGGTGGCTCCACCGTCCGTCCCCAGCCTCACCACCTCCACCAGGTAGGCGGTGGGCGAACCGACCGAAGGCGGGGCCCAGGAGACCGTGGGCGTCACCCCGACGCCGGCCTGATCCTGCAGCGCGTCGGCGCCGCCGATCCGCGGGGTCAGGACGGCGCCGATCTCCGGCGAGAGCGGCCCCGCGGTCCCCGGGAGCGCATCCCGCCGCACCACGCTGGCCCGGTCGAGGAGCGGCCGGACGGCGCCGGGGCCGAGGTAGCTCACCTGGGCGGCGAAGCTCGCCTCCGCCCACTCGCTCCACAGGGAGGGGAGGAAGCGGCCGTAGTAGAGGGTGCCGGCGACGGTCCCCAGGCCCGCCGGGAGCGGGAAGCGGACGAGCTCGGGGGCGCCGCCGAGCGCGGCCGGCACCGGGTACGCGAGCCCGAAGGCGCTCGCCCCGACCCGGAAGAGGTGAGGCTCGGCCGGGAGCGTCGTCCTGGCCGAGGGCCCGAGGAGGGCCAGCTGCCCCTCGAAGAGCGGGAGATCCCAGTCCAGGTCGAAGGCGGTGGCGAGCGGGAGCAGCTCCAGCGAGGCGGACAGGGTGGTGGCCTGGCCGTCGGCGAGCGCGAGGCCGGTGAGCGATCCGGCCCCGGGCGGCTGCGCGGTGGCGTGCGTCGCCGCCGCGTAGAAGAGGATGGTCCCGCCCTGGTAGATGGATCGGGTGGAGAGCTGGTGCAGGTAGAGCACGTCGGCCGGCTCGAGCAGGTCGAGCGGTGCCCCGCTGCCGCTGGCGTTGGCCCAGTCCTCGACCAGGGTCCCGCCGGTGTCGCCTCCCTGGAAGACCCCCACCGCGCCGGCGACGTCCCACACGTCGGCGTTCGACGAGGTGAGCTGGACCTGGTCGGTGATGGGGTTCCAGGGGTCGAGGCCGGTCAGAGCCAGGGTGACCGGGGTGGGCTCGGTGGCCGGAGCCTGGTCGGCTCGGCCCAGGACGTCGTAGCCGAGGTCGATCCCGTCGCCGGTCCCCGCGCTGCAGGTCTGCACGCCGTCCGGCGGCAGGTAGCACAGGAGGTAGGCGCCCCCGGGGACGCCGGGGATGGAGAAGGAGCCGTCCGCTGCGAAGCCCGAGGCGAGGGTGCCGTCCCCCTGGAGGTGCCCGCCGGCGTGCACCGTCCAGGCTCCGCTCCCGTCGCGGGTCAGGGCGAAGGGCGCAGCCGCCGTCGCCACCTCGGGGGCGGGCCCGGTCACCTGCGCCGAAGGAGGATCCGGCCAGTGGGTCACCAGGCGCGAGCCGGTGATGGTCCGCGCGCTGGTGACCTCGACGCTCAGGGTGGCGCTGGCGGTGGCGCCCTTCCCGTCGGCGACGCTGATGGTCAGCTGGCATGTGGCGGGATCGGTGGCCGGGGCCGTCCAGGTGGCGGAGGCGCTCGAGGGGAGGTCGAAGGATCCGCAGGACGCGGTCCAGGCGTAGCCGAGGACCACGGCGGGGTCCTCGTCGTGGGCGACGACCCGGACCCGCACCGTCCCGCCGGGGAGGATGGTCTTGGCCGAGGAGGAGACGCTGTCCAGGACCGGCACGGTGTTCCCGTAGGGCGGCGAGGAGCCCCCCAGGTGGATGGTGACGGTGGCCGTCGCGCCGGCCAGCACGTCGGCCTTCCCCGAGCCCTGGTAGAGGGCCGCGCCTCCGGCGTCCAGGGCGGTCACCTCGAACTCGCGCCCCGGTCCGGCGGGGATCCCGGTCACGTAGACGGTCCAGGCGGGGCCGCTCGGCTGGAGCGGTACGGTGATGGGCGTGAAGGCCGGGCCCTCGCCGGCGCTCACCGTCAGGATCATCCTGGCGATGCCGGCGGACACACTGTCCGTGAACACGGCGTCCACCTGCGCGAACCCGGTCGCCCTCGATCCTAGGCTGGCGCCGCCGCAGGCGACCACGGCCGATGCCAGCGCGGCTGCGACGGTAATACGCCTGAAGTACATTTGACTGCTCTTGAGGAGGGAACCCCGCCAATCCGGTGAGGGCCACTATGGATTGCGTCACCCAGCGTGTCTATCGACCCATGGTGTGCTCCGACAATCGTCACCGCCCCGTCGCTCCGGCGACTAGAACCGGCTGGACACGTCGACCAGGAGCGCGTCGGACCGAAAGGGCGGGCCGACGATCTGGTCGGCGCTCATCCAGCGCACGGAGGTGAAGACCTGGTCGAGGATGGCCACCGTGCCCCCGACGATGTAGCCCTTGAGGTTCGTGCCGCCCATCCCGAAGTCCGAGTCGGTGAAGGCGTCGACCACGGCGTCGGACTCGAGGTACCGGTAGGCGAAGAAGAAGCTCCAGTCTCCCCGCTTCTCCTGCGTTGGGCTGCCCAGGGTGAGCTTCCCCAGGTAGCCGTCCTTGCCCCCCAAGAAGCGCCCGCAGGTGGTGTCCGTGCCGGCCAGGCAGTTGTTGACCGCCTTGGGCTCGATGCTCCGGGCCGAGAAGCCCATGTTGCGCACCGCCTCGCCGTCCAGCCAGGCCTTGGCCCCGGACCCGAGCCGCACGTCGGCGCGAGCCGTTGCCACCAGGTCGCGGAACCTGGCCGCCAGCCCCCAGTACTGGTAGCGGGGCGTGGCCGGGGAGAGCGCCTCGGCGGCCAGCGCCTCCTGCGAGGGCGAGCGCAGTCGCATGTAGGTGTTGCCCTTCTGGGCGTAGGGCGGCCGGGAGTCGTCGGTGCTGCAGGTGACGTACTTGAGATTCGTGTCGCAGGAGCTGGCCAGGTGGCCCTCGACGTTGGCGAAGTAGTAGAAGGCAGCGGCCAGCTTTAGCCCCCAGGCCTCCCCGGCCCGGATGCCCCCGCCCAGCTGGCCGGCGTAGAGCCACTTGTTGAAGGCGCCGAACTTGTTCGGGCTCTGGGCCGGGTAGTTGAAGGCGGTGGTGTAGAGGGGGAAGACGCCGCCGCTGGCGAAGAGGCCCGTTCCCTGCTGCGGCAGCGCGCCCGCCTTCACCGCCAGCCCGTCGAAGCCGACGTTCTCGCTCCAGGTGAGGTCGGTGGAGAGGAAGGGGTTCTCGAACCGGCCCAGGAAGAGGGCCGTCTCCGGCGAGCCCAGGCGCAGGAAGCCCCGGTCGAGCCAGAACTGGTATTTCGAGAAGAAGCCGCCCGAGGAGCCCAGGGTCTGGTTGCTGGAGACCCCCGAGCCCTGGTCGCCCGTGCCGAGCCGGAGACCGATCAGGGCCCCGCCGGTGGGCTCCGCCTCGAGCCCCACCCGCGCCCGCAACCGGCCCCGGGTGACTCCGCGGTCGACGTTGAGGTACCGGTCGTTGGACAGGTCGATCCCGTTGTCGTCGCTGGGCCCGTTGTTGTTGATGGCGTTGAAGTCGGGGAACACCCCCACGGCGTTGCCGTGGGGGAAGAGGTCCCGCTCCATCCGCGTGCGGAGGTCGCCGCCGAACCGGACCTTCTTGACCCACTCCGGCACCTGGTTGGGAGCGGCCCAGTTCTCGCGCCTCGCCTGCTCCAGCACCTCGCGGGCGATCTCCTCGCGGATCTCCTGCTTGACGCTCTCGGGGAGGTAGAGGACCCGCTTGGCGGTGCCGGGATCCGCGGGTGCCCCGCCCGCCGCCGGGGCCTCGGAGGCCGGGCTGGGCCCGGCCGAGCGATTCGGCTCGGCGCCGGACGCCGGAGGCTCGGCGGCCCGCACGGCCGGGATGGCGCAGAGGGCCAAAAAGGGCGCAAGAAGCACGGCTCGCCCTCTCCCGATGCGGGTCGGGGAGCGAGGTCCGAGGGGCTTCTCCGAGACGATGCAGGGATGGAGGGTCATGAGGAGCTCTCGGCCAAGGGCGCTCAGAAGTCGCCCACGACCTGGAAGAGGAGGCGCGGGTGATGGGCCCGGGTGGTCCCGATGGAGGTGAGCGGCAGGCCGACCTCGACCGTTCCGGCGAGGTGGCGGAGGAGCTTCAGCCGGGTCCCGCCGCCCAGGCTGAGCAGGTGGAACAGCGCGGTCTGGCCGGGGGGCGTCTCCCGGACACGCACCCGGCCGAAGTCCGAGAAGAGGTGCAGGCGCCAGCCCTCCAGCGCCCCCCCGACGTCCAGGGCCGGGCCGCGCAGCTCGGCGGTGGCGGCCACGCCGTAGTCGCCCGCCGCCTGCGCCTCGAGGTAGCCGCGCACCGAATCGGCCCCGCCCACGGTGAACTGCTCGGACCCGACGAGCGGGTCGGCCGTGTACTGGCCCTGGCCCCGGAGATAGGCCTGGAAGCGGAGCGGCAGGTCGTGGGTGTGCTCGGCGCTTCCCCGGAAGTAGGTGAAGTTGGCGCTGGCGCCGTAGCGCTTGGCGTCGAAGCGGGCGGTGGAGCTGGAGAGGGCCCGGATGTTGGAGACCACCGCGGCGCCCATCTCGGTGTGCGACGAGCCGGCGAGGAGGCTGGCGGAGTACTGCAGGGTGGCCGGCCAGTACTCGATGGGGTTTCGCTGGGTGTCGGTCCCGAAGGAGACCGCCTCGTGGAACCGCTTGTAGTCGAGGCCGGCGCTCAGGCCCTGGAAGAAGCTGGCGCTGCCCGGGAGCGTGAAGCTGGCGCGGGCCCCGAGGACCTGGCCCCGCCCCGACACCGCGATGCCACCCAGGGTGGAGACGTCGCTCTCCTGGAGGAGCCCGCTCAGGCCCAGGCTCAGCCAGGGGGTGTCCGCGAAGCGCGCCAGGTACGAGGCGGAGAACACCTCGCCGTCCTTGAGACGCTGGGGCGCGAGCTGGAAGGCCAGGGTGAGCGAGTGGCCCAGCTGCCACAGGTTGTCGTAGCGGACCGAGCCGTTGACCCTGGTGGCGGTGGTCCCGGGGCTGTGCCGGTTGTTCACCTCCAGGGAGCCGTGCAGGGGCAGCTCGTCATTCACATCCAGGTCCACCTCCACCGTCCCGGGGATCTCCCCGGCACGCAGGACCGGCGTGACCCGGCGGTCGGGGAGCTGGTTCAGGGCCACGATGTCCTTCACCATGGCCTCGAGGTTGGGGACCTTCCCTTCGGCCAGGGAGGGAGCGAGCCGCTTCACCTCGCTGGGGAGGAAGTAGCGCGCCCCCCGCACGCGCAGCCTGTCGATCTTCCCCTCGGTCACCTGGAGCGTGACCACCCCGCCCTTGACCGTCTGCGGGGGGATGGCCACGGTCACCGCCTGGTAGCCCTTGTCGGCGTAGGCCTTCTCCAGCGCGGCCCGCGCGTCCTCGACGTCCGAAAGCTTCCTCCCGGGCCCCAGGAACGGGCCCAGGATGCCCTCCAGCTCGACCTGGGTGAGGAGGTCGGCGCCCAGGACCCGGTACTCGTTCACGTCGAAGGTGCGGAGCTGCACGATCTCGGGGAGGTTCGCGGCGGCGGTGCGGGCGGACGGCCAGGCGCCGCAGAGGAGCGCCAGCGCGAGCAGCGCGCCGCGTCGGGCGGCGCGGCCTGGGAGGCACACTATGCGGGCGAGGGCCACGGGCGGTCCGGGAGCGAAGGCGCCTAGGGACCGGACGGCGGCCGCTTCTTCCTCTGCTCGCTCGATCCGTCCTGCGGCCCGGTGGTGGTGTCCGTGGTCTCGTAGCCCACCGGCTCGACGGTGATGATCGAGGGCAGCTCCATGAGCGCCTTCTGCCGGGCTTGCTCGGCCTCGGCCGCCGCCGGCGGCTCGGCGGTCGATGCGGCCTGGGCGGCGGTCTGGGAGGCGGCGGTGAGCACCCCGATGTTGGGGGCCACCACGGCGGGCACGCCGGCGGAGGCTCCGGAGAAGGAGATGTTCTCGACCCCCACCACCACCTGGGCGGCGATGTTGATGTCGCCCACCACCCGGATGCCGGCGTCTCCGGCGTTCACCTCGCCGCGGGGAGCGACCAGGTCGAGCAGGCTCTTGGGACGATCGGTCGCGGTCCCGAAGGCGTCGAGCACCCCGATGCCCGCGCCGGTCTGGAGCCCGAAGGAGACGATGGAGACGGCCCCCTGGTCGTCGATGGTGTACTGCAGCTGCGGCTGGAACACCGAGGTCTTCGATCCGGCGCCGGCGTTGATGTTGCCGTTCGTGGTCCACATGGTGATGTCGCCGCCCGCCAGCGTGAAGACGCGCGAGGTGTAGAGGGAGATGTCCCCGTCGGCCATGATCTGGATGGCCCCTCCGCGCCGGGTGACGATGCCTCCCGAGGCGCCGGAGGAGTCCGGAACCACCGGGGCCCCCACGTCCACCCGGCCGTAGGGCGCGAGGATGTCGATGCCCGCGTCGAACTGCGTCTCCACCGGCTTGGCGTCCAAGATGACGTTGCCCCGCTGGGCGTCGCCGAGCGTCGCCGGATCGGTGGGGAAGAGGAACGACACCGCCCGGTAGCCGCGGTCGTAGCTGTGGTAGCGGAGGCTCTGGGGGTCGTTGTAGTCGATGCCCGTTTGCCGGAGCTCGTTCAGGTAGATGCGCTCCAGGAAGACCTGGCGCTGGACGAGCCGGAGCGAGCCGAAGGCGAGGACGAGCTGGGCCGGGGTCATCGCCCCGTACCTGGCGGCGTCGATGCCCTCCATGTAGCTCGCGAGCTCGGAGAGGTAGGTCTTGGCCACGTTCTGGCCGTTGGCGGGATCGAGGTAGGCGGCCGCGAACCTGTCCCAGCTCACGCCGTTGGCGACCCCGGCCAGGAGGACCAGGTCGGCGCCGACGTCGCCCGGCAGCGACGGGTTGGTCTGCGTGACCAGGGTGGACCTGGTCGCCGGCGAGGTCTGGTCGCCGATGCTGTAGATCACCCCGCCGTTGGGGTTGGCGTTGGTCGCATTGGCGCTGGCCCCGGTTGGCGGCTGCACCAGATCGATGTTGCGTCCCGCCTGCAGCAGGGCGGTCCCCGGGCCCATGACGTCCACCACGATCTGGTCGAGGTCGCGTCCTGCCTCGACGAGCGAGATGTCGCTCGCCTGGTTGCCTTGCGGCTGGTATCTGCCGGAGACCACGTCCTCGCCGGCCACCACCTCGAGCGGCTTGGGGACCTCCACCGACGCGCCCACGGATGTCCCCGGCGAGCAGGCCCCGGACGGCCCCGCGCACACCGAGCCGTTGAGCGCGTGGATGCGCGCCGGGTCGGGGTCCCCGGCGTGGAGCGGCGAAGCGCCGGCGGCGCTGACGAACGAGGGGAGGATGGTCACCGGGGCGAGATCCCCGGAGAGCGCGAACGCCGCCAGCGGGCCGGTGAGCCTGCTCGCGTCGACGTCCTCCATCTGGATGGTCCCCACCGCCAGGTGGACATCCTGCCCGGCGAGGAGCTGCAGGTTGCCCAGGGGAGCCGGGGCGAGGGTGACGGTGTTGCTGGTGGCCGGGAAGTGGCCCTCGAGGTAGATGCTCGACTCGAGCGAGTCGAGCTCGAGCGTCGGCGGCGCCTGGGCGAAGGCGGTGTTGAGCGAGCTCGGCCCGCTCCCCGCCATGGCGACCCGGTTCGCCCCCGCGGCGGTGAGGGTCAGGTCTACCGAGGCCCACGGGTCGTTCTCGTAGTGGACGTCGCCTCCGAGCGACACCGCGGTGAAGGCCGTGCGGTCGGTGTACCCCCAGAAGCCGGAGCCGGAGCAACCCGTCGAGCCGGCCGGGCAGACCGTCCCGCCGGACCCGAGGAGGTTGGCCGAGACTTGGCCTTGCATCGCCGGGTCGAAGACACCCTCGACGTCGACCTCCCCTCCCGCCGCGACCTGGACGGTCCCGTCCATGAGTCCCAGGAGAAGTCCCGCGCCGCGTGGCACCGCGCTCAGGGCCCCGGAGCTGGGATTGGAACGGAGCGAGTACTGCGTCAGGCTGGGCAGGACGCTGCCACCGGCGCGGATCTCCCCCTGGCCGCGCCCCAGGAGGTAGAGGCCGCCCTCGACGTTCCCGCCCGCCACCACCTCGAGGTTCCCGCCGCCGTTCACCACCAAATCGGATGCCATGGGCGTGGCGCCGGCCGTGGTGGTCGCGTACCCGGTGGTGGGGATGGCCACCTGGAGCTCCCGGATGTTGCCCCCGGCCATCACCGAGACGTCGCCGCCGCCCAGCGCGCCCACGCCCTGCTGGAAGCTGGCGTACAGGACCGACCAGCTTGTCTGCGCGGGCTGCCCGGATCCCCCGCCGTACCGGAAGAGCCAGGCCGAGCTGCTCTGGGGGGAGAGGTGGGCCAGGATGTCGCCGCCCGCCACCAGGGAGACGTCGCCACCTCCGGTGGGGAAGTAGAGCGGGTCGCCGCTCGCGTCGGTGGTGCGCCCGGAGAACGCCGAGGAGGGCGGCGTGTCCGAGCCGGCGGTGTAGACGACGGAGCTCGTGCCGCTGAGGGTGATGTCCGTTCCCGCCCTGAGCGAGATCGAGCCCGTCCCGGTCCGGATCATGGCGTTGGTGAGGGTGATGCCGCCACCCGCCTCGAGGTCGTAGCTCGCGCTCGGCGTGGAGAGCAGGGCGTCGCCGGGGTTGGCGCCGCTGAAGCCGTCGCTCACCACCGCCCCGTTGACGTTGATGTTCCCCGAGGCCCAAAGGCCCAGGTACCCGGCGCCCAGCTGGCCGTGGAGATCGACGTTGCTGGTGACGGACAGGTCGCCGGCGGCGTTCTCGAGGACGATCCCCGCTCCGACCTGGAGCAGGCCGAGTAGGGCGGGATCGGAGGCGGCGATCCGCGACTTGATCGCCTCCTGGCCCGCGAGCCAGGTGGTGGCCGTGGCCAGGTAGGGGCTCAGGGCCACGGTACCGCTGGCCGCCTCCTCGTCCACGCCCTGGATCACCACGGCGCTGGCGCCGCGGACGGCCCCGGTGATGGGGGCGATGGCCACGTCCGCTCCCTGGCGCGGCGCTCGCAGGACGAGCGAGCCCCCCGGCAGCGCCGCCCCGGCGGCGCTCGCGCCGCCGCTCAGGTCGATGACCGAGCCGGCGGCCAGCGTGATCTGGCCGACGCCGTTGGCCACCACCAGCACCTGGGGGGCCTCGGGGTCGAACCCGCCCGCCGATGCCGTGCCCGCGTGCGCGTCCAAGGTCCCCGAGACCGTCACCGCGTCCTGCCCCGCCTGGGCGCCGTACCCGATGAGCTGCACCTTGCCGCCGTCCGGGTGGCTCGAGGTGCCCGCGGCATCGATGGTCCCTGCCACCCTCACCTGCCCGCCGTCGGACTCCAGGATCACCTGGTGCGCCGTGAGCGTCTGGCCGGCGTCGACGGTGATCCCCTGGCTCCCGCGCAGCCGCAGGCTCAACGTCTCGTCGAAGCCGCCGGCCGACAGCCCGGCCAGGAGGGACGTGAGACCGTCGGCGGATCCGCTGTCGAGGAGGAAGGACCCGCCGCGATCGGCCGCGGTCCCGCCGGACCCCTTCAGCGAACCCAGGACGGATGCCGTGGACTGGGGACCGGCGTGGATCTCGATGGTGCCCGCGTCCCCGCCCTGCGTCGATCCGGACGAGACGTCGAGCGTGGCGGCGGCAGCCACGTTCACGTCGCCGTTCTGGGCGATGAGCCGGATGAAGCCCCCGGGTGCGAAGCGCCGGACCGGCTCGTTGGGATCCGAGGAGAAGTCGATCATCCGCCCGCTGACGTCGATGCTGGCGCTGGAGCCCAGCCCGATCGCCCCGCTCGACGCGGTGACGTCGAAGGTCCCGGCCGGGACGACCACGGCGGTGTCGACCGTCACCCCCGCGGCGCTGACGATGCTGAGCGAGCCGCCCAGCCCGATCGTGGTCGGGTCCGTCGCCACGCCTGCTCCGGAGAGGAGCTGCACGCCGCCAGCGAAGCCGATGGTGTAGCTCGCCCCCCTCCCGGCCCAGACCTGGGCGGTGTCGAGCGCCACGCCTCCCTGCGACTCGAGCGCGCCGGAGCCCTGGGCCTCGATCGTGCCCGCCCTGCCGGAGAGGGCGGTGTACCCGGACAGCTGCACCTGCCCCGGGCCGAGGACGAGGTCGTCGACGTCGAGGCTCAAGGCGCCGGTGCCGGTGGCCCCGGTGGCCTGGAGGGCGGCGCCGGTGTTGCGGAGCGTGAGCTGCCCGGCGGTGATGGAGTCGTTCGCGGCCTGTCCGGTGCCGTCGACCAGGCCCTGCAGGAGGGGCGTGTCGATGGTCAGGCTCTTCAGGCTCGGCACCCCGGACGCCGGGTCGCGGCTGCCGAGCGAAACGTCGCCGAAGACCTGCACCGCGCCGTAGCCGCGGATGAGCAGGTCGGCCAGGGAGCCCAGCCGGGAGAGGGTGTCGGCGGAGAGCACGGTGCCGGCGGTGCCGGCGGGCACCTGCCCGAGGTTCACGATCCGGGAGGCGAGATCGAGCTGGCGGCTCGACAGGACGGCGCTCGGGGCGAGCTCGATGTTCCCGCTCCCGTCCAGCGTCAGGGAGTCCTGCGCGCTGAGGCTCGCGCCGTCGATCTCCAGGACGCCGGTCCCGGCCGGATTGGTCCGGACGATCCCCACGCGCGGGCCGGCGGAGAGGCGAACCAGCGCGCCGTCGGCGCTGGCCGGATCGGCGCTCGTGCCCAGGATGAGCGTGCTCGGGTCGAAGCGGGCCGCCGCGGTCCCGGCCGTGGCCTGGATCGAGCTACCGTCCTTGATCCAGACCGAGCTGGGGTTGCTGGGATCGGCCTTGGCCGCCAGGATGAGCTCCGGGACGGTCAAGGTCGTTCCCTGCGTGTCCACGATGACCTGGCTGGCGCTCACGGTCACCACCGTGCCGCTGGCGCTGGGTGTCCGGAGCCCTCCCAGGAGGATGCTCCCGGCGCCGAAGTTCTCGAGCGCCGTCGCGTCGAGGGTGACGTAGCTGGAGTCGGGCGCCGTGGCCCCGCCTGCCAGCACCGCGATCTTCGGCGCCGCGATGTCCAGGTCGCCGAGCACGCCCCCCGGGCCCGCCTGGAACTTGCCCGTCCCCTCGAGGGTGAGGCTGGTGCTGGCCACGATGGCCGCGTTCCCGGCGTCGTTCGGGACCCGAACGAACACCCCGGCGTCGCTGGCCAGCCCCGCCGCCACCGCGTCGAAGGAGTAGGTGTCGATCTCGCTGTACTGTCCGAAGACGCCCCGCGGCATGACCACGAACCGGCTCCAGACCGGGTTGGCGATGGCATTCGAGCCGTAGGTCTCGTATCCGCTCGCGACCACGGCGCCGTCGGCACGGGTGACCGTGGCCGAGGTCGAGGCGAATGCGCCGCTCTGTGGCTCGAGGAAGTAGGCGCCCGGCAGGAGCGCGTAGTGGCCGGGCAGGAGCGTGTAGAAGCCGTCCTTGAGCCCCGGCACGCCCTGCAGGTAGACGGACTGCTGCGGCGCGAGGCTCGCGTTCTCGAGCGCCGCGGTGCCGCCCAGCGGGGCCGGACCGGAGCCCAGGCTGGGCACGATGGCGTACCCGGAATCGAGAAGGTCGCTCGAGCCGCCGTTCCCCGGCGTGAAGAGATAGCCGAGGAGGTCGCCCCCGCCCGACACGTCGATGGTGGCTCCTGGCTTCACCGTCACGGTCGGCGCCTTCAGGGTCACCGACTTCTCCGGCGCCTGGCCCGCCTGGTCGTAGCCGTTGAAGACGCCTCCGGTCTGCACCGGGCCGAAGGGGACGGTCGCCCCCTCCAGCGAGGCGGAGGTGATGCTGCCGGGCTCGAGCGTGACCGAGTGGCTGGCCAGGAGTTGCACCTCGCCCTGCGGAGCGCGCACCACCCCGCCCTGGTCGATGTCGGGCGCCTCCAGGGTGAGCCGCTCCCCGAAGGAGAACGGCACCGGGGCCGGGTTCCCGTTGCCCTGCACGGTGATGCTCGTTCCGGCCTGGATGAGCACGCCCGGATCGTCGGCCGCCCGCGCGAGGCTGGTCGTCGATCCGGTGGCGTGCGCCCGCGAGGCCACGTAGAGCTGTGCGCAGTCGAACTCCAGCGAGCCGCTGGAGAAGAGGCCCGGGCTCCCCAGGCTCCCGGAGGGATCGGACAGGCGGATGTCACCCTGGGCCACGAAGCGGGCCGTGGCGAACCCGCCGTAGGCCGAGGTGCCAGTCAGCATGAGGACGCCGGAGACGTCCACCAGCCCGGCGTCCACCTCCAGGTGCCCGGTGCCGGCGGAGGCCGGGGTCCCGATGTCGCCTGCCAGCGGGGTGTAGGGCTGGCCCAGCGAGACGTACGCCGACTTCAGGGTGACCGAGTAGTCCGAGCCCAGCGGCGTGCCCAGGATCGGCGCCAGGAGGGTGAGCGACCGGCTGGACTCCAGGCTCACGTTCCCCAGGAGCTGGATGGCGTTGGAGTTGTCGAAGCCGGGGGTGGAGGTGGCCGTGATCGCCCCCAGCGTGACGTTGGCGGCGCCCGAGGCATCGACCGAGCCCACCGCGACGTTGAGCGAGCCCGGCGCGCCGCTGCCGCTCTCGAACACGGCCAGGCCGGACTGGCCGGTCGAGGAGATGGTGAGCGAGCTGCCCCCGGTCGCGGCGGGACCCTCGGACAGCCGCAGCGACCCAGCCACCAGGCCCGAGGGCGCCGAGAGGGTCACCGTCCCGGCGTCGCCGTCGACCCGCTGCGCCTGGTAGCGGCTGCCCGAGCCGGGGCCTGCGCCCAGGTCGGCAACGGCGCTCAGCCCCGACACGTCGACGAGCGCCGAGGTTCCGACCGTGATCGAGCTGGTGGCGGTGACGCTGACGTTTCCACCGGCCTCCACCGTGCTGACGTGGACGTTGTTGCTCCCCAGGGAGCTCAAGAGGTACCCGGGAGCGAGGAGCCTCGAGTCCCCCAGGAGCTGGACGGTGGAGCCGCTCAGCACGATCGATCCCCCGGCGGCCTCGACGGTCGTGGGGCGAGGATCCCCGTCCGCCCCGGAGACGATGGCCGCACCGTCCGCCAGGAGCTGCACGGTCGAGCCGGGCACCATCTGGATGGTCGCGCCGGGGTCCAGCGTCAGGTCGTGGATGACGGCGGCGGTGCCGCTGGTGGTGTAGTGGGTCGAGAGGGTGAGCGAGGTGGGGTGATCCCCCGAGGATCCTCGGCCGGCCACGTCGTAGAGCCTGGTGCCGCTCGGCAGCGTCGCGGCCGTGGCCGGCGGAAGCGTGAACGACTCCGCCACGGGTGCGAGGACCGCGTCGCTGGCCACCTCCAGGCCGAGCCCGCCGACCATGGAGTAGGACGCGAACCCCCCCTGGGTGAAGAAGGCCGAACCGAACCCGCCCGGTGGCGTCCCCGAGCCTCCGATCACGACGTCGCTTCCCGTGGTGATGGACAGCTTGCCGCCCAGGGATGGCGCCCCGTCCCGAGCCGGGGAGAGGGCGTAGCCCCGCAGGTCCCCGGCGAGCAACAGGGTCCCGGAGTACGGCTCGTCCTGGAGGGTCGGGTCTCCCCCCTCCGCCGGGTAGGCGCCGACGTTGATGCTGATGGACCCGGCCTTCCCGGCGGTCAGGGTGCTGCCCTTGACGTCGAGCCGCGCTCCGCCAGAGACGTCGATGGTCGAGCCCTGGTCGACGAGCACCTGGAGGCTCTTGAGGGAGACGGTGCCGCCGACGAGGGCCTGGTAGGGCTGGTCGATGCCGTCGACGAAGTCGTTGGTGTAGCGACCGGCCACGTCGATCTGGGCGCCCGAGCCGATGTGCACCTCGGTGGAGTCGACCGAGGTGCCGGTCTTCTGCAGGGCGGTGAGGCTCACCGATCCTCCCGGCGCGACGATGGAACCCTCGATGTCGGCCTCCTTCCCCGAGAAGCTGAAGGAGCCTCCCTCCCCGAGGTCCAGCACCACGCCGGCGGGGATGGTGAGGTGTCCGCCAGGGGCCCGCTCGATGGTCCCCCAGTTGTCCTGGGGCAGGCCGCTGGCGTACAGGTCGGGGTCGCTGCCGGACGCGACGTGCAGGGACTTGAATGTCCCCCCGAACCAGGAGGTGGGGAGCGCCAGCGCCTGGTAGTAGAGGGAGCTGGCGACGGGCGTGTCCGGGGCGAAGCTCGAGGGCAGCTCGATCGTCTGGGAATCGACGAAGGTCACGTCGCCGGACTGGTTGAGGTTGAGGGTGGCCCCCCCGGGCTGGTACCTCCAGATTTGGGTCAGGTCGTTCGGGTCCACGGAGCTGGAGGGCAGCTCCCGCTGGTTGGGCCCGACCACGGTGGTGGCGACGATCGAGCCGTCGAGGACCCGGACCGCCCCGGTGGCCGACGGGTTCGGCGGCGCGGGGACCCCGGGCAGCGCGGCCTGCGAGTACCAGACCGGGCTGGCGGTCCCGATGGTCAGGGTCCCGGCGCTGCCTCCCTGCTCGTAGCCGAGCTGGTACTGCGCCACCGCCCGCGACAGCGCCGAGGTGTAGCTCTGGGAGATGCCCCAGCGCGCGTGGCTCACCACGAAGTCCCCGTCCATCCCCACGTAGGCGACGCCGGCCAGCGCCTGCTCGATGGGCACGCGCTGGCCCGAGGAATCGATGAGGTAGGTGCTCTTCACGTAGCCGGGCAGGTACTGGAGACTGCCGCCGGAGAGATCGATGATCGAGCCCTGGCGCGTGATCACCTGGCTGGCGGTGAGCGAGACCGTCCCCCCGTTGGTCATGAGCTGGGAGACGTCTCGCTCGAGGAGGTTCAGGTAGCCGCCCAGGTCGGCGACACCGCTGCCACCGACCAGGCTCGCGCCCTGCCGCACGTCGAAGTACACCGTCTGGCTGCGCAACGGGCTGTCCCGGAGCACCGGATTGTCGCGGAGCTCGTTGGCCCGGAGCTCGCCCCGGACGACGTTCTGCTCCATGGCGACCTGGACGTCGGTGAGGCCCGACACGTCCAGCCGGGAGCCCGGCGCCAGGTAGATCCGGGTATCGTCCGCCAGGACGGGATCGTAGCCGGGCTTGCTCGGGTCGGTCACCGCGGGCGCCACGGTCGTGGTCATCTGCGCGTTGAGGGCGATCCCGCCCGCCGGCGCGTAGAGGGTGGCCCCGTCGAGCACGTCGATCACGTCGCCGCTGACGTTGATCTGCGACGGGGTGAAGGCCGCGCCCGAGCCCAGGACCTTCTGCCCGCCCACGTCGGGAAGGATCTGGGTCACGCTCCCGGGCCCGAAGGAGGTGGTGCAGGGCCCGCTGCTGCACCCGGCGCTCGCCCCCAGGAAGACGACGCCGTTCACCTGGGCACCGGTGGTCAGGGTGAGGGTCCCGTCCTGGTTCGTCGACTGGGCGATCATGCCCACCGTTCCCAGGGGAGCCGAGATGAGGGCGCCGGGTGCGTTGGTGACCACCCCGCCGCCGAGGTCGCTCTGGGCGTAGTCGAGGGCGACCCCGCGCGGTCCGTTGGTGCTGTTGTCCGCGGTCAGGGTGACCCTGGAGCCGGCGACCAGGAACACCTGGCCGTCGGGTACCAGGATGGAGCCCTGGTTGGTGACGGTCAGGCCGGCGAGCAACACCCGGCCGCCGGTGGCGGCGGTGATCTGCGCTCCGGGCTCGATGTCCACCGAGCCGCTGGTCGACGGCGTCGAGGCGAAGGAGAGGCTGTAGAGAGAAGTGCTGGCGGGATCCAGGAAGGCCTGGCTCCACGAGGGGTAGTTGCTCTCCGGGACCGCCACGCCCGAGAGCTTGAGGGTGGGGAGATCGAGCCCCGACAGGACCAGGGTCCCCGCGTTCACCTGGGACGATCCCCCGAAGAGGATGCCGTTGGGGTTGATGACGTACACCTGTCCCTCGGCCTTGATGCTGCCCAGGATCTGGCTGGGGTTCCCGCCGGTGATGCGATTGAGAACCACCCAGCTGCTGGCGGCGCTGCCGCCCGCCTTCTGGTCGAAGTAGAGGTCGGTCAGCTTGCCCACGTTGAAGCTCGACCAGTTGACGATCGCTCGCTGGGCGGACTGCGTCAGGGTGACCTCGGTCCGGCCGGCCACGGTGGAGGTGGCCGGCGAGGAGATGTTCACCGGGGAGAGGGAGGGATCGGGATCGATGACCAGCCCGCCGGAAAGGGTTCCGTCCGGGACCCCGCTGGCTGCGGCCTGCGCGGCCGCGGCCGCCGCGGCCTGGGCGGCCTGGGCCCTCTTGATCGCGTCCATGGCCTGTCGCAGCGGCGACTGCTCCTGCAGCGCCAGCGCCGCCGACTGGGCTGCGGACGCCGCCAGGGCGGCGTCGGCCGGAGAGGAGACGCCGACCGCTCCCGGCCGCCGGAGCGGGTTCCCCTCTGCCGGACCCGGTCCGGCGAGGAGGACCGTCGAGCCGAGGAGGAGGGAGAGCATCCGCCACGGTGAGGAGAAGCGCCGGGGCCGGCGCCGCGCGTGAAAGGGTTCCGGAGCGATGCGCCGCATGACGAGGAAGCTCCCTCCCGGACGGTCCGGCTCCTGCTGCAATCGGGACCCGGGGCACCGGAGACCGGAGCGGGGGGCCGTGCGAGCGGGCAGGAGTGCGCGATTCTGCGACCGCCCACGACCTCGCCGGAGGGGCGTTTCTGTGAACTCTGCCCGGCTTTCCACGCCTACGGGCCCAGCGGTCGCGGACCGGTAATACGATCGAGAGTCACCTGACAGGCGCGGACTGTGAGGCCCGGTCCGCGCTGGCAAAAGACGCGAAGGGGCCGCCCGCCGGTATGGCGCGGGCGGCCCCGCCTTCGACGAGGGCGCCTCCCAAGCGGCGCCCTCGCTTCCACGCCTGCTACTGCAGCTTCGCGGTGGTGAGGAACACGTCGGTCGCACCGGTGGCCGTGACCGCGCCCGCCGGTGCAGGGAAGGTGATCGACGAGTTCAGCGTTCCCGCGAAGGTGACCTGGTTCCCCGAGGAGAACCGGTTGGCGGCGATGGCGTCGCCGGTCTGGGTGGCCGCATCGCCGTAGCCGACCAGCGAGTCGGTCCCGCCGGTGTTGCCGTTCAGCTTCCAGACGAAGACGTCCGGAGCGGTGGTCCCGGTGGCGGTGATGGTCGCCGTGGACGCGGTGGTCCCGGAGACATTCGCCGTCAGGTTGAACGCGCCGGTGGCGATGACGTCGCCGTAGTAGTCGACGGCCAGGCCGTTGACGTTGTCGGCCTTGGTGCCGCCCAGCCGCTCGGCCCAGATGGGCGCGAGGGTGGTGCCGTTGAACTTGGCCACCCAGGCGTCGGCCGCGCCCGCGCTGGTGAGCGTGGTCGAGCCGAAGGTGACGGCGCCGACCACCTGGCCGCCCGCGATGACGTTGCCGGTCGGATCGATGACGACGCTGTTTCCGCCCGTGCTGTTCGGGGTCACCTGGCCGGTGCCGGAGAAGATCGCCGAGAGCAGGGCAGCGCCGGTGGCGCCGTTGAACTTGGCGATCCAGACGTACTTCCGGTTGGCGTTGCCCGGTCCGGTGAGGGCCGAGGTTGCGCCGCCGAAGTTGAGGCTGGCCCCGGTGGTGGACCCGATGGCCCAGACGTCGCCGTTGTCGTCGACGGCGACCGAGTCACACTCGTCGTTGAAGGTGCCGGCGCTGGAGAACTGCGAGCCCCAGAGCTGGGTCCCGTCGGACTTGAAGGCCCCGATGATGATGTCGTTGCCGGAGGCGGCGACGGCACCGGAGGTGGGGAGGGCGGGCGTGCCGCCGTTGGCCAGGCCGCATACGGCGATGCGGTTCCCGTGGGCGGTGGAGGCGTCGTTGGGGTTGGCGGCGATGGCCTTGAGGGCGCCGTTGGTGCCGTCGTTGAACTGCTTGGCGGTCACCCCCGTTCCGTCGGCTGCCTTGAGGAAGCCCACGCCGTCGATCACGCTCGAGCTGTTGAGGCTGCCCGAGCCGATGGAGAAGGCGCCGCTGAAGTTGAAGATGACCGCCAGCGTGCCGTCGTTGGTCACCGCCGCGCCCGTCGCGATCTGCGGGTTGGCGGCGGCACCGTCGCCGTATCCCACCGCCCACTGCGCCACGCCAGAGGAGTTGTACTTGGCGAGGAAGATGTCGGCGTCACCACCGGAGGCGACGGAGTGGCCGTCGAAGCTGATGGCGGTCGTCGAGTAGATGGCCCCCGCCACATAGGTGTTGCCGGCGGTGTCCATGGCCAGGCCGACCGGGCCTGAGATCTGCAGGTCGCGGGCGACCTGCGGAGCGACCACGCTGGGGCTGCAGACCGGGTTGCCGCCGGAGACGGCGCAGCTGTCGTTCGCAGGGCAGGCCGAGGTCCCACCCTGGCAGGCGCCGGCAAGGCAGGTCTGGCCGTTGGTGCAGCCGGCCGTGCCGCAGCCGGTCCCGTCGGCCTTGTTGGTGTAGTTGCAGACCGGGGTGGCGCCGGTGCCGACGCAGGTCACGCTCGCCTGGCAGTCGGAGGGAGCGGCGCAGGCGTACGGCGTGCCGGCCACGCAGGCGCCGGCCTGGCAGGTGTCGCCGACGGTGCAGCTGTTGCCGTCGCTGCAGGTCGTGCCGTCCGTCTTGTTGGTGTACTTGCAGACCGGGGTGGCGCCGGAGCCGTCGCAGGTCACGGCGGTCTGGCACTGCGAGGGAGCGGCGCAGGAGTATGGTGTGCCGGCCGTGCAGGCGCCGGCGACGCAGACGTCCCCGACGGTGCAGCTGTTGCCATCGCTGCAGCTCGTGCCGTCGGACGCGTTGGCGTACGCGCAGCTGCCGGTGGAGGGCTGGCAGACGCCCGCCTGCTGGCACTGTGCCGCTGCGGCGCAGGTCACCGGGGAATTGGCCACGCACTGGCTGCTGGCGGTGCCGGCGTTGGCGTCGCAGTGGCCGCCGAGGTCGGTGGTGCCGTCATAGGCAGGGTCGGCGCACTTGCCGATGCCGGGATCGCAGGCGGTGGTGGGCGTCGCGGTCGACCCGGTGCAGGGGTTCGCCGGCACGAAGTTCCAGGTGTAGGAGGTGGGCTGGCCCGACTTGTTGGTGACGGTGACCGTCACGAACGAGCCGGCCTGGTAGGTGGGAGCAGCCGCCGTCCAGATGTTCGAGCTCGTGCCGGGGCTCGAGCCGGTGTTCTCGCCGGGGAGGCCGCTGGGGGCGTGGGCGAGCGCACCGCCGTACTGCTGCCAGACCACCGAGAAGGGAAGCTCGGTCGGGTTGTAGGAGGGGGTGGGATCCACGAAGTTCACCTGGAGGTTCACGAGCTGGCCTGGCTGGACCTTGAAGGTGGCCGAGATGGCCGTGCTCGAGACCGGAACGCCAGGGGCGCTGACGAAGGTGATCTCGGGCGCCAGGGTGAAGTCGGCGAAGGCGGAGCCGTTGATGATGCCGACGGTGTCGCCGCCGCGGGCCACCGCCAGGCCGGAGCCGGTCGGGACCACGCCGTTCTTCCAGTAGTCGGTCACGTCGACGTGGAAGATGCAGGGGGCGGAGAGGTCCTGCGTCACGAAGTGCACCGTGCTAGAAGCGGGCGCGCTGCCGACGCCGCCCTGGACGAGGGTGAGGGTGGGGGTGGTGACACCGGAGGCGGTGAAGCCCGAGCCCGCGCCCTGGCACGCCGCGCCGGCGACCGTCCACTTGTACTGGATGTCATCGCCGTCCGGGTCGGTCGCCGAGGCGACGAAGTCGTAGTCGATCTGGACGACCTTGCCGGCCGCATTCTTGGTGAAGACCTCGTTGGCCACGATGCCGCTGATCATCGGCCAGCTGTTGGGGTAGGCGTCCACGATGGCGTTGCCGTTGTTGTTGGCCTGGATCTGGATAGCGAGATAGGCGGTGATGCTCCCCTGCTTGTCGTCGGTGACCTTGAGGGTCTCGGTGCAGACGCCGCTCGTTGGGACGGTGGACGGCGCGGTCCAGTGGACCGTCTGGGTGGTGCCGGCGACGTAGGCACCGGTCGGCGCATCGAAGGAGCCGCCCGAGCAGTCAGAGGCCCAGGCGTAGCTCAGGGTCGCGCCGGAGTCCGGATCGTGGGCCACGAAGGAGAGGGACACGGGGGCCGGAGCCGGCGTCGTGCCCACCACCACCAGATTGGCGGAGGAGGCCAGGGAGTCGACGACCGGCAGCGAGTTCTGGAATCCGCCGTCGTTCGTGCCCTGGATCACGATGCTCACGCTGGCGGTGGCGCCCGCGGTGATGTCGGCGTGCGTGCTGCCACTGTAGAGGATGGTGTTCGAGACGTCGAACGCCTGGATGGTGAATACACGCTGGGTACCAGCCGGGATGCCCTGCACGTAGGCGCTCCAGCTGAGTTTCTTGGTGAGGTCGTTGTTGGTGAGGCTGGTGACGATGTTGGGGAAGCTCGGGGC